>Ga0315285_10000132_pt1 | contig 72110 bp, 60 predicted proteins | sample YL17G09_36_MG_FD_203698 | JGI IMG/M metagenome (GOLD analysis project Ga0315285, IMG submission 203698) | Sediment microbial communities from Yellowstone Lake, YNP, Wyoming, USA - YL17G09_36 | ecosystem: Environmental > Aquatic > Freshwater > Lake > Sediment | place: USA: Wyoming | collected... | reverse complement strand
TGCGGGCTGAACCAGATTTACAGCCTGAAATACGGGACGATTCCGGTGGTGCGCGCCACCGGCGGCCTCGACGACACCATCGAGCCCTATGACCCGGCTACCGGAGCCGGCACCGGCTTCAAGTTCCACGACTACACCGGCCAGGCCTTGCTCGATACGCTGCGCGCCGCGCTCCAGGCCTACAAGAACCGCGAGGGCTGGACCCGCTTGATGCGCAACGCCATGACCAAGGATTTTTCCTGGGACGCTTCGGCGCGCGAGTACGCCGGCCTGTATCAGAAAATCCTGGGCATGGGCCGGGCCGCAGGAGCTTGAACAGGCTGTGGGCTATGGGCTGTAGGCTGTGGGCTCAGAAAGCAACGGCCATAGGGTGCAGCCCACAGCCCACAGCCCACAGCCCACGGCCTAATCCTGCGACTTTTGCCGGGGCATGCTAATCTATTGTCTATACCCACAAGGCAGCGGAGGAATAATGGCAGGCAACGTTCTGGAAGTGAGCGACAGCAATTTTGACACCGAGGTGTTGCAGTCTCAGGTGCCCGTCCTGGTGGATTTCTGGGCGGAATGGTGCGGGCCGTGCAAGATGCTGGCCCCCACCGTGGAAGCCCTGGCCCGCGAATACGAGGGCAAGGTGAAGGTCGCCAAGGTCAACGTGGACGAGAACATCGCTACCGCTTCCCGTTTCCGCATTCAGGGGATTCCCACGCTGCTGCTCTTCAAGGGCGGCCAGGTGCTCGAACAGTTGGTCGGCTCGCAGCCCAAATCGGTTGTGGAGAAGGCACTGGCCAAGCACCTCGGCGCCTGAGCCCCCGCAAATCGTCACTCTTCGAACTGAACCACAAAGACACAAAGGACACCAAGGCCACAAAGGCATCTTGGTGATCTTCGTGTCCTTTGTGTCTTTGTGGTTAAGCCCTTTACTTGGCCGAATAGCGAGGCGCGGAGAACAGCAGCCGGAAGGCCTGCACGGGGCGCGACAGCGCTTCCATGTGCTCCTGCAGCAATGAGAGGAAGCCCGTGTAGTAATAGCCCAGCACGAACAGCAACAGGAAGGGAACCGTGGCGAAATTGCGGTTGTCGATGGCGTAGTAGACAGTGGCGGCAAAGTAAGTCCCGATGCCGACCTCGATAAACGGGATCCAGCCGGCCCGCCGGCGGTACTGGCTGGCTCCTACCCGCCGGCCGCCGGCTTCGATGCGGTACTTGGCGGTGCGCGCGAATGGCGACTTGATGCCCAACAGCGCCTCCAGCACCGCCCGCGTGTTGGTGATGGTCAACCCGATGCCCACCGCCATCAGGAACGGCAGGAAGCAGAACGTTCGCTTCCAGTTATTCGGGTACAACTCCCGCTGGCTGGCCAGGTAGAACGAGGAAACCGAGAGGAATGCGGCCAGGAACAGGGGCAGGTCGATGTACAGCATCTGGAACCACCCCTGGTAGAAACGGACGATCATGGCCGGCAACAACAGCGCCGACAGCACAATCATCAGCGGATAGCTGAGGTTGGCCGTCAGGTGGAACCAAGCTTCGATCTTCCGGTGCAGCGAAACGGGAGATGCCCAGATCCTCCACATCAGTTTCTTGGCTGTCTGGATCAGGCCCTTGGCCCAGCGCGCCTGCTGCACCTTGAAGGCCGTCATTTCCACGGGCAGCTCCGACGGGCATTCGATCTCGGGCACGTAAATGAACCGCCAGCCGCGGAGCTGGGCGCGGTAGCTCAGGTCGGTGTCTTCGGTGAGGGTGTCGTGCTGCCAGCCGCCGGCTTCCTCAATGGCCCGGCGCCGCCAGATCCCGGCCGTGCCGTTGAAATTGAAGAAGCAGCCGGAACGGTAGCGCGCGCCGTGCTCCAGCACGAAATGGCCGTCCAGCAGGATGGCCTGCACCTGGGTCAGAAATGAGTAGTTGCGGTTCAAGAAGGTCCACCGCCCCTGCACCATGCCCACGCCCGGCTCGGTGAAGTAGTGGATGGTGCGGTGCAGGAAGTCGGGCGGCGGCACGAAGTCGGCGTCGAAGATGGCGATAAACTCGCCGCGCGCCTGCTCCAGCCCGGCGGCCAGCGCCCCCGCTTTGTACCCCTGGCGGTTGTCGCGATGGTGATAGCTGACCGGATGGCCGAGCGCCGCGCAGCGCTCCACCACCCCCCGCGCCACCGCCACCGTTTCGTCGGTGGAATCGTCCAGCACCTGGATATCCAGCAGGTCGCGCGGGTACTCGATCCGGCAGGCCGCTTCTACCAAGCGTTCCACAACGAATCGTTCGTTGTAAATCGGAAGCTGCACGGTGACTCGCGGAAGCCGCTCGAAGCGCTCCAGGGGCGGCCGCGCCGCATGCCGCCTGTTCCGGAAATACGTGAAGACCAGCCAGTAGCGGTGCAGCCCGTAAGCCGAGAGCACGATCAGCACCAGGAAGTACGGCGTCAGCAGGGCAACGTCAAAGGCGTTGAGCCGGTAGACCTTCTCGAAGCTCCGATCGAACACGAATTGGCGCACCACTTTCCACAGCGCCGGTCGCGACGCAAACAACAGGAACGTGGATATGAGAGCGGTCATTCGTGTGATATCGTGCCAGAGGGTCCGCTGCCGCGGAGGCCGCAATCGGGCGGCCTGAGGGCCGCCGCTACAATCATTCACCCTGGAAACCGTGCCAAGCCCAGCTCCGAGAATCGGCCGATTGCTGGCGCCCGCCCTGGCGCTCGAAGCCCTCTATGCCATCATGCTCGCTACCCTCGACCTGAAGGCCCACGTCGAGCGCTTCATACCGCTGGCCCTCGCAGCGGGAATATTATACCTGATAAGCGTCTGGCTGGTGTGTGCAAGTCCAAGGTCCAAGGTCCAAGGTCCAGAATCCGGGGAAGCCGAAGAAAGCGCGCGCCGGGCCGGGTCCCGCCGTCTGCTCTGGTTCATTTTGGGCGCGGGGCTGCTGTTCCGAGCCACGCTGTTTCCGCTTTATCCCTCACTCTCCGACGACCTGTTCCGCTATCGCTGGGATGGCAAGATGCAGGCGGCCGGCTACAACCCCTACTCGCTGACCCCGGCCGACCCGGCGTTGAAGCATTTGCGTGACCAAACGTATCCGGGCGTGAACGGCAAGGGCTACGTCGCGGCGTACGGCCCAGTGACCGAATCGCTGTTCCGCTGGTGGTACCCAGTCGCGATGCTGCCGGGCAACGTCAAGGCCTCGGTTTTCCTGATGAAAGTGCCGATGCTGGCCTTCGACCTGGGCGTGGCGCTGCTTCTTGTCCGCCTGCTGGGCGTGCTGGGGCTGCCGGCGGCACGGGTGCTGATCTACTGGTGGTCGCCGGTGACCGTGATCGAATTCGCCGCCAGCGGCCACAACGACTCGGTCGCGGTCTTCTTCCTGGTGCTGGCTCTAATCGGCTTGGCCGTTCCGGAATGCGGAATGCGGAATGCGGAATGCGGAGTAAACGGCCGGCGGGATTCCGCACTCCGCACTCCGCACCCCACACTCCGGCCTCCCTGGTGGACGCTTCCCGCGCTGTCGCTGTCGATGCTCTCGAAGCTGTTTGCGGCCTTCCTGTGGCCGGTGGTGCTGCCTCGCTGGCTGGAGCGCGGGCGCTGGCGGCAGCTTGCCTGGCCGCTGATCTGTGCCGTTGTCGTGTACTGGCCGTTCCGCAGCGGCCTGTTCAACGTGGTGCCGGGCGTTGCGGTCTACGCCGGGAGCTGGCGCAACAACGACAGCCTGTTCGGCCTGTTCTTCGCTTTTACCGGATCGCAACTGGGGGCCAGCGCCGCCTACGGGGCCGTGGTGGCCGGCCTGGCCGGCTTCCTGGCGGGGCGCGGCTTCCCCGCCCTGCGCAGCGCCTTCCTGATTCTGGGAATGCTGCTCTGCTGCGCCTCCAACGTGTTCCCGTGGTATCTGAGCTGGATTCTGCCGCTGCTGGCGGTCTTTCCCAACGCCGCGTGGCTGCTGCTCTCGGTGCTGGTGTTCCTGTCGTACAACGTGCTGATCGGGTACGGCACTCTGGGCGTGTGGCGGGACGACAGCACGTTCCTGCTGCTGGAATACGTGCCGTTCTATCTCCTGCTGCTCGGCGGCTGGATCTTAAAGGTCCAAAGTCCAAGGTCCAAACTCCAAGGTCAGGCCCTCGACAAAGGCACGGCTCCCCAGTTGTAACCATCTTCGGACTTCCGAGTAGAGAATTCTTTTCTGTTTTGTAGTCGGCACTTTCGAAGTCTGATTCTCTGGTTAACAGGCGGCGCCGGGAATCTGCGCGAACGGCAGGTAAACGGCCCCCCCCTGGAGTGACGATTATGCAAACGACCTACTTGCCCCGGGCAATGACGATGTCATTGGCGTCGATGATCTGGTCGGTGGCCTTCTGGAGCGCGCTTACCGCTTCCTGGTAGTCGATCAGCGCGCGGAGTTCGCGCACCTTGGCGTCGGCCAGGTCGCGCTGGTAACGCTGGACTTCGAAATTCGTGGTGAAGCCCGCTTCAAAGCGCGCTGTCTCTCCTTCCAGTTGCTCTTGCGAGAGTTGCCTTGCCAGGCGCGCCGCCTCGAGATTCTTTTTCTGCACCTCGATCACCTGGTAGGCGTTCCGAACCTCGACAATCACTGATTGTTGGGAATTCTTGAGCTGGCCCTGAAGCTTCTTCTGGCCGATCTGGTTCTGCGCCAGTTCGGCGAGCGCGGTGCGGTTTCGGAGCGGGATTTGGATGTCGAGGCCGAATCCCCAACTGAAGAAATCAAAGCCGAAAACCTGCTTCCACGAGGTGCCGTAGCCGCCAAAAGCAGCGTGCTGGGTAACGGGAAGCCCCGTGGTTGGATCCAGGATTTTGCCCGCATAGCCCAGGGACGTAAGCGCCGTTGTCAGGTTCAGGGCGGGGCGCGTTTGACGCTTGAGGTACTCCTCATCCACCGCGTTCTGTGCCAACTGGAGGTCGATCTGAAGCAACTCCGGCCGGCGGATGATCGCAGTCTGGATCGCCTCTTCCAGCGTGCCCTTGAGTTCCAGAATCCTAGGTTGGTCAACGGGGATAAGAGTCGGATTCCAGATCGGGTCCTTGGGATCGGGAGCGAGCAGCCGTTTCAGGCCGTTCTGGGCGTTGATAATCTGAACTTCGGCCTGAATGGTTGCCTGATCGCGAATCGCCACTTCGGTTCGTGCCGAGGTGAGCGCTACAGGCGTGAGCAGGCCGACAATTACCTTCTGCCGGGTGGTCTCGTACTGCGCGAGCGCAAGTCCGCGCGACTGCCGCTGGGTCTCGTAGTTCTCGACAGCGTAAACCAGCTCCCAGTACTGGTTCTGCACGGCCTGCACCACCTCGGAGACAGTCTGCCGGAACTGGCTCTCGGTGATCCTTGCATCCAGGTTGAGAATTCTCAGTTGGCGCGTGATGGCAGTCTGGAAAAAGCCACCGCGCAAGAGCGGCTGCGTAAAGGAGAACCGCAGGCTGGAATTGAAGGTCGGGTTCACCAGCAGCGTGGACGTCTTGTCAAAAGAGCGGTTGTTGGAAAGACCCAGCGAGAAACTGCCGCCGCCCGGAAGGTACTGCGACAGCGAGGGCCCGAACTTCGACACGGAAGTAATGCCCGCACCCAGGCTCAGCCCCGAGCCCGACACCGGGTTCTTGTTGGAGTTGATCCCGGTCGAGAAGCTCAACGCGGGATCGTAATAGCCCCTGGCCTGACGGATTCGCTCGGCGCTGAGGGCCTGATTGTAGTTCTCGATCCTGATTCGCAGGTTGTGCGTCAGCGCTCGCAACAGCGCGTCCTTGAAACTCAGTTCCAGGACTTCGCCCTGCTTTCTCATTCGTTCGATATACGGCTCGGACTTTGCGAACTCCTTCGCTTGAGTCGCGGGCGCGGCCGGCGCCTGGGACAGGCCGCGGGAGCCAGCCGCGAGCAGGGCCAGGATCACCAGCGATACGCGAAGGCCGCTGTGCATAGGTCTCCCTCCTGGACCGTGTCCGCTCATAGATTCAGTTGCTGCGTGCTGAGGAAGTAATAGAGACCGCGTTGCGCGAGCAGTTCCTCATGACTGCCGCGCTCGATGATGTTGCCCTGGTCGAGGACGATGATGAGATCCGCGTTCCGAACCGTGGAAAGGCGATGCGCAATGGTGAAAGTGGTCCGGCCCCTGAACACTTCTTCGAGATTGGAAACAAACACGCGCTCGGATTCGTTGTCCAGCGCGGACGTCGCTTCGTCCAGCACCAGAACGCGAGGATCCTGAAGCGCGGCCCGGGCGATGGCGATGCGCTGCCGCTGGCCGCCGCTCAGATTGGAAGCCTGCTCTTCCAGCTCACTTTCGTATCCGGCGGGAAGCGCGCTAATGAAGTCGTGGGCGGCAGCCAGCCTGGCGGCCCGCATCACCTCAGACAGAGGGGCGTCCGGCGCCGCCTGGCTGATGTTTTCCCGGATCGTACCCCGGAACAGGAACGATTCCTGCGGCACCACTCCGACCTGCCGGCGCAGCGACGGAATCCAGATATCCGTCATTTTGAAGCCGTCAACGAGAATCGTGCCGGAGTTCGGCTGGTAGAACCCCAGGATGAGTTTCACGAGTGTGGACTTCCCGGAGCCGCTGCGGCCCACGAACGCGACCTTCTGGCCGGGACGCACTTCGAGGTCTATGTTTTGAAGCACGTTGCGGCCTTCGGGCTCGTAGCGGAAAGTGACGTTCTCGAAACGGATATGGCCGCGCAACGTGGGCAGAACCGTTTTCTCCGGGTCGGGTATGGCCGAAGCTTCCGGGTGCGCCTCCAATACGTCGTTGAGGCGCTCGACGGAGTTCAATGTCTCCTGGAGGGTGTCCCATGACTTCACCACTTTGGTGGCCGGCGCCGTCATCTGTTTGACGAGCACCGTGAAGGCCACCAGTTCGCCCACGGTCAACTGGTTGTTCAGCACCTTCCATGCGCCGTAGAACAGGATCGCCACGCTGCTGGCGTGATTCACCAACTGGCTGGCCAGGCCGGAGACGATTCCGTATTTCAGCGTCTTGAAGTAGGCATTGGTAGAACGGATGAAAAGGTTTTCCCAGGTCCAGCGGATGAAATGCTCAATCCCCAATACCTTTACCGTACGCAGGCCGGTTAGCGATTCGATCAAGTGGCTCTGAGTTTCCGCGGACTTCTGGAAGACGTCCCTGAAGCCCTGCTGCAGGTAGGGGGTGAGGAAATAGATATTGACGAGGTGCAGGACTACGAAGAAAACCGCCACCACGGTCAGCGCGACGTTGTAGTAGAGCATCAGGCCCAGGTACAGAATCGCCGCGATCGAATCGATGAAAAAGTCGATGCCCGTTCCGGTGAAGAAGGCTGTGATCTTGGTGTTCTCTTCGAAACGGGTGACGATGTCGCCCACCTTTCGGTTCTCGAAAAAGGGGAGCGGCAACGAAAGCACATGCTGGTAAAACTCGCCCAAAAGCCGCAGGTTGACTTTGAGGGAGACAAACAGCAGAAGTTGCTGCCGGCTGTAGCTGATGGCAAGATTCAGCAGCACCACCGCGGAGATGCCCACCAGGCTGGAGAACAGCCAACGCTGATCGTTCTTGACGATCACGTCGTCAATAACGAACTTGGTGAACATCGGCAGGAGCAGCGCGAAGATTTGGATGGCCAGGGAGGCGGCGCCGATCTCCCACAACAACTGCTTGTAGGGCTGCATGTAGGGCTTGAACTGTTGCAGCGTGGGCGGCGACTCTTCCACTTCGGCGAAGCGCCGCGTGGGCCGGAGGTAAAGCGTGTAGCGCGTCCAGCCCTGAAGAAATTCCTCCTTGGTGAGCTGCACCAGCCCCGGGCCCGGGTCGGCCACAGTCACTTTGGTGTCGGTGACGCGGTAGACGACAATCCAGTGATAGCCGTTCCAGTTGACCAGGGCGGGCAGGTGGTTCTTTTTCAGGTGGTCGTAAGTGGCCAGCACCGGCTGGGTTTCAAAGCCCAGCTTGTTGGCCGCGCGCAGCAGGTTCAGCATGGAGGCGCCGGCGCGGCCCACGCGCGCCAATTCACGCATGCGGTTCAGGCTGATCCTCTTCCCATAGTAGCGGCAGAGGGTTGACAGGCAGGCCGCGCCGCAGTCCATCACGCTCTGCTGCCGTACCGCCGGGAAGCGTCCCACCCGGTAGCTGAGCTTGGCCGGGGCGGGGTACGCAGGCTCGCTCCACTCCAGGACATCCGGCAGCACCTGTTGGGCTGCCCCGCCGATCTCCGGGGGCAGTTCTTCGGCCGCCGGCCCTTTGAGCTCGGCGGAACGGGAGCGGGCCAGCGTTCCGATGGAGGCGGCGAGCCGGTTCTCTTTCTTGAGCAAGGTCGAGAAGACGTCGCCCGGCAGCACGAACACAACCGACGGCACTTCGGCAACGACGTTTGCATTGCGCCGCGACCCGGTCAGCAGCGCCATTTCCCCGAGCACTTCGCCCCGCTGCACGACGGCCAAGGGCTCATTGGGGGCGGCATCGCGGTATACCCTGAAGCGGCCCTGCTCTACGATGTAGAGGTCCCTGGGCAGATCGTTCTCGCGGATCAGAAATTCCCCGGGCTTGAGTTCCAACGGCTTCAGCGATTTCACCAGAACGGACAACTGCTCGGGCTCAAGCACCGAAAACACGCTCGAACCCGACAGGAAGCTGCGCAGCGCCGCCTCGGATAGCGACTCCGAGACGATCTTCTGTATATCCGGGTTCCTCACCAGGAAGGCGGTATAGCTCTGCCTGGAGAGCTTCAGCAGTGTCAGGTCACCCAGGCTGTAGACGGAGCAGGGACCGGGTTCAGCAAAGAAAAGGGCGCGTTCGCCGAAGAAGCCCCCTTGGGAAAGCACGTCGAGGGGAACGGGTTCGCCCTCGACGCGATCGTCCACCAGGCGCGCTTGGCCGGAGAGCACGATGTACAAGGCCTGCCAGTCGCCATTGGCGCGGCAGACACGCGCGCCGGCGGCGAACGGCGCCAGCTCGCACACATCCGCGATAGCATCCCGTTGCTTCTCGCTGAGCGCAGAGAAGGCCGGGATCTGCTTCAGGAAATCGCTCGTAGCGGTGGCTTGGGCAGCACCCGCCGTGCTCACTTGGAAGCGCCCCCCTTCTGCGCGGATTCAGGCGAAAGGAGCAAGTTCCACATGCGTTGCTTCGAAGTCAGCAGCTCCGCTTCCACGGTGAGGCCGGGGAACAGGTAAACTTCATTGCCTTTGGTGCCGAGCTTGGTGTCCAGCAGGCGAAGCATCACCGAAAAATTGCCGCTGCTCATCGAGGGAAGCACTCGGGTCACCCGCGCGGGGACCGTGCCGAACTGCTGGGACGGAAAGGCATCCACCTTAATGCGGGCGTCCAGGCCCGCTTTCACAAACCCGATGTCCTTATTGGGGACCTCCGCCTGCACCACCAACGGCACGCCCTCGGGAACTACCGCGGCGACCGGGCCCGTGGAAACCAAGTCGCCCGTGTTCTTGACCTTCAATTCCACGATCGTCCCGGCCACCGGCATCTGGATCGTTGACAGGGACAACTCGCTCTCGCCCAAGCGGACCTTTCCCCGGTTGGCTTCCATGGTCGCTTCCGCCTGCTGGATCTGGACTCGCAGATTCTCACGTTCCTGGCGGATCGCTGCCAGCGCCTGCGAATGATTCACCTGGGCCGAGCGGTAGCCGGATTCGGTCTCCGTCTGCGTGGATTGGAGTTTCGCGCTCAGGTCCGAAAGGCGCAGAGTTTCGTTGGATACGTCGATGTCCTGCTGGCCGATCCTGTTGCGCTGCGCCGTCAGAGCGTTTTCCGCGGCCCGGTACTTTCCCTCTTCGGCGCTCATCTCGACGGGCGAAATCAACTGCTTCGCGGCCAGGCCGCGGAAACTCTGCAGTTGCGCCTTCTTCTGGACCATGGCCGCCTCCTCGGCGGCCAGGGCTGCCTTTTCGTTCTTCTGGTTCTTCTCCAGGAGCGCGATCTTCTCTCGGACCAGGTCGATTTCCCGCTGTTGCAGTTTCCTGCGTTCCGGCAACCGCTCCAGGTCCTTACGCGCGCTTTCCAGCCGCATCCGGGTATTCTCAAGGTTGTTGGTCACCTGCATGGCAGCGCCGGTGAGCGCGGCTCCGGGGCGGCGCTCGGTCAAGCCGCGGTCGGGATCGGCCAGCATGCGGTCGAGTTGCGCACTCGCCTCGCGCATTGTGGCAAGCTGGTTCTGATCGATTTCCAGTCTCCGCTTCAAGTCCGCGAGGTTCATGCCGCGCTCGGAGACGTCCAGCCTGAGGATGGGTGCGCCGGCCGGAAGGCGGTCTCCGGGGTGTGCGAGCACGGCGTTCACCACCCCGCTCTGCAACGACTGGACCATGATCACGTCGCCTTCCGGCGTGATCTTGCCCTTGCCCGTCACGACCACGTGTACCTTGCCAAAGTACAGCAGGCATGCCGTGACCAGCACGGCAAAGCCGATCAGGTAGATCACGCCTCGCTCCACCTGCGGCGGCATCTCGGCCAGCAGGTCGGAGTAGCCGCTGGTCTGGAGGCTCTTCTCGGCGAACTGATCCAGTTGCCGGAAGGCTTGCTCCGAGGGCGCGGACACTTCTGTCGTTTCTGCCATTGCTGTTGCCTCAGGCGCTCGTCGTCTTGCTCAGGTGCGCATACAATCCACGCCGCTCCATCAATTCCGCGTGCGTGCCCATCTCCACTACTTTCCCGTGATCCAGGACAACGATTTTGTCGGCGTTCTTCACCGTGCTCAGCCGGTGAGCGATGATGAACGCGGTCTTGCCGGCCAGTATGGTGTCGAGGTTTTTCTGGATGAGCCGTTCCGACTCCGTATCCAGGGCGGAAGTCGCTTCGTCCAGAATCAACATGCGCGGGTTGGTGAGCAGGGCGCGCGCGATGACGATGCGTTGTTTCTGCCCGCCGCTCAGCGTCATGCCTCGTTCGCCGACCTGCGTGTCGTAGCCCATGGGCAGGTCCTTGATGAAGTCATGCGCGCCGGCCAGCGTCGCGGCCGCCACCACCGAATCGAGGCCGGCCGCAGGGTCGGCCTTGGCGATGTTCTCCCGGATGGTCCCGCTGAACAAATACGGCTGCTGCTCGACAATCCCCACCTGCCGCCGCAGCGCGGACCGCCGGATGTTGTTCAGTTCGATCTGGTCGAGCAGAATGGATCCTTCCGACGGCTCGTAAAGGTTGATCAGCAGGTTTGCCAGGCTCGTCTTTCCCGACCCGCTTCTTCCCACCAGTGCGATCTTCTGCCCGGGCAGCGCCTCCAGATCGACGTCCGCAAGGACATCCGATTGGCTGCCCGGATAACGGAAGGTGACGTTTTTCAATTGCACATGCCCGCGAACCAGCGGCGCTACCGCGGTTGCGGAATCCTTCTCGGTCTCCAGTTTCAGGATGTCGTTCGTCCGCTCGAAGGAAATGCGGACTTCCTGGAGCTTGTCCCACACCTGGATGAGGCTCATTAGCGGCGCCAGCGCCGCGGCCAGAAGGGCATTGAAGGCGACCAGGTCGCCGATGGTGATCTTGCCCTGGAGGGCCAGCGTCGCACCGTAGCCCAGCACGACCACCGTGGATGCCTGGTTCAGCAGTGTGCTGATGAGTCCCACGCCGAAGTCGAACCTGGCCGACCGGAACTCGTTCTGCTTGAGCGAGGCAATCATCCGTTGGCCTCGTTGCACGGTGTGTTCTTCGAGCGTGAGCGATTTGATCGTCTGAATTCCGGTCAGGGCCTCGATAAAATGCGCTTCGGAATCTTTTCGCCGGCGGAAGTTTTCGCGTTCGTAGGACCGCATGCGCGGCGACGCGGCCACGATCAGTACCGCGTAGCCGATCACGAACGCCAGACCCGCCATCGCCAGGTTTGCGTTCGTCGTGAACAGCATCCCCACGTAGACGAAAATGGTGCAACTGTCCACGATCACCTGGAAACCGCTCTGCGCCACCAGTTGCAACAGCTTCTCGTTTTCGTGGAAACGAACGGTGTAATCGCCCACCTGCCATTTCGAAGCGATTCTCTGCGGCAGGCCGAGGATGTGGTTGATGAAGCGCAATTGCAGCGCCATGCTGAGGCGCCGCAGGGTGTAGGAGACGAAATACTCGCGCAGGCTGCCGCTGAGCATCTGAAAAGCGGTGACCAGCAGCATGCCGATCAGCATCAACTTCAGGAGCGAGCGGTCCCCGTTTACCAGAACCTTGTCGATAATCACCTTGCTGAACAGCGGCGCGGCCAGGCCCAGCAGTTGCCCGAGCAGCGACAGGATCCCAATCCAGGTGAGGATGTAAGCGTAGGGCCGGGCCAGCGGCAGGAACTGCCGGAAAATTGCCGCGACTTTCTTTCCGGCGGGGATGGTGTCCGGAATGTAGTTGAGCCCGAGTAAGTGGCCGTTCCAGGATTTTTCGAACTCCTCGCGCGGCACCCGCCGAAGACCTGTCAAGGGATTGGCGACGACCACGTAATGGCGGGTGGCGGCATAAACCACCGCAAACTGTCCGCCCTCCAACTCCGTGATCGCCGGGTAACTGCATTGCGGCAACTGGGCCGGCTCGATCTTCAACAGCCGCGTCAGATACCCCTGTTCCTCGGCCCGCCGGCTCAAGTTCAGTAAGGTGTCGGCGGCGCCTTCCTGGAGTTTTTCCTCGATCTGCTTCGCGGGAATGGGGTCCTTTCGCTGGTAGGCATTTACCATGGCCAGGCAGGCCAGGCCGGAAAGAACCGCGTGCTCGGTTCGAACGAAGGGATAGGAGCGGGCCAAGCGGCCCGGGTGGCTCTTGCACCGCTCCGCGGAGAAACCCGGCGGGCGCGCGGGGAGCACCCGCTCGTCCTGCACCTGGCGCTGGGCAGCCAGCAGCGTTTCATCCTGGGCGAGGCGATTCGCCGCCTGCTGGACCATGGCCTCACGCTGCGCCTCGTCGGAGATCACTCGGCTGAAAACATCGCGGCTCAGCGCCAGAACCGTGGCCGGCGTAGCGGCCACCGCGGTGGCCCCGCGCGGATGGCCGTGCAACAAGGCCATCTCACCCACAAGATCGCCCGGCTTTAACAGCGCCAACTGTTTTGGTTGCCCGTCCGCATCCTTCACAATCCGCAGACGCCCGTCGCGAACAACATAGGCGTGCTCGCCTGGCTCCCCCTCGCGGAAGAGCACTTCGCCCGGCTGCAGCTCGATTCGCTCAATCCGCCGGAACAGTTCCCGGATCTCAGGCAGCTTGAGGTGGGAAAGCATACCCAGCCGCCGGAGGAAATTGAACTCGGTGTTCTGCCGGATTCTTTCCTCAAAGGCCGCCCGCAGCTCCGGATGGTCTTGCGTGAATGAGTCGAAAGCCTCGCGGGAAAGCCGGAGGACCAGGAGGTCGCCGGCGGCCCGCACGGTGTGGGTCCGCAGGGCGCGGTGGAGCAGCGCCTGCTCGCCAAAGGACGCGCCTCGTCCCAGCACCGCCACCGTTACCGGCTCACCGCCCGCGGTGTCGTCCACCACCCTGGCCTTGCCCGAGTAGATGACGTAGAACGCGTCGCCCAGATCACCGCTGCGCACCACGGCCTCGCCCAGTTGGCACACCAGCAGGGTGAACTTCTCCGCCAACCTGCCGAGTTCCTCCTCGGAGAGGAACGACATCAGGTTGTCCTTGCGAAGGACGTCACCGAGATCAGGTATCAGCACGGGCTAAAGTTCTCGCAGCCTCGGAGTGCCGCAGCAAGCTGCCGCGCCGCCGTTGACCTTGGACCTTTGGACCTTGGACCTTGGACCTTCTGGAGCGGTCATCCGCCGAACACGCTCTTTTCCTCTTTCCGCGTCTGAATCGCTTCGAAGAACCCTCGAATTCGCTCCAGGTAACTCTCCGGCATCTCACCCTCCCAGTGCCGGACAATAATGCCGTTCTCCAGCAGCACGGCGGTCGGAACAGCTCTCGCGAGCAGGGAAAGCAGCCCCTTGTGCATCCGGATAATCGGGAACCGGATCATGTGTTCGGAAAGGAATTCCAGTCGCTGCGCGTCGTTCAGCGACATGATCCCCATCACGCCGGGAAGGTCGGGCTGCACTTCCAGCACGTTCAGCAGCGGCACCCAGCGCTTGCAGTGCGGGCAATCCTTGCTGAGGAATACCAGGAAGTGCGCGCCGCTTCCGAGATCGCGCGGGCTGTTCCCGAGCCAGCCCGGATTCCATGCTTTGCCTTCCTTCAGAAAACGAAACCGGAACAGGGGCTTCCGAGCGGAGCGTATCGAGAGGCCGGCGCCCGCCACCAGGACTGCGAAAAAAATGGCCCATTTCCATAGCGGCCCGATCGTCGAATCCGCAGCCGGCCGCAAATACCACGACAGGCCGAGCAGAAGCAAATAGCCGCCATCGAGCGCCACACTCTGCCATGGCGTCAGCAGCAGGTAGCCGCCGTAGCAGCCACAGTCTTCCACCCGGCCCGTCGCCGTGCCCCAAATGGTTAGGGCCGCAAAGAAGACGAACAGGAGCATGGCCCCGGGCAGCAGCGGACCGGAAATGCCAAGCAGGAGAGCCGCTCCCAAAGCCAGCTCGAGACCGATGAAAAGGACCGAGGCGAGTCCCACTAAGCGCGACGGGATGAGCCGGTATTGACCAACGTGCTTCAGGAACGAATAGGAGTCCAGAAGCTTCAGCGTTCCCGTCGCCAGGAACACTGCCGCTACCGGGGCCGCACACAGGTACGAAACCATGGATCCCGCCTCGGCTCCTTCTCGTTACCTTACGCGTTACTTTACGCGGCTCCGGCCGCCGCCTCTTCGAGAATCGGGTAGGAGATGGTTGCTTCGGCGCGCAATTTCGCCAGCAGATTGGTGAACAGCGTCAGGCGAATCGCATCCTTCGCTTTCTCGAGACTCCCGGGATGAATCGCAGCCACCTTGAAGAAGTTGAACCCCTTGTCGGTCTTCATCGGGCCGATCACCTTCCCCGACTGGGCCTTGAACACCGCGGCCTCGATCTCGCCCGTCATGCTGCCGCGAGTGAGGTGTCCGACATACCCGCCCAGTGGTTTGGACTCTGCGTCCTGGGAGTGCTCCATGGCCAGCACGTGGAAGTTGGCCCCTTCGTCATTGATCTGGGCCAGAAGCTCGTTGGCCTTGTCCAGAGTGTCCACGCGAATGCTGTAAAGCTCGACCGAATCGAACTCCAGCTTGTGCTCGGCAAAATAGGCCTCGATATCCGCGTCTTTGATGGCGTTGCGAAGCTTGTTTCGCAGCAGCATCCCGTCGATCGCGATCTGCAGCGACAGGACCGTCTGGTTGTTGGCTTTCATCCACTGCTGCAGCTTTTCCACCGATTCCAGGCCCCGGTTGTACCGCAGTTCATCCGCGGCAAGTTGAAGTTCCGCATCCGTGTTGGTGATGCCGATCTTCGCCGCATACTGGCGAATCAGCACCGTCTCGACGGAGTTATTCAAGAAGTTCTCTTCGTGAACGATCGACCGGCGCACCGCGTCGGCCGCTTCCAAAGGTTCCCCATTGATCGTTGCCAGAATGGGCATAGATCGCATCTCCTTCTGTTTCTTTGAGCTGCTGTGATCAAGGCGGAAAAGGGCTAGCTACCCGGCCCCGGCCTGGTGGCTGGTGCCCTTGGCCGCTTGGGATGTTAGTACGTGAGCAGCGTGTAACATTCCGAGCACGCTGTCAAGTGGCGTAAAAAGAAGACACTTATATCGGGTTTCCGCTCAGCGCGGGAATCTAGTACCGCGAACCGGTTTCCGCTCGCAGGGAGCCGATTCAAGGGCGGTATGACCAATAGGTCAAAATATGACCTTTTGGTCAAACATGCTTAAGTGTTTATCCTGCAAAGTGCTGCGGTCATATGCGGACAGCCGTAACAACAATTCCCTTACCTTTTGGTCAGTCGGCCTGGCCCAAGACAAACTGGTCTGCCTGCCTTTTCAACTAGTTACGTTCGTCACCCGATTGGCATGGGACGTGCACTCCAGGGGTTCGTCGCGGGAGAATCAATTTGAGAAGGAGTAAGACTTATGTCCAATCAAGTGCGGATCAAGACGGATGAACTGCCGCCGCGCGCGCGGCTCTTGTCTCCCACCGAGGCCTCAAAGGTGTTCGGTGGCTGTGCAGACATGTGTACGCAGGACTGCGAATGCTGTGGTGGGATGCGGTGCCTGCCTCATGGCGCAATAATCAATCTTATCCCCTACAAAATTTGCAAATTTGGCTGACACCAACGCGGCGCTGCAATCCGCATGCGCGCACCGAATCAACCGCGCATCAAGGCCCGCGGCCTTCCGCGCCGGGAGGGCAACAGCACCGGCGTGGAGTTCGCAGAAATCCGAGTGGGCGCGCACCGCAGAGTGGTGCAGAGAATCATAGCCGGGGGTGAGGGCCGCCGATTTTGCGGCCCGTAACCACCGGACAAAGGCGAAAAGAGTCCGACGCGGCGGCCGCCAGAATCGCTCGGGCGGGCAGATTACCGTGCCTTTTCGCGGCTCGCGGACTTCGAGTGGCCCGCGATTCCCAACTTCTTCAACTTCCGGTAAAGGTAGCCTTCGCTGAGACCGAGCGCGCGGGCGGCGTCACGCGTGTTCCTGTGCTGGAGCAACGCGTTGCGGATCGCCTCGCGCTCCGCCGCTTCCACAACGGCCGCCAGCTTTCCTTCCTGCGGAAGCGGACTGGCTTGGTTCAGCGCGGGAAGGAGGCCGCTCTGAATGAGGCCGCCCGGTGCGGCGGCAGCGTAGAGGTAACGCAGCAGGTTTTGCAGTTCACGAACGTTGCCGGGCCAGGACCAGGCCTTCAGCTTGTCGAGCGCGGAGACGCTGAGCCCCTTGATGCCCCGTCCGCACTGCCGCTCCAGCAGGCCCAGGAAATGCGCGCAGAGCGCGGCCAGATCCTCGGGGGCTTCGCGCAATGACGGCAGCGTCAATGTCGCTTGCGACAGCCGGAAATACAGGTCCTGGCGCATGTGCTCCGACTGAAGGTAGGCGGCGGACTGGTTGCTGGCGGCGACGATCTTCACGTCGGCCCGCTGCAACTGCTTTCCGCCCACGCTGAAATACTCGCGCTCCTGGAGGACGCGCAGCAGCTTGCTCTGCAAGTGCGACGGCAGTTCGGAGATTTCATCGAGAAAAAGCGTTCCGCCTTCCGCATCCCGGATGCGACCTGCGCGCGCCGTAACGCCGGTGGCCGCGCCCGCTTCTATCCCGAAAAGCTCGGCGTCGAGCAACTCGCCCGGAATGGCGGCGCAGTTGATAGCCACGAGCGAGCCGCTTCGGTTCCAGAGGCGATGCAGGGCCAGGGAGGCGAGTTCCTTCCCGGTGCCGGTTTCACCGAGGACCAGCACCGTGTCCGAGTAGCGGCAGATGTCGGTGCTGGCCGAAAGGCGGGCGCGAATGCCGCTGCCCACAAAATCGCGCCAGGCGTCATCGGGGGCGCCACCGTCCGGTTGCGATTGCGCTTTCCCACCGGAAGCCGCCGCGGCCGCGAGCCAGTTGCGGTCGTGCAGCGAGGCCTGCAACAAGATGTGGCGGCAGAACTCGTGCTGCCACGCTTCGTTGCTCTCGCTCGAAAACTGCACCAGCAGCAGGTGCTCGTGCTTCCCCGCGACCGCCGTGAAGCGCGAACGGCCTTCCGTCTCGTCAGGCTGGGTCGCGCGCGCCGCGCCGGGGGCTTTCAGTTCCGCCAGTGGCGTCCACTCGCCCCGGTCATGGCGGCGGAACAGTGCCGCTGCCACCGGCGCCAGGCAATCGCGCAGCGCCTCCATCAACACCGAATTGTCCGGGGTTTGCGCAATCCGCTCCAGGGCCTGGTTCAGCCGGCGCAGTTGCTCGACGGCGGAAGCGGAGGCCTGTGCTTCGCCGTCGTCCGTTGCGGGCGCGGCGCCTGTGGGTTGGATGTGAACGGCGGGGCGCAGGTCCTGGACAGACACGCGCTCCACCACGGCCGTCACCCCTCCAAATGTGAACGGCTCGCCCAGTGGCAAACGTACGAGGCCCTCGATCGGGTCTCCGTTTTTCAGCACCCGGGCTCTGCCCAGGCTTTGAACGAATACATCATCGCCGTGGCGCTTCAAGCGCAAGTGCCGGCTACGCACGCCGGCCGCTTCGATGGGAATGTCACTTTTCGGCGAGGCGCCAACCACAACTTCACCTTCACCGAGCGGGTGACTCCGCTGTTTGCGGCCCACACGCCAAGCCAGGCGATACAGCGGCACATCCTCTGTTGTCCGAGCGGGAAGATCGTGAGCGTGAATCCTGACTTTCATGACTGCCGGGCTCCGCGTCGTCACCCGCGCCGCACGCAGCAAGCCGCGGCCACATCGGCAATGCGAGCGTTTCGGCGAGCGCGGGCCATTCTCCGGCCGGATTATCGCACAGCATGACCAAAAGGTCAATATATGACTTTTTGGTCAAACCTGATTAAGTACCTATCATGCAAAGTGCTGCGGTCATATGCGGACAGCCATGGCGACAATTCCCTGCCTTTTTGGTCAGTCGGCCTGGCCCAAGACGAATTGGTCTGCCTGTCTTTTCAACAAACTACGTCCGTTACCCGATTGGCATGGGACGTGCGTGCTTGGGGTTCGTCACGGTAAGATCAATTTGGGGGAATCGGGGACGGGAATCGGGGACAGAGGGGACGTTTCCGTTCGTCTGCGAATCACGAGAAAACGTCCCAGGTTTCCCTCGGTTCCCCGGTGGGCCGTTCCCTAACGCCGCCGGAATGTCGGTGGCGGAAGGGCCGTATGACCGAATCCCATGAGCGAGCCAGATAGACTGCGCATCAAGATCAGCGACCTCCCGACTCGCGACGCCGAACGCACCGACACGGAATTGGAGAAAACCCTGAGCCGCTTGGGAGGGCGTGAAGGTTCGCCCTGCGAGCTGAGCTGCGACTGCGTCATCGGCCTGGTTTGCCGCGGCCGGGTTTGCACAGCAGACTGGTAAGGGGTAGCGGCCCGGCCCTCTCCCGACGTGCGCGATGCAGGCAGTTATCGCGCCTTCCTGGGAGCGCTGGCATCTTGCCGGCGGGCCCTCTCCCGACGACCGCGATGTAACAATCATGACGCCGCTTTTGCTCAGCGTTACAATGGCGACCTATGCCACTCGGCTGGTACTCGCGCGGTTACCTGCCTCACTTCGACAGGTCAACTCTTTGCCAATTTGTAATGTTCCGCCTGGCTGATTCGCTGCCCGACAGTGTCCTCCTCAGGATGGAAAGGGAGCTTCGGACCCTGCCGAAGGAGCGTTTCGGCGTAGAAAGGCGGAAGCGCATTGAAGCATATCTTGACCAGGGACACGGCGAGGCTTTTCTCGCAACGGAGCCGATCGGGACTCTGTTGGAAAATGCGCTGCTATTCTTCGACGGCCAGCGCTATACATTGCATGCCTGGGTGGTGATGCCAAATCACGTCCACGTGCTCTTCACGCCAGCCGACGGTTACGACCTCGCGGGCATCATCATGTCCTGGAAGTCCTATACCGCGAATGAGATCAACAAGATCCGCGGCACCAGGGGCACAGTGTGGCAGCGAGAGTATTTCGATCGGTTCATACGAAGCGAGGAACATTACTGGCGCGCGGCGAACTATGCAGAGCAGAACCCGGTGAAGGCCGGGCTACGTACGCGGGCGGAAGATTGGAAGTTTAGCAGCGCACGCAGGAGGCAAACGGGGGACGCTACTGCTTCTTAGTAGCGTGGCTGCAAGGGGCGAGAGGACCCGCCGGCAAGATGCCAGCGCTCCCAGGGGCGAACTCCGCGAAGCCTGGGAGCGCTGGCATCTTGCCGGCGGGCCGTCCCGGATCAGAGGTGCGAGTGACCAGCGGCCCGGCGTTCTCGCCCGGTCGCGGAACGAGCGGGACCCCGCGTTGATTCCGGAGTGTCTATCCACGGAAATAACCGCGCTTTTCGCCCGCCCTGGCGCGAAGCGCCGCGCCGTGGCGGTCGATGTAGGCGGTAATTCCGGCGATTGTCGGATGCTCGGCCAGCACCTGCGAATGCAAGACGAATCCGAAATGACTCTCCATCCTCGCGACGATGATGGCAGCATGAAGCGACTTCCCGCCCACTTCTTCAAAGCGGTCGTGAATTCCCAGTTCCTCCGGCTTCAGGCCGATCTCCTCGCACCAGGCCTGGTGCAGCAACTTCTCGGTGGGTGTACGCGGCGCTGCCTTGGCGGCGCGTGACGCCTTGTCCTGCTGCTCGCGCCCCCCCAGCCAGCGCGCCATTTGTTCAATCTCACGGTCGAACAGGCCCTGCTCGAACTGTTCCCGCAGCTTGTAGCGCTGCAGCTTGCCGCTGGTGGTCTTGGGAAAGTGCCTCGCCCGGAGGGGGATCATTACGTCCGGTGTGAGGCCGAGTTGGTCCTGCAAGCGGGCCTTCACCTTCAGGAACAGTTCGCCGGAAGCCGCGAGCGAAGCCGCGTCGTCAACGGACGCGGAGGCGAGAAACATCAGCAGGCGTTCACGGCCGGCCTGCGGGTCGTGCGTCCCGCAGAACAGCGCGCGCCCCGGCTGCACTCCTTCCACGCGCTGCGCCACATCTTCCAGGTCGTGCGCGTAACAGTTCTGCCCGTTAACGAAAATGATGTCCTTCGCGCGGCCGGTGACGCAGAGGCGGCTCTCAGCGATGAATCCCAGGTCTCCGGTTCTCAGCCAGGATTCGCCCTGCGATTCGCAAAACGCCTCGGCGGTGGCTTCCGCGTCATCGTAATAACCCTTCATCACATTCTCGCCACGCGCCTGGATGTGCCCGACGACGCGCTCTTCGGTCGGCTGATCCTGGCCGTTCACAACCCGAACCTGGCAGCCGTTGACCGCGAAACCTTCGTTGGCCAAGCAGATTGCGGAAGGATCGGAAGGATTCGCAGGCACAGCGCGACCGAGCGTCTGCAATTGGCGCCGGTCGATCGCTTCCACCCGCGGTTTTTCGCGCAGCGGCGGAAAAGCGACGGCCAGAGCGGCTTCGGCCAAACCGTAGACGGGAAACATCGCCTGGGGGCTGGCGCCGAAGGCCGAGAACGCCTCGCCGGCCCGCTGCATCAAGGACACCGAGATCGGTTCGGCGCCGTTCAACAACACGCGCACGCTTGACAGGTCCCATTGGCGGCCTTCAGTCCGTTGCAGCCGCGACAGCAGCAACGCCAGGCCGAAGTTCGGGCTGGCGGTGATCGTGGCGCCGTATTTTTCGAGTGCGTCGAGCCACACCAGCGGTCGCCGCACGAACGTCGCTGTCTCCAGGTGGCATTGGTCGATCAGAAAATGCACCGGGACAAGGTGAAACCCGATCAGGCCCATGTCGTGATAGAGCGGCATCCAGTTCAGGCCGATATCGCCCTCGTGCAACCCGAGGCCGTGTTCGATTGCCCTTAGGTTCGAGAGGATATTGCAGTGTGTGAGGACCACGCCTTTCGGCCGGCCCGTACTGCCCGATGAAAACTGGATGAAGGCGGGATCACCTGCCTGCGCCTGGTGGAAATCGGAGACAGGGCGATCTTCCATTACCTGCGGAAAAGCGAGAAAGCTGCCGGCAGGAATCCCAATCGTGGCGTCGTATAGCTCCCGGCCAGGGGGAGGCTGGTCGATCAACACTCTCGGCGCGCCGAGCACCTTGAAGACATTGAGGAGCCGTTCGAGGGCGGGTCCGGTTTTGTAGGCGGCGCCGGGAGAGGCCAGTGGCGCCGGGACGATGCCGCCCAGGACGCAGGCCCAGAAAGCGGGTAGGAATTCCTGATTGCGCGACAAGGCGAGGATGAGATGGCCGCCCGCCTGCAAACCGGCGCGCCGCAACCCGGCCAGCACGCAAGCGGCTTGTGCCAGCAACTGGGGATAAGGCTGGAAATGCGCCGAGGCATCCTCGGCAATGTAAGAAACGCCGCGCTCGGGCGCCTGATTCGCCGCCCGCTCGAGAACTGCCCCCAGCGTCATTCCCGAATCCTAATTCTTGTTGCAAAGCGGGCGCAAGGGACTCTCCGGTGAAACCTTCGGGTATCGCCGCCTGGCCACTTACTTCGGCGATCTGCGGCCCCGGGCACGTCTTCAGAGCCTTCCCCGGTGCTTTGTCCCCCTGCCGCTTCAAAGCTTGAACCTTGGAACCTTCGCTAATCCGGGCCACAGTGACTCGCTAGCCCGCCAGCGTGCGGGCCACGGTCAGCGCGCAAACGCTCTTGGCTCCGGCCTGGCGGAGCACGCGGATACAGGCGCTGAGCGTGGCGCCGGTGGTGAACACGTCATCGATGAGGAGGACCCGGCGGGCGGCCAGCAGCGCCGCCCGCGGCCCGGGAGCGAACGCCCCGCGCAGATTCTCCAGGCGCTGTGCCCGCGTGAGCCCGGTCTGCGGCGGAGTGGCACGGACGCGCCGGCAGACGTTCTCCAGCACCGGCAGGCCGCATCGCCGGCCCAGTTCCCGGGCCAGAAGCGCCGCCTGGTTGTAGCCCCGCTCCCGTTCCCGGCCGCGAGCCAGCGGCACGGCCACCAGCGCGTCAAACCGGCCCGGGGCCCACTCGCGCTTCAGAACCTCGGCCATGCGCGCCGCCAGCGGCGCGGCCAGCGGGGTCATGCCCCGGTATTTGAACAGGTGCAGGACTTCCCGCAACGCTCCGTCGTAGGCGCCGAACGAGCGCGCCTGCTCGAATTCGTAGTCACCCTGCTGGCATTGACGGCAGGGCCCGCCGGCCGCGGCCAGCGGCAGGCCGCAACCCTCACAGCTCCCGGCCCGGGCCGGCAGGCCGCGCAGGCCATCCAGGCAGGCCCGGCACACCGGCACTAGCGTGAACCTCTCCAGAAGCTCCTCGCAGACCCGGCAGGTGTCGGGGAAGAAAAGCGAAAACAGCGAGTGAAGGAAATGGGAAAGCCCCGGGGGAGGGGTAGGAGAGCCGTCGAGCAGCTCGGTTTCCGCAGACATCCACAATCACGCCCCAGGCCGCAGGCTACAGGCTGCAGCCTCCGGCCTCCAGCCTCCAGCCTCCGGCCTCCAGCCTAGTCACAGCACGCCCTTCTCTTGCTTCTCCTGGCAAGGCATGCAGTGCCGCGCCCAGGGCACCGCCTCCAGGCGCTTCTGTTGCATCTCGCCGCCGCAGGCCACGCACTCGCCGAAGGTGCCCTGCTCGACCCGGCTCAGCGCCTCGGTGACAAGCTGGAGCAGGAACCGGTCGTGATTGCTCTGGCTGAAGAGGAACTCCTTGTTGTAGGAAGTGGCGGCCTTGTCCGCCAGATCCTGCGGCGTTTCCTCGTCCGCCACACGCCCATCATGCTCGGCGCGGCTGACGATGCCTTCCAACTTGGCCTGCTTGATCTCCAACCGCTTCTTGTAGTACTCCAGCTTTTTCTTGTCCATGGGCCCTGTGCTCTCCGGGGCACATCAATCGCGGCCCTTTAAGGGTGCCGAATTAAAAATTCTAGGGGCAATTTCGAGAAGCTGTCAATGCCCTCCAACAGGTCCAAGGGTGATCTCGACCTTTGGACCTTTGGACCCTTGGACCTTTGGACCCTGTTCACCGCGGCCGGGCCTGGGAAGGCGCGTAGCCGGTCATCTCCAGGTAGCCGCTGGCAACCGTGGTCTGGCCCCCTTTCTGGCCCGTGGCCCGGGCCGCTCCCTCCCAGTAGGTGGCGCCGGCCGTTTCGTTGGTGAGCAATTCCTGTCCTGCCATGGCGGCAGCCACGTCCAGCTCGATCTCCAGGACAGGGATTTGCAATTGCCACTGGAGCGGGTAGCGCCCGCCGCTCTGTGGGCTCTCCCATGTGCTTCCCGGGCGCGGCCGGAGGCGGAACTGGGCCGGCTCCAGCGTGAGGGGCGGGCCCTCCGGGGGTTGGTAGGCGCCGGCCGAGTAGGGATCGGTGCTGCCGTCCGGCCGCCTCAACTGGTAGAGCATCAGCTCCGACCCGTCGTCGAACTGCAGATAGAACCAATCCCAACCCCTCTGCATAGGACCCAGTACGTTACTGGTAAACTCGTGATCCATCCAGGCCAGGCCCGTGACCGCGTAGTCCCTGCCCGCAGAGTGAATGGTGCCGGTGGCCTGCAGCCGGGTGAGGGAATAGTAATGCGAGGCGTTGCCGACGCCGGGCCCCGTGGGAGTGACGCCGTCGCGCCCGTGGATGACCGGCGGCTTCAGCGGCAACAGGTCGAGCCGCACGGCGATGTTTTTCGCCGGGGCGTTCAAGCGGTGGCCCGCGGCGGCCACGGACGCGCTCCAGTCGCCGATCCACACCCGCATCGCGGATTGCGGATTGTGGATTTCGGATTTCGATTCCTCTGCCGCCCGGCCCGACTGATACCCCGACACGGCCGTCGCCCCGGCCAGATCCAGCGCCCCGCGGCGCATCCGCTGCGCGTATGCGAAGCGACCGTCGCGCAGGTCCGTAACCGCCAGATGGGCAATGTAGAGTTGTTCCGTTTTCCAGCGCGAAGGATTGCCGTACGGATTCGGGACCGCTTCGCGAAAGAAGGCCAGCTCAAAGCCGAATGCCGCGCCATCAGCGGCCCGCAGATTTCCCCTGTAGTACCACCATTCGGTTTTGAATTCGGGGTGGGAGAAGTGATCGCGAGGAAACTCGAACCGGTACCCCGGCAGCGCCGGCCGGAACAGAGTGTCCTGGCCGGGCGCCAGGCCGGCCAGGAAAGCAACGAAGATGGTCAGCCGCAACCCCATGCAAAGGTCCAAGGGTCCAAGGGTCCAAGGCCGCCCGGTTCGCCACCTGACACCTGATTACAGGAACATACTCACGGGCCACCGGCGATCCACGTTTTCGCCGCTTCGATGGCCGCCTCCTCCACCACGCGCAGAAACCACAGCGAAAGCTCTCGCTCAATCATGCTCTTTCCATTACAGCACAGTAATGCCGAGACCGGAAATGATCCGCGGATTACGCGGATTCACGCGGATTGCCCCGGCAACAGAGGCGCGCTGTACTACTAACGTTCAAAATCTTCGCGTCCCGCGACGATTTGTTCACAACCGCTTGGCTTGCGGCGGGTTACTGCCTACTGCCTTCTGCCTACTGCCTTCTTCCGAGATTTGGTTGCCGCCCATTGGTCGCGCTGTGGTATCTTGCCGCTACGGTGAAACGGGCGCTTCAAGCGGCGTTGATATTGCTGCTGGCGGTGTGGCCGGCGGCGGCCGGCCAGGAGCCGGACGCCCTTCCCTGCGGCACCGGCCCGGCCACCGAGGCGCAGGTCGAGGAACTGCACCGCTGGGTGCTGGCCCGCGAGGCCCAGCGGCTGGTGCCCATGGCGCAGACGCGCCCGCACGCCATCCGCGTGGTCAACGGCGTCTACCTGCTGGAGACGGATTCCACCAACGCCCCCTTCGATCGGCCGTTCGACCTGCAGAACAGCTCGCTGCTGTTCACGCACAACCCCGACGATACCTTCACCGTCGCCAAGCAAGCGCTGAATTACGACTCGACTCCGGGCACGCTCTACTACACCTTCCCATCGTCCGGCAGTACCGCGGATGACCAATACCGCGCCTACACGCTCACGGCCTTCAGTTTTCCGTTTCTTGGAAAGAACATTAGCCGCATCTATCTCTCGACCTATCGCGGGATTTTCCTGTCGCCGCCCGTGATTTCGGTGGTCACCACGGTCAACATCGTCTATCAATATGACGCAGCCGATCTGTTCAGCCTGCAAGGCGTGATCGCGCCACTGTTGCACACCACCCGCGGCCAGCGCTCCCGCTACCTGTTTGTGAAGGAGAGCAGCGATTCGCTGCTGATTACCTGGCGCTCGGCGCAAAACGGCGACGATCTGACCAACGAGCTCGGCACCGACATCCAGGCGCGGCTGTATCCGAACGGGAACATCCTGTTCTCCTACAAGCGGGCCCCGGTGTTCGGCGACATCGCGGTCAGTTCCGGGCAGGAAGCGCGGCGCCAATCGGTGTCGCAATCGGCCACGCTCGCTGATGCGTCTGGCGACGTGTCCGGCACCACGGCCGATCCGGCGCTCCGCGACCTGCTCGACATCCAGTCGGTGCGCGCCGCGCGGGTGGCCGGCACCGATCTGCTGGAATTCCAGGTGACGGTAAAGGGCACGCTCACCGCCGCCGCCTCTCTTCCCGTGAACGACATCACCTACTCGCTCACGTTGACGGACACGGTGACGCGGGCGGCCAGATTATTTTCGCTGGCCATCAATCGCGGCGGATACCAGTGGCTGTCGATCCCCAACCGCCCGTCGGCCACGATCGAAGAGCACGGGTTTACCCTGCGGGTCATGGAAAGCGCGGTCCCGCTCTCTTCCGCTTCCATCAGCGTGCGGCTCGCTGCCTCGTATTCCGGCGCCAGCGACAGCGTGACGGGAACCGTGAACCTGGGCGCTCACTCCGTCGATCTGGAGACGGCTTTCAGCTCCCTGCCCGGTGCGGCGGTGCTTTCGCCGCCGCTGCTCGGCGCCTACACGCTCCCGGCCGTCGAGGTCGTCCGCGTATGGCAGCAGATGAGGGAGGCCTACGGGCTGAAGGATGGAGACCTTGACGGCATCGCGATTTTCCAGAGCTTCTACACGGACACAATCATCTCCGGCGCCAGCGCCTATTCGACCGGGGGGCTGGCCAGCGCCAATGGCGTCTTCCCCACCTCCTACCTGAACCGGCCGAAATCGACCAACGTGATGCAGATGAACCGGATCAGCTCCACCAACGACAACGGTCACACGCTGATCCACGAGTTCTCCCATTACTGGCTTTACTTTCTGCGCATCATGGAAAACGGTGTCAGCAGCCGGGTACTGAACCCGCTGACCCCGCACCCGGCCCAGTACGTGCACATGCCGGCCGCCTTCCCCGTCCTGAGCACGGGCGATTCCTCCGTCATGGGAGGGACGCGCTTCAAGGACAACGGGGACGGAAGCTTTACGGCGCCGAGCCCGTACCCCTATTATGGCCTCACCTGGCATGAGCTGTACTTGATGGGACTGGCCGCGCCGGAGGAAGTCGAGCCCTGGTTTTATATCGAAAACACGAATCCAGCCCTGGGCCCCGAGTACTACACCCCGGCGGGCACATACCGGGGCACGCGGAAGAACGTGCTGATCCAGCAGGTGATCGAGGCGCTGGGGCCGCGGGTCCCGGCATACAAGGACAGTCAAAAGAGCTTCAAGGTGATGTTCGTGCTGATGGAGCGGAGCACACGTCGGGCCACCGACGAGGAGATCGGCTGGGTAAACACCAGGCGCCAGCAGATGGAGCGCAACTTCGCGCTGGCCACCGGCAGCCGCGCGCAGCTCACCGCCACGCTCGATCTCGGCGAGCCCCTGCGCCCGGCCTTCGCCGCCAACGGCGTGGTGAACGGCGCCAGCTTCGCCGCGCCCCTGGCGCCCGGCATGATCGCTTCGCTGTTCGGCGCCGGCCTGGCATCCAGCACCGCCCTGGCAAGCGGTACGCCTCTGCCCACCACGCTGGCGGGCGCCAGCCTGCAGATGGAGGGATTCTCCGCCCCCCTCTTTTTCGCTTCTCCGGCGCAGATCAATTTCCAGGTGCCGTGGGAAGTGCAGGGCCGGACGTCGGCCGCGCTCACCTTGACTGCCGGCGAGACGTCGGTGACCGCGACCGTGCCCGTCAGCTCGTCTGCTCCCGCCATCTTCTCCACGGATTCGACGGGGCGCGGGCAGGGCGCGATTCTAACGTCCACCCAAGAGATCGCGGCCGCCCGTGGCTCAATCAGCGGCCGGACCACGCGCCCGGCGCGCCGTGGCGAGGACATTTCGATTTACTGCAGCGGCTTGGGACCCGTCAGCAACACGCCTCGAACCGGCGCACCCGCCGCCAGCAATCCGCTTTCAGCGGCCCTCACAAAGCCCAGCGTCTCGATCGGCACCGTGCCGGCCACTGTCACCTTCTCGGGGCTGGCGCCCGGCTTTGTGGGCCTCTATCAGGTCAACGCCCAGATTCCGCAAAGCGCCCCCACCGGCAACGCTGTTTCAGTGGTGCTCTCCATGGGGGGCGCAACATCCAACACCGTCACCATCGCCATCGAATGAACATTGCCTGCACCGCCGGCGTCTGATTCCGGACGCTACTCCACCAGCACGGCGTCGACGGGGTCGATGCGCGCCGCCTGGCGCGCCGGAAACAGCGCGCTCAGACAGGTGACCGCGTAAATCGCCAGCGTGGCCAGCGCCAGAAACCCAACCGGGAGAGAGAACTGGATGGTCCAGCCGAATGATTGCCGGTTGATCACGTAGATCAGCACCAGCGACAAAGCGAAGCCCAGCAGCAGACCCGCGGCGCAGGCCAGCAGGCCCAGCAGCGCCGCTTCCAACACCACCAGGCGGCGCAGTTGCCGGCCGGAAGCTCCCAAATAGCGCAGGATGCCCAGCTCCCGGCGGCGCTCCAGCACCAGCGCCAGCAGCGTGTTGGCGATACCCATCACCGCCACGCAGATGGCAATGGCTTCCAGCACCCAGGTGATGGCAAAGGTGCGGTCGAAGATGCGCATCACGTTGGCCTTCACTTCCCGGTTCAGCGTAATGAGCAAAGCCCGATTGGCTGTGTGCTGCGACAGCGTCTGGCGGACGCGTTCGGCGTCGGCGCCGGGCTGGAGGTAGACGGCGAGACTGGTGGCTTCCGGGCCGCCGCCGTAACGCAGCCAGTCGGAGCGGTCCATCACCGCGTAGCCGCGGTCGCTGGTGTAATCGTAATAAACGCCGGCCACCCGGAACGGGCGGTCACCGGCCGGCGTCGGCAGAAGGATGGTATCGCCCTGCCGCACCTGGTTCCGCAGAGAAAACGGTTCGCTGATCACGACCAATCCGGGGCCGGGCCGCAGCACGTCGCCTGCCCGGCGGCCGTCAAGGAACATCAGGTTCCCGTAGCGCCGCAGCACATCCCAGTCGCCACAGGCAACAAAGGCGGGGTTGCCGCGAAAGGTGATCTCGACCGCGCGGAAGGCATCGACGGCCGCAACGCCGGGCGTGGCGGCGATGGCCTGGATGGCCACGGGATCGATGGTGGCCTGGGGCAAGCGGCCGCCGGATGCGCCCGCGAATCGGATGAACAGGTCGGCGCGGAACGTTTGTGCGGCCCAGAGATCGACGGTGCGCCGGAAGCTGGTGACCAGGATGGCCACGCTGGCCATCATGGCAATGGCGGTGGCCAGCGCCATGGCCAGCACCGAGGCGCGCCCCAGCGAGGCCGATAGGCTGCGCGCGGCCAGCAGTCCCACCACGCTGTTCATCCGGCCCAGCGCCGCCGAGGCCACCCGCGACAGCCCGGTCATGGCCAGCGGCATCAGCAGCGCGAATCCGCCGACCAACAGAATCGCCGCGCCATAGCCGAACAGCGGGCGGGAGTCCAGCGCGGGCAGGCGGGCCAGCCCATAGGCCGCCAGCAGGACCACCAGCCCGGCCGCGGCGTCGCGGTTGCGGTGCAGTTGTCGCAGGCGCTGATGAGCGCCCCGGCGCACCGCCTGCGCCGGTTCCACCTCGGCCGCTTCGCGGGCCGGCAGCACCGCCGACAGCAACGCGACACCGGCCCCAATGGCCAACGCCAGCACCGCCAGCCGCCAATCGAGATTCACCGGCGAGGGAACCAGCGGGAACCAAAAGCTCTTGACGGCGCCGGCCACCAGGGCCAGCGCCTGGTTGGCCAGCAGCCGGCCCAGGCCGATTCCCAGCGCCGAGCCGGCCAGGCCCAGCATCACGGCTTCCGCCAGGAAGAGCAGAACGACGCGCCCACGGGTCGCGCCCACAGCCCGCAGCGCGCCCACTTCCGGCCGCCGCCGCACCACGGAGACGGCCACGGTGCTGTAAATGAGAAAGGCGCCGACGATCAACGACACCAGGCTGAGCGCCGAGAGGTTCAGCCGGAAGGCGCGCAACATCTTCTCGACTTGCTCACTGCGCGCCTGCGGCCACTCGAGCTTGACCCCGGGCGGCAGCAGGGGGGCCAGCCGGCGCCGGGCGTCGTCGAGTTGTTCGGGAGGAACAACCAGGTCGATGCGGTCCAACCGCCCCAGCCGCCCGAACAGAAGCTGGCCGGCGGCAATGTCCATGACGGCAATGTTTCCGGGCAGTGCGGCGCCCGGGCCGCTCTCGCTCAGGATGCCGCGCACCCGGAACGCGCGCCGGCGGTCGTTGACAATGAGCGAAACCGCGCTGCCCGAACGCAACCGGTGGCGCGCGGCGAAGCCGCGCCCGATTAGCAGCGAACCGGGGTCGGTCAGCAGCAGAAGCATGTCGCGCACCGAGCGGATGCCCTCGACGGCGGTGTCGCGCACCGCCCGGTCGGTGGCCAGATCAACCGCCAGCACGTCCAGCGCCTCGCGCGAATCAACCTCCACCGCCACGCCCGCGACCACCGGCGACAGTTCGACTTCCGACTGCCGCCCGGCGAACGCTTCATAGGCTCGAGCAAGCAAGTCCTCGTCGAACGGCGTCAGGCCGGCAATGCTGAGATTTGCGCGCCCGGTGATTTCTGTGACCGATGCCTGGAAGGACGCCAGCGCGCTACGGTTGGCCAATCGGATGGCAACCACCGCTGCGATTCCCAGCGCCACCGCCATCACGCTGAGCAGCGTGCGCAGCCTGTCGCTCCAGAGCGGCCGGACGATGAATGTGTAGAACAGCTTCATCGATCCCAGGGTCCCAGGGTCCAAAGGTCCAAAGGTCCAAAGGTCCAAGCCTCAACGCCAGGGAGACCCTTGGACCTTTAGACCGTCGGATCGTTGGACCCTTCAACGATTTCGCCGTCGCGCATCCGCAGCACGCGGTCGGCGAAGGCCGCCGCCTCGCGGCTGTGCGTGGCCATGATTACGGCGGCTCCCATGCCTCCCGCGGCGCGGGCCAGCAGCCTCAGGATGGTCTGGGCATTGGCGCTGTCGAGATTGCCGGTGGGCTCGTCGGCAATCAGAATAGCGGGCTGCTGCACCAGGGCGCGGGCAATGGCCACGCGCTGCATCTCGCCGCCGGAAAGCTGGTGCGGGTACTCGCCCCGCCGGCCCCACAGGTCAACCTGGATCAGCATCTCCCGCGCCTTCCAGGCGCGATCCGGCTGCCCATCGAGCAGCAGCGGCAGCTCGACATTTTCGAAAACAGTGAGCGTGGGCAGCAGGTTGAAGAATTGGAAAACGAACCCCACGCGGCGGCGGCGCAACTGGGTCAGGGCCTGGTCGGAAAGCGCGGTGGTGGCTTCCCCCAGCAGGCGCACTTCGCCCCCCGTCGGCCGGTCCATGGCCCCGGCCAAGTTCAGCAGCGTGCTTTTGCCGCAGCCGCTGCGGCCCACCAGGGCGGTGAACGTTCCGGCCGCGAACAAGGCCGTCACGTTCCGGACGGCTTCGATCCGCCGGCCGTCCACCGTATAGGTGCGCGAGGCGTCGCGAAACTCCACGGGATCCACAACCTCAATTGTATCGTTCAAGGTTCTACGTTCAACGTCTAACGCCGCGAACGTCGAACCTTGAGCGTTGAACGTCGAATAGAATGGGGGCGATGGACCGGCAATTCCTCTCCCCGGGCGCCGCGGAGCGAGCCGGCCGATGGCCGTCCGGGCTGCGCCGCACGCTCCGTTACGCGCGTCTGGATCGCCGCGAAATCGCCGGTGCGCTGGGAGACATGGGCACCTTCCTGCCGCTGCTGGTGGGCATGGCCGCGCAGAATGGCCTGGATTTCGGCGCCGCGCTGTTTTTCGCCGGGCTGTTCAATATCGTCACCGGCTTGCTGTTCCCCATCCCTATGGCGGTTCAACCGATGAAGGCCATCGCGGCCGTGGCACTCACCCAGGGGCTGAAGGCGCCGCAGATCCTGGCTGCGGGGATCTCGGTGAGCGCCATCATCCTGGTGCTGGGCGTGACCGGGTTGATCGACTGGCTGAACCGCGCCGTTCCCAAGAGCGTGGTCCGCGGGTTGCAACTGGCCCTCGGCCTCTCTCTGTTGATGAAGGGGCTGCAAATGGTGGCCGGCACGCGGGTGGCCGTGGGCCCGGACAGCTACCTGACCGGAATCATCGCCGGCGCGGTGGTGCTGGCGTTGTTCTCGTCGCGGACGGCGCCGGCCGCCCTGGTGCTGTTCCTTGCCGGCATCGTCATTGCCCTGTGGAAGCAGCCGGCCGCGGCTGCCGCCGTGGGTCTGCGTTTTTTCCTGCCGGCGTGGTCGGCGCCGGCTTGGGCCGACTTCGTCAGCTCCTTCGGGCGCGCCGCGGTGCCGCAGATCCCGCTGACCACGCTGAATTCGGTGATCGCCGTGTGCGCGCTCTCCTCCGACCTGTTCCCCGACCGCCCGGCGGGACCGCGCAGAGTCGCCGTGTCGGTGGGGCTGATGAATCTGGTGTCGGGCTGGTTCGGCGGGATGCCCATGTGCCACGGGGCCGGCGGCCTGGCCGGGCAATACCGTTTCGGCGCACGCACCAACGGCTCGATCCTTTTCCTGGGAGCCGCGAAACTGGCCATCGCCGTGCTGTTCGGCGCCTCGCTCATGAATTTCTGCCGGGTCTTCCCGGAGAGTGTGCTGGGGGTGATGCTGGGATTCAGCGGGATCGAGCTGGCTTTGGTGGCGCGCGACCAGAACCGGCGCGCCGAGGCCTTCATTATGCTGCTGACCGCCGGCGCCTGCCTGGCGCTGAACAATATCGCCCTGGGCTTCGGCCTGGGCCTGGCGCTGGGGTGGTGCCTGCGCCTCGGCGCCTTCCGCCTGGATGAATCCGCCAGATAACCATCCCAGAGCCCTCAGGAAGGTACCTTCCCAATCAATCATAACCATCGAATTTTGTTTCAATCGACGGGCTCTTTACGCTAAACTGCGGGCGGGTGGCTTGTAGTTGAGGAGTCACTTGAAAACAGTCAGGAAGCGCACCGAGGCCGATGCACCGTTGATTTACTATGCGCCGGGGGCCGGCCTGGGCCATCTCACCCGGGGCATAGCTATCCTGCGGCAGTGGCGCAAGCGGACCGGGCACCCGGCCCTGTTGGTTTCCTATTCCCCGCACGCCCCGCTGGCCCGCAAGCAAGGCATTGGTGTCCGCGAGGTTCCCGGGCCTGATGCCGGGGCGTTGAAGCGCATCCTGGGCCGGGCTGGGCCGCGGGCGCTGGTTGTGGACACCTTCCCACGCGGGATCATGGGTGAGATGGCCGATCTGGTGCCTGCCCTTGATATTCCAACCATCCTGATCCAGCGCTACTTGAACCCCGCCTATCTGCGGCAGTTCAATGTGACGGCCTTCGTCGGCCGCTTTTACCGGCTGGTGGTGCGCCTGGCCGATGCCCTTCCTCCACAGACGCTGAGCCAGCAGACCCTGGATGTGCCGCCGGTGACCATCCGCGAGGCGCAGGAACTGTCCCCGGTCACGCAGCGGGCCGGCTGGCTGTTCGTTGACTGGGGCGAAGGCAGCGAGCCGTTCATCCAAGCAGCCCAGGAAGCGGCGTCCCGGCAGGGCAAGACCCTGCACGTGGTGCGTCCGGCGGACTCCTACCCGGCCGTGGACCAGATGGCCAGCCACGAGCTGGTGGTGGGCAGCGGGGGCTACAACTTGTACCATGAGACGGCGTTGACCGGGACCCCGGCGATCTTCGTGCCCGGCCGCCGCATGTACGACGATCAGTTCGCGCGCACCGCCGCCGCCGTGCAGGCGCGCAGTCCCGCGGCGCTGGGCGCGTTGCTGCAGGGGTCCCCTCCGGCGGCGCTGCCATGGCACTCGGGCCAGGGCGCGGCGGCCGCGGTAGCTGCCATCCAGGCGCTTCTGGCGGCTGCCGAAAAACCGGCGCCCCCGCCGCGGACTATCCCGGCGGCACGGCCCAAGCCGGCGGCCCCCAAAAAGGCAGCGGCATCGAAGAAACCAGCCCTGAAGAGGAAGCGCCCGGCCCGCAAGCGCCCAGCGGCCCCCAAAAAGGCAGCGGCATCGAAGAAACCAGCCTTGAGGAAGAAGCGCCCCTCCCGCCAAGCGCCATCCCGCAAGCGCCCGGCGGCCCGCAAAACCACCGCGGCCCGAAAGACCGCTCAACGGCGTCGATCCCGCAACCGCCCCATCAGGTAGGGGCATCCACGGCAGGCTTCAAATCGGCTATAATCACCCCGATAGGAGCGACAGCCCATGCTCACTGATAAGATTGGAACGACTGCCGGCAAGGTCTGGAGAACGTTGAACCACCAGGGCGAAATGAGCATCAGTGCCCTGAAGAAAGCCATCGGCGCAAAGGATTCTTCAGTGGATTGGGCCATTGGTTGGTTAGCCCGCGAAGACAAGCTCGCCTTTCGGATGGACAAGAACGTTCTGAAAGTCGGCCTCAAGAAATAGCGCCCGCCAACTCGCCGGCCCGCAGCGTCTCCATACGCCCGGCGCCGACTGGCCCGGGACAGAATGTGTAGCGGTGGTCTTTCAGATCGCCATCCGAGCCCCGGCGTGATTTCTCCGGGGCAACGGAGGGCCGAGAAACATCTGTTGTCGCAGGTTGCCTGTTTGGATAGACTTGCGGTTTTGGCGGTGGCCGCGCCGGTCGCTCTTCCGCCGCCCCTGCCTGAGTCCTATGCGCGCTGACCTGCTCAATGGAAACGGTGGCCCCACCCCGGACGAAGAACCACGCCGCGCCGGCGCAGTGCTGCTGGGCATGGCCAAGATTGCGCTGGCCGCCTTCATCATCGTGATCCTTCTTCGCCGCGGGGAGATCCAGCCTGGGCAGTTGAAAGCCGCCCTGACCAGCCACCCGCTGTTGTTCCTGCTGGTGGCGGCGATGATGACGCTGTCTTACATGGGCCAGGGTTACCGATGGACTGTGGTGCTGCGGGACCGGGCTATTCCGGCCCCCTACTGGCAGGCCTTGCGCTACCTGATGATCGGCAAGTTCTTCAACTTGGCGGTGCCCGGCTATTTCAGCGAGGACATCGTCCGGGGCCTGTACCTGGTCCGCAACAGCGCCGCCTCCCGGTCCAAGGTGTTCATGAGCCTGATGGTCGATCGGTTCGTGGGCATTGTCTCGCTGTTCATAGTCTGCTCGGGCGGGTTGGGAGTGGGCTACGTTTTTGGGCGGCCGGGCGATGCACACGATGATCTGCGGCTTGCGGCTTTGCGCACCCTGGTGGTGCTGATCACCGCCGCCTGTATCGCCGCGGTGCTGTTGCTCCGGCTGGTTCCCCGCCCGCCGCAATTCCTCCGCTCACTGGCGGCCCGCGTGCGCCTGCTGCATGCCCTGGACTCATCCCACACCGAGCTCCACTACTATTGCTGCACCGGCAGGCTGCAGGCCAAGATGCTGGGCATATCCCTGGTCAACCATACACTGGTCGTGCTCAGCTTCCTGGTTTTGGGTGGGGCGTTGGGAGCTTCATCGGTCCGCCTGGCGGACTACTGCGTCTTCGTCCCGCTCGGGCTGCTGGTCACAATGGTCCCGATCGCGCCGGTCGGGCTGGGTGTCGGCCATCTGGCTTTTCTCTCCCTGTTCCGCATAGCCGGCAGCCCGGAAGGCGCCAATCTGTTCTCGCTGTTCACCGCCGTCTGTATTCTGCTGAACCTCTCCGGGGGACTTTTCTATCTCGGCTGGGGCAAACCCATCGGCAAGCCCGCCGAACTGCGCGCCTCGTAGCGGGCTGACGGCAGAGGACCCAGGGCTGGAAGAAAACTTGAGCCGACGGCCGTCAGCCGCCAATCAATATTGGAGTCTCCCAAACCGCTGGAGTACGCAAGAGAACCGTGATAAATTGGCATGCGGCCATCTACCAAGCCAGTTTTTGGCATGGAAGCGGAAGGACGGGTGTTGCCGTCCCCAGGGTCATCAGACGACGTTCAAGAAGAACGGGAAAGTGGACGAAGATCAAGAAGGGCGTATCGGCGTCCCACGCCCATCGCACAACGACATATGAAAAAAAGAGCCAGTGTGCTGCTGCTGTTGCTGCTGCTGGCGGCCGGCGCGGCTTCGCCGCCCGCTTCCGCCAGCGTACTGATTCATTTGACGTTCGCGGAAATGACGGAACAGTCGTCCGCGATCCTGCTGGGCCGCTGCATCGAGGTCAAATCCATACGCACCGCCGAGGGCGAGATCGTGACCCAGAACGTCTTCGACGCGCAGGAGTATTACAAGGGCAACCTGGGCCTGCGGGTCACCATCACCGAGCCCGGCGGCCGGGTGGGCAACTTCATTGCCGAATCAAGCGGCGTCCCGCAATTCACGGTAGGCGAGCAGGCCGTGCTGTTTGTTTGGACCAGCCGGAGCGGCCGGCACCAAGTCATCGGCTACACGCAGGGCCGGTTCCGGGTCCGCCGGGATGCGCAGACCGGAGCGGCAAGTTTGCGCCAGAGCGCCTCGGACGAGCCCATGCTGGAGCCCCCGGCGCATACCCACGGCGCCGAGCTCAGCCCGCTGGTGTTTTCACTGACCTCGTTTCGCAGCCAGGTGGCTGTTGAACTGCAGCGCGCGGCCACGCTGAAGCGCGCGGAAGGGAGCCGCCAATGACACGCGCCCGCCTCGCTCTCCTCGTGATCTTGTTTCTGGCATCGGCGCCGCTGCTGCCGGCCTATCACTCCTTCGGCCGGTATAAGAACGACGGCAGCGCGTTGGTATCCGCCCGCCTGGATCTCTCGACACTTCGAAACTCGACCATTACGTTCTACCTGAATGACCAGCAACCACAGGCCATGGCCTCCGGCTATTCGATGGAAGCGCTGATGAGCCAGATCAACGCGGCCACGGCCGTCTGGAACGGCGTGCAGAGCTCCGCGCTGCGCATCAATTTCGGCGGCTATACCAAGCTGACGGGCACAAAGGCCGGTGCGAATCCGGTGGGGGTGGTTCGCTTTAGTAGCGAAGTGCCCCCGGGGGTGGCCGCCAGCGGCGGCTCTTTCACGGTCGTCGTCTCGGAGACTGCCTCGTTTATCCCCATCACGCTGTCGTACGTGAACCTGCCGACGGATATGCGGCAGACCAACCTGGACAAGTTCGCGCCGGTCCTGGTCCACGAGATGGGACATAGCCTGGGCCTGCACCACACCGTGGTCAACAGCGTGATGGTGCAAACGGCGCTGGCCGGCCGCATCAACCCCTTGACGGTGGACGACGTGGCTTCCATTTCCACGCTGTATCCCACCCAGGCCTTCCTTTCCAGCACCGGATCCATTTCCGGAAAGGTGAGCGACGCGCGGGGTCCGGCGGCGCTGGTAGCGGTCACCGCCTACAGCGATACGGCGGTGGTGGGCGCCAACAGCAATCCCGACGGCTCGTTCACCATACGCGGCTTGCCTCCCGGCACCTATCGGCTGATGGCACAGCCGCTGATGCTGGGCGACGGACCCAACAGCGCCGCCGACAATCCGGGCGATCCGGACGACCTGATCGTCTGCAAGTACCTGAACGACAAAATCGTGTCCATCAACGTCAGCGTGGCGGCGGCGTTCCTGGGAGCCGGTGGCGCGGTCAAGGACACGGCCCAGGCGGCAACCTTCACCGTGACGGCGGGCCAGCCAACTTCGGTGCCGGCTCTGACGCTCGCCGCTCGCAGTACGACCCTGGAAACCAATATCACCTTTAGCGCGCCCTCCGACCCGCCTAGCATCGGGCAGTTGTGGCTGCCGCGCGGCGGCCAGGCGGTCGCCTATACTTACGGTCGCGGGTTGAACGCGTCCGGCCTCAGCGTCGGCTTCACCAGCGCCGGCCTGGCCGTGTCCGGAACGGTCAGGTCGGAATCCGCCAGCGGCGTATTCAACAGCGCCATCCGGTACACCGTGACCGTAAGTTCCTCGGCCACCCTGGGACTGAGCACCCTCATCGTCAACAACGGCTCGGAGATCTATTTCTCGCCCGGCCAGGTGCGGGTGGTGGCGGGCGCCCCGCCCGCAGCGACCTCGATTTCACCAGCCGGCGGGCCGGCCGGCACCCGGGTGACGATCACGGGCAGGAACTTCGATTCCAGCCCGGTGGTGTTTTTTGACGGCATGCCGGCCAGCGTGGTCTCCGCTTCCTCCACCAGCCTGGTGGTTACCGCGCCGCAAGGCGCCGGCGGCCGCGCCGCTTCCGTGGTGGTGGGCAACCCCGATGGCCAGAACTCCGACTTCCTGGCCACGCCTCCCAAGTTCACTTACGATGCAGTGGCGCCGGCCTCGATCACCCTGTCGCCGGCCTCGGGCAGCGCCGGCCAGACCGTCACCGTCACCGTCACCGGCTCCGGCACCCACTTCGCGCAGGGCGTCACGACCATGGGGTTCGGCTCCGGCGACGTGGTGGTGGATTCCATCACGGTCAACAGCGCCACGTCGCTGACCGCCACCGTGACCGTCCTCAAAAACCTGGACAGCTCCGGCTACCCCGTCACGGTGGTGACCGGCCAAGAGGTGACCTACCTGCCGAGCGGGTTCAGCATCGCTGCCGCATCGAGGTTCCTGGTGCAGCAGTCGGGTAACCTGCAATTCGGCACGCCGGGCTCGACGCTGGCCAACCCGCTGGTGGTGCGGGCGCAGAGCGAAGCGGGGCTGCCGATCTCCGGCGTCACCGTGACGTTCACGGTGACGTCCGGGGGCGGCTCGGTTTCCCCCGCCAGCGGCGTCACCGACTCGAGCGGCCTGGCATCCACGCAACTGAAGCTGGGGCCCAATGCCGGCCCGAATGTGGTCACCGCATCGGCGTCCGGTTACAGCAGCGTTTCCTTCCTGGCCGGCGGCGGCAGCGACGTCAACAGCGCCCTGCCAGGCATGCGGCCAGATGCCAGCGGCCAAACAATCCTTGGCGGCAATGGGCAGACGGGCGCCACCGGCGTCCCGCTGCCCCAGCCGCTGACCATTGACTTGGGCTCCTGCCCGCAGCAGCTATGCTCCTTCCTCGATGGCAGCCTCACCAACTGGGTACCCATCCCGGGTGTGCAGGTGAAGTGGGCGGTCACGGTTGGCGGCGGGACGATCACGGCCGCATCGCCGGTAAGCGACTCCAGCGGCAAGGTCAGCGCCACCTGGACCCTGGGCCCCACCGCCGGCACGCAGAACGCCACCGCCACCATCGTGGTCGATGGCAGCGGTTACACGCTGCCGCCGATCACCTTCACCGCCACCGCGGTCGCGGGGCCGACTCCGGTGGTTCCCGCCAACGGTGCGGTCAACGGCGCCAGCTTCAACAGCGGCGTTGCGGCGCTGGCCCCCGGCGCCATCGCTTCCATCTTCGGCACCAATCTCACAACGGCTCCGGCGACCGGCGCTCAGCCCGGCTTCGTTTCCGGCACCGATGTGCTGCAGACCACCGCCAACGGCACGCGCGTGACCTTCGACGGCGTCGCGGCCCCGCTGTTCTTCCTCAAGCACGACGCGGCCACCTACGACCAGCTCAACGTCCAGGTTCCTTTCGAGCTGGCCGGCAAGACTTCCGCGCAGTTGGTGGTGTACCTGAACGGGAAGCCGTCGGCGTCGGTGACGGTGGCGGTGCAGCCGGTTTCGCCCGCCCTGTTCACCCTGTGCGCCTGCGGCACCGGCGCGGCCGTCATCCTGAACCAGGATTACACCATCAACACCCAGTCGAATGCGGCGGCGCGAGGCAGCGTGATTATGCTTTACGCTACCGGCCTTGGACCCACCAGTCCGGCGGGCATCACCGGCAAGGCCGCGCCGCACGCCGAGCCGCTGGCCATCACGGTGAGCCAGTATCTGCCCACGATCACTATCGGCGGAGTGAGCGCCCACCTCGAGTTCTCCGGGCTGGCGCCCTGGTTCGTGGGTCTGTGGCAGGTGAACGTGACGGTGCCGGCGAACGCCCCAACCGGCGAACAACCGCTGGTGCTGACCACGGGCGGCAGCCGGGCCAACCCGGTGACGGTGTCCATCAAATAAGAAAGTCCAAAGTCTCAGAGCCGGCAGCCTTGGACTTTGCACCGCGCCCTCCGGACTTTGGACCTTGGACTTTGGACTTTGGACCTTTTACCGGTTGCCGCTCAGCACCTCAACGGCGAAGCGCAGGACGTCGCGCCGCGTGAGGATGCCCACCAGCGCGCCGCCCTCCATCACCGGCAGGCATCCGGAGCGCTGCGAGTACATCAGTGATGCGGCTTCGGCCAGCGGCGTGTCGGGGGTGGTGGTGCCTACGTCGCGGGTCATCACCCTCTCGATGCGCGTCTGCTCGAAGATGCGGTTGTATTCCTCCGGGGTGCTGTCCAGGATCGACGGCGCATAGCGGCGCACGTCGCGCTCCGACAGCAGGCCGACCAGCGTGCCTGCGCTGACCACGGGAATGTGCCGCACCCCGGCCCGGCGGATTAGCAACTCGGCATCCAGCAGCCGGTCCTCCGGCGCCAGCGTTTCCGGGTTGCTGGTCATGTAGTCGCGCACCCGCAGGGCGCTTACCGCAGCGGCCGCTTCACTCATAATGCCTCCTAACTTCCAACATGATTGTACGGTGCCTGCCCTCCGAGGGCAAGCCCGGCGATGGGCCTCCAGTGCGGACCGCTTCTGACACGGCGGGCAACGGCAGAAGAGACGGGGGCCACAAGCGGAAACGGCGCTTGCCGCTTTAGGCGGTCAGCGCCGATTGGTTGCGGGGGGTGGATTTGAACCACCGACCTTTGGGTTATGAGGGGAATTCGGGGCGAGACAGGAACCAAGCCGGTACAACTAAGACCAAGAAAACAAAGCGAATAGCGTTCCCCTTTTTGGTCTGACTTGGCCCCTGTCGGCTGGAGTTTTCGGACAATTTTCGGACAATGGAGCCCGACTGGCAGGCAACTGCCGGCCGGGCTTCTCTATTTGAAGCGACCATCCGGGCGCCTGGACGCGGACGAGGTGCGGCTGGCGGCGCCGGCGGCGCACCAGGGGACCGAGTAGGCGAGCGAAGATGGCAGACGAGGTAAAGAGATCGACAACCGGCAGGCTGGCGTTTGCCAAGATACCGACCTGCGTTCTGGGCGATGGCAAACTGACTTCGAATGCCAAGCTCATTTTTGCCGCGCTCGATACCTGGAACCACTGTGACCGAATTTATCCAAGCGCTTCGGCCATCGCGAAGCGGGCCGGCCTGTGCGCGCGGTCGGTACAGAAGGCAATCCGGGAACTGGCGGGCAACGGCCTAATCGACGTGGTTGGATCTCGGAAGGGCGGGCGCCGCTGCACCAACACCTATGTTCTTGCGACAGCCGAGAAACTACGCCAACGGTACGTGGTTTTAGGCGGGGAAACTACGCCCAATGGGTCGGAAACTACGCTAATTCGGTCAAGAAACTACGCCAACCGTGCGCGGGAATCAGATAAGGAATCAGATAATGAACCGGCGCCTGCTTTAAAAAATGAACCACCGCCGGAACCGAGCAGCCTCCAGGAAGACGGCGAGATGAACTGGGATGCTCTCATAAGCCATGCCCGAACCTGGGGATTGGATCAAAGCCGGCGCACCTTTGCGGATGGTAAAGGCGGCACGGTGGATCGGGACCCGCCGGCTATCCCGGACCTGGTCAAGGCGGCCATGGGGCGGGTGACCACCTACGCCCGCATATGCGACTTCGCGGCTGGCGTTGACCCGAAGAATGAACTGCGCTGGGTCCGCCGGGATTTCATAGGCGAGCACGTCAAGCTTGACAAGCTTGCCAAGCGGCGCGCGGCGGTCCAACCTGGGACACCGTGACGCCCTTGGGGCGCAACGGGGGGGGCTACTGTGGCGCGCGGCGAGGGGGTTTATGGGGGCGGGCGGCGACAACCTGGGCAGCCAGGGCGCAAAATGTAACCTTTTTTCCGGTACGGGCGGGACACTTTTGTCTTAAATTGTCGGTTTCGGGTTCTGATCTGGCCGGTCCCGTTTTGGAACCGGGCAGATCGGGGCGGGAGAGCGGCGTCTATGAGCGAACCTGTAGAGCAAGCCTTCACCCAGGCAGGACAAGCCATTACCACGGCGGCTGATGTGGTCAATCGGTTGCGCGACCTGGCCGGCGTCGGTGCCGTGCAAAGCGGTGGTTACCTGGCCTATTGCGCGGGCCGGCTGGGTGAGGCAATGCACGGCCTTGCCCTTGCCCGCAACTGCGACAGGTTGGCGAAAGAAAAGCAACAGGGCGACTTGTTCAAGTTCCGGCCGGTAGTTCAGGATGCAGCGTGAGGGCGACCGGGCAAGCCAAGCCGCTCAGTCGTTGTAAGTTGTTGATACCATGGGGGATAAATTCTTCAGGAACGGGTCAAGGTAGACCGTTAGTGTAATGGCGCTTGCGCCAATCAAAGGATTTCTCTATGAAATATTCGGCTCGAAAAATACCGCCTCCCAGACCGCCGGCCGGCCTGAGCGCCGAGGGTCGGCGCTGGTGGAAACGCATTGCTGAGGCCTGGCAGTTGGACGCGGCCGCTTACCTGATTCTCGCGGGTGCCATGGAATGCTTTGACCGCATGAGGCAGGCGCAGGGCATGATCGCAACAGACGGAATCACGATTAGCGACCGCTTCGGGCAAATCAAACAGCACCCGGCCACGATGGTTGAACGGGATGCAAAGTCCGGCCTGCTGCGCGCGTTGAAGGCGCTGAATTTGGACTTGGAACCGCTGTGTGAACGGCCAGGACGGCAACCGGGGAGGTAAAACGGCTATGCCAACGACCCGAAAAAGGCGAGGAACGAAAGTGCGGGCAGGATTGACGCCGGCGCAGATCCGCTATCTGTGGGACGGCCTGCTCGATCCGGGTGAGGAGGTTGACAAGCTTGAAGCCTTGTTACTTCGCCGCGATGATGAACCCTGCCGGCGACTGTGGGAAGAAAATCGAGACGAAGTGCTGGCCGGCTGGATTGCCGGGCGGCCAGGCTCACGCCCGACCTGCTGGTGGCTTTTCGACTCACCCCGGCAACCGGCGGGGCGATATCCGGGATTCTGGTTTGACGGCCATCTTCCGGAGCCACGCCAGCAGGTGGGCGGCGCCGGCCAGGCGCCATGGGATGCGGGGCTCGCTTATTACCCTGAGTTCGTCTGTGGCCTGCCGGCTTTTTGGGAAACCTACGACCAGGATAACCCTCCGCTCTTCGAGACCCAAGCAAGTTACCTGAAGCGGCACGGAATGTTGACGCCAGGGGAGCGGCGAAAACTTACTCCCGCAGATTTCGAGCCGATCATCTGGCATGACGAACTGGGGCCGGCCAGACCGGAGAACCTCCACGCCTTCGTTCGAGAGATGAAGGAAAAGGGCCGCTGGTTAGGACGGTGAGACACGGGAGGGCGACAATGGAAACGTCGAACAGCAACCGCGAGCAATTGCTTATTGAGTTGACGCGCGTGCTCGGCGCGATGTTGGACACTGCCACCGCGTCGATGAAACCGGAAGTGGTGCGAGCCATGCACGGAGCTCTTCAGTCGGGCCGCGGACGGATAGGATGGCTCATAGAGACCAATCCCCTCAATGCGGATTGTCTCTTCATGACCGGCGACAAATTAGTGCCCTTGTTCGTCATTCGCGCCGATGCGGTGGACACGCAGTCCCCAGCGGTCAATTGAACGGTTTTGTGGTATAATGGTTTCATTCACGGCCTGGCCGGGTTCCATAGAATCCCGGCACGGGCCTGATGCACGAGGCGGCCCGCGCGCGGCTCCATAGAGACCGCGGCCACGGGTAAGCAACGAGCAGGAAAAGCGGTCCATAGACACGCCCGACTGTTCCCCATAACAACAAGACAGGACAACGGCGCCACTGTGCGCCGGAAAGGGAGCACGTCATGTTTGGAAACGAATACAAGGCGCTCGTCCAAGAGATTGCGGATCTGACCCGCGAAAGCAATGGACTAATCGCAAAGATGCAGGCCGACACCGCGACGGCGGCCGAAGAGGATCGGCGCTGCCTGCTGGGCCGGCAACTGAAGGAACTGTACGCCACCAAGCGCGCGGCCGATGAAGTGCGCGAGAAAGAACGTTTGCGCCCGGCGCGCGAAGTGCGACCGGACGGCCACTTGGGCGACTTCGGCGGGCCTGCTCACGACCCGGCCGTGCTCGGCCATGCGCATGGCAAGCGCTACGCCGATTTGTTCGGCAGCGCCGGCCTGAGCCGCGATGGGTTTCCGGACTTCAACAGTTACTTGAGCACCATCCATTCCGGGCTGTCGCATCCGGCGCTCCGGGCGGCTCACCAGGAGGGAATCGGCACCTCGGGCGGCTTCGCGGTTCCGACCGAGTTCGCGGCGGAGCTGTTGGACAAGAGCCTGGAATCGGAAATCGTGAGGAGCCGCGCACAGGTTGTCCCTATGACCTCATTAACGAAAAAAATTGTCGGGTTTGACAGCCTGGACAATAGCGGGCTCGCCCCGTTTGGCGGATTCGAGGTCGAATGGGTTCCAGAAGAAGGCGGCGCGACCGACAAGACCGGCGCGCTGCGGCTGATCGAGCTCCGCGCCGCTAAGATGGCGATTTTCACGCGCTCGTCAAACGAACTCCTGGCGGATGGAATGTCGTTCTCGGAAATGCTCGAAGCTTCGCTCATTCTTTCCGCGGGCTGGGGCATGGACTACTATTTCCTGCGCGGAAACGGCGCGGGCAAACCCAAGGGCGTGCTGAATGACGACGCTCTGATCACCTGCCCCGCCGAGTCGGGGCAGGTCGCCGGCACTTTCATCTTCGAGAACGCCTGCAAGATGTTTGCGCGGCTGCACCCCGGCTGCGTGAACAATTCCGTGTGGATTTGCAATCCGACCCTGGTGCCTGAACTCTTGCGGCTGAGCCTCCCCGTGGGCACCGGCGGCGCCGCGATTCCGGTCCTCAGTCAGAGCGGTGGGCAGTTCGCAATGCTCACGCGCCCCGTTTTTTTCACCGAAAAACTGCCTGTTTTGGGCACCGTCGGGGACGTGGTGCTCGCCGACCTGTCGCAGTACGTGGTCGGTTTGCGGCGCGAAGTGACCCTGGACAAGAGCATCCACGTCGGATGGCAAACCGACCAAACGGGGTGGCGTCTCATCGCAAGAGTTGACGGCATGGGGAAATGGAACAAGCCATTCACTCCTGCGAATGGCCCTACTTTGAGCTGGTGCGTGGCTCTCGCCGCGCGCTAACCGCAAGCCGAATCCCACCGCGCCGGGGCGCTTTCTCCTTTTAGTGGCCGGCGCGCGTGGCGCGGGGGCGGGGACTATGGACCTTGCTCTCGATTCGCGGGCCGGTCCTTCATGGCTGGGGCCGGCCCGCAAACTTTCAACTGTTAGGAGTAAACAAAAGTGGCAGAAAGAGAAAAAGGAATTGTAAAGTGGTTCAGCGTTGCCAAGGGCTACGGCTTTATTCAGCGCAGCGGCCAGCGGCGCGACGTGTTCGTACATGCTTCCGGGATTCGGGCCGCCGATAAGACGCTGGCCGAAGGCGACGAGGTTGAATTCTCGGTGGAGGATTTACCGCGGGGACCGAGCGCGGTTGACGTGGTGGTGCTGTAGGGCTGGCGCACCCAAAGGCTGCGGGGCTGAGCGACGGCCAGATCGCGGAGCATTGCGGGGTAAGCCGTAGCATGGTAGAGAGTTATCGGCCGACTTGCCAAGATGGCAAGTCGGCCAAGCGAAGGGGGCGAGACGGGAGAACCACAAACGTGGCGAACATCGGCCGGCGGAAACGGGCGGCCTGCCGCATTGCGGGGTAAGCCGCAAGATGGTAGAGGGTTATCGGCCAACTTGGCAAGATGCCAAGCTGACCAAGCGGACGGGGCGAGACGGAAAGACTCGTGACGTGAGCAACATCGGACCTGAGCGATGCAGCGGTAGCAGAGCACTGCGGCGTCAGTGCGCAGACGGTCAAGAATTACCGGCCGACTTCAAAAGATTTGAAGTCGGCCCCTCGCACCGGCCGGGACGGTCGCACCATCAATACCGCGAACATCGGGCGGCGGAAACGGCGGAGGAAAGGGGCGCCGTGTAGAGCTGCATCGCTCACCCCTTTGAGACCGCGTGGACCAACAGCGCCAGCAGCAGCACCGCGGCCATCATGCCATTGACGGCGGCCAGCGCTGCATGCTCGGGCGGAATCACGGCCGTCACCCAGAAGTTCAGTAGGGCCAAGCCAAGAAGGAACAGCCGGCGCGGCGTCCAGCGGGCGTGGGCAGCGTCGATCCCCTCGGCACGCCAGCGCCAGCAGGAGCGAAGGACGGGTAGCGCCGCGGCCGCGCCGGCGAACATAGCCAGCAGAGCAATCAACAGGCAAAGACTGGGGTGCCACGGCGTGAGGGCTTGGTCGGGGAATGGTTCGGGCGGCGCGGGCTGCATTACTTCTCCCTCATTCGCCCTGGCGCTCGGGGCATGACGTCCACCAGCAGCGCCAACAGCAGGGCCAGGGCCATGCCTGCGTTTATCGCCGCCAGAACCGGATGCGCGGGCCAGATCACAGCCGACACCCACAAATTCAGCACGCCCAGGGCCGCCAGAAAAACCCGCGCGAGCATTTCACGGCCGCGCATTTTTCCCTCGTTCCGCATTTCTGCCGTCCCCGCTGGCGGTCATTGTAGCACGGCGGTCCGCCGGCGCGGGTCCAATCGAACGGGCGGGGCCCTATGCAGTCGGCCGGGGCGGGCGGGCAAGGCCGCCCTGGTACATCCCACCAAACTATTTTCGCTGACCGCGCGTTTTCCCCTTGACAATACACAATAGCACCTGCTACCCTGTGGTGGAAGGGTGAGGTCAACCGCGACCCGGAAAGAACCCGACGCGGATCGGTCGGAAAACAGCGGTTGGGGCGATCCGACTTAGGAGTAATTTGCCTCGACGGTTGGAGCTTCTGACGACGGAGGGGAACGCAATTTGGGCGTCGGCCCAAAGGGCGGCTCAGATGGTTGCTGAAGGCCGGGCCGTACTGGCTACCGACCGACGGGCCGGGAACCTCCGGGAAGCGGCGCTTGACCGTGCCATCAGGGGCAAGCCGGGCGGGCTGGTTAACTGGCTTGGCGACCGGCGCCGGTACTCCGAGCCGGAGGATAGGCAGCGATTGTTCAAACCGGGAGTGGCGAGGAGCTAGAAAGGATTCCATGACGAAACGAAAACCAACCTCAGATTTTACGGCCGGCCAGGCAGCGGTCATTCTCGGCCTGGCACCGCCAGCTTTCCAAACCTGGCTTAACAGGAACATCGTGTCATTCCAGGCCGTGAAGGAAGGCAAGCGGACGCGCCGGACTTTCACCGACGCGCAAATCAGACTGCTCGCCGTCATCCGCGCGCTGTATGCGTTGGGTTTTGAACCCGCGTTTGCGGCTTCGCTGGCGCCGGCAGTCAATCGGCATCTGTACGCCCGCGCGAATCAGCGCGGGTTTGTCCTGTTGGCTCCCGGCCTTCGCGGCCTTGGCGACGAATACGAGTGTACCACCACCGTCCTGGATGACAACAGTCGGCTGCCGATTCCGGAACCCTTCGCGTCACGCGAAGCGCTCGTCCTAATCAACCTGCCAGCGGTTCGCGCCATCGTTCACCGAGCCATGCAAGCGGTACATTGGCAAGAGCCGGCGGCCGCCAGTGCTGCGGCGCCCGACGACCCAAGCGATAACTACACGCTCACGATCCCTGTGGACCCGGAAACCGGGGAGCCTCTTGGGGAGCAGGCTGTTGCGCTTCCCGGACACGCCAAGGGCGCCGCGGCCCAGCCGGCCGAGAAATAGGCCAGCCTCTTCATCCACTATGAACATACGGCCACAAGCGGCGCTCGAAACTGCCGGCGCCCGTGGTGTGCCACGGCTCGATGAAATAGCCGCGAACCCGGCCTGTGCGGCTGAACTGGCGCCCGACGTGGCGCAAGCGCTCATGTCACGCTGCGTCATGGCGCTCGCCGCTTTGAACGCGCGCTTGCTGAGCGCGCCGGAGAATGCCCGTGGAAACCCGGCGCCCGACGGAGACCGGCGCTTGAGTGTGGAACAGGCTGCTGTGCGCCTGGCCGTGAGCAAGGACTATCTCTACCGCAAGGCGGGCAGTTTGCCCTTCACGGTTCGCATCGGGCGCAGCCTTGGGTTCAGCGAAGCGGGTCTCGAAAAATACATGCGCCAGCGGACAGGACGCTAAAAAGGCTTGACATCTAGAAGCGTAGAAGCCTACACTTCCGACATGGAAAAACAAATCAAGCAGCGAAGGGAGAAAGCCATGCCGGAAACGAAAGTGAAAACATCGGTTTCCTTCCCGGAAAGTCTGTGGAAGGAAGGCCGGAAGCGAGCCGTTGACGAAAACCGCGACTTTCAGGACGTGGTTGCGGATGCACTGCGCGAATACTTGCAGCGGAAAGGCGGCCGGCTATGAGGGGCGACGGGAGGATTTTTCAGCGGGGCGAGCGCTGGCATATCGCCTTCATGCGAAACGGCAAGGAAGAGCGCGAGCCGAGCGGGTCCACCAATCGCGCGGTTGCCGAGAAGTTGCTGAGGAAGCGCCAGAAGGAAGTGGGCGCCGAAGACCTGGCCGGCAAGCCATTCGAGACACGCAGGCAGCGGAGAGTCTTTGTTGGTGAGTTGCTGGACGCGCTGGAAACGGATTACCGCCTGGCCGGGGGCCGGGCTCTCCCGCAATTGAAATCGCACCTGAAGCGAGTTCGCGATTGCTTCGGCGACATGAAGGCGGCGAGCGTTTCCAGCGATGCGGTTGACCGCTACATTGAAAGCAGACTGGCGGAGAACAACCCGCCCGCGGCGGCCACGATCAACCGCGAAACCGAGACTCTCCGGCGGGCTTTTCGTGTGGCCGTCAAACAGAGGAAGCTAAGCGCGGCGCCGGAAGTTCGCCGGTTGAAAGAAGAGAACGCGCGGCAGGGATTTTTCGAGCGGGGCGACTTCGAGGCCGTGGTAGAGCGGTTGCCGGCGCGGCTACAAGACTTCGCCCGGTTCGCCTATCTTTGCGGATGGCGCAAGGGCGAGATTCAATCGGTGCTGTGGAGCGACGTTGACCGCGGCGGGAAGGTGCTTCGCCTTCGCCCGGAAGAATCCAAGAACGGCACGGGCCGGGTGCTGGCCCTTGAGGGCGAGTTGTGGCAACTGATGGAGCGCCGCTGGAAGGCGCGCGAATATGAGCGGCCAGACAGGACCGTGGCTTTTTCGCTGCTCATCTTTCACGACAAGGGCGAACCGATAGGCGAGTTCCGCAAGTCCTGGGCCACGGCCTGTAAAGCAGCCGATGTAACCGGGCGGCTGTTCCACGATCTGCGGCGCACGGCTGTTCGGAACATGATCCGCGCCGGAGTCCCCGAGCGAGTGGCAATGTCCATTTCCGGGCACAAGACTCGCGCCGTGTTCGACCGCTACAACATCGTGTCGGAAGCCGATCTGCGGGAGGCAATGAGCAGGACGCAAGCGTACATCGCCAATCAACCGGGCGGGCGGAACGTTGTCGAGTTTGCGAAAGCCGCGGAGGGATCCAGGTGACCCGCCGAAAAGTTTTCGGACAATTGTCGGACAATCGCGAAAAAACGGTGCGAGCCGAAGCCCGCACCGTTTCGATAACCCGTTTGGTTTCTTGTATTAAGCTGGTTGCGGGGGGTGGATTTGAACCACCGACCTTTGGGTTATGAGCCCAACGAGCTACCAGACTGCTCCACCCCGCGAAACTATACTAGCAGCGGACAGCGCCACAAGCAAGAGAATAGAACCGGACCGCGGAGGGCATTGGCGGGCAGCGCCTGACCCCTGGGCCGCCGGTCATTGATTTGCCGCGGCATCCTCACTCGAATCTGGTAGGCTCAATCCCCGTGATGCGATGCATTGCGGCATTGAAAACCAGGAAACCGAATCTCTGCTTGGCCGTTCTGGCACTTGCCGGAACGGTTCTCGCCCAGTCGCCGAACGGGACCATCACCGGCACCATTTCACACACCATGGGCGGGCGCGTGCCCAACGTGGAAGTCGTCGCCAAACAGACCGGCACGGGTCTGACCTTCCGTGCGCGCAGTTCCGAGGACGGCACCTACATCATTCCCGCCGTGCCCATCGGCCCGGTCCAAATCGAGGCCACCGCCGAGGGTTTCAAACAGTTCCGGCGCACCGGCCTGGTGTGGACTCCGTCAAAGAGTTCAAGGTGGAAACCAACGGGCTCAAGGCGGAGTACGGCAGTCTAGCGGCGGTGTCATCAACGTGGTGACAAAGTCGGGAACCAACAAGATCACCGGGTCAGCCTATGAGTTCATCCGCAATGATTTCTTCGACGTCCGGAATTTCTGGTTCCTCTCCCAAAAGTGTAGCGACAGCAGAGGGAAGACCAGCCCGCGAAGCGGGCTCACGCCCCCGCCTTCTGGCCAGCAGCGCCACTCACCAACTGGCTTTTTGCGCCCCGCTAGGCAAGCACGCCGACCCGGGCAGGAACGCGCTGGTCGCCTTCCTCGGCGAGGGGCCGAATTCATTGGCGGGCCGTCCGCCTTCCGCGGCTTCAGCATGCGCTTTCAGGACCCCAACACCAGGACGCCCTATCAGGTGCAGTGGAACTTCACCATCGACCGCGCGCTGCCGGGGAAGTGGACCGTTTCGGCCAGCTACACGGGGAATCACGGTCGGACTGAGGATTTCGTTTTGAGGCCCAAGGGCGGCCCGCTGATCACAGGTTCAAGGATTGCTTGAAGGAGCCGCGCTGGGAGTCGATCTTTTTCTGAAGCATGGTGATGGCGTAGATCAACTGCTCGGGGCACGGCGGGCAGCCGGGAACGTACACATCGACTGGAATCACCTGGTTGACGCCCTGCACGATGGCGTAATTGTTGAACACGCCGCCGGAGGTGGCGCAGGCCCCCATCGAGATCACCCATTTCGGTTCCGGCATCTGGTCGTACAGTTGCCGGATCACCGGCGCCATTTTCTGCGACACGCGCCCGGCAATGATCATCAGGTCGGACTGGCGCGGCGAGCCACGAAACACTTCCGCGCCAAAGCGGGCAATATCGAAGCGGGCCGCGCTCATCGACATCATTTCGATGGCGCAGCAGGCCAGCCCGAAGGTCATGGGCCACAGCGAAGACTTGCGGGCCCAATTGACGGCCTTATCCAGCGTGGTGGTGATAATCCCTTCCCAGCCGTTTCCCTCGGTCGGCCTCATGCCTCAATTATAGTTAATTCTTAATTCTTCATTCTCAATTCTTCACCCCGTCAGGGGTGAAGCAGGATTTTGCCGAACTGCTCGCGGCGCTCCATCCGTTGCGCACCATCCCGAAGATCGAGTACTGCCGGCAGAGGTTGTCGCGTCCCTCGAGGCACTGCTGGCAGAGGCCGCAACTGTGGCCGGGCGCCACCAGCACGCGGTCGCCCGCTTTCACTGTCGTCACCAGCTCCCCGGTCTTCACCACCTCGCCGGCCATGTCGCTGCCCACAATCCGCGGCAGCGGGATCTGCCGGCCGGGATAGCCCTGGCGCAGCCACAGGTCCAGGTGGTTCATGGCGCAGGCGCGCACGCGCACCAGCACCTCGGCGGCGTTGATGGCCGGCTCCGGCACTTCCTCGCAGCGCAAAACCTCGGGACCCCCGTGCTCGTGGAACTGAACGGCTTTCATTGTCTACCTCCTGGGCGGCCAGGCGCCGCAATCGGGTTTGCTCTCTTACAGGGGTGGCATTATGGTGGGAATCACTTCTCGTCCGTTCTTGCGGTATATCGTGAAGTGCCGGTCAAAAGCGGGGGCTCGAGTTCCCGCCAGCGGGCAACGGCCCAGTCGTGGTAGGTGTCGTGCGGATCCAGGTACGCAACCAAGGGCCCGGCATCGAGCAGCACGAACGCTTTCACTCGCCAAAGCCCTCCATATACTTCTCATTGTAGGAAAGATCGCCCAGTCCGCTGCCCGGGCCGATCCAGCGCTTCATCACATCGTGCATGGAAGGCTTTTTGGGCTTACGGCCGTTGGAAAAGAAGAACTCGAATGCCTCGCGGGCGACGGCCGATTTGCTTGTCTGCCTCCGTTTCGCCATGGCCGCCAGCCTCGCGTCCAGCGCTTCCGGCAATTTCAGCGAGATGGCTTTCATAAGGCCTCCGATATTACCGAGCTGACACCATTGTAATACCGCTGCCGCAAGGCACACAAGCAAAGATAGCAGGGGCGATGCCCGTGGCCCGCACGGTTTTGCGTGTTACACTCGCGGCAGGATGGACGTGTACGAGGAGTTGGTGCGGCTGCGCCGCAGCGGCCAAAAGGCGGCGCTGGCCACCATTGTCGCCGCCCGGGGGTCCATCCCCGCGTACGAAGGCGCTAAGCTGCTGGTGCGCGAAGACGGCAGCATGCTGGGCACCGTCGGCGGGGGCTGCGTGGAGGCCGAGGTCTGGAACGCCGCCCGGCAGGTATTGGAAAGCGAGAAGCCGCGCACGCTCAGTTTCAACCTCGCGGGCGATGCCCTCGACGATAACGGGTTGATGTGCGGAGGACAATTGGACGTGCTGGTGGAACCGGTTCTGCCCCTCCAGGTGGCTTACCTGTTCGGCGGCGGCCACGTCTCGCTGGCCCTGTCGAAGGTGGCCTCGGTGGCCGGGTTCAGCGTGATCGTGGTGGACAACCGCGAGCAGTTCGCCAACCGCGAGCGCTTCCCCGAGGCCGACCAGGTGTACGCCGAGGAATTCGAAGAAATTTTCCCCCGGCTGTCGGTGACCGGCAGCTCGTACATCATCATCTGCACGCGCGGCCATAAGGACGACATGCGGGTGCTGCGCTGGGCCGTTACCACGCCGGCGCGCTACGTCGGCATGATCGGCAGCAAGCGCAAGGCGATTGAGATCCTGCAGGAGCTGGAAAAGGAAGGATTGCCGCGGGAGCAACTCGAGCGCGTGCACTCGCCGATGGGCCTGGAAATCGGCGCCATCACGCCGGAAGAGATCGCCGTCAGCGTGGTCGCGGAAATGGTGGCCATCCGCCGCGGCGCGGATGTCAAGCAAACAATCACTAAGTCAATCTTTTCCGCGAAGTAGACACATAAACTTGAAGTCGAAGTTTAAACTTTGAACCTCCCTGTTCCTCAGATTCCCGGCGTCATCCTGGCGGCTGGTGAATCCTCGCGCATGGGATTCCCCAAGGCGCTGCTTCCCTACCAGGGCTCGACTTTCCTGGAGCGCCTGGCCGGGCTGCTGGCGCCGCGCGTCTCGCCGCTGGTGGTGGTGCTGGGCCACGACGCGGAGCGGATCTCCGGCGCTGTGAAACTGCCGGCCGGGACGCGGGTGCTGGTGAACAGCGATTACCGCTTGGGACAGCTCTCTTCCCTGCAAACGGCGATCCGCACGCTCCAACCCAGCCGCGAGCGCGAGCGGGCGGGTGCCGGCTGCCCGCTCCCTCACGGTCGCGGCTCTGTTCATGAGGTGGCGGGCCTGCTGCTGGCGCCCGTCGATCATCCCTGCGTGGCCGAGGAAACCATCGTCGCGCTGCTGCGGGTATTCGCCGCGGAAGAGCCGGCGGTGGCGGCGCCCACGCACGGCGGCCGCCGCGGCCATCCGGTAATCTTCTCTTCACGCCTGTTTGATGAACTGCTGGCCGCGCCGCTGGACCAGGGAGCGCGGGCGGTTGTTCGCTGCCACCCGGTCCGCGAAGTGCCGGTGGACGATGCCGGCATTCTGGCCGACATCGACGATCCGGAGACTTACCGCCGCCTCATCGGCACACTTTGCTGACGGCTGTGGATTCAACGCAGAGACGCAGAGTGCGCAGAGTAAACACAGAGAAGAGCCGTGTCTCTGCGAGCCTGCCCTGAAGAATTTCCTGCGGCGTCCCGTCGCCCCAATGTAGCGCCGGCGTCCCGCCGGTAATCGTCCTCCGGGCGCCGATCCGTCACCGGCGAGACGCGCCGTGGGGCATCGCGCCATTTTCATCGTTTCTGCGGTGTATACGCACCCGTGCAGTCACTTCTCTCTTGAAACTGCGGCACAAAAGAGCAAGGATTTGCAAACGCACATGCGGCGGATGTTCCTGATTCTGATATTGGCCTGCCTGACGGCGGAGGCGCGGCCGGCGCCCCGGCTGTTGCTGAGCGCCGAGGATTTCGCGCGCATCGAGCGGGCGGCGCAGGCGCTGCCGTGGGCCGCCGGCGTGCGCACCGGCATCATCCAGGGCGCCGAGGGCTGGCCGGCATCCTACGCCGCCAAGTACGGCCTGAAGGAATGGCAACTGCCGCCCGAAGGCGGCCAGTGGTCGCTGTGGTACGTCTGCCCCACGCACGGCGTTTCGCTGCAATACCGTGCCCCCAACCAGAACCTTTGCCCGGTCGATGGCAAGAACTATACCGGCTGGCCCTACGACCAGGTGATCTACACGCGGCGGCACAGCGACAACGCCGCGGCAGCGCGAGACAACGGCCTCGCCTATCGCTTCACCGGCAGCCTGGCCTTCGCCCGCGAGGCGGTGCGCCTGCTGCTGGCCTACGCCGACGTCTATTCCAGCTACCCCATCAAGGACACCAACAACCGCGCCAACGCCACCAGCGGCGGGCGCGTGACGGCCCAGACGCTGGACGAAGCCATCTGGCTCATCCCCATGGCCTGGGCCTACGACCTGGTGGCCGACAGCGGGGTGCTGGACGGCGGCCAGCGCGCGCACATCGAACAGGACCTGCTGCGCGCGGCGGTCACCGTCGTTCGCCGCAACGACGCCGGCGCCAGCAACTGGCAGTCGTGGCACAACGCGGCCATTGGCGCGGTCGGCTTCACGCTGGAGGACGCCTCGTTGAGCAGCGCCGCCATCGACGGCAAGAGCGGCTTCCGCTTCCAGATGAAACAGAGCGTGTTCGGCGACGGCTTCTGGTACGAAGGCGCGTGGGGGTATCACTTCTACGCGCTCGATGCCCATTGCCAATTGGCGGAGATGGCCGCCCGCGCCGGCATCGACCTGTACGCCGAGCGCAGTTTGCGGCTGATGTTCGAGGCCCCGCTGCGTTTCGCGCTGCCCGATCAGACGCTGCCCCCGTTCAATGACAGCGGCAACACCAGCATCGTCAGCAACGACCGGCTTTACGAGATGGCCTACGCGCGCTACGGCGACCCGCTGTTTGCAACTGTGCTGGGCCAGCGGTCCAGGGGCCGCGAGGCGCTGTTCTGGGGCCTGGACACGCTGCCGGAAACCGCGGCGCCGGCGCTGGCCAGCGCGGTGTTTCCCGACTCCGGCAACGGCGTTCTCCGCGCCACGCCGCCGCTCGACGACCCGCGCGCAGGACAAAGCTACCTGGCCCTGAAGTTCGGCCCGCACGGCGGCGGCCACGGGCACTACGACAAGCTGGGCTTCGTCTATTACGGGCGCGGCGCCATGCTGGCGATCGATCCAGGCACGCAGTCCTACGCCGCTCCCACGCACAGCACCTGGGACAAAATGACGGTGGCCCACAACACCGTCGTGGTGGACCAGGCCACGCAGGCGGAAGCCACCGGCCAGTTGCGCGCCTTTGCCGCCCTGCCCGGCGTCAGCGGGGTGCGGGCCGGGGCCGGTCCCGCCTACAAACAGGCGGCGCTGGAACGCACCATGCTCCTGACGCCCGAGTACGCGCTGGACGTGTTCTCGGCACGCTCGCTGGACGGCGCCCAGCACCGTTTCGACTGGGTCTACCACAATTCCGGAAGCGTCTCGACCGAGCTGCCGCTGGCGCCTTACGCCGCATTCCCCACCACGAACGGCTACCAGCACTTGAGCGAATCCAAGGCGGCGACCACCGCCGACGCCTGGCAGGTGAGCTTCGACGCCAGCGCGTCGCTGATTGGCTCCTACGGCAGCGCCTACACCAATCCGTCGGACGTCAAGGCCACGTTCGACTACACGCGCGACCAGGCCGCTTCAGGACTGTTTTCCGGCCGCATGCACTACGATTTCAGCGCCGCGCTGGGCTACATCGTGTTCTCCACGCCCACGCTGAGCGGGCAGCCGGCGGAAATTCCGCGCGCCCTTTCCCTCATGATCTACGGCGACGGCTCGGGCCATAAACTCGCTCTGCGCCTTTACGATTCAACCGACGAGCGCTTCGTGACCACCATCGGGCCCATCAACTGGACGGGATGGCGCCTGGTCACCGTCAGCGACCCGGCGCGCTGGAGCCATTACCTGGGCAACGACAACGGCGTGTTCGATCCGCCGGTGAAGACCGTCGGAGTCGAGGTTACGTATGCCTCCGGCGGGCCTGTGCGCGGGAACCTCTTCGTGGATGACATCGTGCTGGAATACGCCGCGGGCAAGCGGACCATCGCGGATTTCGAGCGCTTGCTGCGGGCACTGCGGCTGTGGATGCTGGGTGCGCCGGACACCACCGCGGTGATGGGCAACGGCCTGGGCCCAAACCTGTTGACGCCGGTGCCCTTCGCCATGGCGCGGCGCCGCGCGGCTGAAACGCAGTTTGTGTCCCTGCTGGAGCCGTACGGCGAACGGCCGCGTGTCACCGCCTTCCGCGCGCTCGCCGCGGAACAGTGGGAGATTGCCGGCGCCGGGTTTTTGGATCGCGTGTCGTTCGACAGCGCCGGTGTGCTGCGCTATGTGCGGCGCGGCGCCGGCAGCGCGCCCCTCCGCCTGGGGCTGGCCGGCGATACGGTTCTGCAGGATTCCGGCGAGACGCTGCTGCGGCTGACCGCGCCTGTTCCGGTGCAGGCCGACTTCTCCACCGACGGATCGAGCGTGGCACTGGAAATCACCGGGACGCTGGCGGGTGAGTTGCGTGTCCTGGCGCCGCGCGCGGAGCGCATCACGCTGAACGGGGCCGGCGTCGCGTTCCGGCGCGAGGGCGATTACCGCGTGATCGCGGCGGGCGCCGCCCCGGCCCTGCTGGCGGCGGTGAATGCCGCGAGTTTCGCGCCCCCGCTGGCGCCCGGCTCGCTGGTTTCGATCTTCGGAACGAACCTCGCGCTGGAGACCCGCGCGGCCGCTTCCCCGCCCCTGCCCGATCAGCTTGCCGGCACGGAAGTGTTGATCAACGGCGCGGCCATCCCGCTGCTCTATGTCTCGCCGCTGCAAATCAACGCCCAGTTACCGTTCAACCTGCAGCCCGGCCCAGTGCAAATCGCTGTTCGCACACCTCTGGGGACATCAGCGGCGGCCAGCATGACGCTGAGCGCGGCAGCGCCCGCGGTTTTCGCGGCCGCCCGGAGCGGTGATTGGGCGGTGATCTGGGCCACGGGACTGGGGCCAGTGGCGCCCGCGCTGCCCGCCGGCGCCCCGGCCGCCGCGCAGCCGCTTTCATCCTGCACGGCGCCCGTCGCCGTGACCATCGGCGGAAAAAGCGCCAGGGTGGGCTACGCCGGCCTGGCGCCCGGTTGGGCCGGCCTCTATCAGATCAATGCCCAGCTTCCCGCGGGGTTGCCGTCGGAGGCTGTGCCGCTGGTTATCTCCGTCGGTGGAGTCTCGAGCAATGCCGTTACGTTGCGCTAGAATCTGCGTTAATCTGCGGAATCTGCGGATGCTCTTTCTTCTGCTGCTGCTCGCCGGCCCCCTGGAGTCGGCCGAAATTGTTGAAGTGCGCAAGATCTGGGATCAAGCGCCGCATAACGCCTTCACCAGCCTGGTGCGGTTCCGGAGCCGCTGGTTCTGCTCGTTTCGCGAGGGAAAGGCGCATGTTTCGCCCGACGGCGCCATTCGGATCATCACCTCGAAGGACGGCCGCGATTGGGAATCCGCCGCGCGCCTTTCCTCGGCCACCGCCGATCTTCGCGATCCGAAACTGTCGATAACACCGGATCGGCGGCTGATGCTGACGGCGGCGGGCGCGCTGCACCAACCGGCCGAGTTCAAGCACCAGACGTTTGCGTGGTTCTCGCGCGACGGACACGCCTGGACGCAGCCGCAGCCGATCGGGGAGCCGAATTTCTGGCTCTGGCGGGTCACCTGGCACGGGAAGGAGGCGTACGGGGTCGGCTATGACACCGCCGGAAGGAACCGCGCCCGGCTCTATGTGGCCCGGCTGACGGCCGACGGCTTTCGGCTAACGGCCAACCGGGCGCTCTTTCCGCCAGCCGAGGGCCGTGAGCCGACAGCCGACCGCTTTTTCCGCGGCTTCCCGAACGAAGCGTCGATCATCTTCTTGAAAGACGGCACGGCGCTGTGCCTGCTGCGGCGCGACGGTGATCCGGCAACGGCGCAGCTCGGCAAGGCCCGGCGGCCGTATCGGGAGTGGGCTTGGCAGGACATCGGTGTGCGGGTGGGCGGGCCGAATCTCATCTGCCTGCCCGATGGCCGCATTGTGGCCGCCGTCCGCCTCTACGACGGCAAGACGCGCACTTCGCTGTGCTGGCTCGACCCGCCCTCCGCCCGGCTCACCGAATTCCTGACTCTGCCCTCGGGCGGCGACACCAGCTATGCCGGCCTGGTCTGGCACGGCCGCGTGCTGTGGGTCAGCTATTACTCCTCCCACGAAGGCAAGACCAGCATCTATCTGGCAAAGGTGAAGCTGGGTGAAAAAACAGGGACACTCGCTCAGCGGTAAGCTTCCGAGCGGTGGCGCACGGAATGGATGCGCAGGACGCCGCCCGGTTCCTCGGTAAGGCGGATGCGCCAGTCGCCGACGCGGAGGCGGAGTTCCTCACTCTGGCCCCTCAGCCGCTTGAGATCACCCAGACCGCTGTTGGTCAGGCGATCGAGCACCGCCAAGACCCGCCTGGCGACTTCGCGGTCCAAGCGGCGGATATCCTTGCTGGCGTGCTCTGACCAGACGATCTTCTTCACACCTGATCCTTCACATCCCTGAGGTCGTCAGGCGTAAAGCCAAGGTCGGCCAGCACTTCCTCGTGCGGTATCCCCCGGCCGCCGTTTCTCTCAAACCAAGCCTTCGATTCCGCGACGGCCCGGCGTTCTTCTTCGGTCTCCGGCTCGTCATCGATCGGCGCCAGTGCCAGCGCTCGGTCTACAGGGTCAAGTATGCTTTCCAGGAGGCCGCGCACGGCAGCCAGTTGTTCCGGAGGCAGCAGGTCCAGCAGGGCGTGGGCCTCCTGCCGTTCTTGCGCAAGATCGGCCATGGCAACCTAGCCTTTCAGATCCTATCCAAGACAATAGCACATAGCGGCGAGGCCGCAACCAGAAGGAAAGCAAGAACCGTAGATGGCGCGGTTCTCACCGATTCAGCTTATCTGCGCAATGCGCGGAATCTGCGGCTGGGCCTACTGGATGGGGATGGTGACGCGGTTGCTCGCGGCCCCGCCGATGGTCAGGCTCACCGGGATGTTGTAGGCCGAAGAGACGCCGGCCGGCACTTTCACGTTGATCTGATAAAGCCCGGCGAAGCCCGGCGCCAGGCCGCTGTAGAGCACGTCGCCGTCGTAGGTGTCGAAGCGAACCATAGGCGTGAGCAGGGTACGGTTCAGAGGCTCGATGGCATTCGCGGCGTCGCCCGAGGTCACCGGCGGATCGACCGCGCCCAACCCGGTGGCGTAGATACAGACGACGCTTCCCCGCCGCGCCGGATTGTTGTTGCTGACCAGGGACCCGTCCTGCGCCAGCACAAAGATGCCCTGCCCCGACCCATTCAGAGAAACAGTGAAAATGCCGGGAGCGTACACGCTCACCAGCAGGGAAATGCCCGGTCCCCTGCCGGATAGGCTCTCCACCGAGAGCTGGTACGTGCCGGAAACCAGCTCGTAGGGCAACAGCGCATTGATTTGGGCGGGCGAGACGTAGAACAGCGGGATGGGTGTCTCGCCGACCAGCACCCGGGTACCGGCCAGCGATATCGGCAGCGGCAGCGAGGGCGCTGAAGCGGTGTTCAAAGCCAGGTTGGCGCCGAAAATGCTGATGATGGTTCCGGGCGCCAGCGCAGCGCCGCGGTTGAAGCTGGCGCCGTTGACCGCCGCGCCCGACACCAGCCCGGGAAGCACCGGCTGGACCACCGTGGCGGTAAAGGTGGCGGAAGAGGCGCCGGAAGTGGCCACCACCCGAACATCGCCCGCTGCATTCGGCAGAGTCAGCACAGTGCTGGCGCGACCGTCGGTACCGGTCACCGCCGACCGGGTGCTCAGCGAACCTCCGCCGCTGGTGATGGCGAAACTGACCGCCGCGCCGGTAATCGGCGAGCCATCGGGGCCCACCATCCGCACCACCAGCGGCGGCAGGACCGAGCCGGCCGGCCCCACGGCGTTGTTGCCGGAGGCCACCGTGAGATGCGCGGCCCCGACCGCCACCTGCAGCGTGATCAGAATGTCCTGAGTCTGGGAAACGGTGGTCAGGCGAACCCGCCCGAGATATGTGCCCGGATCCAGCCCCGCCGAGGAAATCTGAAAGCCAAGCTGCCCGTTGCTGAGGCCGGCCAGCCCTCCCGAGGGTGTGCTCACCGACAGCCACGGCTCGAAGGCCGCCGCCGTCCAGTCGATGCGGGACGAAGTGGCGTTGGTGAGCGAGGCGCCGAGCGTGACGCTGGCTCCCTGCAAAACGGTGGCGTTGAACGACAGCGGAGTGACGAAGATTCCAGCCGCGTTTACGCCGACCGACGCCTGGTAGATTCCGCGGCCCCAGGTGGCCACCCGCAGGATACCCGACTGCAACACCATGTCGGTGATGGGTACCGGCGGCAGCCCCTTGTTGATCGGCGTCCAGCTCGGGGCCGTGCAGGCGCCCGCCTGCGTGCAGTTGCCCGCGTTGTAGGTAACGAAGACGCCGGCGTCAGTGCCCACATAGATCCTGGACGCCGGCTGGAAAGAACTGCCGCTCACGCTGGGATCGATGGTGATGGCGTTGATGGGGACGCGGGGCAGATTGCTCATCAGCGACATCCAACTCGGCTCACGGCCGCTGACCTGCCCCTCGCGCGTGCGCAGCAGATCCCCCGCCTGATAGCCCCCCACGGAGCTGGCTCCGCCGGGGAAGGCGCCGATGGCCGCGTAGATGGTACTGGATTGGCGCGGATCCACCGCCAGATCGCTGACGTAGCCGGAGAGCGAACCCAACCGGGTCCAGGTCGATCCGTAGTTCGTGCTGCGCCAGATGGTGGAGCCCGGCTGGCAGGTGCCGGTGGTGGTAACTTCGGGCAGACACGCGGTGACGGCGTAAAGAATCTGGCGGGCCGACTGGGCCTGGGCCATGGCAATCACCACCCGGCTGGAGTCCGAATCCACCACGCCGTACTCGCTCCAAGTCACGCCATCGTCCTGGCTGCGGTAGATGAGGCGGCCGGCGACAAACACGTCCGAGGGGTTGCTCGAATTCAGCATCAGGGGCGGAGCCGGGGCGCGCAGTTGGTCCACGGGAATCGGCGTCGCCAGAGTAAAGGTCCTGCCAGCATTGTGCGAGCGATAAAAGGCGGAGCCGCCCGCCGCAAAAATGTTCTCCGTCCCCAACGCGGAGATGTTCGGCGCTATCACCACCCGGCCCAGTTCAGTTTCGGTAATCGCCTTTTCCCACAGGCCCAGGCTGGACTCAAAATAGACAAGCCCGGCCGACCCGGGAACCCACGGCTGGCCGAGCGCATCGTAGGCCAGCGTGAGGTACTGCCCGAGGGCAGGCGCGGGCAACAGTCCGGGCGGCGGCGCAGTTGCTACCGCCGGGCCGCTGGAGCCGGGCGGCAGGACTGCTTCCAAACCCTGCTCACCGGCCAACACCAGCAATCCCTGGGAGAAGGCGGCGCCGCTGAAACGCTGGGTCACGGTTGAGACCGTAAACCAGGTGGCGCCCTGGTTCTGCGAATACTGAAGATTCTGGCCGGCCAGATAGAGAGTCGTCCCGGACGAGTCGGCGAACAGCGCGGCGTGCGCGGGGCCTGTCCCGATATTCGGGATCAGGGTCCAGGTGGCCCCAGCGTCGGTGCTCCGATAAAAATCAACCAGCGGGGTGGGGGAGGAAGTCTCCCCCTCGACCACGCTTGGCCGGTAGCTGACGGCGACATAGACCGCGCTGGCGCGCGCCAGGACGTTGACCCACAGCGGGGTACCCCCGCCGGAGGCGCCCACCGGCAGCGCCACGTTCGACCAGGTCGCCCCCGCGTCCGACGAACGCCACAGCAGCTTCTGGCGCAGCCCGGCCGAGTCGCTTGTCGGAGAAGCGGCGTAGCTGTTTCCCTGGCCGTCGAAGGAAATGTCGGTGACCTGCAGGGAGAGAACTCTCTTCCAACTGGTGGCCGCGTTCGAGGAGACAAACAGGCCCTCGGAAGAACCCGCGAAGATACGGGCCGGCATCTGCGGATCGATTCCCAGCAGGCAGACGGGGCGGTTGGTAAAGCGCACTCCCATCGTCCAGCTCTGCCCGCCGTCGGCGGAGCGGGCAACCCCTTGCGCGGGCCGTGGGGAGGAGCTGTCGCCGGTTCCGGCGTAGATGATGTTGGGCGCCGTCGGATCCAGCGCCACCGAACAGGCTTGCGCCGACGGGGCAGCCAGGTCAAAAATGCCGGCCCACCCCAGGCCTCCGTCGCTGCTCCTCCAAATGCCGCCGGCAGCGGCCAAATACAGGAGCGAATCTGAGCGCGGGTCGGCGGCCAGGGCCACGACGCGGGTGGGAATACCAATCGGTCCCTGATTCATCCAGGCCGCGGAGGTGCCGAATTGCGCCCAGGCGGCTGAAAAGCACATCCACGCGGCAAGGACGAAGGCAGAAGGCAGAAGGCGGAAGGCCGCAAACCAGACACTCGCTGCCTTCTGCTTTCCGCTTTCTGCCTTCATCGGCGGCTCCCATCTGGTTCGGCGCGCTCCGGTATCCACGGCCGTTCTCCTGATCGTTAACGAATGGCCGCAACCGGGGCCCCCGAGGTCGGGCTGGAGGCCGTGCCCACGGTCACGACGACCGGCAGGCTATCGCCTGGCGCGCGGTCGGCCGGAACACGGAGGTTGATCTGGTACAAGCCCACGAACCCCGGCGAGAGGCCCGAGTAGGTGACGGTCATGGGGCGGCCGCCAATGGTCACCGCCACCTGTTGCGAGGTGACCGAAAGCGGGTTGCTGGAGGCGGCGCTGCCGGCCGCGACGCGCGGCGTCACCGCACCCAGCCCGGTCACAAACAAGATCAGGTCCTGGTCGCGCAACCCGGGGTTGGCGGGAGTGACAGGCGAGAAGTCTCCGGCATGGAACAAGGCCGCCTGCGTGCGGCCGCCAACATCGACGCTGAAAACGCCGGGAGCCGCCGCCGCCGTGGTCACAGCCACGCCGCCGCTGGTGCGGGCGGCGCCCAGAGACTGCACGGAAAACACCGTGCGGCCGGCCGCCAGCTCGGGAGGAAGCTGGGCATTGATTTGTGTGGCCGAAGTGTAGAACAGGGGGATGGCCAGCTCGTTGGCCATCACGCAGACGCCGCCCAGGGTGGTCGGCAAGGGCACCTGGCCCGCCACCCCCTGGTCGGCAAGCCCGGTGCCGAAAATGCTGACAATCGACCCCGGAGCAACCGGAGTCCTGAAGGTCGCGCCGTTCACCACTCCCTGGGCGGTGAAGCTGGGGCCCTGCCCACTGGCCGGGCCCAGCGACATCGTGGTCAAACCCGATACCGACAACAGGTAGGCGTAGTTGCCGTCGGTCACGATGCCTTGCGGCCACAACTGCGTGGTGCCGCGCGGGCCCAGCAGCACCGCGGTCGCCGTCGGCGGCCACAACCGCGGCGCCGCCGTGGTTCCGGTGTTGCCCGGCGTGATGTCCATCACCGGCTCCGGCAGGCGGAATTCCTGCTGCGACTGGAGGGAAGATACGCTGACCCGTTGCAAGCGCTGCACGGAAACCTGGGCGTCGGCGGCCTGCACGCGGAATCCGTCGGTGGGGCCCGCCACCACTCCGAACGCCATGGCCGCTGCGCTGGCGGTGCCGGAAGGCACCATCGAACCTAGAACGGTCAGACTGGCGTTGAACACAAAGTTATCGACCAGCAAGAAGCTCCCATCCGGCGCCGAGGAAGCGGTCCCGCGTAAGCTGGGCACGGCGTTGCTGCTGCTTTTCACAAAGCTGTCGGACACCGGGTCGTAAAAACGCAGGGTCCCGTTGGGGTTGCCGTCGATGACCACAATGGCGCTGCCATTGGAGGGCGCCACCAGGAAGTTGCGGGTACTGATCTGGTTGGCCGTGGTGCCGCCCAGATTCAAGCGCGGAAACGCCGTCCTGGTGGCCAGGCTCAGTTGCCACACCGAGCCCTAGTTGGTGGTAAATGCCGCCCCCGAGGAGGTGGGCGCCACTATCACTGTGAACAGGATGGCATTGGACGAGACGGCAATCGAGTGCGGCACCAGCGGCGTGGCGTTCAACGGCGCCGGCGCCATCGAGATCTGGTCCACCTCCTGCATGGTATCCAGGTTCACCACCGAAATGTTCTCGGCGCCCGAATTGGTGACCACCAGTGTTGACGGATCGGCGAAGGCCATCGCCAGCGGCTGGTTCCCGACGCGGATGGGCGGCAGGAACCGCTGATTGCGGATCGAGAAGACGTCGATCTGGTCCAGCATGAAGTTGGTCAGGTAGACGCGCTGCCGGGCCTGGTCCAGCAGGATGCTGGAGGCCAGCCCGGCCACGGGAAAGATCACGCCCCGCTGATCGACGTTGCGGTACACCAGGTTCACCAGGATCGCCGGTTCAATGTTCACCGCTTCCGGCGAACTCAATATGACGGCATACTGCCGGTTGCCGTAGGCGGCGGTGGTGGTGGCAGTGGTGATGCCCCTGGGGTCAAAGGTGATTTGGACCGAGGAAGGCGCCAGGCCCGAGGGCACGTTCAGAATCACCGGGGCGGTGGTGTTGCCGGACATAGCGGCATTGGTGGTGGCCGCGAAACTGAGCCGCCCGCCGCCCCCGTTGCGCACCGGCACCGAGGTGGTGGCGATGGTCTTGGTGCAGGCGTCAACCGAGAGCACCACGTTGGTGGTATCGACAGCCAGGATCGGCAGCCGGCCCAGTTGCCCGATGGGGATGACCAGCATGCCAGAAGTGCACAAGGCGAACAGGTTCTGGCCGTCGGTGGAGCTGATGATCTTCGAGGTGATGGCCTCCGGCAGGCGCAGGCCAAGCTGGGGCGTGAGGCTGGAAGCGCGCAGAACCTGCAGCACGCCCAGCGTGGGTGTGACGCCGGGCAGCCGCCCGCTGGTGGGGGTGATCTGATTGGTGTTCAGGGCATTGATCGCCACCTGGGTCGAAAAGGTGGCATAGACAGTGTTGCCGTCCACCGAGAAAACACTACCGCCGCTCAGGTTGGTGCCGGCAAACCCGGTCCGCCCCAGGATGGTCAACGTGGCGGTGTCGAACAGGAAGGGGCCGGCCATGAAGCGGCGGCCGTCAGGAGCGATCGACAGGATGGCGCTCAGCCCGCTCACGCTGCGGCTCCGCAAAGTCTGCCCGGAGGCCACCTCGTACACAAACAGGGTGTTACTGGCCAGGCCGATAATCGTGGTCCCGTCGGCCGAGGCGATCAGGCCGGCGCGGAATCCCTGGGGCAGTGGGGCGGTGGTGGTGCTGGATAAGCCGGCCGGCGGCACCGCCGGCGGCGAAATCGCCAGCCGGGTCAGTTGCTGGGTGGCGGGGTCAAAGCGCAATAGGCCGGCGCTGCCCAGGATCACCACCAGGCCGTCGCTGCCCACCGCGATGGCGCCCGGCTGCGCCAGCAACGAGATCGTGGCCACGACGGAGTTGGTCGCCAGGCTGATCACCGTCAGCGTGTAGTCCTGATAATTGGCGACGTACAGTGTCTGCCGGTCCGGGCTGAGGGCCAGGCTCGACGGCTGGTTGCCGGTGGGGATGGTGCCGATCAGCCGGCGTCCGCCGATGGAGTAGATCTCCACCCGGTTTTGGCTGAAGTTGCTGAGATAGACCAGGTCCCGTTGATCATCGTAAATCAGATTGCTCAGATTGCCGACAACGGGTACGACGGTGCCAATGGTCGCCGCAAACACCTGGCCCAAAGAAGCGATCCAGAAAAAACAGACGAACGCCACCACCTTCGCGAACGTCCGGTGCATAGAAGCAAGCCTCCTGTGGGTGGCGCGGATTAACCAACCCCCGAAAACCGCAACGGCACGCCGGCTGCTCCTTGGCGCGGCAACCGGCCGCAGCCGGGATCGAGCGCCGCTCCGGCGAACCGCCACAAAGCGGCTGCGGCACAACGAAGCAATAGACTTCGCAACATTACTAATCTTTGCGCGCTTCGTCAAGCCTGCCTCGTTAAACACCCGGCGCCCGGGAAAAGTTGCGCCAGAGTGCGGGAACGGCGTGGCAGGCAGCCGCTATAATGCAGGTGGATGCGGAACCGAAGCAACCCGCAACTGGACGCGCTGCTCGGCGTCTACTCAGTCCTGCCGCAGATCCTTGCCTGGTGGCAGTATCGGCGGCCCGGCAGGGGCAGAGGCGGCGGGACCTGCGATTCATCGGTGCGCAACTCTTTGGGAAGCGTGGTGTTTAGCCGACAGGGAGCATTGGGTCGGGTCGCTCGCGGTGGAAAACGAAATTGACACAGACCTTGCCTGCGGGTATTCTCGCGCAAGGGAATATCCTGCATCCCTAGGCGCGACGAAGACGCCAGGCGCATCTGACGGGGAATCTGCGGTGAGGCCGGGAGAGAGCCGGCCGCAACGCTTCGCGGTCTCGAACCGAAGCCGCGGAACCATGGTGGCCGAAAACGTGGAAGTGGCGGATACCCCGCGCGCCCGCCGCGTCGGACTGCTGAAGCACACCGAGTTGCGGGCGGATGAAGGAATGTGGATTTACCCCAGCCAGGCGATCCATACCTTCTGGATGCGCTTTCCCATCGACGTCGTTTTTCTGGATCGCCGGCGGCGGGTGAAACGGGTCTACCAGCGGCTGCCCCCGTTTCGCCTGACTCGCTTTGTCTGGGGCGCCGCCAGCGTGCTGGAACTGGCGCCCGGCACCGTTGCACGCAGCCGCATTGAAGTGGGAGATGAGCTATCATTCACACCTCGGGAAACGTAGTTTGGCGCCGGCCTCGCTGGCCGCGCTGTTACTGATCACGGCCGGCTGCACCCGGCAGGTGACGGTGCGGGATTGGTTCGGGGCGCTGCGGCCGCAGACGGCGGTGCGCGCCATGCGGCGGGCGCCGGCCGTGCTGGCCGGCAAGCGCCAGGCCCCGCCCCGCTATGCCAATCCGGACGAAGCGCTGCGGGAGGCTTTCCGGGCCCAGGCGCGCGGCGCCTTCAATCCGCTCACCGACGACCGCCAAATCGGCCTGCTGCAGGCCCGGCTGCGACTCGATCCACAGGATACCCAGGCGCGCCTGGAGTTGGCCGCCGCCTGCGAACGCTACAAGCTGTATGACCAGGCGCTCGATCACTACACGAGGGCGCTCAATCTGAGCGTGCCCGTTTCCGGCCAGCAGGCTTTGGAGACGGATTCCAAGGCGGCCGCCCGCGCCGAGGCGGCCGCGGCCGGAATCGGCCGCACGGCGCGCCAGGCGGCAGAAGGCGCGGCAGCCAGGCCGGTGCTGGCGGCCTTCCTGAAACGATCGCCGGAGGCCGCCGAGGTCTGGAATGAGCTGGGATTGCTGCAGGAACAGGCGGGCGACCGGGCCGCCGCCGAGCAGTCCTTCCGCCGGGCCGTGCATATCCAGCCGAAATCCTCTCGTTTCCGCAGCAACCTCGGGTACAACTTCCTGCAGCAGGACCATCTGGCGAGCGCGGAGGCCGAACTGCGCCGGGCCGTGGCGCTGGAGCCGAGTTCGGCCGCCGCCCGCAACAACCTGGGGATGGCGCTGGCCCGGCGCGGCGATTTCGAGGGCGCCCGGCGCCAGTTTCTGGCCGTCGCCGACGCGGCCTCCGCTCACAATAACCTGGCCGTCGTGCTCATCGAGATGGAGCAGTACGACCAGGGCCGGGAGGAACTGATTAAAGCGCTGGCGGCTCGCAATTACTTCGCTCCCGCCATGGACAACTTCAAGCTGGTGCAGCAACTGCTGCGCCAGCGCGAGGAAATCGCCAGAGCCGGGCGCGGGCTGCCCCTCAGCACCGTGCGGCTGCCGGCCCTGGCCCAGCAAACTCTCACCCTGATCAAGGAGCAAACGGAGTCCCTACAACCGGAGAACAGACCATGAAGAATCTTCTTGTCCGCATTTGGCGGGAAACGGAAGGGCAGGACCTGGTGGAATACGCGTTGATCGTGGCGGCCATCGCCCTGGCCCTGATCACCGCCGTCAAGGGCATCGCCACCGCGCTCAGCAGCATGTACGACAGCATTTCGGCTGCGCTGACCTCGGTCTAGCCCATTAAAGGCTGGAGGCCCTCAGTGCGGAGTGCGGAATGCGGAGTGCGGAATCCCGTTACTCCGCATTCCACACTCCCCATTCCGCACTCCAGGCAGGCGGGTATGTCTCAGGAAGGCAGCATCGACGTGGCCGATCGGCAGGCGCAACCGCCGGAGTTGCTATCGGTGCGCTCGCCCGGCCCCCGGCGGCTCACCCGCCTGATCCTGCCCGGCCTCCCCGCCCTTTTCTTCTGCGTTGGTCTACTGCAGATGCTGTTCGTCACGCCGGGACCGCAGGTCTTGTTCCGCGACAGCGATGCCGGCTGGCATATCCGCAACGGCGAGGCCATCCTGGCCAACCGCGCGGCGCCCCGCGCCGATTCCTTTTCTTACAGCCGCGCCGGGCGGCCTTGGTTCGCCTGGGAGTGGCTGGCCGACGCGCTGCTGGGCGGCGTCCACAAAGCAGGCGGCGTGCTGGGGGTGAGCTTCCTGACCGCCGTGGCCATTATGCTCTCCACGGCCGCCGCCGTGAAACTCTCGCTGGCCCTGGGGGCGAATTTCTTCCTGGCGGCGCTGGGCGGCTTCGCGGTTCTCGGGACCTCCAGTATTCACTGGCTGGCCCGGCCACACATCTTCTCCTGGTTGCTGGCCGTCGCCTTCCTGGCGGTGGCGGAACGCGAGCGCCGCCGGAGCACGCGCCTGCTTCTCCTGTTGCCGCCGCTGGCCTGCCTCTGGACCAACATGCACGGCAGCTTCCTGCTGGCGCCGGCCATCCTGTTCGTCTACGCGGCCGGCGAAGTGCTGAACGGGGAAGAAGGACGGCGCGCCCGGCTCCGCCTGGCCGCCGCCGGCCTGGCTTCGCTGCTGGCCACCTTCATCAACCCTTACGGCTGGAAGGTGCACAGCCACATCCTCACCTACCTGCGCGACAGCTACATCATGGACCACGTGGCCGAGTTCCGCAGCTTCAGCTTCCACCTGGACGGCGCCGGCTACGTGGAGCTGTTCCTGGCAATCGCGGCGGCCGGAACGGTGGCCTTGTTCGTACAGCGGCAGTGGGGACCGGCGCTGCTGGGCGTCGTCCTGCTGAAGATGTCGCTCTACTCGGCGCGGCATCTGCCCACCGCGGCGGTTCTGCTCACCCCGCTGTGCGTGGCCGCCTTGACCCGCGAAATGGAGAAGTGGGCGGCGCTCCGGCCTTTCCTGAATTATTCGGAACGGGTGGCGGCCCTGGGGCGCCAGATGTCGGGCGCGGCGACCGTCGTGACCGTGCTGGTCCTCACCGCGCTGGGCCTCTACGGCCTGTCCCTGCAGGGCCAGGTGGGCTTCAATCCGGAGATATTCCCGGTGCGCGCCGCCGGCTACCTGGAACAGCGCGGCCTCGATCGACAGCCGCCCAGCACCCAGCCCCGCGTGTTCGCCGCCGACCAGTTTGGCGGCTACCTGATTTATCGCTTCAACGGCCGGCTGAAGGTGTTCATCGACGGCCGTAGCGATTTCTACGGGCAGGACCTGCTGGAACAATACGCCCAGGTCATGGACACCAAGCCGGGCTGGGACCGGGTGCTGGCCGAGTACAACGTCCGGTTCGTGCTGGTGCGCAGCGACCAAGTGCTGTCGTCGGTCCTCTCCATCGTGCCCGGATGGAAGCGCGTGTACGCCGATTCGCTGGTGAACGTGTTTGAGAAGGAGCCACAGGAAATAGGGACTAGGGACTCGGGGCTAGAGGCCCCTCGTCCCTAGTCCCTAGTCCCTAGCCCCTAGCCCCTAGTTATGCCACTCGCGCTCGAACTCGGGCTGGTGATTCTGGTGGTGGCGGCGGCTGTGTCCGACCTGGCCACGCGGCGCATTCCGAACTGGATCACCCTGCCCGGCGCGCTGGCCGGCATCGCGCTGCAGGCCTGGTATGGCGGGGCGCAAGGCGCGATCCGCGCGCTGGGGACGGCGGCGCTGGGGTTTGCGATTTTCATGGCTTTGTACCTGCTGGGCGGCATGGGCGCGGGAGATGTCAAGCTGTTCGCCGCCGTGGGCGCGTTTCTGGCGCCGCACTCGCTGCCCTGGGTTTTTATCTTGACCGGCCTGCTCGGGGGAGTGGCGGCGCTGGCGCTGGCGGCGGCGCGGGGCAGGCTGATGGAGGTTCTCTGCCGCACCGGCCACATCGTGGCCGGCCTCGGGCTGCTGCGCTGGCGGCAAGTCCGCCAAGCCAGCCGGTTGGATGCTCCCAACGCCTTGCGGCTGCCCTACGGCGCCGTCATCGCCGGCGGAACTTTGCTGTTTCTGGCCATGTTCCACTGATCTGGTTCAAGGCCCGAGGTTGACCGTTTGTGGACTTTGAGCCTTGAACGTTGAACGGTTTTTTTATGCAGCGTCATCGCATCTTGGTTTTTTTTGCCGTCGCCTGGGTATCGGCGCTGGTTTTGAGCTGGTGGGTGTACAGGAAAGCCACGGCGCCGGCACAGCGCGAATGGGTCCATGTGGTGGCCGCCACGCGTGACCTGTCCATTGGAAAGCGGCTGGCCGCGCCGGACCTGAAGCTGGTGGAGGTGGAGCGCAAGGACCTGCCGCAAGGCGCTTACACCAAGATCTCCGATCTTGTGGACCGCGCCGTCGTCAACCCGGTGCTGGCCAGCGAACTGGTCCTGGAGCGCAAACTGGCGCCCAAGGGCGGCGGGGAAGGCTTAACCGCGCTGATCGAGCCGGGCATGCGCGCCGTCGCGGTCCAGGTGAACGACACGTCCGGGGTGGCCGGCTTCGTGCAGCCGGGCACACGCGTGGACGTGGTGTACGTGCGCCTGCTGTCGAACGGCGATGCGGCGGCCACCACCATCCTGCAGAACGTCAGGGTGCTGGCCTACGGCAGGCAACTGGAGCCCGGGGGCAAGGCCGATGTCCGGGCCATGCAAACCGGGCAGACGGTGGCCACGCTGCTGGTCACCCAGGACGAGGCGGAGCGGCTGGTGCTGGCCCTGCAGCGCGGGAAGATCCAGCTCGCGCTGCGCAACCCGCTGGATACGGAGATGAGCGAGCCCAGCGAACCGGTGCGCGCCGCCGACCTGGGCATCGCCGATCCCGTGCGCACGCCGCCGCCGCGGCCGGTGGCCGCCCCGGCAGCGCCGCGCAGCGAGTCTGCCGGCGGGCGCTCCGCGTCTGGTGTGCCGCTTAACCAGGGTCCCAGGTCGGCCAATGATGGCCGCATCACGGTCCGGGTCTTTCGCGGTTCTAAAGTCAGCGAGGACGTATTCTGAATGCGGACAGCCGCTCATTACGTTTTCTTTGTCTTTCTTGTGGGCGCCCTGTTTTCAGGCCTTCCGGCGGCCGCGCAGGCGCCTGCTACGGCTCCGCAAACGCCGGCGCCGGAAGCGCCGCAGGCGGTTCAGCCTTCCCTGCCGCCGCCCGCCAACCGGCCCACCGCCCCGGCAACTCCCCTGCCCTCGCGCCGGATTACCAGCACGGTCGGCCGCGGTGAGCTGCTCCAGTTCACCGACGTGGTCGATAAGCTCAGCGTATCGGAACCGGCGGTGGCGGACGCGGTGGTGGTCTCGCCTTACGAAGTGGTCATAAACGCCAAGGGGCCCGGCAATACCACCCTGTTGGTCTGGCACGGTTCGGGGGTGTCGCGCTTCGATGTGACAATCCAACCCGATCTGGCCGAAGTCGAGCAGACCATGCGCGCCAACCTGCCCGGCGAGGACATCAAGTTGAGCAGCAGCAAGGACGCCATCCTGCTCAGCGGCGTGGTTTCCGACGCGGAGACGGTCAAGCGGGCGGGCGCCATCGCCTCCATGTTCGCCAAAACCGTGGTCAACCTGCTGCAGGCCCCCACCCCAGAGAACCGCCAAGTGATGCTGCAGGTCAAGTTCGCCACCATCGACCGGGTGGCGCTCAGCCAGTTTGGGGTGAACCTGTTCAGCACCAGCAAAAAACTGATCGGCACCGAAACCACGCAGCAATTCCCCTTCCCCAGGGTCGGCCAGTTGCAGTTCCAGAAAGGCGAGGAAGGGCAGCAGCAGTTGGGCAACGTTCAAGTGAGCATCAGCGACCTGCTCAACATCTTCGCCTTCCGCCCCGACCTGAACTTCGGCGCCACGCTGCGCATGCTCCAGGAGAAGAACCTGCTGGAGATCCTGGCCGAGCCGAACCTGATCACGGTCAGCGGAAAAGAAGCCAGCTTCCTGGCGGGCGGCGAGTTTCCCATCCCGGTCATCAGCTCCACCGGGGCCGGCGGCTCGGCCGCGCCCGTGGTCACCATCCAGTTCCGCAAATTCGGCGTGCAGCTCACTTTCACCCCCACCGTCGATCCGGTCACCAACATCATTCACCTGAAGGTGACGCCCGAGGTCAGTGCTCTGGATTTTTCCAACGCCCTGACCATGCAGGGCTTCCTGATTCCGGCCATCAGCAAGCGCACGGCCGATACCGAAGTGGACC
>Ga0315285_10000130_pt1 | contig 72719 bp, 75 predicted proteins | sample YL17G09_36_MG_FD_203698 | JGI IMG/M metagenome (GOLD analysis project Ga0315285, IMG submission 203698) | Sediment microbial communities from Yellowstone Lake, YNP, Wyoming, USA - YL17G09_36 | ecosystem: Environmental > Aquatic > Freshwater > Lake > Sediment | place: USA: Wyoming | collected... | reverse complement strand
ACGATCAGATCACATTCGCCATGCACCGTCTCAACAATCGCCCTCGTAAAACCCTTGCTTTTAGAACACCTTTTGAGGTATTCTCTGAGCTATCATCTGTTGCACTTGTAACTTGAACCCAAGGTTGCGGATTGAAGCCGGGCTTTCATTTTGTAGCTATGAACAATCCGCGTCCGAACCCTTCAGCGTCATAAGAGACTTTCAATCCCGCATTCTTAAAAACCATTCGCATTTCTTCGGTTTCGAACAGTCCGAGTTCGTGATGTTCAACGAAGTATTCGACCCCTGCGGGTGTCCCGACCAGGTGATGCAGGTCGAACATGGATATCCTGCCATCGACACTGCTGGTGTTGATCCGGGCGATCTTCAAATCGGATTCATCAATGTAAATGCCATGCACTGTGTTGGGATGCCACTGATCGGGTGTGAACCATGGTTCGATAATAAGTAAACCGCCGGGTACCAGGTGGTTTACCATGCAATTAACCGCTTTAGCAACATTTTCCAATGTCATTACATACCCAATCGAGCTAAAGAGGCAGGTCACGACATCAAAGGTTCGCTTAAGGTCAAAGCCAGTCATATCCCCCTGGTTAAATGTAACATCGGGAAGCTTCTGTTTGGCAATTTCTAATAGCTCAGGTGAAATATCCAATCCCTCAACCTCGAAGTGCTCATTAAGAAATTCAAGGTGGTTGCCGGTGCCACAGGCAACATCCAGCAATCGCTTAGCACCTGAAGGCAGGTGTTCATGTATTATCACAATCAGCTTCTCAACTTCAGCCCGATAATCTTTGAAAGCGTAAATCTTATCGTAAAAGCGTGCTTGATGTAAATACATTGTTCCTCTATAAATAAAAGGTTGAACATGTCACTTTTTAGAAAATGCCGGCGGAGGGAGCAGCCTGTGTGCTTTCAGCCATTCCTCTGGTGGACCAGCCCAGCCATACTCCTCGAGATCTATTCGTTCGCGGTCGGTGAATTCGACGCCTTCGTTCTCCAATAACTCACGCTGCTTACCGGCTCCTGGACGAGAACTGATCATACCCTGGGTGTTGATCACCCGCTGCCAGGGGACGTCGTCCGGGCAGGCAGCCATCGCCCCTCCCACCCAGCGCGCCCCGAAAGCCAGGTAGCTCTTCGCATTCATGCCTGCCGGAGGTGGGATCATGGCTGCTATCCTGCCGTAAGTTGTCACCCTACCGGGAGGTATCTGGCGGACAATCTCCCAGACCAGCAGTTTGAATGCAGTTGGATCATGAGGGGAGATAAAACGGGGCATATATCCTCACTTTTTCATATATCAGGGATAGGGGAGAATATCGGTAAGGAATAATTCTATTCCATTGTTCTCATGGACTCGGACACTACGCACATCGTTAGATCATTTTATTGTTTCAGAATAGCCTCGATAGCCTGTAATTCCTCCACCGAAAGGGACAGGTTGTTCAGCGAGGCAAGGTTGCCTTCCAGCTGCGTGACGCTGCTCACACCGACCAGCACCGAGCTGACCTGCGGCATGCGCAGGATCCAGGCGATCGCCATCTGCGCCAGGCTCTGCCCGCGGCGCCGGGCGATTTCATTCAGCTTGCGAACTTTTGAAATGCTGGCATCGACGTCATCCCTGGTAAGCCACACCCGGTCCGTTTTGGTCGCGCGTGCTCCCTGGGGGATGCCCTTCAGGTAACGGTCGGTCAGGAGACCCTGCGCCAGCGGCGAGAAGACGATGCAGCCAATGCCCTCCTGCTCCAATACATCCAGCAGGCTGTCTTCGATCCAACGGTCGAACATGTTGTATGCCGGCTGGTGGATCAGACACGGCGTGCCAATTTCACGCAGGATCCCTGCCGCCTGTCGTGTCTGGTCAGCGGTATATGAAGAAATACCCACATAAAGAGCCTTCCCCTGCCTGACCGCGCTGTCCAGCGCCATCATGGTCTCTTCCAGCGGAGTATCCGGGTCGAATCTATGGCTGTAGAAAATATCCACGTAGTCCAATCCCATTCGCCTGAGGGATTGGTCCAGGCTAGCCAGCAGGTACTTGCGCGAGCCCCACTCTCCATAGGGACCAGGCCACATGTCATAGCCGGCTTTGGTCGAGATGATCAGCTCGTCACGGTAGGGGGCGAAATCCTTTTTCAGCAACTGACCGAATGTCTCTTCTGCCGATCCCGGTGGCGGTCCATAGTTGTTGGCAAGGTCGAAGTGTGTTACCCCCAGGTCGAATGCCCGGCGTGCCATGAGACGGGCATTCTCAAAGTTGTCCACCCCGCCAAAGTTGTACCACATGCCGAGAGATACCGCCGGTAATTTCAAACCGCTTCTGCCAACGCGGTTATAACGCATGTTATCGTAACGTTCTTCAGATGCAATATACATGGTTTCCCTCATTTCCATGTCCATTTTTGCATGGATTCCAGCACCTTGTGGGCTGTCAAATCCAGTTGTAGCGGTGTGATCGAAACGTAACCCTCACCCAACGCGCCAAAGTCTGTACCGGATTCAGGGACTCCGGTTGGAGCCTCTCCGCCGATCCAGTAGTAAGGACGACCGCGTGGGTCCTCCCGCTTTACAAGAGCATCGCGGTAAACCCGCAGTCCCTGGCGGGTAACCAGGTATCCCTTGAACTCATCCTCTTTCAAGTACGGGACATTAACGTTCAGCAGCACACCCTCCGGCAGCCCGTTTGCGATGACCCTGGCAGCGATGTGACGGGCAACATCTGCTGCGCTGCTGTAATCCAACAAGCCGCCATTATTTTCAGGCGAATTGAGCGAAATGGCGATACCCGGCACACCCCAGATAACGGCTTCCATTGCCGCCGTGACCGTCCCTGAGTAGGTCACGTCGTGGCCGATGTTGGCATTCGGATTGATGCCGGAAACTACCAGGTCGATCGCTTCGGGCAGCAGTCCGAGCATCGGCAGGGCGACGCAGTCTGACGAAGCGCCATCAGTCATCAGGGCAGGCGAGCCGTCAGCCAGGATGGTCTCGCGCACCCGTAATGGGCGGTCGAGTGTCTTGACATGCCCGGAAGCGGAGCAGTTACGGTCGGGAGCCAGGACGGTGACTTTGCCCAGCGGTCGCATTGCCTGTGCCAGGGCAAGCAGACCGGGTGCCTGTACACCATCATCGTTGGTGACAAGAATGTGCATGTTTTACCTCTACTGGTTTAGTTTGCATGTTACCTCGCCAATTGGATTATACCTTGCTGATGAGGCGGGCTTATTGGCGTATCGGGTACTGCTTGTCCATATCATCCATCCTGTTCTCATAGATGGTAAAATGAATCCTACTCATCAAAGTATGCTTGATCCCTTCATCTGTTTGTCTGGAGAAAGAACAATGAAATCACATCGACATATACTATTGCTTATGGTGGTGGTAGCTGTATTTACATTTGCCTGTTCCCTCTTCAAACTGCCTGCCGCTTATCAGTCTGCCACCGAAACCCCCGTGGAAGTTCCCACTACGCCAACGGGACCATCGCCACCTCCCTTGTACCTGCCCAGAGGCGTCGTGACCTCCACTGTAGAAAATTCCACCCTGACGATTTTTGACCGGCAAGGCTACACGCTCGCCGTGGTTCACACCTCAGGATTGAGCTTTGGCGGTTCGCAGAATGTCCATATTGCCGGGAGCATGCCTGAAGGTATGGCTGTAGTCCCGGTGGTTTACTTTTCCTTCGAACAGAATAATTCTTTGCTGTTGACTGTCAATGACCAGGTAACGACCTTGCTCACCACGCCCTTCTTTGCAGGAATGGCAGGGGTGGCGGGTAAGCCGATCATGGCTTATACCACCGTGGAGTACGGCACTAATGCCCTGCGCTCACAGTTATTTGCCGGTTCTGTACAGTCCCTACCCGGGGCTGAACCTGCTTTGACGATCGACGATCCGGAAGGCTGGGCAATGGTGGCGCTGGCGATAAAAACTGTGGGCGACCAACCGGTCGGGATCTGGTATAGCCGCCGCCCATGGGGCATCGGTGGAGATATCGTTTTTGAACCGCGTCGCACATTATCTTACCTGGACCTTTCGAACGGTACAAGCACTGAGCTTCTCGGGCCCGAAGAAAATCCCTGCACCCTGTCCTTAAGCCGTACCTGGGTTGCCTACTCCGGCGCACCCGGTGTAGCAGCCAGCATCGGATCCATGAACATCCGAAACCTGCAGAATGGTGCCGGCGCCACCTTCCCACTCCTGCCTGCCACCGACCAGCGAGGCGCGGGGCAGGCTGTCTTTTCGCCGGGAGACCGGTATGTAGCCTGGATGGAAGCCAGCGGCTGGCTCATGGCAGAAGAGCCCAGCTTTCAATCGATCATCCGTGTGGGGGATTTAAATGGCAATGTGATAGCTGAATTTGCCGATTCAGCGCTGGTGGATGTCTCTGGCCTGGGCACAATCGGGCGGGTAGAGCCTGTCGGCTGGTTTGATGACCAGACCCTCGTCGTACAGGCCCATGGCAGCAATTGGGATCAGGTGGTCCTGATGTTGATAGATATCCCCGGCAAGACACCTGCTTACCTGGCGCAGGGTGAATTCATCGGTTTTGTCTATCCATGAGTTTGAAATAAGGACGCAGTATTCACTAACGGAGGAAATATACTGCGTCCTATTGTTTATTCTATTGATTTTAATGTGGCTTTGAGATTTTCCAACTCGAAAACTGGGGTTGGGTCTATTCCGTAAGCCAATGCCAGATAATACGCATTGTAGTCACCGAAGTGCAGAGCGGTACAGATATGCGCCAGCGGTGAATTGCCCCGGGCATTGTAAAAATCTGTGTTCATACCTTCCATCATAAAACCCTGGCGAGTGAGATCCAGGCGCAGGCGGTTGCGTGGATGGTCTGATGGGGCTCGCAGGAATATCGTCATCGTATGAGTCTTGAACGGCTGCGGATTGAGCAGTCCAGCCAGAGTGTTGTGGTCAGCTTCGGGCAGGATCTCGAACTGTGCGGCTGCCTTGGCAATTTCATTGATCTGAGTCTTCCAGCGCCGGGCGACGGGTGCCAGGTAGCCTGATGCCACAACGGTTACACAGCGTTCCATCAGCTGCCCGGCAAGGCGCTTGGCGGGATTCTTAGCCACCGGAATTTCGGCGCGCAGGGATTCCTGCTGGGCATGCATGTCTTCAACTGCATCATTGATCTCATTCCCGGGATCGGGGATGAGACCAAGGCGGGTGAGGGCTGCCAGCAGCAAACCAAAGGAATAGCCGACTGCAGCGCGCGGCTGCCCATGGTGTTCGAATTGCCAAAGTGGTATCTCCGCTTCCTCTGCTTTTTTCCCCAATTGACCGCCTGTACTGACTGCCATCAGGGTGCAGCCATTGATTCGTGCTGTCTCGAAGGAGTCCAGCGTCTCTTCGGTGTTACCCGAATGCGATGAGACGATTACCAGTGTTTCCGGATTGTGCGCATAGGCTGGCACGCCATAATCCCGGTGGACGATTATAGGAATGCGGCAGGTTGGCGCGGCATAAGCCGCAAGCAAGTCCGCGCCGATGGCTGATCCACCCATACCGCTAATGATGACCTGGCGGATTTCCTTGCATTCAGGCAAGGGGAGGGATTGACCCAGCTCCCAGGCTGTCTGCAGCTGGCTGGGCAGGCCATCGATGTGGGCGAGCATGTTTTGCGGATCGTGTAGTATCAAGTCGGATAGGTTATCGAGGTTCATCGGGGGTAATTGTACTTGATGTTCATTCAAATTTCCCACTTATAAAGCATGCAATGGTGCACCATGGTCGCCTGACCACTGTATATGTGGATCGATTCCCTCAATCTTTCCTAATGCACAAATTATAAATAGGATACACTTCAATCGCGATCTGTATTGACCAACTTGTATACATCCCGTCTTTTCCACCCCGAGTCTTCCGCCAGCCGGGCAGCCAGCTGACTCGGTGCTTCACCTCCCGCCAATCCCTGCCGGATGGAAGCCAGCAATTCTTCTTCTGTCCATGTTCCATCGTCCATGGTCTGTCGTCCAGCGATCACCAGGGTAAATTCCCCGCGCGGCGCATTTTCAGTGAAATGTTCTTTTGCGGCGCTGAGGCTGCCGCGGAAGATTTCCTCGTGCAGCTTGGTCAGTTCGCGAGCCAGGGCTGCCGGTCGGTCCCCTAGCATGGATTCCAGGTCTGTCAGTGACGCAAGTAGACGGTGCGGGGTTTCCAGGCAGATCAGGGTATAGGGCAGGTCGTCTACTCTCCTTAAAAAGATCCGTCGTTCAGATGACCTGCGCGGCAGGTAACCGAGATAGAGGAAGGTGTCTGTTGGCAGACCCGAGGCAACCAGTGCCGCAATGGGCGCAGACGGGCCGGGGATCGGGCTGACACTGTACCCGGCCTCCAGTGCGGCGCGTACCAGTTCATAGCCCGGGTCATTCAGCCCGGGCGTGCCTGCATCCGAGACCAGGGCGACATCACCTTCGCTAAGCGCCGCCAGCACCGCCTCCAGTTTGCTCAGTTTGTTTTGTTCATGGTAACTGGTCATTCGTGTATGGATGTCAAAATGCGCTAGCAATTTACGAGTTTGGCGGGTATCCTCGGCAGCGATAAGATGCACATCCCTCAACATGCGTAAGGCACGCGCACTGATATCTTCCAGGTTGCCGATCGGCGTCGCGACAAGGTAAAGTTTGCCCATATGATGATTTTATCGTAAAAAAACAACAAACCCGTTTTCCCAAAGCAGAAAACGGGTTTCTTCATAAACTATTTTGGATGGTTTTTACGGCACCACGGTGATAACACCCGACATGCCCTGTCCGCCCTTGCCGCCGTGAGGCTTGCAATAATAAGCGAACGTGCCGGCTTCGTTAAAGGTGAAGCTGAATTTGTCGCCTTGTCTAAGGGTACCGCTGTCGAATGTGCCGTTATCGGCGGTGACGGTATGCCCGACGCTGTCGTTATTCGTCCAGGTGACTGTTGTTCCTACCGCTATTTGCAGGTTCGCTGGGTTGAAGGCGAAGTTCTTTATTTCAACTGCGGCCGCGTTTCCTTGAGCAGATTGGGCTGCCGGTGCTTCAGTCGCTGCGCCAGTTTGAGCTTGATCCGACGAGGTGTTCACTCCGCAGGCAGTTAACAACAGGGTCAGGGTAAGAATAGTGGTGATGACTTTTCCGGTTTTCATTGTCTCTCCTTTGAATATTATAGATAATTATAATATATATTATCTATTTTGTCAAGTAATAAATCCCTTACCCTCCCTGATCAATATCGTACGTCTCTCGTTCAATTTTAGGTCCTGCCTGATTGAAGAATGCCCAGGTCACCAGAATGGATGCCAAATACAGAAATCCAGTCGCAGCGAACAGAGGCGAAAAACTGTAACGCGCTTGCACCAAGCCGGATAGATATGGTCCTATCGCCCAACCGGCGTTCCAGGCCCAACCCCGCACGCTGTTGACGGTCCCCTGCTCGGACTCATCGGTCTGTTCCATGGCAAAGGCATCGAATAACGGCGCAACCATGTTCATCAACATCCCTCGCATCAGGAAACCGAGTACAGCCAGCCAGGTGATTGGTGAAAAGCCGATTAATATCAGAAAAACCAGGCTGGCTGCCTGACCCAGCACGATCACCCGCACTTTGCCTCCCATGTTAGCCGCCAGGCGGGGACCTATGAAACAGGCCAGACCTATCATCAACGAGGACAGGCTGAATAGGAGTCCAAGTTGTTTTTCATCAAAATGGTGCCTTTCAACGAAGAACAGGTTCATGTATGGGATGAGCATTGCCGCACCAAAGCCGATGAGCAGGTTTGGCAGCGCAAGTTTTACGGTCAAGGGTCGGGTCACAACCGACCAGAGTTGCACCCTGGCTGCTTTGTGGTTGGTGAATGCCTGCCCATTTGTCACTACCCTGGGCTCATGGATGAGTGCGATAGGGATCAGGGCGACCAGGCTCGTGACGACACAGGCGAGCAGCACTGCCTGATATGCCCGGGCGCTATGCTCTGCAAAGCCAAACAAACCGCTTAGAAGGGCAGGAAGTTGTCCTGCCAGGGCATTACCGAGCGTAATGGCAAGAGGCCATATACCGAATGACAGGCTGAACAGCAGGTCGCGGCTTGAATCGTCTGAGACCTTCATCATGAAAGGCGCGTGGCTGAGTATGTACAGCTGACCGGTGATCCCCCAAAGGAATGCCATAACCAGCATAAAGATCGGCTGGTGCACGCTTGCCAGGAGGAAAGGGGTGATGGAACCGCCGATGAAACCCAGCAGCATGGCTCGCTTGCGTCCCAACCGGTCGGAGAGCAGTCCCATGGGGACAGAGAAAACCAGGGCTGCGATGGATGGCATGGCATTCACCAGCCCGAGAAATTCCTGGCTGAATCCGGCTTCGAGGATATAAAGGTTAAAGAACAGACTCCACCCGCTGAAAAACAATCCGTCAAGTGAAAGCGCCAGCAGGAATAACCTGGCCGGGCGGCTCAGGTTGTGGATGTTAAGGAATGCCTTCAAGGGTCTCATAAGAAAATGGGAAATACGATCCAGGTCTGTTCGTGATTATTTCCTAGCATCAACAATATATAGTATTACCAATCAGCATTTGCGTGATCCGTGGAAAGCTGAGGTTTTTACCGCACAGCGCACATTAAGCATCAAGTTAATTTAGGTTCTCTTCGCGTTCTTTGTGGATTTATATTATGGTAGGGGGTTGAAGCCACATTATGTGCTATTTTCTCTTCGGACAACCTCGTGGTTGGCTTTCGCACTCAACACCAGTGCCGGAGTCAGCAGCAATCCCGATACTGTGATCGCAACCTTTACCGAGACCAGGCTGGCGATCATACCGACGATAGGTCCGCCACCAATCTGACCGATGGCGTCCACCTGGCTGGACATGGATAGCACGGTAGCGCGGGTGCTTGAATCAAGTTTCTGGTTGACCCAGGCGGTATAGAGTGGTCCGGCGACTGTCCGCATCGTGTCGATAAGGAGGTATATTCCAAGTGCCAATCCCAAGAGAGGCGAGATTGCATAGCCGATCAAACCAGCCGAGATCAGGGCCGTTACCATGATCATTGCCCTTCCGATCGCTTTGGGTTGGCTCGTATCCAGGTGCTTTTCAACGATATTCGTGGCTGCGATGGAGAGCAGCATGCCTGCCGCTTTCAGCATCCCAAAGAAAGCGACCTCATTATGGCCAAAGAGTACCGGCAGGCTGAAATCATCTAACAAGTGTTTGACCCACAGGCGGTCAAAACCCTCACTATACAAGCCATAGAACAGCCCTACACCCAGGATGGTCAGCAGGCGTGGTCGTGATCTTACTGAAGACAAACCTTTCTTGAAAGTATCTAATATACGATCATAACCAGAACGATCCTCCCTGGGAACCGGTTTGAAGTGATGCTCGACCATGATAAAGACCAACACAACACCCATAAAGATGCGCAGTAATCCGCTCAATAGTATGGGTATATTGATGGATGTACTGCTACCGATCAGGATCGCGATTACCATCCCACCCAGCCCACCGGCCAGACCGGCCTGGTTGGCACGCAAAAATGCTTTATTGGCTCCCTCCTCGCCGATCTCATCGCTGATCCAGGCTTGCATGGCGCCGCTGGTGAAGGTGTAGCCCACTCCCCACAGCACCTGCGCCAGCAATATGGCAAAGAAAACCGGGAATAAACCTTCTACCAGGAAACCAGTACCAATGAGGAAAAAACCGATGATGACCGATAACCGGCGTGAGTACACGTCTGCAACGACACCTGTAGGTATCTCAAATAGCATGACGGTCACTTCGAGCGTTGTCCCGACCAGCACGAGTTGTAAAGGAGTCAGCCTGGCAACGGTCACCTCATACAATGACATTGTGGTAAAAGCCATGCTGTAAAGCAATGATGACATAGCTTCGATGAACAGATATATCTTGTAGGTGTCGAACTTTTTTATCATTACGGGCCTGAACGGTGGTCTTTACACCACGGGCAGTAAATTCGTAGCCTGCTTTGGGAAGAGTACGGTCAGCAAAACTCGCGCCTCATCGTTATCCCACCAGCAGTCAGCGAAGGATTGTTCCAGCTCTTCGAAACTCCGGTAGCCGAATACAAGCTGTAAAAATGTCAGATCAGGGAAGGCAGCCTGTCCCCATTCACTGGAGGATGGCTGCCAGGGTTCAATCCCGGTCAGCTTGCCGCGCTCCAGCACCAGCTTCAAGCCATTGCGGTAGAAACTCAGCTTGATCTCACCACTATGTTTCACTGCTATCGAGTTTGCTATGCGCTCTTCCAGGACAGGTGAAATGTGTCGGATAAATCCCGGCAGGTCAGTCAGACGCAGGTACCAAGCGTAGGGATCACGGATACGTGGCAGCCGCTTGCGAAAGACCTCGTAGATGGGATGGCTTGAACCGAGATTGAATTGATATGCACTGCAGATGCGGTTATCACGCCCGGCATAAGCTTTACCGGTCTGCCATAGATAACGCACCACGCTCGGCGTTACTTCCAGCCAGGATGTGCCCGGTTTAATTTCATAATATATTGCCCCTATCGAAACTTCCCATAAATACCAGGGATGCGCCAGAATCCCGACCGGCTCCTGATTTTCAGCACGCTCAATGATGCGCCATTCCAGCCGGCAGCAGTTGTCATCTGAATAACCAGTCAGTTCATGCCGCCATAAAACCTCATCACGCACGCAGGATACCAGGCTGCGTCGGCAGGCAAAGCGGTCGACTTCCATCAGGAACGGGATGTCTGTTTCATTTGCGGATCGAAACTGATACGGCTCACTCTGTCCCTCACCCAGTTTGGGAAGATTCATCTCAAATCCGATACGCCCGCCTTCAAGCTCCAATGCCATCTCGTAACCGAACTGGCGGTAAAAGTAGGGGATGCCGGTAACAGCCTGCAATAGTTCTCCCCTCTCTGCGCTCCATTTATGGACTTCCTCGAACTGCAGACGCACCAGGCCGCGCTTGCGATACTCTGGCAGGGTTCCAACCAGTTCTGGCCGACCCACACCGAATTCAATCCCTGCATAAGCCCAGGTTTGTGAGATCAGGTTCAATGAGGAGACGATCTTTCCTGTGGCACTCTCTTCAACAATGGTAAAGTCGCCTGGTGAGAAGGTCGGATGGGGTCGTGTAATCAGATCACGCGTCCAGGCAGCAACCCTTTCGTCGGGCTTATCAGGACCCTCATCGCTGTGCAGCCTTGCGTTGAATGTTGCCAGGGCTTCAGCATCTGCCGATGTAGCGCGGCGCAGAATCAAACCCTCACCCAGATCTCGGATGAGGGATTGTTTTGGTTGATTAATGTTCATCGTTTCCTCGCGAGGTGGCCGTCACCTCGGAGGTGACGATCACTTGTGGTTCAAGATTTGTTTGATTTCCTCAATAACCTCTTCAGGCTGCTTGAACAGGATGCCGTGCATGCCGACTTCTTTTGCACCTTCGACATTTCTGGCTGTATCATCCACGAAGACAGCCTCAGCGGGAGAGACTCCCACTCCGGCCAATGCCATCTGGTAGATGCCGGCATCAGGTTTCATCACACCAACCTCGGCGGAGATGATCATCTCGTCAAAGGCATCTTCGAAATGCTGGCTGGTGATGTAATCGCGCAAGTCAAGCCAGGCATTGCTGATCAGGCCGGTTTTCACTCCGGGTCGCAGTGAGCGGATGAAATCGACCAGGTTAACATCCAGGAGGTCACCGCCGAAAAACTCATTTCTCACGATATCCTTCTGGTCAGCCGGCAGGTGCAGGAGTCGCAAAACCTCATCCCAGTGTTGTTCAGCGCTGATCGCACCAATGGAGGCCTGCTGGCTGGACTTATTCTCGAAGACCAGACGCACAAGATCCTCATAGGTCATGTTTAAACGTTCCGCCAAACTTTCGCGCGGCGCCTGATATTCGGTGCGCAGGATGACACCACCCAGGTCAAAAAATACTGCGCGGATGGTCACTTCTTTTGCTTTTTCTCAACCTGTTTCCGCTGCTTTTCCTGCCTTTTTTGTTTTTCTTTCCGCTCTTCTCTTTCAGCCTCTGCTTTTCTTTTTTCCTGTCCTATCAATCTGGCCGGTTCTGCAACCGTAGTGGCTTTCTTCAAGCCTTCTTCGATGAGAGATCGGGTGATCATCATCGTTTTCTTGCAGCTTGGACAAGTAAGATTATGCCAGCCGCCGCTTAAATTATTGAGGGCGGATTCCATGCCAGCTTTATCCAGTCTGATGATATTCTTGCAGTGCGAACATGTGATTTCCATTTATGATCTCCGTATATTAGAATCTATAAATAATGTGGGGTACATTATTATAATTGTTTTTGCGTTTTAATTTTCTCTTTTTCCAGCTTGGATCATCATGGACAATAACCATCGTCTCTGATCCTTCCGCGAATCCCGGCAACAAAGGAAGTCATCGGATTGATTATTTTTTCTGCACCAAGGTCGTTGCTTTTTTCTTTCTTTCGATAGTCCTCTTTTTCCCTGTTCCAGAAGCCGGCTTGACCTTTGTACCAGGTACTTTTTTTGTCTCGGCTGAGGATGTTTTTTTCTTAACCTCAGCCGATTTCTTGGCTTTGGTCGGTTTCGCTTTGTTATCTTCCATAGTCTTGCTGGTCTTGGTTACTATTTGCTTCGCTTCCTTGGATTGGCTTCTTTCTGCATCCATCGACTGCTTTACCAGTTCTTTATATGCCTTTTGCCATACCGGGAAAGAAAGCTCCATCCGTTTCCGGTCGATGCGGTTGGCGCGCCGGCATTTCGGACAATAGGCGTCATAGTGCAGCAGGTTCTCAGTGCTCATCGCCTGCAGGGCAACCAGTTTTTCATCTCGACCTATGGCGAACATCGTTTGACAGTAAGTGCAACGTAATTGCATGGCAGGTTCCTTTCTACGTAAACGCCGGTCATTGCTTCACTTGCGGAACGGCGTTCAATTTTGCTCCCGTATGTCTCAAGTATAGCCGCGATTCTGGTTTGGCTCAACTGCTTGGATCGCTGATATATTATTATCATTATCATAACCAAGACGTTGTTCTCTCCAGCTTAGAACGATTTCCGGATTGGCTTTCTTGCTATCCTTCTAATAAACGTGGGTAACTCTGGTCAAATTGTCGACATCTTCAACCAAACCAACCACAGACCGATTGAATTGGGCATTATCGTCAATAGCTTCCCTTTTTTTAGCCATCCCGAGTCCCTGATCGATTATAGAAGACGCACATCCGGAGTGTTGACCCATGCAAAGTCTCCTCGAGACATTTCCTAAACCACCTGGTAAATGATTATTATTTATTTAAGGAATGACACCACTGGCGATAAATCCGGCCTGGAGATCGTTGAGCACTTGTTCAGCCAGGCGCTGCTTGCCGGGTGTCAGTAGTTCAGGATTCATATTGGTAAGGGATAACAGGGAGGGTACGTTCATCCCTCCATTCCCGGCCAGCAGGTCAGGCCAGGCAGTCTGGATGGCATTGATGATATCCGGCCGGATGGAAGCAACCCAGCTGTACAGGTGTTGCTGCGGATCGACAGGGCTGATCATCAAGATGCCTGTGCTGTCGAGATATGCCAGCAGGTCAGGTGTCGCGATGCTGGGATAGAGGTACACCGTTCTCACTTTCCTCTGGATGACCAAAAAATCGGCATAGGCTCCATACCTGGCGGGGTCTTCATCGGAGGGGATCTCAACATATTGGGGATATTCCCAACTTACATAAAAAAACGGATTGCACAACCCACAGTAAAATTCCATCCCATTAGTAAAAGCAGCCAGTGCCTCCTGGGCATCGGCATCATCTTTGGGAATGATGATGCCTGTATGATAATCATCTGTGATCATGGCTGAAATGTATCCAGCTGTAAAGGCGGGTATATCAGGCTGATTGCTTTCCCCGAGCACGCTCAGGTTACCTCCTGCTGTTAGTCCGGGGATATTGACCGCCAGGAATTGGGCTTGTGGCGCGGCTGAGACGAGTTCGCTCAAGCCCGGATCCGGTAGCAGGGCGATAACGATTTTCAGCGCCGGCTCCAGGTCTGCGGTCGTGAGCGTGTTGCGCACCTGGTAACGATATCCTGCCCCTTGCGCTAGATCGTAGACTGTTTTTTGATATAAGTTGGACAGGTCCATGTCCATCTCCACCGGCAGGACAAGAATCACCAGTGGTACCGTTGGAGTGGGCGTCAGCGTGGGAAGGGGTGTGGGAGTATCTGTGGGGATTGGCGTCGGTACTGCCTTGGTGGGCGGTGCGCAGCTGGTCAAAGTCGCCAGCAGTATGAATCCCCAGAGGATTTTATATCCATTTTTTACGGGCAAGGTATTCTCCGTTGGTGCTTCCGTGATTGTACTCAAATTATACTGCCCATTGTAATTAAGTAGATGACCGCATGTTATCTTGTACACTGTTATCGATTTATTACATATAAGAGAAAGAAAGAGGTTAGAGGCGATCCAGTGAGATTATTTTCAAAGAAATTTCAGTAATACGGGTGTGACCCTCAAATAAATGTAAAAGCCTGCCAGCAGGCAGGCTTCTACGAAGAATGGGAATGGTGTTTTTTGTTACTTGGTATTGATCTTGATCTTCTTCGGACGGGCGGATTCGGCCTTGGGCAGGTGCAGGGTCAGGAAACCATCAACGATCTTTGCCTCGACCTTTTCCTCATCCACCGGGGTGAGTAAACGCAGGGCACGTCTGAAGGTTCCGCTTGGCAGCTCCTGCATCAGGTACTCCGTCTCATCCTGCTTGTACTCACCTTCGATGGTCACTACGTCGTCGATCACCTGGATGTTCAGGTCGTCGGCTTTCAGACCAGGCACCAAAGCTGTAAGTGTATAGGCATCATCCTCATCCCTGATATTGACGCTCAGGGTATGGTTGAAGTCAGGAGTGCAGGCTACGGCTGAATCTAGCCAGCGGCGGGCCATGCGGTGGTACGGGTAGGGTTGAATATAGAAAGTCATTTGTATCTCTCCTTATAATTATAAAATTCGATTGAACTACACCAATGATAAATGGCCGGGATAAGAAATATGATATTTTTTAATATAAATTTCATAAGAAAATACTTTTATAGAAACTCATATTGATATGTCTAAACAGGTCAAATAACTAGGTTCAGAGAAGGAATATCCAGTTTGGGATCTTAAAAAAAACCAGGCCTCCCATCTGGGAAGCCTGGTAAACCACCTGAAAGATATTACTTGGTGCCCAAACCGATCATAGCTGCTGATCCATCGTTCGCCAATCCCAGGATACGGAAGATAAATCCATAGGTTGGTGTTTGGACACTGGCTGCTGGTGCCTTCTGACTCCAATAAGAGAGACTATCGTCAAAATTCAGCACAGCATTCAAACTGGTGTATAAGCGGGAGATACCCCAGTATCCAAGTTGTGCATCAAGGGCCTTCTTCAGGCTGAATGTTGCATCATAGCTCTGAACACGGGAGTTCCACGGCAGGCTGCCGTAGTTCAAAAACGGCGGGCGCAGCATGGCCTGTTTGTGTGCATCCACCACCAGCAGGAAACCACCACCCGGATGGATACCGGTCCAGTTGTCGGTAAAGGTCATATCGCGATACCAGAGCAGCACGCCAGGATTGTAACTGAACCACCACGGCTCATTGGGATTGCCAGTGCTGCCGTACGGATCGAACGAGTAGGCATTCTTCAATCCATTGTCAAAGTTCACAATGCTCGACCCGTCGTGATATACAGTCTCCATGGGTTTTAGATTGCGCAACTCTAACAGATAGTAGTGTGATTTGGCCCCGGAACCTGCATCGCGCGTCCAACCGTATCCACCCCAGGCTGGATCGAGACTTTCCACGTCGTCAGAGAAGACCGTGGCGCCGTCGGCAACCAGCGAGATGTCGTCCACATAGAAACCGGCCATGGTTGTACCCCAGTCAGTCATGTAACGGAACTGGAGCTGTATGGACTGCCCTGCGTAGGCGGACATGTCATAAGTCTTGTAGATCCATCCACCGCTGTTCCCGGTGAAACCAGGCAGGTTGGCTGCAATTTCAGGCATTCCGCTCGGATCGATTACACTGGTCGTGCCTGTGATGGGCAGGGAAGTCCAGGTTGTCCCTCCATCAGTGGAAACTTGAACAAAGCCGAAGTCCCATTCTTTTTCGATGTCATACCAAGTCCAGAAGGAGGGCTCAGCGCTGGTCTTGCCGGTAAGGTCGACGCTGCGTACAAGTGTGGTATCGATCTGGTCGGCTTTCCCGCCAAACCACTCATAGGAACCGCTGTGCGGTGTGTTGACGAAAAATGTTTTAAGCGGCAGGTCGATACAGATGGCGTTATAAGTGCCGGTACCACCCCAGCGTTCTGCCTGTTCGAGACGCAAATTCAATGGAGTGGCTGCGGCATCCCCAGGACCACCCGGAGTGGTCCATCATCATTGGGACACGCTGCGCTGAGGCGCCGTTCATTATACCGACCAGCGGTCTGGTTGGTTATCTATGGGACGATACCTTCCGTGCCGGTCGCCATCACCAGGGAATTGATATTTTCGGAGGTACCACCGCGGGACAGACGCCGGTCGTTGGTACCTATGGTGGTTATCTGACCCGTCTTTCTGAATGGAAATCGTCGGTCATTGTACGCGTCCCTGATGACCCCCTTCATCCGGGGCGGCAGATCTGGTTGTATTACACCCACATGGCTGACAAGGAAGACTATTCTTATATCTCACCAGAATTCCCACCAGGCAGTTACGAAATCCCTCTCGAAGCAGGGACTCTCCTTGGTTATCAGTGAAATTATTCTGCCGATTCATACAACCCAGTTGGTGTACATTTGCATTTTTCGATCGTAATGGATGATGGGACCGGCAGTTTTCGCAATGAGTTGGAAATCCAGAATACTCTTAATCCCTCGCCATACCTGGGCTTGTCTTTGAATGCCAACCTGTATCAAGGGATAGTTCCCATCTGTCCTGAATAGGAATACATGGGAGATTTTACCGGCAAGGTTGTACTGGTGACTGGGGCTGGCCGTGGGGCGGGACGTGCCCTGGCGGAAGCCTTCGCTGCCCGGGGTGCTTTGGTGGCAGCCAATGATATTTCACCTGTCAACCTGAACACATTGGTGGAACAGATAAAGAAAAGTGAAGGGCAAGTCAGGGCGTATGTAGAGGATGTGGCGAAAAAGGTCGCTGTTCAGACGATCGTTAACCGGGTGCTGGATGACTGGGGACAGATCGACATCCTGGTCAATTCTGCAAACGTCGAGCCGCACTTTCCTTTTCTCGATATTGACGAATGGGACTGGCACCGAGCTATTGACGTTAACCTGACCGGTGCCTTCTTGATGATGCAATCGGTCGGACGTGTGATGCGCCAGCAGGGGAATGGTGGAATCGTGAACATCACTCCACTGGCCGGACGCCCGGAACTTCCAGACCGGGCAGCCTATATTGCCAGCAAAATGGGACTGATCGGGCTGACACGTCAGGCTGCGCCTGAGCTGTCTTCGTATGGCATTCGCGTGCATGCTGTCTGCACCGGCATGCCGGGGTGTCATCAATCAGAGGTGCCAGGTCCCACCAATATTGTCGAGGCAGTACTTTATCTATGCAGCGCTTCAGCCTCCCGTTTGAACGGGCAGATCATAAATATTCCCGTTTAATAAGGAGTACGAATGAACAAATTATTGGAATACCGCCGCCAACTGCTCGATCGTCTGCTGGCTGCAACCGAGGAATTCAGCAAAGCCTGCACCTCGGTCCGAGAACCGGGTACTCCACTCGAAGCAGGGGGTTGGAATGTACATCAACTGGCTGTCCATGTTAGGGACGTTGAGACACTTGTCTATGGCACGCGCCCACATCGTACGGTCGAGGAAGATAATCCTGTATTCCAGAACTTCGATGGTGATACTTGGATGATCGAACATTACGATCCAGATGAGCCTCTCGTTACTGTGCTGGACGGGTTTAACAGAAACATCATGGAAATGGCGGAGTGGCTGGCGAGCCTGCCAAAGGAAGCCTGGAGCCGGATCAGCCGCCACGCTGTTTATGGCGGTAAATTTACCATGCAGACCTGGATCGAGCGGAGCCTGGCACATATTGAGGAGCACCTGGAAACTGGAAAGATAGCAATCACATAATCTGTTGCTCTGAAAGAAAAAAATCCCCGTGCAGCTGCATAGGGATTTTGATTTAATGTTATCAGAATGTGATCGGATCATGTCAGACAGTCAGGGCAGCACCATACTGATGACCTGCAACCCGGTAATCCCCAGGACGATCCCAAGGATGACCCCCGCAATGATATCCGAGATGTAATGTACACCCATTGATACACGCGCCATGGCGACCAGCGGTGCCCAGAGCCACAAGATGACTGCCAGCCAGCCGGGACCAAGACCGGTTGCAAGTACCGCTATCAGGAAAACCCTCGCTGCGTGTCCAGAGGGAAAGGAGTGCGGATCGGTGCTGCGATAGATTTTTCCCCATTCGCCTTCCGGCCGCCGCCTCCGTACCACGAATTTGATGGTCATGACTAGAACCGCCAGCGTGGCAATACCAACAAAGAGCAGCACCGCCCACTTTTTCCAGAAGGCATTTCCAGACCACCACAAGATGCCCAGGCCTGCACCCCAAAACCACGAATCCCCTGAATGAGCCAACACTGCGGCTGACGTCCGAAAGGGTCCCGGTTTTTCCGCTACACGCACGCGGTCTGACAAACGGACGTCCACTTCCAGGAGTTGCTTCCAGGTCATTCGGTTTTCTTGGTTCTTTTCTTTTTAGGTTTTGCCAGGTCAGCCCGCATCAGCTCCAACTGGTGCGGCTTGTCCACGTCCATTGCCGGCTCAGCTTGGGACCAGACGATTGCCCTTCCGCGAATATTTAAGCGCTTCATCACCCTTCGAACGACTTCCTCAAGGGTTAATCGCTTCATGAGAATGAGAAGGAGTGTATCAAACCCAAGTGTGGCGGCTTGTTTGAGAGGGCTCTTGCGGTTACCGATCAGTTCTTCCCACATATCCAGATGTTCCGTAGCCATGCGGACATGGGTGATATTGATGTCTGCACCGCAGACCTCCAGATCCTTAAGACGGGTGAAAGTGCGTTTCGATCCCGGGTAGCGTTTTTCCATAACCTTTCGCGGGACAACGCCATAGTAGATATCATCCCTGGTTTCCATGGCAGTCTCAATAAGCCAATCGACCATTTCGCTTTTTAATCCCGGTATGTCAGAGGAGACGACCAGCACATAGTCTGTCGTGGGTTTGATCTCGAGAACCTTCTCAACCCCGGCGACGATGTTTGCCAGCAATCGTCCCTGGTTGGAGACGAAATGAAGCGGTTTTTTACAGGTGACACCACTTCTCCTAGTCAACCCCACGATGACCACATTTTCCACCTTTTTTGAATTGCTCAATGCATCCAACACCCATTGGACCATTGGCTTACCCGCCATGTCGATCATGGCTTTTGAGCCCCCATTCGTATATGAAAACAGCGGCTCTTCCGGCAGCGGAATTCCGCCTGCAGTGACTATCGCATCCATTATTTATTCAACTCCTGAAGTTGAGGTTCGAAATCGAGCTTGTCGAGCAGTTCATGATATTCATCCTTGGAGAGTGCACGTTTCTTGCCGGATATGGCTATCAGTGCAGCTTCCATCATATTTGTTCCGAACGAGCGGCCTTCCAGCACCGGCGTGGTAGTGACTAGGTACTTAACCCCAACTTTCTTGAATAATGCCACATCCTCAGGTGTAGTGGTATTGGTAACTACGACCTTACCATTCATGTCATCGGGCATATAGCGCTTGATGTAGTGACAGTCACCAGCAACCACAGTTGCCCAATGGAAGTGCTCTGGATGTTTAGGTTTACGCTCCTCCTGCTTTTCACCAGTTGGATAGACCCATTCGAAAGGCAGGCGTCCGGCAACCGGCATGAGTAGGGCTGCCAGGGTTTTAAGCTGCTTTTCCGTGTGCAATGCGATGGGGATGCCGAGGGAAAACATAAGATCCCCAAAGACACATTTGTACCCGGCATTTATGAAGGAATGGGCAAGACCCCAGCGATCCGCCCCGGTCATGATGAAAGCCTTCTTACCTTGTTCCCTGGTGTAAGCACCGAGTTTGGTCTCGACAAAGGAGCCAGCCTTGGCTTCAAGGGTGTTTTTCAAGCCGGTACCATCAACCACGGGGGTTTCTTTGATAAATCGCACCATAGGTTGGACCGAATAAAGCGGGTACCATTTGTTATCGACCATCAGACCCAGGTCTGCGCCGCCGACACCAAAAGCGTCTACTTTCCCGTCCATTTCCTGGTACTTACGGGCTGCGGCTTCCATATCACCGTCCGTGCCGATACGTTCAATGCTGACTTTTTCACCCAGCAATGTGACTACTACAGCCTTGTCGCGTTTGGATGAGCCAAGGCTGATACTGACTGCTCGTTTCATGGTATCTCCTCCTTGCTTGTTGGCGTGCTTCGTGGCGAGTATACACCTATCAGAGGGTCCTGGAAATTAAGAGTGAAAGAAACCCTCCCGCATGTTCAAACCCTGCCGAGGATTGAAAGTTTCATTGTGAAAGCAGGTCTTTCAGTACTCTCTTCGACTTCTCTTCTATCATCGCGTGCTGGCTCTGACCATGGGCATCCATGGTGACCACTACGGGGAAATCTTTAACCGTGATCACCCACATGGCCTCCGGAACGCCGAATTCCAGCTTATAGACATCCAGTACTTTTTTAACAGATCGGGCGATAAAAGAGGCTGCCCCACCTATGGCATGGAAGTATACACCTGGCACATCCTGACAGCTCCGCAAGGTTTTGGAACCCATGCCTCCTTTGCCGATCACGCCCTTGATATTAAAGTGTTTCATCACGTCAGCCTGGTATGGTTCTTCACGAATGCTGGTGGTCGGACCGGCGGCTACAAAGCGGTATATCTTTGTGTCCAATCCGGCAACCACCGGACCGCAGTGATAGATCACACCGCCGTTCAGTATCGGCTTGATCGCTTCGTAGACGTTCAGGTCATCGTCCTGGGGAGCCCTGGTCTTCTTGATGAAGGTTTCAGCGATCCATTTGTGAACCGTATCACGCCCGGTTATCATGATCCCGCAAAGCAGCACGGGTTCGCCTACCTTCAAGCTGAGGATGGTTGCATCACTGATGGGAATGGTTATCTCACGCATGGCAGCCTCCTAATCGTAAAAGACCTGATTGCCTATTACCATCATCTTGCGGCGTCTGAACGCCCAACACATGTACGATACTGAGACGAAGTAACTGGCGGGTAGGCGGTGAAGCCCACCGATCTTCGTCCCCAGCACAGTGGTCTGTCCACCGAAACCCATTGGACCGATGCCCAGGCGGTTGGCTTCCTCAGTCAGGCGCTTTTCCAATGCATTCAATTCGGGATCAGGATTGTTATCATCCAGTTTTCGAAAAAAGGTTTCCTTCGAAGCAAGGTATGATAAACCACGGTCACCGCCAATTGCCACACCAAGTATTCCGGGTGAACAGCCCTGTCCTTGAGCCTTCTGAACGGCATCAAGTACGACCTTTCGGACTCCCTTAAGGTCGCGGCCTGCGCCCAGGAGGGTATCGGGTAGCGAATACTGCGCACCAACATTCTCGCAGCCACCACCTTTGAGCATCAACTCAATGGTTAATTCGTCCCCCTCAACCTCTTCGAAGTGAATATAAGGGAAGTCATCCCCACCCAGGTTATTACCTGAATTTTTCTCGGTCAACACGTTGACAGCGTTCGGGCGCATATATGAACGTTTGGTCGCCTCTGCCATGGCATTACGGATCTGTTGTTTCAACTTGCGTGTGCTCCAACCTTCAGGGTAATACACGTAGAAGATCGGCGTTCCAGTATCCTGACAAATGGGTGTGGAATTCTTGCGGGATAGTTCCACGTTTTCAATGATGGTCTCCAGCGCGCCGCGAGCGGCTGAACCAGATGCTTCCCACTTGATCGACTCGCGTAACGGTTTTTCGATGTCAGCGGGCAGGTCGGTGGATGTACGGCGAATGAGCTCCAAAACATGTTCTGTAATGTCTTGCATGCGGCCTCCTGGTTTGAATATAAATGGAATTTATTTTCCTTTATAAATTTATTTATGATGCCATCTCATCAATTATTACCCTGATGAATAAAAATACTCACTCTACTCGTTTCCTGCATCATACTTATAACCCGGATGAAGACAAGGGATAAATAGCCAGAGTTGGCTTGTGACCCAAATAATGAGTACACGTTTTCATCAATGTTACACCCGTCAATTCATCGGCAAACTCTCACCCTTACCACAAACCTGTCGACCGCTCCGAACCTGTACTTGTAATCCTCATCACCACGCATGAAGTCGAACTCTGAGTGTTGGTGGTCGTTTGCCCACTGCAGCAGGTGCCCGAGCAGGACCCAGCCAGGTGAGAATTCAATAAAGCGGCGGTCGATGCCGGAGTTGTATACCCAGATGCGGTTGGCATAGTCAAAGTTTAGGTAGCCGCAAGCCTTCTCGCCTTCAATTTCAAGGAAAGCCAGTTGAAGCCAACCGGCCTGGAAAGCAGCATGGATCGCAGCACGCATTTGGGAGCGCATCAGCGGTGTCAGGAATGCCTCTTTTTCGGGTTCTTGTGCCATGATTCCAAGGAAGTCGTCGATCTCATTGTCCAGCGTGTTAACGTCCTCGACGATGTACCAGCGTATGTTCAGGTTGCTCTCAACCGCGCGGCGCATTTTTCGGCGGATCTCGTGTCGCTGCTTTTTCTCTAAAGAGCTAAGATATGTCTCGAAATTTCCTGGCAGAGGTATGTAGAGCGCTGGTCGAAAACGCTCTTGTGTGAATGACCAGCCGCGTTTCATGGCTTCGGTTTTCAAGGCGGTCAGTGTTGGAGAATCTTCGAGCAGGTTGTACCAATCGAGCAGACACCAGCTCGTTTGCTTAAGGCGAGCCAGGAAATCAAGCAGACCACTAATAAAACCAAACAGATCCCTCTGGCGTACGATTACATCCAGGTAATCAGATATCTCGATGCCGCCCAACAACACCAGGGCTGGTTCAGATTCGTTGTTCTTGGTCAGGAATAGCGGAGCAATTCCCATCAGTTCGTCATGCTCAGTTGCTGTCACGATTGCCAGCTGACCATCCTCCCACTCACCACCGCCAAGAGTTTGCCACCAGGTCCGCAGGTATTCATGCCGCAGAAATGGTGAGTTGGTGACGCTATCGCTCAACAGGGTGTTCCAGGCAGGAGCAAGCGTATCAAAGTCTTTCAGGGTGGTGATTAATGTATAGTTCATAGTGCACAAGTAAGGAGTTTGATTGAATGAATTTTACCAGTATAATATTATTGAATGGATTAATAAAGTCAGGGATAATATCGTGAGAGAAAGCCTCGATCTTACCATTTTGCCTCTTTACCGATTGAACGGACAGGTGAACCAATCATTACCCGGTTTGCTGGTTGTCAATCCTCCGCGCCGTGCAGCCCGTGGTCGTGAGCGTGACCGCCTGATGCTCTTTCTCACGATATCGGGCAATACTGTTATCTCGACGGCGGAATATCTCCAAATGACCTCACAGGCTGCTGAAGTATTCTTTCAGTCGATGGGATCACTGACTGCTGCTTTGCGCTCAACTGCCATTTCGCTCAACCAGACATTGCTTGAACGCAATCTTAGTACAACTGGCAGCGGTCATTATGCTATCGGTTGGTTGGTGTTGGGAGCGGTGCGCGGCAACCAAATCCTTCTGGCACAAAGCGGGACAACCCATGTCTTCTGGTTGGGGGCGGGAGAGTCTCGACATATCTTTGACCAGCAACTTTCCGGTCGGGGATTGGGTATAAGGCAGACCACAAACATTAATTATTCGCAAATCAGCTTGAGTCCAGGGGATCGACTTCTTTTCTGTGGTCAAATCCATTCTTCGTGGGTCAAGGCTTTTTTAGAGGACCGCAGCCCAACGACTTTGGATGCTACACGCCGCCGCCTTTTCTCCTTGGCTGATGGTGATATCCATGCCATCCTTGTCCAGGCACAGGCGGGAAAGGGAGATATCACGGTTCTCCGTCCTGACCAGTTCGAGCAGGCTGCAAAGGCGGAAACCTCTCCACCAGGCAGTCAATCCATGTCAGAATTATCCATGACCAGCGGGATACACTCAAGTCAAGTGGGGATATCCCCAGTTCCAACTTCTACAGAAATCCACCCGGAACAGGTTTCCCCCAGGGATCAGCCTCCTGCCTATTCCATTCCGCCTCAATCTGAATCACTTACTCCTGAGATTCTTGGAGATACTTCGGCTTCAAAGGTGTCTTACCCATCGTCTCTCCCACAGGTCAAGCCACAGGACGAGGAACAGGTCATTCCCAAGAGAAGAGTTTCAACGCCTGCCCGGTCGAACCGGATCCAGGAAGGTGCTCGCAAGGTAGTTCTTATCCTGGTTGGCGGTAAGCAAGCATGGAAGAGAATGACCGGAAAAATCTCGGTTGGCCTGCGGCGGTTTCTGCCGCGCTTGTTGCCAAGAACCCAATCAGATATCCCATCGCTCCCGCCAGGTTTGGTGATGTTCGTGATCGCTATCACTGTTCCCCTGATCATCGCTACGATTGCAGGCATAGTCTATTTCCGTACCGGGCGCAGTATGCAATATCGGGAACATTTTGAGAAGGCTGAGTTGATCGCTGCGAGCACCACAGGGCAGTCTGATCCCATTGCCCTGCGCAAGGCCTGGGAAGAGACTTTATATTATGTCTCCAAGGCAGAGGAGTACCAGGAGACACCCCAATCCCAATCCTTACGCCAGCAGGCACAAAACAGCCTGGATACTCTGCTGGGCATCGTACGCCTGGACTTCCAAACGGGGCTTAATGATCTGCCCAATCCAAACGGGATCACCCGCATGGCCGCCGATGATCTCAATCTTTATATGTTGGATGCTAAATCTGGCAATGTGCTGCGCGCCTATGTGACCGACCACAGATATCAAATCGACAATACTTTTCGCTGCGACCCTGGTAGTTATAAAGACATACAGGTGGGTTCCCTGGTTGACATAGTTATCTTTCCCAAGACAATCCAAAAGGACGCCGCAGTGGTTGGCATAGATAGTACAGGAAACCTGCTGTACTGTGCTCCTGATCTCCCTGCCGAAGCGAAATCTTTGGTTCCACCCAATACCAATTGGAAACAGGTTACAGCTTTTGCCCTGGATGCAAATAATTTATACGTCTTGGATGCTCCAGCCCGGGCTGTGTGGATCTACCCATATGATTTTGAAGTTGGTGGTTTCACCAGTGGTCCAACTTTTTATTTCAGCGATCAGGTGCCGCAACTGGAGACGGTGATCGATATGGCAGTGAACGGTGATGACCTGTACCTGCTCCACGCTGACGGGCATCTGGCTACCTGCTCCTACAGCCGTCTCGATGCAGTACCGACGCGCTGCATTGATCCCAACCCGATAGTCGATCCACACCCAGCCGCGCAAGGTTCCGAAGGATTCGCTCAAACCCGCTTTATTCAGATAATGTTTTCCCCACCACCCGACTCGGCTATTCTGCTCCTGGATGCAGATGGCAGGAGTATTTATCGCTTAAGTCCACATTCACTTGAGCTTCAAAATCAATTACACGCTTTTCCAGGAGATAAAAACCCGCTGCCGTCTGGTATATTGACCGCAATGACGGTCAATTCGAGTCACGTGCTCTTCCTGGCTTATGAAGATCGGGTCGTTTTTGCACTTGATGTCCCCTAGGTTACAGGTTATTCCAGATATTGGCTGCAAGAGAAGCCCATGAGTCCCTCATCAGGTGAATTGTTTTCATTTTTACAGGATACCTTCAACACGATATTTGGGGGAAAGAAACCGGAACCGCCAGCTCATCCTCCAGCGCGTCCTGATGACCTCCTTGAACCTGCTCAGATTGTTAATAACCGCGTCCTGCTTATAGTATATGACCCGGTTATGGATCAGGCCTCAGGCACGAAACTTGCCCGCCACCAAAGCTGGAACCGAATTGAAGAATTAACTAATGTTTTTATGGCTGATATCCTGCAGGTCAGTGGTGGGATGGCGCGCTATCAGATCGCCAAGCGTATCGAGTTGAACGAATTTCCTTCCAAGGTCAATGGCTTTCGTTTCTCCCCGCAAATGTACAAAGATGTCTTGGCTGGTTCCGCATCTCCACACATGTCCGAGGAAGTGGATTACCACGCCATCCTGGCAAAATTCAATATAATCCAACAAGTGGTCAATAATGAAATTGACGAGGTTTGGATTTTTGCATTCCCCCATGCTGGTTTCTACGAATCTGTCATGGCTGGCAAAGGCGCTTTTTGGTGCAATGCGCCTGCCTTGATAAATACCGACGATTGCCCACGGCGTTTCATTATTATGGGTTTTTCGTACGAGCGTGGCGTGGGTGAGATGCTTGAGAATTTTGGCCATAGGTCCGAATCCATTATGACAAAGACATTTGAGCATCTGAATGGGGAGGCGAACCCATGGCAGCGTTTCACTCGCACAGATATAACCTCCCCCGGAATAGCCGAGATCGGTACAATCCACTTTGCTCCCAATAGCGACCGGGATTACGACTGGAACAACCAGCGTTTGGTCCCAAGCAACTGCTACGATTGGTATAACTACCCGAACTTTCGGAGAGACATCCGCCAGGTAAATGCCAGCGAGTGGGGAAACGGTGACATCCGTCTGCATCACAAGTGGTGGTTGAAGCACATCCCTCACGTTGCCGGCAGGATCAATGGCATACACAACAATTGGTGGCAGTACATCATGGACGTGAACCGGATTATGGTATGAAGGGCGTACATCCACGGTCCTTACCTTTATTTTTTGTGCAATCACTGGCGCTGCATAGAAGGGTATTATCCCATCCAGGAAAATGTCAGCACTTCCAATGTTTCCAAAGATAAGGTTATATTTTTAACTACAAGTCGACTTTTACATTAGATTTTAGAAATTCCTCTAGCCAATATTTTTTATCAATTCTTTAGGTTCTTCTAATGGTCATCCCTGCAGGTGGTAAAACGAAACCCGATCTGTTATCTGGCTGTAATGTGGTTTTCATGATTCATATAGTAGAATTATGACGATTTTTAAATAAGAGTCAATTAGTTGAATAATTACCCCTTGACTTCATGGTTTCATCGCAACAGGTGGGGGATCATCATAGCTGTTTTCGGGGGATATGTTTTAATTTTATGCTTCCTAGAAAAGTGGATAGGATTGGCTGCCTCCATTATTTTCGTGGTTTTTCCTGTTATCGCCGCATCATGGTATTATAGTATTGGATGGGGATTACTGACAGCGCTGGTCAGCACGTTGTTCAATGCATTATTGCTACACTTTGCCTATCAACATGATTGGAATGTTGAATTAATCAGCGGAGGTGTCGCAGGAACCGTCGCTCTGTCCCTGCTCGCAATCATTACAGGGAAAATAAGCACACTCGTTACCAAAGAAAAACAGGACATGACCCAGCGGCTGACAGACGAAGAGTGTCGTCTTAGTATCACCCAGCGGCAGGCCTCGCAACAGGCGACTCTATTTCAGTTAAGCACGGAACTTGCACCAATTCTCGATGAAGACATCATATGTCGGAAAGTGGTGGATGGTTTGTTCCAACATTTGGGTTACGATTATGTGGGTCTTTATCTGGTTGACCCGGTCACTGGCGACCGTGTTTTAAAGCACAGTAGTGGATGGGAGGGAGAAGCCGACCTTCCTCGAATTCCCCGGGGTACTGGTCTTTCAGAAAGACCGTTATTGGATGGTCAGATCCATTACACGCCTGATGTTTTAAAAGAACCAAAATATATTCCTGGTGTCGGAACCGGTTCCGAGATCGATCTCCCCATCCTGATTGGGGAAAAGGTGGAGGGAGTACTATCTACTGAAAATACGATGACGGATGCCTTTAACCAGAGCGATTTTGATATCCTCACTGCAGCCGCCAACCTGGCGGGATTGGCTCTTACAAGATGTCGATTATTTACTGCACAGCGCAGACAGTATGACGAATTATCCGTCCTGCATGCCATCTCCATGGCAATGACCGAAGCTACGAACGAGGACCATTTAATTAATCGTGCAACGCAACTCATCGGTAAAAACCTGTTCCCTGATAATTTTGGCATCACGCTGCTGGATGAAACAACCGGTATCTTGACTATGCATACCTCATACACATTTCTAAGGAACCGCCAGGATGTGACTGTACCGTTGGGGCATGGAATTACAGGAAGAGTCGCTCAGACAGGTCAACCGTTGCGCAGCGGAGACGTAACTCAGGTAAAAGGATACATTCAGGTTGACCCGCATACGAGATCCGAGCTATGTGTCCCATTAAAAATTGGTCATAGGGTAATTGGCGTGATCAATGCGGAGAGCGCTAAACAGGATGCCTTTTTAGATTCTGACGAACGCATAATGGTTACCCTGGCTGGTCAATTAGCAACCACGATTGAAGGTCTGCGCAGCGCACACGGGGAGCGCCAACGTGCGACGCAGCTGGCGCGCTCAAATGAGTTCATCGGGGCATTGGGACAGGTTGCTGCGCGGATCGGATCGACTCCAGACCTGGATAAGGTCTTGCATACCCTGGGCGAGGAACTCAAAAAACTTGATTTAAACTGCCTGGTCGCATTACGTATCCATGGTACGGATGATCTGACCATCCGCTATACATCGGCTGACCGGAGGATAATCCGATTGATTGAGCACGCCTCGGGAGTGCGGATGGGGGAATTGCGTGTACCAATGACAAGATTGGCATCACATGTTGACCTGATCCGGAACCCAGAACCGATCATCCTCACTGACCCGGTAGGTGCGATCATGGATTTCCTGGGTGGAACCTCCAGACCCATATTCACCAGAATATCACAATCCGCAGATGTTACCCCGGATGTCCTCGCGGGTCATTTCCCTTTGATACTGGAGGGAAAGATACAGGGTCTGCTTTGGTTATGGGGGGGCAGCTTGCAGAAAGAAGACTTGCCCGCAATGTCGGTTTTTGCCGGCCAGGTGGCTGTTGCAATTGAAAATGCGCGACTGTTCATGGAAGTACAGCGGCTGGCTGTTACTGACGAATTAACCGGCCTGAACAACCGCCGCTACTTTGATGAATTTGGTGGCATTGAGTTTGAACGTTCCAAACGTTATGGACGGTCTCTCTCCGCGATCTTTATGGACATCGATCATTTCAAGGATTTTAACGATACCTACGGTCATGCGATTGGTGACCAAGTGCTACAGATTGTTGCGTATGTATGCAAACACCAGATACGCGAAATAGATCTTTTAGCGCGTTACGGGGGAGAGGAATTCGTCATCCTGCTGCCTGAAACGGATCGGGAAAGCGCAGGCGTTATTGCTGAACGCTTACGCAAGAAAATTGCTGAAACATTTGTTTCTACAAATAACGGTAATGTAGGTGTGACGGTCAGCTTGGGTGTGGTTGAAAGCAACGATAGTATTCCGGACTTGAATACCTTAATTGCCCGTGCTGATCAGGCTTTGTTTGGGGCAAAACACAGAGGCCGCAACCGCGTGGTGATCATTAAATGATCTTGGGGATGCCAGGAACGATTAGATAAATTGTCCCTGAATATCAGGCATGAGTGACCTATCACCAACATCATAGTGCGTCAAGTCTTCTTTTAGGAGAGTGTGTATTCAGTTCTATTTGCCCATTTGTTGTCCTATTAAATAAGCACGTTCCATGACTTCTGGTTTATCCCGGATCTCACCCGCTTTGGAGGCGCTTCCGTACGCGAACCCAACAATATCGGCTTTGATGTAGCGAAACATATCCTGATATGCCCGGATCGCATTGATGGCACCCGAGGTGTATGGATCTGTATCCCCATAGGTCAGGATAATGCCAAACTGTTTTCCAGCCAGTGCATTGCCAGTGGGATTCTCCAAAGCGTACCACCGGTCTATGCATAGCTTGATTTGCGCGCTGAGCGTGAACCAGTAGACAGGGCTGGAGAGGACGATCCCATCAGCCGCCCGCAGTTTCGGATACAGTATCTGCATGTCGTCCTCGATTATGCATTTCCCATCTCCAGCTCCCTGGCAGATGTCGCAGGCATCACATGGCTTGATATTCATATTATGGAGGTCATAACTCTCGATCTCAGCTCCCACATTCCTGGCACCGGATGCTGCCTGGTCTGCCAAAATAGAGCTGTTACCATTCAGTCTGGGACTGCCTTTCAGGATTAAGATCCGTTTCTTGCTCATGGCTTTCTCCTACTAAGGGTGGTTTAAATATATTCCAAGGGCTTATGCTTTGAAGATCAAACTGCAGCACGTAACCGCACCCTCTGCCTTTTCCAGCTCAGATACATCCACGCAGGTTAACTCGATGCCGGATCTTTCAAGTCTTTTCCGGGTTTGAGGAAAACTCGAGGGGTAGATGACCGTGTCAGAGATCAACAGAGCGTTTGGGGCATATGGCTCGGATGGGTCGATTTCGATGAATTCATAGTCTTTAAAGTCATTCTTGCTCGCCCAGGCAGGATTGATCAGAAGTGTTTTCTTTGCCACCTGCGTGACCGCGGATTTAAGGTGCAGGACACCGGTCACGTTTACACCAACAACCACATAACCATAGGGTTCCAACAAGGATCGGATCTGTTCAATGGCATCCTGATTGGTACGGCTCGAGTGACCGATATATAAGGTCTTCCCCATGCGTAAAACGTCGCCACCATCCAATGTACCAGGAGGTTTAATATTGAACAGCTTGCGGTATGAGGACAGGGCTCTGGCGATCGACCCAACCTCGGGAATACGCGAGACGGCGCCGGGGCGTGTGATGATTGCAACCTCATCTAACACGATGGCGATGTCTTCGACAAATACAGAGTCGGCCAGGTTGGGTTCGGGGGGAAGGGAATGCACCTGGCATCCCAATTTCGCCAGCGCATGCTCATACGCCAGGTGTTGAGCGCGAGCGATATCCACATCGATGGTCTGGCGTTCGAAATGGGTTAATTCACACCTGACAATGGCAGGGCTGACCTTTCGCGTAATTGCGACAAGCATGTTTGCTCACTCGAACCGCAGGTGTTTGACCGTCAACCCGTTGTTGATCAGCTCTTGTAGAGAATCGATGCCGATCCGGAGATGAAGATCTATATATTTTTGGGTCACCTTTTTATCACTTTCTGCAGTCTTGATGCCCTCCGGGATCATTGGCTGATCGGAGACCAGTAGTAAGGCGCCGGTAGGGATTTTATTGTAGAAGCCGGTGATAAAGATGGTGGCCGTCTCCATATCAATTGCCATCGCCCGCAGTCGGCGCAGGTACGCTTTGAAATCATCATCGTGTTCCCAGACTCGGCGGTTGGTGGTATAGACCGTTCCGGTCCAGTAATCATGGCAGTGGTTGCGGATCGTAGTAGAGACGGCTTTTTGTAAATTAAAGGCCGGCAGGGCGGGCACTTCTGGTGGAAAGTAATCATTGGAGGTTCCTTCACCGCGTATGGCAGCGATTGGCAGGATTAGATCGCCTAAAGTGTTCTTCTTTTTTAGTCCGCCGCATTTACCCAGGAAGAGACAGGCTTTGGGCTTGATGGCGCTGAGTAAATCCATTACAGTAGCTGCGTTCGCACTGCCCATCCCGAAGTCAATGATGGAAATACCTTCTGCAGTGGCATTGGGCATTGGTTTCCCCTGTCCGCGGATTTGTACATTATGCCATTCGGCAAACATATGCAGATAGTCTTCAAAGTTGACCAGCAGGATATATTCGCCAAACTCTGTGGGTTGTGTACCTGTGTAGCGGGGCAGCCAATTCAAAACTATCTCATCTTTGGTTCTCATTTTCATTCCTTTCCCATATCTGGTACAGCCCTAATTTACCACCTGCGCCATCCGAAAAAAAGGATTCAAGAATATGGAATCCACTTTCGGTAGCCAATTTGGTTAATTCAGCCTCTTCGAAGAAATGTACATATCGCAATCCGTGACCCCCTCTCCTCCAATCGAGCAAATAATCACCTGGATCCACCTGAGCTCCAGTTACTCCACTCCCTTCCCATTGTTGTACACGTGTCCTAAGGCGGGGGCTGTTGAGAAATTGCCATTCTGAGTGGATAAAGCGCCCTCCAGGTTTGAGCAGGGTGTGAACTTTTTTCAAGATACCCCGGCGCAGGTGATTGCCAGGCATATGGTGCAGTACTGCAAAGGCGAACACCACTTCAAATCTCTGGCTGGGGGATTCCCCGATGCAATGCTCCCAATCCTTGGAAGTCATATCAACGTTCATAAACCGAACATATAATGTTCCGTAGTCGTCGTTTGCTTCTTCAAGGAGGGAACCGCTGAAGTCCAATCCCAGGTATTTTCCTTTGTGTCCACGATGGACCAGTTCTCGTGCCAGTCTGCCGTTACCGCAGCCCAGGTCAAGGATATGTTCAGTCCCATTCAACATCTCCAAAATACGTCGCACGCCAGGCTGGAGCCTGCTCCGCGTGGATGAAAATTCCCGTCCGAACATCTGGTAGAATTGCCGATTAAGTTCAATGAGCCGGCTGGAAACAGCTGGATCCATACCTGAATTATAGTAGCATGTCGAAAAACAAGCGGCAACAAATCTGGCAAGAAACCAAGGCGTTGACACCTGAAAAAATGGTGTTGGCGCATCACGTGCTTAAAGAAGTGCGTGCTGGCAGTCCGGTCATGGACGCGCTTCGCAGACACCCACTTGCAGGTGGCGGCTATCTGGGTAAGTATGCGTTGGTCGCAGCCTACAAACAGGTAGTGGTAAAGGGTGAGGAGCCTGACGAGCACCTATTTGAGCTGATCCGCATGAAGCCTGTACGCACCCTCTCGGGTGTCGCCACGGTCACGGTATTAACCAAACCCTATCCCTGCCCGGGCAAATGTATTTTTTGCCCATCTGATCCGCGTATGCCGAAAAGCTATTTGCCTGATGAACCCGGCGCAATGCGGGGTCTGGAATATGAATTTGACCCCTACTCGCAGCTGTGCTCAAGACTGCAAGCGCTCGAATCTATCGGTCATCCAACGGACAAGATCGAACTTCTGATCCTGGGTGGGACGTGGACTTCCTATTCGCGTGAATATCAAGAATGGTTTGTACTGCGTTGTTTTGATGCGTTAAACGGGGTGGATTCTGATACACTTATGGCTGCACAAACGCTCAACGAAACTGCCAGGCACCGTAACGTGGGATTGGTGATAGAAACACGACCTGATGAGATTGACCTTAACGAATTATCGTGGTTGCGTTACCTTGGTGTGACCAAGGTGCAACTGGGTGCGCAAAGTCTTAGTGACCATATCCTGAAGATAAACAGGCGTGGGCATACCACCGCAGAGACACGTAACGCCATAATGCTTCTACGGGCAGCAGGTTTCAAGATCGTTCTGCATTGGATGCCTAATTTGCTCGGAGCAACACCTGAAACCGACTGCACTGATTTTGCCGGATTGTGGGATGGTTTCTGCCCTGATGAGATCAAGATCTATCCCACCCAGTTGCTTGAGAACACTGAACTCCACACCTGCTGGCAGCGTGGTGAATATAAACCTTATACCACCCAGGTATTGATCGATTTAATAGCCAGTATTAAACCGACGATACCCCGCTACTGCCGTGTTAACCGCGTCATTCGTGATATCCCGTCAACCCATGTGGTGGAAGGAAACCGACGTACCAGTTTGCGGCAGGATGTGCATGCGGTAATGAAGCAACGCGGGACATACTGCCAATGCATTCGCTGCCGCGAAGTTAGGAAAAAGCAGGTTGCTCCAGATAAATTACGCCTCGATGAACTTGGTTACTCCGCTGCAAATGCCCAGGAGCATTTTCTCTCTTTCGTTACACCAGATGATAAAATTGCAGCCCTCTTACGCTTATCCTTGCCATCCCCCACTTCCCCCCAGACGGGTCTTCAGGATTTGAAAGGCGCGGCACTGATCCGTGAGTTGCACGTCTTCGGCCAGTCACTGCCAATTGGGATGGAACTGGATAGCACTCCCCAACATTGTGGACTGGGAATGGGTTTGCTTGAGCAGGCTGAACGAATAGCCAAGCAGGCAGGGTATGACCGTTTGGCAGTCATCTCTGCAGTAGGCACAAGACTGTATTATCTGGATCGAGGATTCGAACGTGGGGATTGCTATCTGGTTAAGAAAGTTGAATGATCCTTACGTGCCTGCTTTTTATTCAAATTTATTGGAAGGTGGATGAATGGTTGCCCTACTCCAACTATTCTGGTTGTTTATTAAAATAAATTTATTGAGTACTTCCGGTCCTGCCTCGGTAGGTTTACTCCATACGGAGGCTGTCGGCAAGATCATGACCGAGGCACAATTCATCCAGGCCGTTGGTTTTTCATCTGTCCTGCCAGGCAGCGACGCTTTACAACTGGCGATGTTCGTCGGTTATTCAGCCAGTGGTGTGGTTGGCGCATTGGTAGCCCTGCTTGGCTCGATCCTGCCGCCAACCCTGCTCATGTTCGGTGTTGTGACTATCTTGCATCGCTTGCGTCGTGAAGCCTGGATCACCAGTTTTATTGAGGGACTGGCACCCGCTGTTTCTGTCTTGATAATCTTCGTTGCCTGGAAAGTCTTTATAGGCAGCAATGGTGGTGCCTTCAACTGGTTGACCCTCGTCGTTGCTGGGGTCAGTTTTATCGCCTTATTTTTTAATGCGCCTGCCCCGATCGTGCTCATCATAGCCGGGTTGGCCGGGGTATTCTTGTTCTGATGAAAAAACCCGCAGTTATCATCTGGGGAAAACTCTTCTGGATGTTCCTGAAGATTAACCTGCTGACCACATCGGGACCGGCTTCCGTAGGATTATTATATAAGGAAGCCATCGGATCGATCATGACCGAGGCACAGTTCATTGAGGCTGTCGGTTTCTCTAATATTTTACCCGGGAGTGAGGCTCTAAAATTGGCAATGTTCGTAGGCTTTGCTGCAGGTGGGATCCCAGGCACTGTTGCTGCCTTGCTTGGATCGATCCTTCCACCGACATTGATCATGCTGGCTGTAGTCGCTCTCTTACAACGAGTTCAAGGCGAGACCTGGATGCAAGGATTCATTAAAGGGTTGGGTTCGGCTGTGGCGATGTTAATGGTCTTGGTGGCGTGGCAACTCTTCCGTGGTGAAAAAGGAAAGAGGGTGGGTTGGCGGGTTTTACTGATTGCATCGCTGAGTCTCATTGCACTGATGCAAGGTATCCCATCGCCGCTTGTCCTGATTGGTTCAGGGATAATTGGAGTGATCTTGTTCCGATGAAATCGAAAATCTATCTCGTTACAAATGGTTTTGAGGGGACCTGGCCGGCTATACAATATGCTGCCTGGCTGGCTCAGGTCATTCAGGCTTCAGTTACCTTGGCTGGAGTTGTGGAGGAACATGATGAGCAGCATCCTGTTGAAGATATGCTAAGTCAGGCAGTTGCTCTCTTCCAGAAGAATGCTGTTACTTATGAACGCAAGATTTATAAAGGACAGGTTGAGGAGGTTATCAGAAACGAAGTAAAGAACGAGCAGATGATCTTGACATTTGGTCCTCTGGGGCGTTCTCCACTTCGACGCTGGTTGATTGGACGTTCCTTCCGCCACATCATGGCAGAAGTTCCCGCCCCAATCTTGTATGTTCCAGAGACTCGAATTCCAGCCAAAAAAATTCTGGTCTGTTTTGGTGGATTGGGATATACATTAACAGCAGAGCATTTGGGTATCCTGGTGGCACGTGCCTCCAAGGCTGCACTTACATTTCTTCACGTTGTCCCCCCTATAGATTTGGATTATCCCCTTGCTAAGGAGGTCCATGATAATTGGCAGCACTTGAGTGATACTGATACATTAACTGGTCGTACGCTCCGTCAAGCATTGAATGTCGCGCAATCGGCTGGTGTATCCGCTGAAATCAGGGTCAGGCACGGGAGAGTGGTCTCTGAGATCCTGGAAGAGATACGGGTAGGGGATTATGACCTGGTCTGTATGGGATCTTCGTACAGCGCACATGGTCTAAGGCACCTGTATTTACCGAACATCACCGCGGAAGTGGCTGAAGTCGCCAATTATCCCGTTTTAACCGCCCGCTTTCAAATGGAAATTACCGTCCCGGTGTAGCAGAATTTTCCCATTCCGCGATAGCTGATTGGATGGCAGCCTGGATGGCCGGGTCAGGGATATCGGCTACGCTATTGTAGCGTGTCAGGCCTACGTATACACTGACACCTCCCTCGGGGGATTCCAGTAACCGTATACCTCTGTCAGCCAGGGATGTGCCCGTTATTTTCACTTGAAGTATCTTGTCGATCTGGGCTACCATGCTGCCTGCCGTAGCCAGGATATCAATGGATGGCTCGTTCAGCACTGGGGTTTGGATAGCTGAACGGGAGGTGTTCGCGATCCCCACTGCACCAGTGCCTGGATGGGTTACCTGCTCGGATGTGGTGGATGCTGTGCCTGTTTCCAACCAGGGGCGGATTTGGTTTAGTAAGGCGATCAATCTGCGGCGCTGTTCAGGCGTCAAGGGGGGATTATCGATACGCTGCTCATCAATTTCAATATGCATCTTTTGGTTGATATCCTCTGCCAGACTTAGAAGATTTGTCTCGCCAGCCTGTTCATGAGGTTTATTTTCCGGTACCATGACCTGCGGTTCCTCTCGTTTTTCTGCATCTTCTTCCTTTTTACGTCGTTTGTAACCCTGCGATCGGCCCTCAAATAATCCGAAGATATAACCAAAGAACAGAATGCCGAGCAGAATGCCTATGGTTGTGAGATTCCATTCCATGACTGATTACCTCCTATCTGGCTGGCAGGTGGGGCAGAAATGCGTACTGCGTTGACCAACAATGATTCGCTGGATTTCAGTCCCACATGTCCGGCAGGGAACCCCATCCCGGCCATATACCCGGAAGTATGTTTGGAATCCTCCGCCGCGGTAGACTCGATCGATACTTGAGCCGTTATGGTGTATGCCTTCTAGCAGGATCTTGCGGATCCCAAACCACAGTCTTTCTGACTGCTCTGTTGTGATCGAATCCGATGGTGTTAACGGGTGCAAACCTGCCGCATGCAGGGCTTCGTCAGTATATATGTTTCCTAGGCCGGCGATAAAGGTCTGTTCGAGCAATAGAGGCTTGAGGGACCGGTGACGGGTATGCAATCGGTCGTACAGGTGTTGGGATGTAAAGTTCGGATCAAGCGGTTCAGGACCCAACTCATTGAGTACATCCCGCGGATTGTTTATCAACCAGACGCGGCCAAACTTTCGAGTATCGTTAAATATCAGTGATATGTCATCTGTTAGGGTTAAGATCAACCGGTCATGCTTACCGGGCATATACGCACCTTTTTTAACCAGCAGGTCCCCACTCATTCGTAAGTGAAATAGTAGATGATCTTTGGAAAGGTGCAAGTGAAGATATTTTGCCCGCCGTGTGATGTCTTCAATCTGTTGGTTGCAGACACGCTTTCTAAAGGCAATGGGGGTGGGCGTCACTATAGTACGCCTCCAGAGTATCTCCGCAGAGAGAATAGACTTTCCGATCAAATCTGGACGCAGGCTTCTTGCGATGGTCTCGATCTCTGGAAGTTCTGGCATCGTTCTATATTTGACAAAATACGTACACAAAAGATCTGATCATTATTCGTTGAACATCTCACCCACGCTGCGACCTTCGTGCGCGCGCAGGATCACCTCACCCAGCATGGGCGCGACGGAAATGATGGTCAATCGCTCACCGAACAGACGTCGATTTTTATGAGAAATGGGTACAGTATCGGTGGTTATGAATTGCTTGATCGGTAAGGCGGCCAGTCGTTCGGAGGCGTGAGCCGATAGCAGTGGGTGAATGAAGGTCATATATACGTCCTCCGCACCCTTTTCTTTAACCAGATTCACTGCCTGGATCATGGAACTGCCAGTGTCCACCTCATCATCAACCACGATCACATCATGGTTTTTTACGTCACCAATAAGGGTCAGCGCTTGGGCATTACTGTCATTGGCTGCCCGTCGTTTTTCGATGAAGGCGATTGGAGCCTCGATATCTGCCGCAAAATTGCGCCCTTTCTTTGCAAATCCCAGGTCCACCGCAACGACAACCGGGTCTTTGAGGATCGGGCGCAGCTTGGTGCGGACATGGTCAATAACAAGATGTGAAGCGGTCAGTACATCACCGGGAATGGAGAAAAAACCCTGGATTTGTCCTGCGTGCGGATCGAGGGTCATATACCTGTCCGCCCCCGCGACCTCGATCATATCTGCCACCAGTCGGGCAGTGATCGGTACGCGCGGTTGATCCTTCTTGTCGGAGCGTCCATAGCATAAATATGGGACGACCGCTGTGATGCGGGCAGCCGAGTCCAAACGCAGGGTTTGCAGCAGGATTAGCAGTTCCATCAAGTTACGGTGGACGGGTGCAGACGTAGTTTGGATAACATACACATCTTGTCCACGCACGCTGCTGTGTAATTTGACGAAAAGATTATCGTTGGAGAATTCGATGATGTCCCGACCACATAGCTCTAGACCGAGATAATTCGCTATATTCTCTGCTAATTCTGGTGAAGCAGTTCCGGTATATAGTTTTATCTGGCCATACACCTTCATTTCGTGTGTTTTAAAAGGGGTCATATTCTTTCCTATGCACGTTCAAGCGCATCCCACTCCTTGCGCAGGATGCTCATCAATAAAATATCATGATATTTTCCACGCCGGTAGAACCCCTGCCGCATACGCCCCTCATGGATAAAGCCCGCCTTCTCATAAGAACGTATGGCGCGAGGGTTCGTCTCGTAAACCCGCAGGGATACACGGTTCAAGTTAAGGGTCTCGAATCCGTGTTTTAACAGTAAGAGCATGACCTCGGTGCCATATCCTTTATTCCATAAGGTTTTATCACCGATGAAGATCCCTGCTTCGGCTGAGCGGTTGTTCAATTCAATATTGAATAGACCGCAGTTGCCAACGTGGACCCAGTCGTCCCCCGAGCGGATATCGATTGCCAGGGGACGTTCTTCGGCGGGGCGTTTTGCCAGCCCATCAAACCAGCGTTCTTCTTCGGCAGTGGATATAGGCAGGTACATCATCAACCCTTCGGTCACATCAGGGTCGTTCAACCACATGACGAAATTAGGGATATCGGTTCGTTCCACGCTCCGCAGGCGGACGCGCTCACCGTAGATCATTCCTGCCTCCCGTTTAATAGGATCTTGACAGCTTCCCAAGGTGAGAGACTTCGTTTGAGGACCTGTTTTAACACCTCGTTGTATCGGGTATCGGAGACTTTCGCCCGAAACTCTGACACCAGCGTTTCCTGGATCATCGTGTCCAGTTCGGACTGGATGCGGGTACGGTCACGAGCAGTCCAGTTCCCGCTTTCGCGCAGGTAAGCGGCATGCTGTCTGATAGCTTCGACGAGTTCTGGAATACCTCTACCTTCCGTGGCAACCGTTCGCTGGATTGGTGGTACCCATAAAGGTGCCTGACTTTGAATTGTTTCCGGGACGGTTATACTTTTACCATGGTGCTGGAAAACGCGTTGGATGGGATGTGCCAGCTCAAGCATGCCCCTCAACGAGCGTTCGGTGTTTTCTGCTCCAGGTCGGTCAGCCTTGTTTACAACCAGTATATCAGCGATTTCTAGTATACCGGCTTTAATTGCCTGGATATCATCGCCCAGGCCTGGTGCCTCAATGACCAGTGTTGTGTGCGCCAGGCGGGCAATATCAACCTCGGCTTGTCCAGCACCAACTGTCTCGATGAGGATGATGTCAAAGCCGGCAGCGTCAAAGGTCTGGACAACCGCTGCCGTTGCCTGGGCTAGTCCACCAAGAGAGCCACGTGAAGCCATCGAGCGAATGAAGACATCCGGGTCACCTGCAAGGTCGCGCATGCGTACGCGATCCCCCAGTACAGCTCCACCCGTGAATGGGCTGGAAGGATCCACCGCAACGATCGCGATCCGGTTCAGGTGACCGTTGAGTTTACGGTAATGGAGTGCCAGTTGGTTTACGAGCGAAGATTTACCAGTACCCGGTGCACCGGTTACTCCAATCAGGTGGGCTTTGCCGGTATGGGGGAAGAGTTCGTTTAGTACTTTGCGACCTTGAGCTGTATCATTCTCCACCTGGGTGAGCAGGCGCGCCAAAGTCAGGCGATCTCCAGCCAGGATAGATGCGGCTTTGGACATGCCCGTTCCTTATACTTCCCCTGTGGAGGAGGTCGCCTGCCCGATATCGCGTACAATATCTTCAGTCGATGCACCAGGACCATAAACACCAGAAACCCCGATCTCCATGAGGCGGGGCAGATCTTCATCCGGAATGATCCCACCGATGAAGACCTTGACATGTCCCTGTCTATTAGCCTTGAGCAATTCAATGATTCGCGGTACGAGGGCCATGTGCGCCCCTGAAAGAATGGATAACCCAACTACAGCCACGTCTTCCTGAAGAGCGGCTTCAGCGATCATTTCAGGAGTCTGGCGCAATCCTGTATATATAACTTCCATTCCAGCATCACGCAGTGCCCTCGCGACCACTTTCGCCCCGCGGTCGTGTCCATCCAAGCCTGGTTTGGCTATGAGTACACGGATTTTTCGCTCAATCATGCTTCCCTCCAGGATTCTCATGTGACAGGTAATAAACCAATAATACTAATTATATTATAGCGTCACTTGACCCACTGTGTGGGAGTTGGTCAATCTTATCCTCTTAATTAAATATGCTATACTAATATTATGCGCAAATTGAACTCCGATTGGTCTGAATGGGTTGAATTCCTGCGTTCTCGAAGATTGGATGGCATTGTTGCCTGGTTGCTCGATGCTGGCAGTCCTTTGACCTTGTTGGGTTCCCAGCTATTGTACATTGGAGAGCCATTTCTAGGGTCTGACAGGGTGAGATCATTGGCCCGCTTGCTCGAAGATAATGACCAATCCCATGTGTTTGCTTCATACCTACAGAAGGACGTGCATTAATGAATTGGGTAAGCATCACAGGATTGATCTTCGTCTTGCTGAGTGCCGGCATCCTGATAAGCCTCTCGTTATGGAGGCGAAAAAAACCACCAACATTCCGCGATATCCCAGCCTATACGTTTCTGGATAAAGAAATCGGTCTGGCGATCGAAGATGGGACTCGCGTACACTCCTCCCTTGGCAGGAGCAGCCTGCTTGAACCTGGTAGCGCGGCATCATTTGCGGCGCTCGGCCTCCTGCGGCGTATCAGTGAATTGACTTCTGTCAGCGATCAACCACCCATCGCGACTTCCGGTGATGCTGCGTTGGCTGTCCTGACGCAGGATGTTTTTCAATCCGCCTACCAGACTGCCGGAGCAGGTGAGCAATACCGCCCCAGTACCGGCCGTGTGACCGGCCTGACCCCCTTTTCGTATGCTGCAGGTTCCTTAACCGCAATGCGAGATGAAAACATATCAGTAAACATTTTATTGGGTAGCTTTGGCGTCGAAGTAGGTCTACTTACGGATACCGCTGAACGCGAGAACTCATTCATCCTCGCTGCAGCGGATGGCTTGCCCGCTCAAGCAATCTTGTATGCCTCTCTCCAGGATCCACTTATTGGTGAAGAGTTATACGCTGCCGGAGCCTACGTTCAGGCTGGTCAACCTCACGCTGCCAGCTTACAAGTCCAGGACATTTTACGCTGGGTGTTTGTGGTTCTGATCATGAGTGGCGCTGTTCTGAGATTAATAGGTTTACTATGAGAAAACCGCTCGCTACCGCCATAGCCATAGCCATTGGTTTGATCGTGCTGCTGGGCTACTTTCTGCCTGGTACGTTGTTGTTTGAAATACGCCTTGAACTGGTACATTGGGCGGTTATATTGACGGGTGTCGCTGTGCTGGTCGGCGTGTTTAATTTATTCTCCGTTCACGTGGAAAAGATTCGTAACAGGCAGAAGGGAAATGTTTACAGCCTGTTCTTGATTGCCACTCTCTTGTTCTCATTTTTATTCGGACTGGCATTCGGACCGGATCATGTCACAATCCGTTTATTGTTTGAGGCAGTAGTGATCCCGGTTGAGGCAAGCCTGATGGCGATTCTGGCAGTAACGCTTATCTATGCAAGTATTCGCCTGCTGCGGAAGCGCCTTGACCTAATGACTGTAATATTCCTGGCAACTGCTTTTCTTGTATTACTGGGTACTGCGCCATTCCCTTTTGGTGAGATTCCGATCTTAGGAAGCCTCATCCGTCCCATGATCGTTAACGTGCCGGCAGTTGCTGGTGCACGCGGCATCATGTTGGGCGTCGCCCTTGGCACGCTTACCACAGGATTGCGTATCCTGTTAGGAGCAGACCGTCCTTATGGGAGCAATTGATGTCTAGCGTCCATTGTCCCTTATGTGGGAAACCCAATCCTGAGGAGTTGGAAGAATGTCAGTTCTGTCAGGCGCGATTAAAACCCATAATGGCTCCCATGGAACTTCTCGTTCCTGAAAGTACAGAAGGGGGGGGATCGCCCGAAAAAGTTCAGGACTTGTTGGCAGGTTTGGCAGCTCAAGCCGGAGAAGATGAGGAGGTGATCCCTGACTGGCTTGCTGACTTGAGAATGGAGTCGTCACCAGACAAGGGGGTTGCAAATGCTACACCAAAATCACCCGAGCCTGGAAAAGAAGAAGATTGGCTGACAGCTCTGCGGGATGGATCCGACCTGACCGCTGAAAGTCCAGCCGCAAGAATATCGGAATCAAAGCCAGGTGTAACAGGTGAGCTTGGCGGTGTTCTACCCGAGTGGCTCACTGATCTTCATGAAGAATCAGCCAAGGAACCTTTTCAACCTGTGGTCGGTGATCTAACTGACTGGCAGACTGATGAGGCTGCAAAAGAGATCTCTTCTGACCTTATCGCATCCACTGAAGATTATAAAAAGCCTGCCTCATCTTCCAACGCTGATATTCCTGAATGGCTGGCAAAGTTCACCGCAGAGCAGACTTCCAAGGAAGCAAAAAATCAGGAGGCTGCTCAAATTGAAAGTACAATCCCAGCTGAACCATCCATTGAAGGAAGTGAGCCAATGGAACCACCAGTCCTCACTATGACCGGAATCCATTATGGGATCCCTGTTCAGGATGGTGGTTTGCCAAAGGAGCCAACTGCACCTGCTGAAAATCCTCCGGAATCAACTACCTCAGAGGGGGAGAAGACATCTGATCTGCTCTCGGATCTGGATAAGGAGACAGCTGGTCCATCCCCGGAAAAGCCTCCTGAAACACTTGTTGAAGACACCAGTGCTGAAATTCCTGAATGGTTATCTTCATTGTCGACTGTTGATCGAGGTTTCGTAGAAACCTCACCCGAACCTGGTGCCGAAAAATCAGCATCTCCGCTAGAAACACTGCCATCCTCGAGTACGCCTGCATTAATCCCGGATGACGAAGCCTTGCCAGGAGCTGATGTTGATGAATTATTATCAAAAGAGATGCCAGATTGGCTTTCGAGTGTAGGAACTGAAGAAAGGGAACAAGAAAAACCTACTGAAGGTGCAGAAATACCTCTCCCCCCTGAGCAGGACGAATCCCTCACACCAGCAGAACTCCCCAGTTGGGTTCAGGCCATGCGGCCTTTGGAAGCAGTAATTCCTGGATTACCTCTCAAGGAGGATGGTGAAAAGATCCTTGAAAAGGAGGGGCCTCTAGCCGGCTTGGTTGGCATCTTGCCAACAGGACCGGCTCTTGATTCGACCCGTAAGCCGCAGCCGTATGGTATCAAGCTTCAGGTCAGCCAAATACAACGAGAAGGTGCTGCCTTATTGGAAACTATGCTGGCAAGCGAATCTGAACCACGACCGATAACTGCACCAACAATGGAGCTGTCAAAGCGGGTATTGCGCTGGGCTGTTGCGGGCATTCTCTTTGTGGTGGTTGGCGTTTCAACTTTTACGCGGACACGCATCACACCAATGGCTGGCAGCTATCCGCCTCAGGTTGGTGCCGCGAAAGATGTGATCAACGCCCTTTCTGCAAGTGATCCTGTATTACTGGTCTTCGATTACCAACCAGGGCTGTCTGGTGAATTGGATGCTGCTGCCGCACCAGTTGTTGATCATTTAATGCTACGTGGAGTACATCTTGCGATCCTGTCCACATCACCGACCGGGCCCGTGTTGGCCGAGCGTTTCCTTCAAAAAACGCAGTCTGCTCATGGTTATCAACGCGGGGGGCAATATGTCAATCTTGGATATTTACCGGGTGGTGCGGCTGGTATACTAAACTTCGCCCTCAATCCAACCAACGCCATCCGGATGACAGTGGACGGCCAACCGGCTTGGAAATCACAACCGCTGCAAGGAGTTCATTTATTATCTGATTTTGCTGCACTTATCATCTTGACTGATAATGCGGAAACAGGTCGGAGCTGGATTGAGCAGGCGGGCACCTTCCTGAGAAGTTCTCCCATGGTAATGGTTGTCAGTGCCCAGTCTGAGCCATTGCTCCTGCCATATTATGAGTCTGACCAGGTTAAGGGGCTGGTCTCTGGTTTGGTTGGAGCAGCGGCTTATGAATATATTAACGGTAGGCCTGCTCTGGGGTATCAATACTGGGATTCTTTTAGCATCGGCCTCCTGGCAGCCGAGATCATCATCCTCGTTGGTGGATTATGGGGTTTGAGAACATCCATCCGGTCACGGCGTAAACCAGAAGTGGACAACGGTTGATATGTCACTATCACCCGCCTTCATTTCTGGTTTCCTGGGATTTATCCTTACCTTGTTGGTATTCAGCTATGTACTGGGTGACAACCCTCTTTTTCGCATTACCATCTATATCTTCGTCGGTGTATCTGCAGGCTATGTGGCTGCAGTTGCCTGGCATCAAGTGCTCTGGCCTAATCTCTTTCTACCATTGATTACTGGTTCGATGGCGGAGCGTTTGTTGCTGCTGATTCCATTGATCTTGTCCATCCTTTTGCTGATGAAAATTTCCCCATCCCTCTCCAAACTGGGCACCGTTCCAATGGCATTCCTGGTGGGGGTCGGAGCAGCAGTGGCAGTGGGTGGCGCGGTTATGGGGACGATATTTCCTCAATTACGTGCTTCAATTAATATGCTTGATGTGAACGCTGCCGCATTGCAGGGTATTCATCCAGCCGAACAACTTATTGAGGGCAGTATTATCCTGGTCGGGATTACCAGCACATTGATATATTTCCATTTCGGTGCAAAGCCGGTCCCCGGTGGGTCAGCCCAACGTCATAAAATCATCGAGGGGATCGCTCTGCTTGGGCGGGTTTTTATCGCGATCACTTTCGGGGTGTTGTTCGCTGGTGTTTATTCAGCTGCCATGACCGCGCTTATCGAGCGCTTAAATTCATTTTTGACATTCTTTGCTTTGTTATGATAAATGTCTGATCCCACATCGTTAATTGAAACCGCTTCTCTTTTAGCCGTGGATATTGGTGCTTCGACAACCCGCGCTATTCTTTTTGACGTGGTGGAAGGACAATATCGTTTGATCGCCATAGGTCAATCACCAACCACGGCAGAAATGCCCATAAGAGATATTGGTGAGGGTGCCCGGCAAGCGATAGAAAATCTACAGTGTATCTTAGGCAGACCATTGCTGGATGCTGAACAGCAACTGATTATTCCAACCCAGCCTGACGGGGCTGGTATCGATGCGGTGGTGGCAACCATATCAACCGGTCCTGTAGTGAAAACGGTCGTAGCAGGATTGTTAAACAGTGTCTCACTGGAAAGTGCCCAGCGGCTTTCAGAAACGATCTGTTCATGCATTGTTGAGACGTTAAGCCTGAAAGACCATCGCAAGCCAGAAGAACAGATTGACAGTATCATCCGGGTCCACCCTGATTTAATCATCATTGCCGGTGGTACTGATGGAGGGGCGTCCCGATCCATAAAAAAAATGGTGGAAGTCATTGGGCTGGCCTGTTATCTGATGCCCAAGGGCAAACGACCAGTGGTGCTTTTTGCAGGTAATCAGAATCTGGAGAAAGAAGTGCGTGCAGCGTTAGAGCCTCTTTCTTCATCGTTCCACGTCAGTCCGAATATTCGCCCATCACTGGAAGTAGAGGACCTTGAACCTGCCCGCAAGGTATTGGCGCGGATTTTTCTGGAAATTCGCAAACGCCAGATTGGAGGAGTGGAAGAAGTAAGCCAGTTGTCTGGTGATTTGATTATGCCTCCCGCATTTGGATTGGGCAGGATGATCCATCTTCTAAGCCAAATGTATAAACCTGCAAAAGGCATTCTTGCAGCAGATGTGGGTGCATCAGCGGTAACCATTGCAGCTGGATACGACGAGAAGATGGCGCTCAATGTATATCCATACCTTGGGCTGGGTGAAAATCTGTCTGGAATGTTGCGCTTTACCTCATTGGATGACATCGCCCGCTGGATACCTGTGGATATTTCAAAGGATTTTATTCTAAACTATCTATTTCAAAAGTCTCTCCATCCTACCAGTATTCCAGCTACAAAAGAGGACCTGATGATAGAGCAATCACTGGCAAGGCAGGCTCTCAGGTTGGCTTTCGCTGCGACGGGTAAGAGCTATCCAACTGAAATATGTTTTCCCGGTGTGCATCTTCGTCCAATGCGCGATTTAATCTTTGCTGGTGGAAGTGTGATCACCAATGCCCCAACATTGGGACAAAGCCTGTTGCTCCTGTTGGATGGTTTGCAGCCAGCAGGCATTACAACTATTATCCTGGATCGGAATAACCTGCTTCCGGTATTGGGGGCGGCTGCAGATTTCAACAATATTCTGCCGGTTCAGGTTATTGAATCTGGGGCATTCGTCAATCTGGCTATGGTTGTTTCACCGGTCAGCACCACACGTTATGGTACAGTCATTTTACGCGCCCGCTTAATCTACGCAGATGGCAAAGTGGCCAAATCTGAGGTGAAGCATGGTGGATTGGTTATTCTACCGCTGGCAGCTGGTCAAACTGCACAATTGGAATTACATCCCATTCACCAGGCAGATGTCGGTTTCGGCTCCGGACGTGCGGGTAAGATCAACGTCACCGGTGGCGCTCTGGGGGTCGTTATTGACGCTCGCGGCCGGCCACTCGAATTGCCCATTGATGCCCAACGCAGGCGCGAATTGATCAAAAAGTGGCACTGGATTATGGGAGGCTAAAGGCTGATGCGTGCAGCAGTGATCCATATCCTTGCTCTGACCACGATCGTCCGTGAACGCCTCATGCCCATCCCCGGACGTGTTGTCGTGCGCCTCGCTCAAAAAGTTTTAGCCACCGATGTGATTGCCGAGGCGGAATTCACCCGGGAGCATGTCCTTCTCGATGTGGCGGGGATTTTAGGCATTTCCTCCGTTGCCGCTGAAAGGCTGGTCAGATGCAAACCTGGTGAGCAGCTCACGAAAAATACCGTGATCGCGCAGGCTGGAGGTGTTTTCCCAAAGATCATCCGTGTGCCGCGCCCGGGACGCGTGGTTGCCGTCGGTGGTGGACAGGTCCTTTTAGCAGTGGACGAATCGAACTTCGAATTGCATGCCGGTCTTCCTGGCCTGGTCAACCAGATCATCCCCGACCATGGTGCGGTCATTCAGGCATTTGGGGCATTGATCCAGGGTGTCTGGGGTAACGGTCATATTGGCGCAGGTTTGATGCACTGCCTGGCTGAAAACCCTGGCTATGTCCTGGTGCCAAATCATCTGAATGTCAGTATGCGTGGTTCGGTCATCCTGGCAGGACCTTGCCGGGATGCAAAAGTCCTGCATGCCCTGGCTGAACTGCCAGCGCACGGTCTGATCCTTTCCAGTATTTCACCTGATCTGATACCGCTGGCATTGCAAATGCGTTATCCAATCATGGTCACGGATGGATTTGGTCAGCAGCCCATGAACTCATCTGCGTTCAAGATACTATCCACAAACAACAAACGCGATGTAGCGGTCAATGCAGAGTCATATGAGCGCTATGGTAACACTCACCCGGAAGTGGTTATTCCGCTCCCGGTCTCCCAGGAACCTCCAATACCGCGCGCTATAGAGACGCTCGCACCAGGCCAGCAGGTACGCTTGCGCCTCGACCCTCATGCCTGTCAGATAAGCACATTGGTCGGGCTGCTTCCTGGATTGACAACCCTGCCAAACGGTTTGAGGGTATCTGCCGCAGAAGTTCGCCTGGAAAATGGTGAACAATTGATCGTACCTCTGGTAAACTTGGAAGTTGTGGGATAATTAATTACCAACCTAGACTGCAAGGAGAGTGACTCATGGAGGATATGAACCTGAACGGAGCACCACCTGAAGAGGGCAGCAATCGTACTTTCATTATTGCAGCCAGCATCCTTGGTGGGATCGTACTTCTGACCATTATCTGCCTGGCTGCCTATGCACTGCTCATCCTGCCGCGCCAGCGTACATCCCGCGAGGCGCAGCAGGCAACCGTTGTTTCCCAGCAAACCCAGGTGGCACAGGCATTGACCGAAACTGCCCTGGCTGTTCCACAGCCGACTGACACCCCCACTCCCAGCGTGACACCGGTGGTTGCGATGGCAACGAATACCCAGGTACCTGTGATTTCCCCTGCCACTGCAACCGTTGCCGCTGCGCTGACCCAGGCAGCCATCGCTGCCCAGACTACAATCCCTACCTCGACGGCTCTGCCATCTACAGGTTTCGCTGATGAGGTTGGTATTCCAGGTCTGGTGGGGATGGCGGTGCTTCTGGTTGTGGTCATTCTCATTGCCCGACGCTTGCGTACTGCTCCTGGCAGATAACTGCTCAGCCCAGTTTCACCCTGCCAGCCCACCCTGTCACCCTGCTTGCCCCGGCGTTTTTTGTCGGGGAGCGAAGTGCCGCGTAGCGCACCCGCCTGTTTTTGAGGGTGAAGGATCTCCTCCAGACCCTCGTATCGCTTATACCAGCATGCCTGTGGCTAGAGTCTCCTCCAGCACCTGCTATGGTGTCATTCTGAGCGAAGCGAAGAATCTCCTCCAGACCCGCGCCTCAGCCTCATACAGCCTCCTCTACAGCTGCAGCGCACCCGCCTGCTTTTAAGGTCGAAGGGTCTCCTCCAGAACCCGCGTCATTCTGCCTGCCCCCGTCTCGCCCCAGTGGGCTGAAATCCCGAACGGGGTGGCGGTTTTGGTCAGGGTGGCAATCTCCTCCAGACCCGCGCCACTCACCCACTCGATTACGAGTCTCCACCCTCCCTGATTACCTGGTCCCTGATTGCCTGATTTCTAATCTCCAATCCCGAATAATAAATGACGATGCCCATATGAAATTGACAACAATGGCTTCAACCAGCGCCAGGGGATATGCCGGCTTTTTATTCATACCTGGTGGAGGCGGTCAGGCAATATCTTTGGCGAATCCTTCACCATATTCCAGCAGGGATGCGACCATTTCCGGGCTGCGTCCCTCGGCATAAACGCGCAGCACAGGTTCTGTGCCGGACGGCCTGATCAGCAGCCACGAATCATCTGCCAGGATGTACTTGACCCCGTCCAGGCTGTTGACCTCGCTCACTTTCACATCCCCGATCTCAGCCGGCGCTTGCCGGGTTAGGTACTCGATCATTTCCGCCCTGGCAACCGGGTGGCTCACCCGCATGTCTTTACGTTCATAGAATGCCGGACCTGCATCTGCCAGCAGGTCTTCCACCAGCTGGTAAAGTGGTTTGCCCGCGGCGGCGACCATCTCGACCAGCAGCAAACCCATGAGCGGACCGTCACCCTCAGGGATGTGCCCTTTAAATGAGATGCCGCCGGACTCCTCCCCACCGATTAACACATCCTCTTTCATCATGTAGTCAGCAATGTGGTTGAAACCAACCGGCGTCTCATACAGCTTCAATCCATAGCGCGAGGCAAGCCGGTCGATCATGCGCGTGGTGGAGACGGTACGCACGACCGCGCCGCTCCAGCCGCGTTTCTCAACCAGGTAACGCAGTGCCAGGGCCATGATCTTGTGGGGATTGACGAAGATGCTTTTTTCATCCATGGCGCCGATCCGGTCGGCATCGCCGTCTGTCGCCAGGCCGAAACTGCCCATACCGCTGCCTATCGCTCCTGCCAGCGCTCCCAGGTACTGGCTGATCGGTTCTGGATGGATGCCGCCGAACCCGGGATTCATCTCGTTGCGGATCTCAGCGATCTCACAGCCTGTGCCCTGCAAAAAGCCTTTGATCACGCCCCGTCCGGAACCGTACATCGAGTCGACCACGAAGCGCGGTGGGTTGTCGGCGATCACATTGCTGTCGATCAGGGTCCGCAGGTGATCGTAGTAAGCCGGCAGGGGATTAAAACGCTGGATCAAGCCCAGTTCGCGGGCATGGTCGAAGTCCATCAGGTTTGGGCCGCGGGCGCGGTTCTCATTATCGTTGATGTAAATTTCCACCCTGCGGCACTGTTCAGGTAGGGCAGATCCGCCGTAAGCAGACTTCAGTTTGACGCCGTTGTAGCGCGGCGCATTATGCGAGGCGGTGACCATCACGCCCGCAATGGCGTTCATGTTCTGAACCGCGTAGGATATCGCCGGCGTGGGTGCATCCGCCTGCGCCAGGTGGACGGTAAAGCCATTGGCTGCCAGGACTCTGGCTACATCGTCTGCGTAGCGGTCCGAGAGGAAACGGGTATCAAAACCGATCACGATCTTCTTTGGGTCGGGGCGCCTCTTGCCGTTGCCGGTCTTGTCCCAGTGCTCCGATGCGACCGCATCTGCGATGGCTTGCGCCAGCATGCGCAGGTTGCCAAAGGTAAAAGTATCCGAGATGACGGCACGCCAGCCGTCCGTGCCAAAGTGAATGGGCATTGATTACTCCAAAAAGGGATTCTTCACCCGCCAGGTACAGGTGTGGCAGTGATCAATACGGATTGAATGATCCAGCCTTCATAGGTTTTATCGTTCTGAATGGCGATCACGTGAACCCATAATGCACCCTTGAAATCCTGTGTCTCGCTCAATACCTGGACCAGGTCACCATTATTGAGCGTGACGATGATATTTCCCCCGGGTGCCTCACGTAAGAAAGCGCCCCCGCCTTCCTCGGCATGGATGAGCGCCCAGAAAGGTGTAGCGTGGGCTGTGGTGGTGACCGATGCGGTCAGGCTTGGTGAGACCAGCAGGCTTAATGGACGCGTCGGGCTGGGGGTCACGCGTGTGCCAGTGATCGGTACGGTTGATGGCGATTGAGATCGTGTGGCTCCGGAAGGTAGTGTGAGCGAGGCAGATGGCAGGCTTGTCCCTGCGGTATCAACTGTCTCGGAGGCGGTTGCGGCTGGCAGAATCGTCAAGCCAAACGCTTCCCGTACCTTGCCTCCCAGGCCGGTCAATTCGATCAAAACCACCAGGCTTGCCAGCAGGACCACAACCGTAAAGGGATATGCAAATTTGCGCAGGGGCCGGAAACCCAGGATCGCCAGGGTGACCGCCGCAAAAATGAGCGCCCATGCCAGGTGAACGATACAAACCAGCAGTCCCTGGGGCCAGATGTCTCCCACGCCGCTGCCAAGCCCGAATCCACTGGCGTTCAGCGGCAGAAAGAACTCGTAAGCCAGGATCACGCTGGGCAGGACCGGCTTTTCCTCCGAGCGCACGAATAAGACCGTGATCAGGACCGCACCAACTGCCAGTACGACCAGGTCGGGCCACCACAGGCGGCTGTGGATGAAAGCCTGGTTCAGGGTCAGGGGCAGCCAGATGCGGGCAGCCAATCCAGCCAGTACCCCGCAGCCGAAGATCAACAAACCACTGACCAACATCGCTGCCAGTGTTTGTATAAAGAAGCGCACTGAGCCGGTGACCGTCGCCAGGGTCAGCCCGACCCAGGGGGTCATCAGCGGCGCGAGCAGAATGCCCAGCACCAGCAAAGCTTGCGAATCCAGGATATAGCCCGCGCCCAGCATCGCCCCACCCAGCACTGCGAAGAAGAAGAATTCAACGGAGGGATAAGCCCGGCGTGCAAGCCTGCCCATGATCGCGGCGCGGCCTTCGGTATCAGCCGGGATCAGCATGCGGCGCCGTTCACGCCGGCGGCGGGCAGCCGAGAGCCGCAGCGGTTGTGTCTTTGCCAGCTCGGACAGGGGCTGTTCCGGCATGGGTTGTTCCTGTGGGGGTTGTTCAGGCAGGGGTTGTTCAGGCAGGGGTTCTTCAGGTGTCTGGGTCATCTGCGCAGGCTCGCAACGATCCGCAGGGGTTTATCCAGGAGTTCCAGGGCAGCCAAGATATCCGGCATAAGCAGGTCGGCAACCAGCAGGGTCTCGCTGGCAATGCCTTCCACCGACATCACGCAGATCCCGAGGGCTGCCAGGCGCAGCATTTCAGCGTCGTTGGCGCCCTGGCCCAGGGCGACCACTGTCTCCGCGCCCAGGCTGCGCACGTATTCTGCCTTCTGGACGGCTTCATTGCCGGGCTGGATGCGTACCGCCTTCAGGTTCAACTGCTGGTCGATGACGTTCTGCCTGCCGTGCGTGTCGGCTGTCAGCAGGTGGATCGTCAGCCGGTCGCCCAGGGCAGAAAGCCTGCGTTTTACGCCCTCGATGAGTTCACCGTCCACAGCCAGCGTACCATTCACATCGCTGACCAGGTGCTGCAGGCGCAGCTCGCCCCGCCCCGGGATATTCAGTTCGATCATGTGGTTATTATACAGGCTATGCGGGCAGTGGGGTAGGGGGGAAGCCAGTGACCTAGTGTAAATCGGATAATATTTGTCGTAATACCGAAAATGAAAGGGTATTTTTTTTCGCAAAAATCACGAGAAAAATGGGCATTTCAACGAGTAAAATAATTCGGACAAAACCATTCGTATTAGCGTAAACAAATAACGGGCTTTAAGTATTACAACTGTAACCAGGGTACTGTGCAAAGTGAAGCAGGAACCAGGCCAGGGTGGTACCTTTCAGGCGAGAGAATAAGAGTATATTATTCATATCATTAATTATTAAACTGGAGTTGCGCTGGATGGACTCGGCGATCATTTCTTCGTCCATGAAAAATTCATTTTGCAGAGAGGCTACGAATGGCTGGATATGCTCGCTGCGTATTTCGGTGATGATGTCGGAACCTTGCGTGGTGCGCACCATGCCGTAAAGCGTACTGGCGAGCGAGCCGCCAATGAGATATGGGATGCCAAGTTTTTCGAGAACACCCGTTACTTTAATCGTGACCGCAATGGGTTCGGGCAACATCGTTAATTTCCCCGTATACTTTGCTGGCCAGTACTTCCCCCAGGAGGTAACCTGCCAGCCTGCGGCGCAGTTCCGCTTCACTGGCTCGCGGATAGCGCGAACGAAGGCCACTTAATGCCAGTGTGCGCGCCGAAGCATTCAGCTGCGCCAGCATTTCCATTTTGCGCGCGGGGCTGGCCTGCCACAATAATTGGATTTGCAGGGCTTCCATTTTGGGGTGGGTATCAGAAAATAAAGCGCTCATGTGTTTAGTATAGCATTTTCTCGCCTCAGTACGCAAAGGGTTCGTTTCATCCTCCTGACTCCATCCCTTCGACAGGCTTGATGTGGCTGGGTCTCCTGACCCTGCCACGAATTCGACCGCAGGTCTCCATAGTTTAACCGTATAGAGGAGACACTCGGTTGGCTCTGGTGTTATAGCCGGGGCACCCTGGGTCATCCGAAATATGCGTGGAAAAAGAAACCGTAATTTGGTTAATGCCAGGTTGGATAGTTACTATTACATTAATTGTTGATAAAGGCTGGAAAGATGAATAATAAAATACCTCCTTGCAGGGGATATTCGAGCGGCTCACCCAGTCCTGGAAACAGGCTTTTTAACAGGCGGTGCGCAGGACAGCCCGCGAGCTGGGGATCAGGATGAGCGGGGTGCACAGGCTGCGAGCGATCTATGCCCAGAAGGTGCACACGGCCAGCATCTTGGTACGAACCACGTTATGGCTGTTTTCCGGGGCAAACCGGACCCGCAGCGCGTCGCGCCGGGATTCGGTCTTGAAGAACTCAGCGTGTTCCTGCACTAGGTCCCAGAACTCTGGGCGCAGGCCCAGGTCGGTCATCCACAGTGAGACCTGGTCGGCGCTAAATGTGCCCTCGCTAACTGGACATCCAGCAGCCAGTTGTCAAGGTCCCTCGGTTGTGAGCCTTCCTGGTAGAGCAGGAATTTCTGGTCGGGTAATTCCCGCAGGATGTGGTATTTGACCCCGTACTCGTTGTTATCTAGCTCGATTTTCTCCACACCGTTAATCAAGAGGGATTCGTATTCCTGGCGCAGTTCTCGCTTGGCGTCGTACCAGAAAACGATGCGACATTTCTTAAAATGATTTGAAACTGCGGATTCTATATTTACCACAATAATTAATCTTGTGAGGAGAATAATTTTTTGACAGTCCTATTGCCAACCAGTTGAGTGAACAGGGTGTAATCACCTGTCTCCCAGCGGATTCTACCCGCAACAATGGCTGGCGATACCCCCACTCTGTTTGCGAAAGCTTTGATTAGATTTTCATCTCTCGTGTTGATCAGTTTTTCTTTCTTCCAGATTGTTTTAGGGATCAAGAGGTCAATGCATAAGTCGTTGGCTTCAATTTCCTGCGGGTTGCAAGAGTGAGAAATGCCATACTCGGTGTCATCAAAAAATGCATAATCATTATTTCCCAAGTGAAGAACCACGTGCGATAGTTCGTGCAACAACGTGAACCAGAAATTATCCGAGCGATCCTGCCTTATAGTCATTCCAATAACCGGACGCCCCGATGGGGCTTTGAAACAAGCGCCATCCAGATAAGTTTGGGGTAAGTGCTGCAAAACCACAAAATGGATGCCGCTCGTGTGTAAAACTTTCTGAGCTAATATCGGACCGTTTGGAAAAACACTCAATTTAACGATATTGCGAAGGAAGGTTTCCGTGATTTGGTCGTTTGAAAATGCCGGTAATTTTTGCTTTTCTGAGATCTGCAACACCCTGGCCTGCCAGGCGACCAGCGCATTTTCATTGATTTGGCGTAAAGCAATTTGATTTTCTTCAGCAACTCCATAATTTTCTTGCCTCTCAGCCACACTCAAGCTTATAGCACTCTTCTGCAGTTGATAGGTTGTTTGGATAAGAGTTGAATTACGACAATACACTCGTTGTGTCGGGCTCGTTTTTAAAGGTGACAGCAATCTTTCTAATAATTCCTCCGCTTGCCCTTTCGCCTTTGCTAATGAGATAACGCCGGGAAAATAACCTGTTTTCACCATTTCTTTGAATGGATAATCTTTGGAGTTAAATTCACAAGGCTTTATTTGCCTGCCTGGCTCCTGCAACAACACTTCAGCAGGGATCTCCAGTCCTTCGTGCAGGGCGCGAATCATGGACAGGCTGAGCGGGCGCTTTCCATTGAGCACTTCCGAAACCTTGCTTTGACTGCCGATGTACGGAATTAAGTCTTTGCGAGTCAGCCTCTGTTGCTCCATGCGGAACTGGATGGCGGCGATAGGGTCGGGCAGGCCGATGGGGAAGTGTTCATCCTCGTATTTTTCGATGAGGATGGAAAAAAGCTCCAACTCCTCCTCTTCAGGAGATCCTGGGTCAGCAGTCATCAGAGTATCCAGATGAGCCAGAGCAGACCGATAATCTGCGTCACTTTTTATAATTTTTGGCTTCATCATATTTTCTCCGCGTTAATCTTATTATATTCAGCATGTGTATCTGCAAAACGAATCTCAGCAATGCCGATATTGTAGTTAATAATTGCAATCAGACGATAGTGGTCACTCAAAATATTAAAAACAACTCTATTTCCATGCAAAAAGGAGGCACTGGCATATCGAGCTTTGATACCCATGGTCAATTTCCAGTTTGCCCCTTTTGTTTCTGCGAACCAAGCCTCAAGTGCAGACTTTGCATCTGGGTGTTTTGTATAACAGGTTATGAGTATATTTTTGTTGTGAATGTGCATTAATATTTTATCCCATTTTGGGAAATATTCAAGTGACATTTATCCTGTTTTGGGAAATTACCTACAACCCGCTGATCGGTTTCAGCGCCTTCCCGAACTTGCCATAATTGACCTTGACTCCATCATCCAAATCGATCTTGATCTGCTGGGTGGCTATCGTCTAATGTGGCATCATCAGCAGAGTATTCAACCGTTTTATATCCAGATGCTCTGAGTAGATATAAGATCGCTTCTTCCAGCAACATTCCGCGCAAGTGAGAAGGTTTTGGCATAGTTTTACAACTCCCCGGCAAATGCCCTGGACAGCATTGACTGATACAACGCTTCGATTCGCTCTGCCGACCTGGCCTGCACGGCCTGAACGGAGTACGTATTTTGCACGTGCGCTGCAAATTCACGTTGCAGGATTATAGGAGGAATGCTAATAAGCAGTTTTCTGATAATGGTTGCATTCCAGCCTTCCATAATTGCCCCTTTTGTAATAACACTGGTCTGCTTACGTAATCCTTGATCAAACAAGAAGGTTGCCCATAAATAATAGGGGTCGACAACATTTTTATCGGTGGATATTACACATAAATGCTTTGTGCTCATGCACTCGGGCAAATCGTCGGGGGTAACACATACTCTACCAACTGTTCCCATTATAGTAATAATAATATCATTCGGAAAAACCCTAAATCGTTTAAATCTATCATATTTTTTTAGAGGTAGACATCTTACCCTGGTCCATCGGAAAGAATTAGTAACAATATTATCTATTCCTAAAACCGGGACACCTTCAGTAATAAACTCCGAATGATGTAACTCGCTCCCAAATGGCCCTGTCCTTATTGCATTGCTCCTCTTTTCAACAACTTCCTCAACTTTTGTTTTTCTCCATTTTGTTTGATGCCCAAACATCTCATGGAATAGCGCCAGGATGAACGACGCCATGCGCGCATCGGCCTGTTGACGCAGGCGGCGCAGGGACTCGGTTTCGTCCAGCAGGCGCACAATCCGCTCTTGCTCAGCCAGAGGAGGCAGGGGGATTTTTAAATTCTCAATACCACTATTGGAAATTGCTTTTTGCGTAGCACCTGTACATAAAGAATCTTTTGCAGAATTGAACTCGGCCGATGTAAACCAATAATAAAGGAATTTTGGCAAAATTCGTTTTGATGCCCGACAGACCGCGAAACCAGTTGAAAATATATATTGGCTTGATTGTTCATCTGCAAATAAAACTTTAACTGTGGCTTGCATTCGAGCAAATAAAACATCCTTTGGCTTAACTTCGATATCTGCCCGTGAAGGCCTCTCGACAAAATTGATATCCAAACCTCCGATAATTTCCCCTACCGTGGCACCAGCAGTAGCAATATATTTCCTTAAACCATCAAATTCTTGCACTCTTTCAAGCGCAAGGGGGGCGACTTCTAGCAATGGGATGAGTGGATAAGCAGTTTGAAAATTATTCATTTACTGAGTTGATGAAACAAGTTTTTGGTCTTTTCAACAATGCTGTTTTCGATGTCTATAACCTCGCGCAGAATCTCCTGTGGGGCATCGTGCTCGACGGCTTGCGCCGTCACTGGTTTATAGCGCCCTGCGGCAAGTGAGCGGTCTTCACTTTCCAGTATTTTTGCCAGCGGCACGCGGTAACTGTTTACGCCTTCTTCGCACCTCGGCCACTTCGTCAGCACATCCGGTATATCGTTGACTTCGATGGGTGTGCGCTTATCATCCAGCGAGAAGCCATCGGCGGTCAGGTCGTAGAACCAGATGAAATCATCAACGCTTCGTCTGGCAAATTTCCTGTTAAAAATTAATACCGCTGTACCAACTCCTGAATACGGTTTGAAGGCTCCCGAAGGCAGGTTGATCACCGCTTGCAAGCCATACTCGTTGAGCAGCAGTTCGCGCACTTTCACGGCGGCACGCGTCCCGCCGAACATCACACCGTTGGGCACAATCACGCCGGCTCGCCCGGTGGGAGACAGATGGTCCACGAACCATTTGACGAACAACAGCTCGGTAGCACGCGTGTTCAGGTTCAGGTCGGCCAGGATGCTCTCCTGCTGGATTTTCCCGGCGAAAGGCGGGTTGGCCAGGATCACATCGAAGGTGCGTCCAGGGTATGGATTACCGATGCCAGCCGTCAGCGGGTTGTGGAAGGCAATGCGCGCTTTTTCTAATTTGTGCAAGTAGAGATTTAGAATGGCAATCTTGACCATGTTGGCGTCGTTGTCAAAACCAGTAAAGGCCTGGTCTTGTAAGAAATTCCACTGCGCCGGGCTAAGTTCGTCTCCGATTGGTTCTTTGCGTTCTAATGACTGCCGAGAGGTATTGTTGTACAAGATATGAGTAAAAGCTGCTATTAAAAAACCGGCTGTCCCGCAAGCCGGGTCGCAGATCGTCTCACCAGGCTGCGGGTTTACCAACTGGACGATCATGCCAATGATGTGGCGTGGTGTACGAAACTGGCCGTTAGTACCAGACATGCTCAACTTGCTGAGCATGTACTCATACATGTCCCCCTTCAAGTCCAGACCATCTTGCTCCAGATCAAGTAGGTCTATGGCCTGCACTACGGCGCGCAGGGTCGGGCGGTCGTAGATCTTGAGCGTGGCGCGCCGGAAGAGCAGTTTCCCGGTCTCGGAAAGGCCGGGCAGTTCTTCGAATTTCTCGATCGCTGCACGTGCCGCATCGAAGAGCTGGTCGCCGGTGAGAGTGACGAAGTTGCCCCAGGCGAATTTGGCCCACTCGCCGGAAAACAGGCGTTTGTAGTTGTGCCCCACGGTTGCAAGCTGCTCGTCCCGTTCCGAGAGCAGGCGCAGGAAGATCAAATAGGATAACTGCTCGATGGAATCCATCGGGTTGTTCAAGCCCCCCGCCCAGAGAATATCCATCAACTGGTCAACTTTTTGGCGTAAGCCGGAGGACTGGAAAGTTCCGTTTAATATCATGCAGCTAAGGCTCCAGAAACAGATTGATGTACCAGAGACGACTGACGCAGGGCGTCGAACACCCGTGCGCGTTCAGTAAAATGCATAAGGGCTTTGGGGCCGCCCAACTGGGTAAACTGTGCGCTCATGAAGACTGTGGGATCGTCGGCCAGGAATTTCTGGCGCGCCTGCGAGTCGTCGATGACCAGGTGCGCCAGGGTTTGCAGCCACTTCTGCTCGCTGTAACGCAGGTTGAAGCGCGCCGCCAGGGAATTGACGGTATCGTCCACCACTTGCGCCTTGCTCGGCAACCTGCGGCGGCCGAGGGCATGGTAGGCGAAGCCGGGCGTTGGCACGGGAACGCCATAAGATTTCACAAGTTTGTCGGGGGAATAATACCATTCTGGCTGATGGAAGAACCTTTCGTTGAGCATCACTTCCACGGTGTCATCGTCCTCGTTCTCCACCGCCTGTTGGAATTCGGGCGTCTTTTGAGCGAAGTCCTTCAAGTCTCGCTCGAACGCTCCCCGGAACGTCATTACGCCCACCTTCTCGCCATCCGGTCCGACTACATAAATTTCTTTCGAGATGACTTCATCCTTGCCCAACCAGACCGGGATTTCAGGCTTCTCCTCGCCTCCTGCCTGCGGGCTTTCGTATGCTACCGTTTCTTCCCTGAACTTGCGGTCGGTACCAGGGGTGGGAACGGCTTTCCCTTCCCTCGGCAATACCAGTGGCACGCTGTAATCATATTTCTCTTCAAAATATTCAGCCACACCGCAAAAGTCAATCAGGAAGAAGAATTCCTTCACGTATGATGTGTGCCCAATCTTAAACGTGAAGCGACGTGTGCCGCGGCCTTTGATCTGGATGTATTCAGTGGGCGAAAACACAGGCCGCATCAGTACCACGTTCAGCAGGTCGCGGCAGTTGTAGCCCGTGGATAGCATATCTACTGAGACCGCCACGCGTTCCTTGCGCTTGCCATCCCGGAAATCTTTGGCTATCGTCGAGGCATCCGGGATACGTGAAGTGATCGTCACGGCAATCTCCGGTTGCATCCCGTTCAGGATTTTGGTCAACTCAGTGGCATGACGCTGGTTGACAGCAAAGATGATGCTTTTGCCGATCTGTCCATCCGGCGAACGTTGAGCATGTTCCAGGAACGCCTGGCACATGACAAGATTGCGCGCTGGCGTAAAGATCTTGCGCTCCAGATCTTCGACCTTGTAGTTTTCTTCCTGCTCGTTGATGGTTACTGCCCAACCCTTGTCTTCCAAAGCCTGGGTAGTGATATCCGAGCGGATGTCGAAAATCTTAGGCATGCACAGGAAAGGACCTTGCGGGTCTTTCACCGCGTCCATGATGTCATAGCGGTAAGTCGGGTTGCCCGGTTCGCAGCCGAAATAGGCATAGGTGTCCCGCAAAATACGCGCTTCCAGCGCCTTTGGGTTTTCCTGGCCCAATTTCTGCAGGTCAATATTTTTCAAATAGGCTTTGGGTGTCGCCGTAAGTCCAATGCGAGTGCCCTGGAAAAATTGCACCACTTCCCGGGCATCACCGTAAATCGAACGATGGGCCTCGTCGTTTACCACCAGGTCAAAATAAAAAGGCGTAAATTCTTCGCGGTAGCGACGGTCCACCATCAGGGATTGAATGGTGGCTACCACCACACTGGAACCGAGCAATTCTCCTGTGCGACGGGCGGTTTTGAAAATAACCGGGTTGTACTCGTGCAAAACGACATTGAAATCTTCCATCGTCTGCTTGGCGAGTTCTATCCGGTCAACGATGAACAGCACCCGCTCAGCATTGCGGGTCAACAGGAAACGCCGGATCAGCGCCGCACAGAGCAGCGTTTTCCCTGTGCCGGTTGCCATTTCGAGCAGGAACTTGCGGCGTCTCTCGTTGTCAAAGCCGCGGGCGATCTCATCCAAAGCAGCGATTTGATAGCCTCGCAGCTTTATATCTGACCGTAATTTGGTCAGGTAATTTTCGTCCACCGCCTCGGTCAGCAGAGGACGCGGCGGCTGCATATTTTTCAGCCGTACACGCTCCAGGTCTTCCTGGGATGGCAAACGCTCGATACGGATAGCGTCTTGCTGGTCGCGGCGCTCGTAGTTCCAGAACCAGTGTTCGGTCCCGTTTGAGAGAATCACAAACGGCGCTTTCAGGTTTTCGGCATATCCACGTGCCTGTTCTTTTGCATCGTAGGGATCTTTATCTTCCCGCTTGGCTTCCAAGACACAAATGACGCGTCCATTCCTGTCCTTCAAAAGGTAATCGGCGCGCCCGGAAGCGTTATGATACTCGAATACTACCTGCTTCTCATCAAGGATATCCCACTCACTGAAGCGCAGGGCGTCATCTATCAAGATTCTGGAGAATGCTTCGGTATGTGTCATGCTGGACCTATCGATCCCCCGATCAGGAATAAGGAGGAGGAAACGTCAAGCCTATTATACAGGTCACGTATCCCGGCAAGCAAATATTATTACGACGTATTTTCTGCCCTTTATTTGTTCCACGAAGAGCAGTTAAGCAGGTTTTTCATTGTTTCATTGCCGTTTAATTGTTTTTATGCGACACTGATATATTAGCACAACTCCCCGGAATTGACGATGTTACCAGGGAATGCTGTGTTACCAGCAAAAGCGATAGGCGTTATCGGGCGTGACAACGAAAGTCTTTACCGGTTTGTAACCTTCAAAAGCACGCGAAAAAGCTGCTTCCTCTGCCCAGGTAATTTGAAAAGCCTGAAGTTCCTGGTTGGTGAACCCTCACCTTCCGCAGGAAGCATCATGCCAGTTTACGAAGACGCATGTGCGAGTGCAACTCAGGCTGCCAGTGCACCGGTGGATGCAGAGGGATATTTCCGTATCGAAAATCTTACGCCCGGGACATGCTGTGTTGCAGGGATCAGGACAGTCACGCTTGGCGTTGGACAGGAATTGGAGGTAAGTTTCTCTACCGCGCCCTAATAACAGAAAACCCGTTTTCACAAGGAAAACGGGGTGATGATTAGCCTTTCCCCGGAGCACCGGTCCTTTTTTTGGTGAGCTCAGACGGCAGCATGCGCGCTTCAAGCAAGCCCCAGCGGCCGGCGGCGAGATAGAGAATTTCCAGGATCAGGTCTTCGTAAATGATGCCCTCGGCGGCAGCGAGCAGGCACAGGTCGCTGAAACCGGGAGTCAACCCGGGCAACGGGTTGATCTCGATCAGCCGCGGCTGCCCTTCGGCATCAAGACGGATATCGACTCGCGAGACGTCGAGCGCACCCAGGATGTTATGCGCCCGCAGGGCAAAGTGGTGCAGTTTCTTTGCCATTTCCGACTCAATATCGGCAGGACAGAGATAACCGGGTGCGCCTTCAACCCCCATGCTGCGGGCTTTGGCTGCATGGCTGTATATGCCAGGTGTGACCGAGCGCGTACTGTCCAGTTCCATGACCGGGAAACGGTGAAAACCATCAGCCTCGTACCATTCGGGGTGACGGCTGAAGCACCTGGCATCGGGACGGCCAATCTGCCCGACGGTGAATTCCCGCCCGGGCAGGAAGTCCTCGACCAGGGCCGGCTGCTTGTAGGCTTCGATCACATACTTTATGCGTTCACGCAATTGGCTGAGGTCATTGACTACCGCTCCGGTGTCCACACCCATGCCGGTACCTTCGCGGGCAGGCTTGACAAATAAGGGAAAATGCAGCTCGGGGCGTAATGGCTCATCACCCAGGCTGAATTCCTGAAAGGATGCTACCGGTAGATTTCGGTCACGCCAGATGCGCTTGGTCAGGGTTTTATCGAGTGCGATGGCGTTGGTCAGGACGCGCGAGGCAGTATATGGGATCTTGAGCAATTCCAGAAGGGCCGGGATGTGGGCTTCGCGTGCATCTCCCCCTAATCCCTCGGCGATGTTGAAGCAGATATCCGGCTTGAATTTTCGCAGGGCGTAAGGCAGTTCGCCATCCGCCAGAATGAATTCGGTCTTATGGCCGTCTGTTTCGATGGCAGCCTGTATTGCCTGGATGGTCTCGATGTGGTCGTAATCAGCATAGGCATCAGGCGGTACACCGTCTGGCAGTGGGATGGACTCGTCCTTGAGGTTCGCCAGGACTGCCACCCGCCAGGACCGCCCGGGGCTATGCCGGGGACTGGGAGGCTTGTCGCTCTCCTTGTCTTCCAGGTTTGTCTCACTCATTGATGGTCATCTCCTAAGTAAAAAGCATAAAAAGTAGGGTTAGTATATAACAAGTCCCGCAGAATGCAAGAGTATTCTACCTGGCAGGCTGGCAGGTCCCCGCTGGAATACTTCACGAAAATGCCCTCTACTGGACAAGATAAATGCTTTCAGGTATTATTACGGCGGTCTGAGAAGGCCGGATCACACTAAATTAATCAAAAAGCCCCCTGGAGGGGGTGCAGCAGCATGGCTTTGAACGGACAATCGTGTAAAAACCTGACGGAAACCGATAGCCTGCCCGGATAGGAAACTCTTATCCGGGTAATTGTACGTTGGTGGAACTGATGAAGGAATCATTAAAAGCGTAGTGTCTCGGGTGTCCCAAAAAGCTGCCTTGAGCTGCTCTTTCCAGAGTACCACCAGGACCGGTCGGAATAATTGTACAGGTCAGATAGTGACCGGTTTATAGTCTTGAACTCATCCCAGGAAATTAAATCGGTGCGGAGGAGAAATGACGGATCAGATCAAACAGATCACCAGCGATCTTCAAAAACAGATCGAAGCCTACCAACCCGAGGTCAGCATCCGTGACATCGGTACCGTGGCTGAGGCAGGTGATGGCATCGCCCGGGTGATGGGGCTGGCGAATGTTAAATCACAGGAATTGGTACAGTTCCAAAACGGGGTAATGGGCATCGCCTTCAACCTTGCTCAGCACCAGGTCGGTGTGATCGTAATGGGCGATTATAGCGAGATCAGCGAAGGCATGACCGTCCATTCAACCGGTCGCATCGCTTCGGTTCCTGTTGGTGATGGGATGATCGGGCGGGTGGTCGATGCTCTTGGCAAGCCGATAGACGGCAAGGGATCTATCCAGTTCAGCGGCTATCGTCCCATCGAGCGGATCGCGCCCGGCGTGGTCGCCCGCCAGGACGTGGACACACCCGTCCAGACCGGTATCAAGGCAATTGACTCCATGATCCCGATCGGTCGCGGGCAAAGGGAGCTGATCATTGGCGACCGCCAGACCGGCAAGACAGCAATCGCCCTCGATTCGATCATCAACCAGAAGGGCAAAGATCTGGTCTGCATCTACGTAGCGATCGGCCAGAAGAAGGCTGCGGTCGCGCGCACGGTGGCTTTGCTCGAGCGGTACGGCGCCATGGATCACACCATCATAGTCTTGGCATCAGCAGATGAGTCAGCCGCCTTGCAGTACATTGCACCTTACGCCGGCTGCGCCATCGGCGAGGAGTTCCTGGAGACCGGCCGCGACGCGCTGGTGATTTACGATGACCTTTCGAAACACGCCTGGGCATACCGCCAGGTCTCATTGTTGCTGCGGCGCCCGCCTGGTCGTGAAGCGTATCCGGGTGATGTCTTCTACCTGCACTCCCGTCTGTTGGAGCGGGCAGCCCGCCTGGCGGACAAGTATATTATCGTCAATAAAGAATTCGAGGGAAATACAGTCTCCGTCAAGGACGGCGTGGATGGCAAGGTGTATGGCGGTCCACGCTCGCTCCACGACGCCGAAGAAGCCCTCAAAGCAATGAAAGATCCCAACAACTATAAACTGGTTAAACTGACCGGTTCCGGGGGTTCACTGACAGCCCTGCCCATCATTGAAACCCTGCTGGGCGATGTTTCGGCATATATCCCGACCAATGTGATCTCGATCACGGACGGCCAGATCTACCTGGAAGGCAACCTGTTCAATGCCGGCATCCGGCCAGCTATAAATGTGGGTATCTCGGTCTCACGTGTGGGCAGTTCTGCTCAGGTGCGCGCCATGCGGCAGGTGGCAGGCAGACTGCGCCTGGACATGGCTGCCTACCGTGAGCTGGCAGCTTTTGCCCAGTTTGGCTCCGACCTGGACAAGGCTACCCAGAACCAATTGAACCGCGGCCAACGCATGCAGGAGATCCTCAAGCAGCCCCAGTACCAACCCATGTCATTGAAGGATCAGGTGATGATTATTTACGCCGGCACGAGCGGTTATGCTGACGCAGTGCCCATCGAAAAGATGCGGGATTGGGAGACTGACCTGATACGATATATGGAAACCAGCCACCCCGAGATCGGGAAGGATATCACCTCCCGGAAGCGCATCAGCGAAGAGACAGATGTCAAATTGCGCCAGGCGCTGGATACTTTCAAGATGAGCTGGCAGGGTTAGGCAGCAGGGTAAAAGATCATGGCTTCAGCCCGGGAAATGCGGCTCCGCATACGGAGCATAAAAAACATCTCACAGGTGACACGCGCCCTGGAAGCGGTCAGCGCCAGCAAGGTCCGCAAGGCAGTGGCAGCGGTGATGGGAACGCGGCCATACGCGACCAAAGCCTGGCAGGTGCTGACGCACGTCGCAGGGCAACCGGGACACGAGAACCTGCATCCCCTCCTGACCGCGCGCCCGAACGTGCGGAACGCCCTCGCGGTAGTTGTCAGTGGCGACCGTGGACTTGCCGGGGCATACAATGCCAATATCATCCGGTTCACTGCACGGTTTTTTGATCACTTCAAAGTGCCCGTGCGTTACATTGCTGTTGGCCGCAAGGGACGCGACATTCTGGTCCGACGCCGCAAGCAGGTCATCGCCGAGTTCCCCAACCAATTGGCAGCTCCTTCCTTTGCAGAGGTTTCGGCAATAGGCCGCATGGCAGTCAATGAGTTCCTGGAAGGCAGGGTGGACGAGGTCTATCTTGTATTCACTGATTATATAAGTATGGTCAAGCAGGAAGTGGTGGTTAAAAAACTTTTACCACTGGAGATCGAAACTGATGAAGAACGAGTAGTAACATTCGAACAAAAGAATAAAACCTCGGCAGCTTACATCTATGAACCAGCCGAAACTGAGATCCTGGACGAGATCATCCCGCGCTTTACAGCCTTGCAGGTATACCAGGCTATTCTGGAGTCACTTGCCAGTGAGCACGCTGCGCGCATGGTCTCGATGCGGAACGCGACCGATAATGCACTGGATCTGGCAGCAGTATTACAACTGGAATACAACAAGGTACGGCAGCAGTCCATCACCAGCGACATGCTGGACATAGCGGGCGGCGCGGAAGCACTTGCCCGGGTACTCTCTCAGTAATCATCCAGTTTTGGAGGCGAGCATGGCTAAATTGCAGGGGCGAGTAGTGCAAATTCAAGGGAGCGTGGTGGATGTTGAATTCCCCGAAGGGGAACTTCCTGAGCTTTATGAGGCGATAGAAATACCGCGTGAGAATAAGACTCCGCTCGTGCTGGAAGTTCAAAACTACCCGGGTGACAACTGGGTGCGGACCGTTTCAATGGATACCACCGATGGTCTGCAGCGGGGTGTTCTGGCTACAGCAACCGGAGCGCCCATCATGGTGCCAGTTGGCGAGGTAACACTGGGACGCATCTTTAACGTGCTCGGACGCCCCGTGGATGAACACGGCGAGGTAAAAGCCGAGATGCATTACCCCATTCACCGCCCGGCTCCACCATTCGCCGAACAATCCACTCGTGTGGAAGTTTTCGAAACCGGCATCAAGGTCATTGATCTTATCGCTCCCTTCACCAAAGGCGGCAAGACCGGAATTTTTGGCGGCGCAGGTGTCGGCAAGACGGTCGTCATCATGGAATTGATCCGATCGATCGCGACCGTTCACCAGGGCAACTCGGTGTTCGCAGGAGTGGGTGAGCGCACTCGTGAAGGAACACAGCTCTACCGTGAAATGCTCGAATCAGGCGTCATGAAGGATACCGTGATGGTCTTTGGTCAGATGAACGAGCCTCCGGGCGTACGCCTGCGGGTGGCTCTGGCAGCGCTTTCGATGGCAGAGTACTTCCGCGACCAGGGACGTGATGTGCTATTGTTCATCGACAACATATTCCGGTTCACCATGTCCGGGTCAGAAGTATCCGCCTTGCTCGGACGGATGCCGTCTGCGGTTGGTTACCAGCCAACCTTGGCGACCGAGATGGGTGAGCTGCAAGAGCGGATCACGTCCACCCGCACCGGATCGGTCACCTCCATGCAGGCGGTTTACGTCCCTGCAGACGACTACTCCGATCCCGCCCCGGTGGCAACCTTCACTCACCTGGATGCAACCATCGCTCTCGAGCGCTCGATCGTGGAAAAAGGTATTTACCCGGCTGTAGACCCGCTGGTTTCCACTTCCCGTATTCTCGATCCGAATATCGTGGGTGAAGAACATTACACCACGGCACGTGAGGTACAGCGCGTGCTCCAACGCTATAAAGACCTGCAGGATATCATTGCCATCCTTGGTATCGATGAACTGAGCGAAGATGACAAGCTCATCGTCTCGCGCGCCCGCAAGATGGAACGCTTCTTCTCCCAACCATTTTTCGTGGCGGAACAGTTCACCGGCATCCCGGGTCGTTACGTGCCATTAAAGGAAACCGTACGCGGCTTTCGGGAGATCCTGGATGCCAAACACGACGACCTACCTGAACAGGCTTTCATGATGGCTGGTACAATAGATGATGTCATTGAGAAAGCCGAGGAGCTGGATAAGGCGTAGTTCCAGCGATCCGGCACATCCGTCCGAGGTGAGTTCCTGAATGTATAACCCGATTAGGTAATGGAATGACCATTCGTTGTGAAATCGTGTCACAAGACCGGATGGTTTTTGAAGGTGATGTGGACATCGTTGTCCTGCCAGGGACCGCGGGTGAGATGGGTATCCTGCCTCATCACGCGCCGCTCTTGACCACTTTAAATTACGGATTGATTAAGGTCCGTTATCAGGGCAAGGAAGAGCTTTTCACGGTCGCTGGGGGTGTCGCTGAAGTGCAGCCCGATATCGTCACCATTCTGGCAGATGCGGCAGAAAACGTGGAAGAGATCGATCTGGACCGGGCTGAGGCAGCCCGCCAGCGTGCCGCGGACACTTTATCAAAGTCAGTACCCCTGGAACAAGATGCGTACCTGGCAATCGAGGCGGCTTTGCGACGCTCCAACCTGCGCATCGATGCAGCACGTCGATTCCGGAAAGGTACTCAGAAACCCAGTCGGTTAACAGAAGAGCATTAAGCCGTGGCACTTTTTTCCAAAAACTTAGGCATCGACCTGGGGACCATGGTCACCCGCCTGGCAGATTCCAGCCAGGTTCTGCTCGAGGAACCTACTATTGTTGCCATTGAAACTGACAATGAAAAAAGGACCGAGAAGATGGTGGCGGTGGGGAAAGAAGCCCTGGATATGTACGGTCGCGTTCCCCAGAGCATAGAGGTTGCCCGCCCGCTCAAGAATGGTGTCATCGCTGACTATGTAATTGCAGAAGGTTTGCTCTCAATATTGCTACGGCGTGTCAGCGGATCCTTGCTCCTTTTCCGTCCAAGGGTGATGGTTTCTGTACCACATGATGTGACCAGCGTTGAGAGGCGGGCAGTATATGAGGCTGTCAGCGAGGCTGGCAGCCGTGAAACCTTTTTAATTCAGCAGCCTCTTGCCGCGGCATTGGGCATTGACCTGCCAATCAGTTCACCATCCGGTAACATGGTCATATGCCTGGGAGGTGGCGTGACCCAGGCTGCAGTGTTGGCGATGTATGCCATCGTCTCGGCTGGAACGCTGCGAGCAGGTGGATTGGAACTGGATGAGGCAATCGTAACCTACATCCGCCGCAAATACGGCATTATCATTGGTCAAGTAACAGCCGAGCAACTGAAGATCAAGATCGGAGCTGCCGTCCCGCAGGATCAAGAAAAGAGCATGGAAGTCCAGGGACAGGATCAGGTAACAGGATTGCCCCGTCCCGTAACTTTGACCACAGGTGAGATCGTGGAAGCACTCCAGGATCCACTTAAGATGGTGATCGAAACCTGCCGCCAGGTGCTTGAAAGAACCCCGCCTGAACTGGTTTCAGATATCATAGATCGGGGAGTGGCTTTATGCGGAGGCGGTGCATTGCTGCTTGGCATTGACAGGTTGCTGACCAAATCGCTGGGCATCCCTGCCTACCTGGTGGATAACCCTCTTACCTGCGTGGTGGAAGGGACAGTGATGGGACTGGAAAAGTACTCGATCTTAAGGCGGAACTTGCCTACCGTGTGAATTATCTCCAAAAAGGGTATTCGAAAGCCGAGAGGTTACACCTGTTATCAGATGGGTTGATGAAAACGTAACCTGCTAACCTGCATCAGGTATTTACTCCGACGACATTTATCCAAACCGAAATGTATGTTGTGACGGGTGATCTTATTCGGAAGGAATCCGGCGAGTGAATATGACGTAAGGAACCTGGAGGTCCTTATAAGGATGGTCTATCTCTCGGTGGCAATTGCATGACATCTGTTGCGCCACTTATGGTTTTTTTTGGGTGACCTTGAATCAAATCTATGGTATTTCTGCCGCCAGGTAAACGAAAAAGCGGCGCCTGGGATGGCACCGCAAGTTTCCGGATGGGATCGTTTTAAAGATAATATGTCATTCGCTGCAAATGCGTGGCTGGATCAAGGTATTGCACTTTGACTCCCGAGGGGATATTTAAACTTATCGGGGCATAATTGAGGATGGCTTTTACCCCGGCTTTGACCAGCTTATCGGTGACTTCCTGAGCCGACTTTGCAGGAACGGTCAACATGGCAATTATAATTTTTGCAGACCGGATCCTGTCGACCATATTGGTTGTATCTTGAACAATGAAATCTCCAATCTTTTGTCCTATCTTGTTGGGGTCGTTATCAAAAACCATGGCAATGCGAAAACCTCGATTTACAAAACCCTGATAGCGCGCCAGGGCATGACCCATATCTCCTGCGCCGACCACGACCACATCCCAAATTCGGACAATTTTTAATATCTCCCTGAGTTTGTCAATTAAAAAGGGGATATTATATCCGGTTCCCTGTTTACCAAATTCACCGAACTGGGATATATCTTTTCGGATCTGCGCTGCCGAAATACCAACACGGTCTCCCAATTCTTGCGAGGATGTGGTCTGGGCACCTGCCTCAGCCAATCGCTGAAGGGCGCGCAGGTAGATCGGCAGGCGTCCAATGATGATATCAGGGACATTTTTGACAATCATAGTAGCTCCATTATCCTTTGGAATGATTAATAACCGCGTTTTGCATAAAATCCCAAACTGACACGTACCATGTATACCAGGAACAGGTCAATTTTATCCAAATAATAACCGCAGTTAGGTGTAAATTTACCATAAAAAGCCATTTTGTACAATTAGTCAGAATATGAAGGCTGGATAAAATGACCGAACCGATGAGCATCTGTAAAAAATAATCAAATTGAACCCATTGGCAGTTTTTGTATAGACAAGCAAGGGATTCTCAGGGTTTAATCCGAATGAAATTGTTTTTTGAAGATCGAGACGAATAACATCAGCAAGGTAACCAAATAAACCGCCATTGATAGGTCAGTAAAAAAGGGATTTCCATAAATTGTATTATCAATATGGATATAAACTCACTCAACCCCGTATGGTTCAGAGGGGATATTTATAGTAAAGATTGGACGATCAAGGTGTAACGACAATATTGCAATTCATTGATCGAAGGTACAGCCTGAAGATGGATGATAAAATTCTGCCCGGCAGAAAGCTTAACTATCCTATCGCGTTCAACACAGGTCAATCCGCCCCAATCTCCCATTAATTGGTTTTTATGCAATATATCGACTGTTAGAGCACCGTTACCAGAACAAAAAAGAGTAAAGGAAACTATAACAGGTTGTCCGGGTAAAGCGTAATCTGGTCTGAACGCTATCCAATCCTCGCCATCTCCTTCTGGTGATGAAACATCACTGGTGAAGCTGAAAGATCTCGAGGTCGATGAAGAGAAGACAATGCTGATCGCTGGTGCCTGGAGCGAATCGTTATCAAGCGGTGCGGAGACCAGAGTGGGAGTCGGTGTGGATGGCACAGGTGCCGGTGTACCTGTACCAACAATCTCGCCAGAGATGGAGATGATTGGCAGGGTTTCCACATTTTTTACCTGGACATAAGCTGAGGTGAGCCATCCAAAACCTCCCGGTCCATCCTGGAACTTGATCTGCAACCAGGTACCATAATCATTCTTTCCGGTTAGCTCGACAACATCCTGGGGGTTAAGCATGCCCAATGAATCATATTCAGTGCCTGGTCCACTGCGCACATTGACCTTTTGAATGATAACCCCAGTACCACCCAGTGAACTTTCTCCACTTGCACCAACAACTGGAACATCAACAGCGTCCTCGAGTCGGATATACAAGACCGTCAACCAGCCTTTACCTTCGGGTCCATCAGGATAGAGGATCTGAAACCAGATCCCGCCTGGATCTTTGCCGATAACCTGAACCTGTGAGGCATTTTCGAGGATGCCGATGACGGGAGCAGCAGTGTTCGGTTCCCTGCGGACATTGACCCTGGTCGTAGTGACGCCATAAACCGGCACGATGGTTGGTTCGATGGTTGGAGGGGGAGGTGTGTTGGATGGGCGTGGGGGCAGCGTAGGCGGGAGGGTTGCGGTGATGACCTGTACAGTGGGCGACAGACCGTTTTCCTTGGAAACACTTATACTACAGGAGGAACCAAGCAAAGCCAGGATGGTAAGTAATATAAAAAAAACGGATTGAGACGGGAAAACCATTTTAAATATTAGTATGATCGGATCCAGGGATATATTGCCCTCTACCGCTCAGAAAGAAATGAAGAAATGCAACAGTGGTTCATATGATAATCACATCGAAAGACTATGGATTTTCTGATCAGGGTGGACTGGAGACTTTCTTGCAGAAAGCTGCCTGAGCACTGACTGTAACGCAGTTCACCCACTGACCATTGAAATCTACAAGAATATCCACTCGATCAACAGTCTCAGTGAAATTCCCAATTATCAGGCGGCGCGGTTTATGAATAAGATCACGCACGGCACCAATCGCGCCCAGGTGCATAACTCGAGCTGTTGCTCTATCTATCTCTTTCCCCTCATTATCCAGGGTGAACTGGATGATATTATCGATGACCTGCAACGACTCTCTGAAGGGTTGGTTTACAAGGTAATCCGTAGCAAGACCAGATATACTGAAGAGAAACATGCAGACCAGGACCGGCACAAGGACAGCTATCGGCGCAGATGAGAAGAGCGATTGCTCGATCAATGTAGACTCAAGCACCCCAATAATGACCGCAGCGATGCCAATAGCAATAAGCGCAATTCCCATGAGTAACTTCATGCTTGAATAATAAGGAATATCCAGCCAGCCTCGCAAGCCAGGATCGATAAGCCGCATGAAGTAAGGTGTGAGGTGCAAAGGTATCCAAACCGTAAGCCAGGCGAACAGGCAGGCGACGCTCATCCACAGAAGAATGCCGATCATGGAACTATCCAGGCGAGCCGTCAACCAACCCGCCAGGGCAGCAACGATGATACAGATCACCAGGCTGGTAATGAAATTGAGCCAGGGGAAAGCTGCATGGGCGTGAGAAAGCAACCAGCCATCGTATCCCCAGGCTGTGACAGAAAAGGCAGCTCCACCAAACAGACCGTAGAAAAGGCCCAATATACGTTTCTTTCTCTTTATCGCGATATTCATGGTCACCTTTTTCAGGTTGGTAGGTTTACAGCATTAATTGTACCAATATTTAACAAAAATAAAACGCACCGCCTAAACAGTGCGTTTTATACCCCCGGACGGATTCGAACCGTCGCATTTGGCTCCGGAGGCCAACGCTCTATCCACTGAGCTACGGGGGCAACAGCTGGGATTTTACCATGATTCCAAAACCGTGAAATTCAT
>Ga0315285_10000128_pt1 | contig 73204 bp, 58 predicted proteins | sample YL17G09_36_MG_FD_203698 | JGI IMG/M metagenome (GOLD analysis project Ga0315285, IMG submission 203698) | Sediment microbial communities from Yellowstone Lake, YNP, Wyoming, USA - YL17G09_36 | ecosystem: Environmental > Aquatic > Freshwater > Lake > Sediment | place: USA: Wyoming | collected... | reverse complement strand
CACGCGCGCGGTGAACTGGGCCTGCGCGTGGTCAAGTACCTGCCTGCCGACGTGCTCGACTGCGCGCTGGAAATCGGCCTGCGCGGCGGGCTGGGCGACGACTGGCTGCGCGTGGGCGGGATCAAGGCGTTTGCCGACGGCGCGCTTGGCCCCCGCACGGCGGCCATGCTGGCCCCCTACGAGGGAGACCCGCAGAACGTGGGCATCCTGACGACGGACGAGGCCGCATTGCGCGCGCTGGCCCGCAAGGCGACGGCGGGCGGGCTGCCGTTAGCGATACACGCCATCGGCGACCGCGCCAACCGCCTGGTCCTCGACACTCTCGCCGAAGCACGCAGGCTCAGCCCCCTCCCCTCCCTTCCCTCCCTTCCCTCCTTTCCCTCCCTTCCTTCCCCTCCCCCCCGCCATCGCATCGAACACGTGCAACTCATCCACCCTGACGACGTGGGGCGGCTGGCGGCGCTCGGCGTCGTGGCCTCGATGCAGCCGATCCACGCGACGCAGGATTCCGAGATGGCCGACCGCTACTGGGGCGAGCGGTGCGCGACCGCGTACGCCTGGCGCAGCCTGCTCGAGGCCGGCACGGTGCTGGCCTTCGGCTCCGATTGTCCGGTGGAGGACCTCAACCCCTTCCTGGGCATCCACGCCGCCGTGACGCGCCGCCGCGCCGACGGCTCCCCCGGCCCAGAAGGCTGGATTCCCGCGCAGCGGCTGACGGTGGCAGAAGCCGTGCGCGGCTACACGCTGGGCGCAGCCTACGCCGCCGGACTGGAAGATCGGCTCGGGTCGCTGGCAGCGGGGAAACTGGCCGACCTGGTCGTGCTCGACCGGGACGTCTTCACGTGCGACCCGCCAGCGATTGCCCAGACGCAGGTCGTCGCGACGATGATCGGCGGGCGGTTGGTGTATGGCGAGGTGCCCTCCTGAAGGGGCTACTGAATCTCAGCCTCCCGCTCCTTCAGGGTTGTCTCCGCCTCTCTTAGTCCCGGGATTTCTCCCATTTGCTTTCTCAGGTCAGCCAGATCCTGCAAAGCATTGCGTAAGGTGAATCTATCCGGGTCTAAGGCCAGGCTCCTCTGATAAGCCTGCAGGGCCGGTTCGGTCTGATCGGTGACCAGAAGGTAGAGAGCGAGGTTGAATTGCTCCCTTGCATCGTTCGGCTCCTGGCTCAGGCTGGCACGGGCACGCTCAACGGCAGTAGCGAAATCTGAAGCGGCTTGTTCCGATTGGTTTAGCGCGGTACGAGACAGACCGCGCTGATAAAAGGGCCAACTATCATCGGGGTCAAGTTCAATGATACGGTTGAGGACGCTAATGGTATCCTCGTAGCGCCTGGCCTTATGCAACACATCACTCTTCCAAGTCCAGGCCCACTTGTAGTCGGGCTTAAGTTCGATGGCTTGATCAAGAGCGACAACGGCTTCCTCGTACCGCTCCACTTGAGCCAGGGCTGCGCCCTTACTGGCCCAAGCCCATTCGTCGTCTGGCTTGAGCTCAATGGCATGATCTAGGACAGTGGTGGCCTTTTCGTACCGCTCAGCCCGGCGCAAGGTTTCACCCTTCCAGGCCCACGCCCACTGGTAGTCTGGCTTGAGTTCGATAGCACGATCCAGGGCAGCAAGAGCCTCGTCGTATTGCTCGGCCTGACATAGAGCCTTACCCTTCCAAGCCCAGGCCTCTTCAGAGTCAGGATTGATTCCTACTGTGTGGTCAAATGCGGCGGCAGCCTCATCGTAGTGCCCAACTCGGTGTAACACCATACCTTTATTGCCCCAAGCCCATTCGTACTTGGGGTTGAGTTCCGTGGCGCAGTCGAGGGCAGCAATGGCTTCCTCGTACCGCTCGACCTGAGCCAGGGCCACACCCTTGCGTGCCCAGACCTGCTCACAGTCTGGCTTGAGTTCGATAGCACGGTCAAACGCGGCAATGGACTCGGCGTGACGTTCAGCTTGGTGCAGAACTGTACCTTTATCGCACCACACACACCCGTCTTTAGAGTCGAGTTCAATAGCACAGTTGAGGGCGACAATGGCCTCGTCGTACCGCTTGGCCTGAGCCAGAGCTACGCCTTTGTGAGACCAGTTCCAGGCATCGTCGGGTTCAAGTTCAGTGGCGCGGTCAAAGGCAGCAATGGCCTCGTCGTACCGCTTGGCCTGAGCCAGGGTTTCACCCTTCCAGGCCCAGGCCCACTCATAGTCCGGCTTGAGTTCGGTGGCGCGGTCGAGAGCGGCAATAGCCTCATCGTACTGTCCAGCCTGAGCCAGAGTCACACCTTTATTCGCCCAGGCCTCTTCAGAGTTGGAGTTGATTTCTATAGCACGGTCAAACGCGGCAACAGCATCATTGTAGTGCCCAGATTGGCGCATGGTTACACCTTTGTTACCCCAAGCCCACTCGTCATTGGGGTCAAGTTCGGTGGCGCGGTCGAGGGCAGCGATAGCCTTGTCGTACTGTTTAGTCTGGCGTAGAGCCACGCCCTTCCAGGCCCAGGCCCACTTATACTTGGGGTCGAGTTCGGTAGCACGGTCGAGGGCAGCAATAGCCTCATCGTATCGACTGTCCTGAGCCAGAGCCACGCCTTTGCCGCCCCAGGCCCATGCATAGTCAGGCTTGAGTTCGATGGCATGGTCGAGGGCAACAATGGCCTCGTCATACTGCTCGGCTAGATGCAGAACCTCACCCTTCCAAGCCCAGGCCTCTTCGGATTCAGGGTTGATTTCAGTGGCACGGTTAAAAGCAATGATAGCCTCTTCGTAATGGCCAGCCTGGCTCAGAGTTACACCTTTATTGCCCCAGAGCCACTCGTCATCTGATTTAAGCCCGATGGCACGGTCCAGAGCAGCAACAGCCTCTTCGTAACGGCCAGCCTGGCTCAGAGTCACACCTTTATTGCCCCAGAGCCACTCGTTATCCGGTTTAAGCTCAATGGCATGGTCCAGAGCAGTAACAGCCTCCTCGTACTGCTCGGTTAGGCGTAAGGCATTGCCTTTCCAGACCCAGATTAGGCTGTCATTGGGTGTACGTGCAATGGCCTGATCAAACAATGCCAGTGCTTCATCATAACGCTTTAGCCGACTCAGTACCAGGCCTTTGCGTCCCCAAGCCAAAGCATTATTGGGATCCAATCGGATGGCTTCATCGAAAGCCGTGAGAGCCTCATCGTAGCGCTTCAACCAGTCCAATACCCGACCTTTGACATTGTACGCCTGGGCGTTTTCAGGATTCAGCGTTAATGCTTCCTCTAAAGCAACCAATGCCTCCTCTTCTCGATCCGAGAAGTACAGGTTTTCGCCCAGTCGGGTGTATAGTTCGGAAGTCTCCTGGCCCAGGTCAAGCGCTTCTTGAAAAGCGTCTACTGCTTTCGTATAACGCTCGAGCGCCTGCAGGGAGGTGCCTAACGCAACCCAGACAGCGGCGCGAGTCTCAGTATCCTCCCTTGCGCGCTTTAGTGCTTGACGCAAGATCTTCACTGCCTTGGCATAGCACCCAGCGTCGTTCAATACCAACCCCAGGGCCAGGTAGGGGGTGGCTGCTTTGGGATCGCGCTTGATGGCCTTACGCAGATTGGTGATAGCTTCCTTATCTTCGCCTTCCTGATGTAGGGCCAGCCCGAAGTTGATGAAGATCTCCTGTATCCGGCGGCGATTCGTCTCCGGGCAGATGACAGTTTCTGTTGTAGGTTCAGGCATTCAGTTTTCTCCCTGTGACTGCTTAGTAGGGGCAATGAGTAGCTCCCTCCATATCTCATTGGTCAAGCGCTCGATTAATATGTCCGGCCGCCCTTCCTCGCCAAGTCGTTCCAAGGCGGTAGGTGGTCTGGATAGCAATTTGTACTCGAGGCGACGAAATTCCTCATGTATTATTTCTTCAAAATGCCTTTCTGCAGCCGTCACATGAGCCCCAGCCGCCAAGGCCCACTCGTTCACGCGACTGCCTGCCGTCTGGACCAGAGAGCCCGTCAGTTCAGCAAGGTAGTGCAGCAAGGGACTGACTGGAGGATATTCTCTATCTTCCAGCACTTTCAGTACGCACTGGATCTTGGCAGTGGGATCTGTATCTTGAATATTCTCAGCATCAATCCTGATCCGAACCTCAATGTACAAGAGATACTCGTCAATCAGCCGTGTCTCACTCTCCAGATCGGCAGCGGCGAACTTTTCTCGTGCCTGCTTGAACAGTTTCTGAGCCTCTTCTCGCTGACCCTGGAGGCACTTCAGCCGCCCCTGCTCTCGCCACAAGTGAGCCTTCACCAGCTCGGGTGCCCGGCTGGCCCCCTCGGTCTGCCATGCCCCTTCCAATTGATGGGCAGCCTCTTCCAGCAATGCCTTGCGCTCGTCGCCACTCTTCCGCTCCGCCTGATCAAGCGTCCGCAGGGCAGCATGGTACAGGCGGCTGGTGGGACGGGGTGGAACCGGCTCTGATGGCGCTGGGTAGAACGCCCTCACACTTCTGGAAAGGGTCAGCCGCTTTTCCAGATCGTCGCTCAAGCGATACAGGGCTTCATGTTGTCCTGCCTGGCGCTCTGAGATGACGAATCCTTCTTTCTTCAACCGCTGGATCTCGGTGCGTACGCTTTCTGGATTCAATCCCGTAGCGTGCACCAACTGGGCGATGGTGAACTCGCCAAGCAACAGCGCGTTCCGCTGTACCTTGAACCTGACCTCGCCGTGGGGGGTTCGAACAACCATGGTTTTACGCTCCTGTGGAATAGGTTTCTAGGGATAGTACCAAAGTACTATTTTACGATATTATACCACAATATGTTCAAATGAGCAAGATCTGGCGAGGGAATTATACCGGCGGCAACATCTCGAATAACGTTCGCAGGTCGTCCGCACTCTCGATTTTGTGTATCAGCGAGTCGGGGGCGTGTTCGAATTCTTGCTCCATGCGGATGATGAGTCGAGTGGGCCAGAACTCAGCCTCACGTGACCAGGGCTCAAAGGCAGCCAACTCCCAGTTAATTAAGTCAAAACGTTCCGGTGGTAGGCATGGTTGAAGATCTTGCGCAAGTGAATACCCCCGTGGTAATGGAGAACGCAACTTCGAGTACCAATGGTTGACGAAGACGTCAGTCTGCTCACGAGTCAGTGGGAACCCTATCCGTAAGCGTTCGGGTGGCTCTCGTCTCGTGGTAGATGTGTTTAGTCTGTATAGATCGGTGAAAGGTATGCCCAGTACAGACAGGGAAAGCTCAGTCAGGCGATCAATTATTTCAGAGCGTTCGGCTCTGCGCGCTTCGGTATCCCCGTATCGCCGAGACTGTCCGATATTTTCGGTCAGCCGTTGCCGATAAACACAGAATTTAGGGTAACGAAGATGATCCTGCTTCATTCGGTCCCGCAATTGATCCAGTCCGGTTTCATAGCAGGAATAGACATCAAATTGGTGAGTGCTTGCCTCTATCCTTTTCTCTGATGGTGGGGCATAAAGGCGCTTCATAAAGTAGTCAGCAGCGTAGAGTAGCCAGCCATCATTAAAAAGTTCGTTTTTTCCAGAGTCGAGTGCAAATATGTGAGCAACGTACTCGTGCATAAAGAAGTATAGGTAGGCCAGGTATAGGCCAAAATTCCGATTGAACGCGAAGGGCACAAGGATAACATCTTCCAACGACTGTCCCGTTTCCTCATCCGGGTATCGCTCGCGAAAAGCCAGAGGGACAGGGTGGTACCCAAAGTCACTGTCCCGACTTTCCATCTCCCAATCGTAAAGAAACACTAGCCGTGCCTCACGGTCCATTCGGGCCTGGGTTACAAGCCAGGGTGACCCGGCGTAGAAGGCACGAGCCAACTGCCGCCCTTGCTGGTGGAAGGTTTCCAGGTCATCCTGGTAACGCCAGGTAGGGGCAGCGGTTCTGGCTGCTTCGATCACCTGGTGAAATATGGCTGCTGCTTGAGGATTCCGGTCTTTGAAGAAACCCTCGTAACCACGTAATAGATCACCTAATCTCTCAACTGCCTGCTCCAGGTCACGTGGAGATGCCTTCTGGAAAAACTCGTGTAGCGACTGGTCAAAACATTGACAACATTCGTCGCACGTCAAGCGTGTGTCGGTGCGCAGGACATCGCTGAGGGCTGGCAAACGGGTGAGCAGTTGACGGCAGAACAGAGTGTACGCACTCAGTTTGGTGGCTACTTCATCGGGCAGATCCATCTCACGCTCCTGTCTACTTCTTTCTGCCCCTGACCTTACGCCGTCGTTTCTCTTTGGCCGAGAAACGTTTCTTTAGCCGGGGCAACACGATTTCTTTGTACGCTTCCAGTGCAATGCCCGACAACAACGTAAGTACAGCAGTTACAACCACATCGGTAGGGGTGGTCTTTTCCACCTCGACCCGGAACTCTCCACTGCTCAGCAACTGCTCCTGCCCTGCCTCGCGCAGCGCGGCCTCTATGGTGGGGAGTATCTCGGCTTTGACTGAGGAGACTGTGTCGGGGGGGATTGGCCGGATGGCCAATTCAATGTACTCAGCTTCTTCTCCCTGGCTTGAGACCATCGTGACCTCCTTAAAGAAGCAAATCATTGCGACACTGTCGTCAATTATACTATCATTCTTGCTTTCTGGCAAGTGGTGGTGGCCACAAAAAATGCCACACGGCCGGAACTGCCAGTCCCGCCGGGTCACCCTGGCCGAACCGGTGCACAGCCGCATTGAAACGCAGGTCGGGCACGGCTGCCATCAGCCATGCGCCGCCTGCGTGTGCCGGTCAGGGGGTATGCGTACCGCTTGGCTATGCTCTGGGGCTAGGCCGTCTGCTCTGTGTACAGTTGGTAGGCGTCGCCGACCGTCTCGATTTCCCAGGCCGCCTCGACCGGGATGCTGATCCCCATCTCCTCCATGCGCAGCATCAGGTCCACCAACTGGATGGAGTCGGCGAGCAAATCATCTACAAATGAGGCCTCGCGGACCACTTTGCCTTTCTCCACCTGCAGTCCCTCGGCGATGATGTTTTGAAATTCATCGAAGGGGATGGGCGCCCGATTTTGCTTCTGGCTCACTGTGATTCACCTCCTTTCATCCAGCACCGGCTCTTCCAGGCCGGTGCTGCCCATCGCACGCAGTTTGAACTTTTGCGGCTTGCCCGTCTCCGAACGCGGGAACTCGGCCACAAATTGGACGCGGCTGGGGATTTTGTACGGCTCCAGTGCGGCCCGGCAGTACTCCAGCACCTCCTGCGCGGCCATCTCTGCCCCATCCTGGAGGATGATAAAGGCCCACGCGCTCTCGCCGCCCACGGCCGAGGGCACGCCGACCACCGCCGCCTCTCGGATCTTGGGATGGGCTGTCAGGTAGGTTTCGATCTCGGCCGGATAGACGTTCTGCCCGCCCCGGATGATCACGTCCTTCTTGCGCCCCACGATGCGCACGTAGCCTGCCTCGTCTATCACGGCCAGGTCGCCGGTATAGTACCAGCCGTCCTCGTCTATCACTGCGGCCGTCGTGTCGGGCGCACGGTAGTAGCCCAGCATGATGCTGTCGCTGCGGCAGGCCAGTTCGCCCACCTGCCCCGGCGGCAGTTCACGCCGCTCCTCGTCCACGACCTTGACCTCCATCCCCGGCATCGGGCGGCCGACGGTTTCGGACTGCCGCGTGCTGGAGTCGGCCAGGCTGGTGGCGGAGATGCCGCCGGCCGTCTCCGTCGCACCGAAGCCAATGTGGACCGCACAACCGAAGCGGCGCTGGATCTCGCGCGCCAGGTGCGGCGGGCACGGCGCGGCGCCGGTGCCACAGATCAAGAGCGACGCCGTGTCGTACCGGTCAAACTCTTGTACCCCTAGCATGACCTGGTAGGCCATCGGCACCGCGACCAGGACGGTCACCCGCTCCTGCTCGATCAGCCGCAGCGCCTCGCGGGGGTGGAAGCGCGGCATCACGACCAGCCTGTCGCCCATCAGCAGTCCCTGGAGCATGACCTCCAGCCCGGTGATCGTATGCCAGCCGACGGTCGAGAGGAAGGTCTGGGGGCGGCCGGCGGCGCGCAGCAGCCGCTCCCGGTAGCGCGCCAGCGCGATGGCCGTCTGCCCCAACGTCTTGAGGCTGGGCCGCCGGAGCCACAGTTCGCGCAACTTGACGCTGGCGACGACCGGCGCGATCAGGCTGCGGTGGCTGTGCATCGTGCCTTTCGGCGTGCCGGTCGTGCCGGAGGTGTAGAGCAGCGTCAGCAGGTCCTGGGGCGAGATGTCGGCTGGCGGCAGGGAGGTATCATCTCCTGGAGCCATCAGCGCAGCCAGGGATTCGTCGTCTCCCTTCTCTGCATCGGTGAAAATGACGTGGCGCAGGCTGGCGGCCTGCTGGCGTACCTCGTCCTCGATCGGGCGAGAGGTCACCAGCGCTGCTGGCTCCGCGTCGCGGAGCACGTCGCTCAGCCCCCGCTGGCGGGTCTGGGGGTTGAGGGGGACGATGACCGCGCCCAGTTCGGCCGTCGCAAAGAACAGCGCGACGAACTCCAGCCCCGGCGGCAGGAGCGCGGCAATTTTGTCCGCCTTGCGCACCCCCAGCCGGTAGAGACCCCCGGCCAGTGCATGAATGTGGTCGAGCAGTCCACCGTAGGTGACCCGCACGTCGCCGCAGACGAGCGCCTCCTGCGTGAGGCGCGTGTCGGCCACATCCCGCAAAGCCTCCAGCATGGTCATCTGCGTGTTGAGCATTGCTCCGCCCCTATTTCCTTGTCTCCTCGTCCCCTCACAGTGCCAGCTTGTACAGCCGGTAGTGCTTGTAGCGTTCCGCGCCCAGCCGGTGGGCGATCAGGTTGACCATCGGGTTGAACTCGGAGGTCAGCGAACCGTCCAGCCAGGCGTAGCCCTTGTCGAACACCGCCTTGACGGCCTCCAGGTACAGCAGCGCGTCGATGCCCCGGCGGCGGTATTCCTCCAGCACGCCCATCAGTTTGAAGGAGACGACGTCAATCTGGCGGATGTAGCGGTTGATCTTGAGCCAGTTCAGCGGGAAGAGGCGGCCGTTGAGGCGGACCAGCACGCGGTTGATGTCGGGGACGGCGACGCAGAAGCCGACCACCTTGCCGTCTGACTCGGCGAAGAGCGCCAGGTCCGGGTCCAGGAAGGGGCGAATCTGGCCGGCGAAGCGCAGGAACTCTTCCTCCGTGATGGGAATATAATCGGGCAGGTGGCGCAGCGTGACGTTGAAGAGGTAATGCGCGGTGGCGATCTCCTCGTCCCACTTTTCCAGGCGTACCTTGCGGATGGTGACGTTAGCCGCCTGGCGTGCCACGTCGGCCACGCGCAGGAGTTCGGGCGGTAGGTTCTTCAGTTCCTCACCGATCTGCGAGCGGAAGGCGCGCCAGGCAAAGGCATCTTGTTCCTTTTCCATGCCGTACTGTTCCAATAAGTCCTTGTAGTAGAGCGGCGTGTGCCCCTCGAGCATCACGGGTGGGCAATTGGTTTCCCCGACCAACACACCCGGGCAATCCCAGTCGCCAAAGTTGGTCGGGCCGCGCATGTGGGTCATCTTGCGCTCGCGCAGCCACGTACAGACCGCGTCCAGCAACTGCCCGGCGACGGCGTAGTCTTCGACGACCTCGAAGCAGCCAAAGCCGCCTTCCTGGCGGCCAAAGTATTCAACGCGCTGGTGGTCTACGAAGGCACCGATCGTGCCCACGACCTCCCGGCCACGGCGGGCCAGGAAAAGTGCCACGTCGGCGTGCTTGTAGAAGGGGCCGCGGGCGGGGTCCAGGTACTCCAGGCGCTCGGAGAGTAGGGGAGGCACCCAGTTAGGGTCGTGCCGGTAGACCCGCCAGGGAAACGTGACGAAGGCCCGCAGGTCGCGCCGGGTGGTGACCGGTTGGATCTGGATGGATGACATTGCTTTGATTCCTCTTTGTGAGCAGTGAGAAACCAGGTTTTGGTTTCTTGTGCTGGCGTCATAGATTGACACTACAGCCCAGCCCGGGGCTGTCGGTAGCGATGAGCCAGCCCTCCTCCAGACGAAAGCCAGGCACGCTGGGATCGCCGATCAGGTCGAAGTGGCCGTCGAGGTCGCCGTAGCGGACGTTGGGGCTGCTGAGCGCGAAACTCAAGCCCGCGGCGGTGAGCAGCGCCGGCTCGTTGACGCAACTGACCATCGTGGCCATCTGGGCCGCACGGGCGATCGCGTCCACCTGGCGCGCGCAGCGCAACCCCCCGCACGTGGCCAGTTTGACGCTCAGGCCGTGGGCGGCCCGCCGGGCAGCGATTTCGAGCGCCGAGGCTGGCCCGACCACGCTCTCGTCGGCCAGGATGGGCACCGGGCTGTGCCGGGTGACCTGGTACAGCGTGTCCAGGTCGGCGGCGGGCGTGGGCTGTTCCAGCATCTCCAGTTCGTCCTGCAGCGCACGGGCCACGTCGAGCGCCTGTCGGGCGGTGTATCCCTGGTCGGCGTCCAGGCGGATGGTGCACTGGGGCAGCGCGTCGTGGATCGCCCGCACGCGGTGGACGTCCTCGTCGGGGTCGAGGCCGCCCTTGACCTTGAGGATGCGGAAGCCCTGGCGGGCGCGCTCGCGGGCCAATTCGACGGTTTCCTTGACCGGCGCGATGCTGATGGTCACGGAGGTCTGGATGCGGCTGCGGTAGCCGCCCAGCAGGCGATGGAGGGGCATACCGGCGGCCAGGCCCAGCAGGTCGTGGAAGGCCAGGTCGAAGGCGCACAGCGCCGAGGGGGTGTGCTCGGTAAGCAGGGCCAGTTCGTCCAGCGCGTACTCGGTGTTGAGCGGGTTCAGGTCGCGGGCACGCTCGGCGCAGGCGCGGCAGGCCTGGATGACATCCTCCAGCGTCTCGCCGGTGAGCGCCGGGTCAAAGGCCGCACAGCCCCAGGCCACCTGCCCCTGGCGCGTGACGACGTGCACAAACACGACCGTCACACGGTCAACCGCCGGGTGGTAGGCCGTCCGATAAGGCAGGCGCAGGCTCAGTTCGACCGGCACAACTTCGACGTCGGTGATCTGCACGGGGCACCTCCTTTCGCGTGTCAGCCCCCGCCTTCCTGAAAGCATGTATAGCACTAATTTGGGATTGTGGCAAGTGAGTAAGAAGGGAGGGAAGGGAGGGAAGGGAGGGAAGGTTGTAGGACAAGATGCTATCTTGTCCCTATGGCGACGGCTCGCCCAGGAAATGCAGGAAATGTACGATCGTCTCGATCCCTCGATAGAAATTGGGCAGGTGGAATTTCTCGTTGGGGGAGTGCAGCCGGTCGTCGGGCAGACCGAAGCCCATGATGATCGTCTCGATTCCCAACACTTGCTGGAACGTAGCAACGACGGGGAGCGAGCCTCCCGCGCGGACGAAGACCGGCGGCTGGCCGAAGGTCTCGGCGTACGCGCGAAAGGCCGCCTGCATGGCCGGGCTGTCGCGGCGGACGATGGCGCTCTCACCGCTGTGCAGGTCGCGCACCTCGACTTTGACCCCAGGCGGGGCGATGCGCGTCAGGTAGTCGCGAAGCAGGTACATGATCTCGGCCGGTTTCTGGTCCGGCACCAGGCGCATTGAGATCTTGGCGCAGGCCTGGCTGGGGAGGACGGTCTTGGCCCCCGGCTGGGTGTAACCGCCCCACATGCCGTTGACGTCGAGCGTGGGGCGGGCGGTCGTCCGCTCGGTGATCGTGTACGCCGGGTCGCCCCAGTCGGTCTCGACGCCCGCTTCGCGCAGCCAGTCCTCGCGCTCAAAGGGCACCCTGGCCAGTTCCGCGCGCTCGTCGGGAGAGAGTTCCCGCACGCGGTCGTAGAAGCCGGGGATGGTGATGCGCCCATGCTCGTCCTGGAGGCGGGCGATCATGGCGCACAGCGCGTTGAGCGGATTGCACACGGCGCCCCCGTAGATGCCAGAGTGCAGATCGTGGTCGGGGCCGGCCACTTTGACCTCGACGTAGGCCATGCCGCGCAGCGCGTAGACGATGGAAGGCAGGTCCTTGCTCAGGAGGTCGGCGTCGGAGATGACGGCCACGTCGGCGGCCAGGAGTGCAGTGTGCTGGCGGATGAACGGCTCCAGGCTGGGGCTGCCGCACTCTTCCTCGCCCTCGAAGATGCATTTGACGTTGACCGGCGGCGCACCCGCCGTCTGGCTGAACGCTTCGACGGCCTTGACGTGGGTGTACAACTGCCCCTTGTCGTCCGACGCGCCCCGGCAGAAGAGGTCGTCGCCGACGATGGTCGGCTCGAACGGCGGGGTGTGCCACTGGTCGAGCGGATCGGGGGGCTGGACGTCGTAGTGGCCGTAGACGAGGATAGTGGGGGCGTGGGGGCCGGCCGCCAACCACTCCGCGTAGACGACGGGGTGGCCGGCAGTGGGCATCACTTCGACTGTGGGGAACCCGGCCGCCAGCAGTCGGTCGTGCAGCCACGCGGCGGCCCGCTCGACGTCAGGCTTGTGCTCCGGCTGCGTGCTGATGCTGGGGATGCGCAGGAATTCGATCAGTTCGGCCAGAAATCGATCGCGGTTGGTTCGCACGTAGTCTAGTTTCCGCATTGGTCACCTCCGTATTCCCAACTCAAAAACGCTGCTTGCTCATCCATCTCACCCCATGCCAGGAGAAACTCATCGCGCAATGCCGAAACTGGCCCGTATGCCAACGCCGGGTCGTGGTACGTGATCTGCTCAGTGCCGACCTTGACCACCAGTACTGTATGCTGCGTGCGAATGTTGCCCCACCCAGGTAGTCCTGGCGTCGTTGTGACAGCAGCGATGACTGCTATGCCAGCAGCCAGGGATGTCACTAGATCATCAATCGAGGCCCGTGTCACCCGCACACGGACGTTCCACTGCGTCAAGCGCTCTACTCGCGAAAAAGGTGTCCCTACACCGACTCGTGTGCCTAAAGTCTGGGCCAATTGCGCCTGGGTAGCCATAATGCCCAACTGTTCCAGAGCCATCTGTGCACAAGCGGGTAGACAATACCCCAGTGCTATCTGCTGGATATGAGCAGGCGGTTTAAGCGGAGACATCGTTGGAGGCTGTCAGGCGTTCAACTTGTTCTAGAAGCGCGGCACGTTCTTTGTCTGTCAGTGATACTGTCTGGGCGTGTACATCTACGTCTACTACGGCCAGTAATGCTCCGTCGAAGCCCCGGTAGGGTACACGCCAATGTGGTTCAGGAGTGGGAACCCACACGGGATCGCCACTGCTCAGGGCACAGCCAACCAGGTCCCCGAATACAGCATGGTCGGCCACACGGCGTGCTTCGAGCGCAAGCATCCGTTGGTGTTCCTCCAACAGGGTCTGATAATGCTCGTATTCCTCGATGCTTACCAGCACCGCCACGGGTTGTCCATCACGCTCCAGGATAACAGGATGGCTGAGATCGGTCACCGACGCGGTGTATGCTATTCCGATTTCTCTCGTCTGTTTAGGCTTACCCATCCGTTTCTGCCTCCGATTGATAATAATGAGTCCCAGTTCCATTAATTGTTTTGTACCGGTAATTGTTTTTTGGCGATTGCGGTGGAGGCACCTCTTTTTGTCTGCTGGCCTCATGATAACACGAGGTCTCTGTTATGTCAAGCGTAATGCTGCTCTCCTGCAAATCACTGAAGCAAATTTGCGTAGAGGCTCTGCCCGCCGCCGTAGTAGGCGTCGTAGACGTGGGTATAGACCTCCCGGCACTTCTCCTGGTAGAGCGGGCGTGTGTAGCAGGCGGGGAGACGGTCCAGCAATTCTTCGATCGTCAGGCGCACGTCGGCGCGCGCCTGCTGGCGCTTGCGCCAGTCCAGCACCAGTTTCTCGCGCTTGAGTTTCGCCAGCAGGTCGCGGGCCACGTGCTTGACCTGGCGGGTCTCCTCCGCGTTCAGGTGCAGGTCGGGGCGGGTGAGGACGTCAAAGATCGCCAGTTCCTCCTCGCTCAGGTTCTCGGCGATGTGCCGCTGTGCTTCCTCGTCGAGCCGCCGGGTCAGGTCCAGCAGGTCTCTGAAGAACGTCTCGACGTTGGACGAGCCCTGGTTGTATTCGTCAATCAACTGCTGGAATTCGTCCTGGTAGTTGATGCGGCTGCGATTGAGGCGGACCGCCCGTTGGATGCGGGCGTTCAGCACGCCGCGCAACCTCTCGGCCTGGGTGCGCCTGTGCCCTTGCTCGAAGCGCTGCCGCAGGCCCTCGAAATCCAGTTTGCTCAAATCGTGGAGCGGCCCGCGCCCGTGGATGACGTAGCGCCGGGCCACGATGGCCTCGTCCAGCACGGCGGTGAGGTCGTGGGCCACGGCTGTGAGGTCCACCTCGTCACCGGCTTCCGCCGCGCGGACATTTTCCGCCAGCAACAGGAAGAGGTTGTGTCGGGGCAGGAATTCCCCGGCGCGGCGGTCGGGCAGGATGGCCTGGAAGAGCCGGTTGACGTTGGCCGCCAGGTCGAGGAAATGGGCCTTGTCCTCGTCGTTGACGAGAATCTGCTCCACGGCGTCGTCCATCAGCGCGATGCGTTGGTAGACGTCCTGCATCTCCAGGATACGCTGCACGTCAATGTCCTGGTTGGTGCAAAAGGCCTCTGCCGCCGTGAGCGCCTCCCGCAGTTGCTCGACCAACGCATCTTTGTGCTGGATGGGGTATTCGCCCGGGCGGACGCCGCCGCCGGAGCCCGAACCGTAGATCGCCAGCGCCTGCTGCAGTTCGCGGAAGATGCCGACGTAGTCCACGATGAGGCCGTTGACCTTGTCGCCAAAGACGCGGTTGGCGCGGGCGATGGTCTGCATCAGCGTGTGATTGCGCATGGGCCGGTCCAGGTAGATGGTCGAGCAGGACGGCGCGTCGAAGCCGGTGCGCCACATGGCGCAGACGAAGGCGATGCGGAAGGGGTCGTCGGGATCCTTGAACTTCTCGTCCAGGTCCTCCTGCACCATCCGCCTGCGGTGGGGCAGGATGTCCAGGCCGTGCTCCCGAAATTTTTTGATTTCGTTCTGCTCCTGGGAGACGACCACCGCCACGTCGGTCGTTTCCATGTAGGCGATGGTGTCCTGTAGAGACCTGTCGGGTTTTCCGAAACCCGACAGGTCTTGCGCTGATCGGGCGCGCAGTTCCGCCAGTTTGCGCTGCCAGTATTGGCGGACCTTGTCGTACATCCTGACGGTGGTCAGTTTGTCAATCGAGACCACCATGGCCTTGCCGCGGAAGCCCCGCCCGATAAAGTGCTCGACGACGTCGGCGGCGATCTTGTCCAGGCGGTCGTCGCGGGTGATGAGGTGGTACTCGCGGACAAATTCCCGCGCCAGCCGCTCCTCCTGCGCGTCGTCCACCTCGGCCTCCTCCAGCACGCGCTCCAGGCTGGCGTTGAGCTCCTCGTCGGCCAGTTCCAGTTCGGGGATGCGGTTCTCGTAATAGAGCGGGACGGTGGCGCCGTCCTCGACCGACTGGCGGAAGTTGTAGATGCTGACGTAGTCGCCGAAGACGCGGCGGGTCTCCTCTTCCTCGTCGGCGATCAGCGGCGTGCCGGTGAAGCCGATGAAGGCGGCGTTGGGCAAGGCGCTGCGCATGTGGAACGCCAGCAGGTCGTACTGCGTGCGGTGCGCCTCGTCGGTGATGACGACGACGTCGTCCCGCTCGGAGAGGACGGGGTAACGCGTGCCGCGTGGCGCGTGAAATTTCTGGACCAGCGTGAAGACGTAGCGGTGGTTCTCCCGCAGCAACTGCTGGAGTTCCGCGCCGCTGGACGCGCGGGCGCGCTCCTCTGACTCGGTGACCACGCCACAGCGGGCGAAGGTCTTGTAGATCTGGTCGTCCAGGTCCACCCGGTCGGTGACGATGACGAAGGTCCAGTGGCCGCCCATCTTGCGCAGGACCTTCTGGGTGAAGAAAGCCATCGAGAGACTCTTGCCCGACCCCTGGGTGTGCCAGAAGACGCCCAGCCGCCCCCGGTTTTCGCGCATCTGCCGCACGGCCTCGAGTACGTTCTCGACGCCCAGGTACTGGTGGTTCTTGGCGACGATCTTTTCCAACCCGCGCTTGCCTTCGTGGTAGAGGACATAGTTCTCCAGCAGGTCCAGGAAGCGCGCCGGCGTGCAGGCCGCGCGCACGAGCGTTTCCAGCGAGATGACGCCCGCTTCGCCCTCGCTGTTGATCTTTTTCCAGGCGTTGAAATGCTCCCACGGCGCGGCGAAACTGCCCAGCACGGCCTGGCTGCCGTTGGAGAGCATGACGAAACCGTTGTACCAGAAGAGGTGGGGGACGGTGTCCAAATAGTCGCTGAGGTTGTGCGCGTAGGCGTGGCGCAGTTTCTTGACGTGGGCCTTGAGTTCGCCAAACAGGAGCGGCAGGCCGTTGACGAAGCCGACCAGGTCGGGGCGGCGGGTGTGCAGGTCGCCGGTGACCCACAACTGCTGCGCCATCAGAAAATCGTTGTGCGGCGGGTCCTCCCAGTCCACGACGCGGACGACCTCCAGGCGCTCGCGGCCCGCGTCGTCCTTGAAGGCGACCTTGACGCCGTCCTTGAGCAGCGCGTAGACCTCACGGTTGGCCTGGACGGGCGTCAGCGTGCGGCGGCCGCGGGTGAGCTCCTCGGCGGCCAGCGCCAGCGCTTCGGCCGGCAGGTCGGGGTTGAGCCGCGTCAGCGCCGCCCACAGGCGAGGGAGGAGCACCACCTGCCCGCGGTGCTCGCGGCCCAGGTAGGGGCAGCGGAGTGTGGCCTGTGCGGGGTCGAAGACCTCGTCGTAGGCATTCACCGTCTCCCAGCCCAGTGCGCGGAAGAGGGCCAGCGTGGCGGCTTCGAGGGTGGATTCGGAATCAATCGTTTGCGCCATCATGAAACCTTAAAAAATGTTGACATAGCAGGATTTATGCTGTATACTATAATAACTCATCTACCATGTGTAGAAAGAGATCTTTCACCGCTCCGCAAGGGGCGGTGATTGCATTATGTCTCCCGGTTCTCGAATTTCCTGTGCAAACCCTTGCGCGTGGATTCCCAGTCCACGTGAAAAGCCGTCACCAGGAATGTAATCATTCCCCTCTCCTGAAGGTGTTTCTCCAGGACTATGACGTAATCCCAGTGCTTCAACCAGACGTAAGTGTGTATCTTGTTGTCGGACTCTCGGTAGTTCCACACTTTGACCTGGACATCGCGACAGTTCTCAATGGTAGGGTTTACACCACGGCAAGCGTTCGGCCCGGCGAGGGTCCAGTAATCGATCGTTAGTGCTCTTATCCTGTTTGGTGATCAGATGCCAGAATCCTTCCTCGTAGATGTCTCCACCCAATCTGCGTCGGTCCCACCATACCGGCAAGCCCTCGAAGTGACAACCGGCCTTGATAAAATCGGTCTCAAAGATCCGGTACAATCTGCGGAGCACTACTTTCCACTCGCCGCTGACGGACACAATCTCGGGCAGCCACATGGGTTTCTGATCAGGCATTTGCTTCTCCTCGGCTCTTGGTCACGATGCACGCCAGATGAAAATATTGATCTTGTCCTCACGGAACAGCGTGGAGCGTGTCAGCCTGTAACCAGAACGTTCCCGCATCCGGGCCACCAGAGCGAGTTTAGCCGTGCTGGTGGAAAGCCTCCGGTTGGTATAGGAGACTGCCCCAATAAGCAGATCCGCCATCTGTATGATTTCCACTTCATCTGATCTGACGATCTGGATGTTTTCTACGATGTCTCTAGAGAAATCGAGAATGCTGTTACAGAGCACCTCGTGCAGTCTTGCCACTTTGCGCCCACCGCAAGAGTCCTTGATGTCCAGGTAGATGCTGTAAAGAGCGTGCGGTTTCAGAATGACCTTGAGCATGTCAAAGTACATTTTGTAGTACCACTCGTCGTGGGACTGCCCGAAATCCTCGTGGCGCAACAGCGTCTTGTCGGGCACGACCAAAGCGCGGAAGTGCAGGTCGTCGTCATCGAAAAAGTAATCCACGACGTCCAGGTAGAACCGGATGGCTGCCGGTGAGACTTTAGTCCACTTGATCTCAAAATCCCGTGCCAGGCAGTGCCGGCCCTTGATGTCCCGGATGCGCACACAGATCTCGCGCACCTTCTCCCTGGGACACCATACCGCCCCCAGCACCATGGCTGGCTGGTGATCGTGTTCTATGTGGCAACTTTCGTCGCAATAGATGTTGAACGCTTCGGTCATAAGTCAGTCTCCTATAACAATCTTCAACTCCGCCACGCTCAGCGCCCCGGAGACCAGGCGCGGCAACAACAGGTCGTGCCTGGTGTGAAGGCCCGGTTCGTAACCCTGACGATTTTGGGAAAAAGGGTATTGACAAGAACCCTTTAACGAACTATACTATAGATAGCTCATCAGATAGCTCATCTACCAGGTGTAGAAGGAGTAACGATGTCGTCTCCTACCAAGAGGCGACATTCGCCTTTATACCAAGGGTGGTTCGGAGTCGGGTGCCTTGTCACCTATTACCTGGTTCTATTCTGGCTTGGCGGCACGCATCAAATCTGCGGAAACGGCCAGATCTGTTTGGCAACCTCAAACAGGGTCTGACCACGACGAACTATCGCCTTTTCATCCCATCCGGGGCAGTCCTGCAGTTTTCTATTGAGCGTGAGAGCGCTATGTTGCAGGATTGCTGCACGCTTCTCATCCCACGGGCCATTAGACACCTTGGGGTTCAGTGCCTTGGTTAGAAGTGTCAGATTTCCCATGGTATGAAGGAGTTGTTCTCGATTTCTCTCGGCATCTTCGATTGGTACATCGCCAGGCAGAGGCCAGTGCTTGTGCCAATCCTGGGGCATGAGGTGTTCGATCGTCAGACCGCCTTTGACCTCTATCCCCTCGGTTAGCTCGCTGTAGAGATGGCGTTCCAAAGCCTCCAAGAGCATTCGGATACGTTCGCGACGAAGGGTATGGTACAGGGGTAAGTCCAGCCATGCCTGCCGAAACTCAGGGTCTCTAGGCCAGCGGTTGCTCTCCGCTTCCGAACTTATGAGAAACTTCCTTACTCTGACCGTTAGGCCGTCTTCGGGTCCATCCAGATGATCAATAAGATTGATGAATAACCGGTTGTAACCACGAGTGCTGAGCTGGCATACCATTCGACGAACCAGTAAGGACTCGATATCTGCAAGCACTTGTCCTACTTGCGTATGTTGATCTTTATAGCGGGAAAGAAGCTCAAGCAGGAATGGGTAGGCTGTGGTGATATCCAGTTGCCTAAGCCTGCGGAAGAACAGACCCGCGCGCGTGCTTCGGTCCATTGTATCGAAGCTCCGGTACACCTGGGCATACCGCTGCAGGGACTCCAGGTGGCTGCTGGCCTTGTCTCCATCAGTGGCATATTCGCGGAAGGCCGTGTAGAGATGGGCGACGGGGACATCGTCCCTGGTCTTGAGTGTCAGGTAGTGCTGGAGGTACAGGTCAATGCGGGCGCGCTTGGCGTGGCCCGGACCCAACTCCTTGCGCCAGTAGTCGGCGTTTACGTCAAAGGGCTGCCAGTACTGCCGGTACAGTGGCTCAATCTGCTCCCCTTCCAGCGTCGCACGGCGCAGGAGGAAGTTCTTGACCAGTTCTGATGGGAGCAAGGGAGTGCCCCGGGCATTCAACGTTTCAAAGATGAGCTGGGCATCATCCTCATGGTCGAGATCAATGACGACCATTCGTACACAGTCGCACAGCACATCATATAGGGCATCGAGCCGTTTTTCGAAACCGGGCTCGGTCGGTGCCAGCCAGGTGAGGATGACGCGGTAGAAGAAAACATAGGCGTCGGCAATCAGGTGGATGGAGGGTAGCACATGCAGGTCCAGTTGGTCCGGCGAGCCTGCCTGCATCACACGGCGGAACTGTTTCTGGTCCACGTTCGTCGGCCAGACCTTGTACTGGTCGTCAGGGTCATCACTCAGGGGGGCCGTATTGCGGGTGAGCTGGAGTAATGCCCGGTGGTATCTCTCTGCACTAACCACATCTGCGCCAACCACGGCACAGATGTCAGCAAAGGCCTCTAACAGGGCCTGGATGGTGGTCAGTCGTTGCTGGCCGTCGATGATGAGCCGGTTCTCCAGCTTTCCTGTCGGCTGGGGAATCTGGTCCAACACAATGGCCCCCATGAAGTGGGGGCGGACGGGCTTATGCTGCAAGATGCGCTCGGCAAGGGCCCGCATATCCTCCCAGAGTGGCTCCCACTGCTGCTCACGGTTCCAGACGTACGGGCGCTGGTACAAAGGGACAACGAGTCGCCTGTCCTGGCCAAAGATCAACTTGATATTATGGGTCCCGGTGTGCATACATGGCACCTCCTCTTTCGTCCACTGCGGTATCTAGGTTGGAAACGTCCATCGTCCCTGCCACTAGTCGCGGCAGCAGCAGGTCGCGTGTGCAGCGAAGGTTTCTTTTCCGGTGAATCAGGTTAAAGATTTGGGCAACCGAATCCTGGATGATACTGCTGAAGCGCAGAAGAACATCGCGGGGCGGAATAGCAACAGGGTACTGGGCCAATACCTTCCAATCCGCTCGCGGCATCTTTGTGCCTTGCGACGTTTGACTGGCGTACTCTACAAACGGTTCGCTCGAAACGCAAGCAAGCACTACGGGAAAGTAATCGGGCGTCTTGGGCACCATGACTATGGTATCCGTTGAGCAAATGCCATCAACCGGAGCAACGACGACCTTGTGAAAATAGGGCCTGATCTTACCGAAAAGAATCTCACCCTCACGGAAAGCCAGTTTCGTGCTGGTTGCATCCTGCGCTGTGCCCCACTCTGAAAGCGCGATGGATTTTCGAGGTAGATGCTCCCAGCCCACATACGGAGTGTCACGCTCGACTTCGTCCGGCTTGATCCCTCTTCGTACTTCTTGGGCAATGTCTCCCAGGCTTTTCACCTCCCACCCCTCCGGAATCGGCCCCAGCGACGAGTCCACCAGCCGCACTGACGCGTGGCCGGGGAAGTGGAAGCGGACGAACCACTCGCGGTACAGGAGCCGCGCCATCTCCTCCAGCAACCTGATGCGGCGCGCGTTGTTCTCGATCAGGTCGTCGTAGGCGGAGAGGATGGCAGCGATTTTGCGCTGGGTGGGGAGAGGGGGCGTCGGGATTTCAAACGTGAGCAGTTTATCAAGGCTCAGATTGTCTTGGGTTGTCCCTCTCGAAATGCTCTGCATACGCAACTTCATTGTGTCAATCGCGTATTTTACAAAGCGCACGTCGGTCTTTTCTGGATCAGCGACGAACCCAACGATGCTATCGGGGAAACAGGCCCTGATTTTTAGAATAGCGCTCTCTGCTATATTGGCAGCAATTGTAATGCACAGCGTGCCAGGTTCCCAAAGTTTGCTTTGGGCCAAACCTTTTTCATTGTACGTCTGGCTATAATTCCACAAGTAGAGGTCGGCTGCTTTTACGTCGCCGGTCTGGAAGAATGGGTAGGGACCGCCATATAAAGATGGGTCATTGCGCGGGCGATTTCGTGATTTCCCTCTGCCTACAAAGCCCAATTCATTGAGCTTTCGGTAACTCCAGCCAGGTCTTAGATCGTGGTCCATCTAAACCAGTCCCCAATTTACAGGGACTTCCTCCTTAACTACTGCTCGTAGCCCCCGTCCCGGGGGCGGCCCATGCAAGATTCCACCCCTGCCCTGCATTCACTCCCGCACATCATCTACCTCTATGGTCGGCAGTTCGCCTCGATCGTAGAAGCAAGCACTGAAGTAACGATAGCCGGCCCGATCCTAAACCAGGTGCCAGGGCACAAGGACGCAACGGGTTAAGAACCCTGCGTCCTTGTGCCCTGGCGTCTTTGCGTTCACCTCTTACCCTCACCCCAGGCCGCGCAACATCTCGTTCGTCTCCTCCAGGTCGAATTCCTCCGCGTCGAACTCGCCGCCGATCCACTCCAGGTACATCTCGTGGTCTTCGTGGTCGGGGTCCTGGAGGGCCTCCAGGAACTCTGCGTAGCCCCACACGCCGCCCACGTCCTCCGGCGGGCAGGCGCGCTTGCCCTTGATGCACACCGGAACTTGCCGGCCCGGCTCCGGCGGCAGGACCTTTTCCACCACCAGGACGTGTTCCCAACTGTCGCCAAAGTCGTACTCGTAGCGGAACTTGAACCCTGCGCCGGGGGCAATCTGGTTCAGTCTCACGTCGCGCTCCTCGCGCATTTCGTCCCCATAGTCAGGGTGGGGCTCGCCGTAATACGTCTACCCGACGATGAACTGGTGCAGGTGGGCGTTGGTCCAGCCCATCACAGCCTGAAGAATGTAGTGCAGATGCTCCAGGGTGACGTTGCCTGGCACCAGGATACGCCGCCATATAGGCGGCTTGCTGCCGTTCAGCGTGACCTTGATCTGATAAATCTCCTTCGGCTGCTGTTTGCCTTTCATCGTGTCCCTCCTCGCTATCACGTTTCACGTTTCACGCAGTATCCGCATTACATTCTCGCCGATGCGCGCTTCCAACTCGTGCGCTTCGGCGTTGAGCAGTTCCAGTTCCTCGTGGAGCGCCTCCAGCCGCCCGGCAAAGTCGGCCTCTTCCTCGTCCACCCGCGCGGCCACGCCCACGTAGCGCCCCGGGTTGAGGCTCCACCCTTGCGCCTCGATCTCCTCGAGCGTCGCCACCTTGCACAGCCCCGGCACGTCCTGGTAGACACCGTCGGGGAAATGGTCCGCCAGCAGGCCGGCGCTGCCGTGCGCAGTTTCTACCGCGTGGCCCCGGTACAGGCGCACGACGTCCGCCAGGAATTCGATCTGCGCCGGGGTGAATTCGCGGTGGGCGCGGTCCACCTGTGTGTAAATCTGCCGCGCGTCAATGAAGAGTACGGTGTCGTGGCCCCTCACTCCCACCCTCACCCCCGGCCCCTCTCCCTGGGAGGGAGAGGGGAGACGACCCCTCACCCCCGGCCCCTCTCCCTGGGAGGGAGAGGGGTTGGGGGTGAGGGTCTTGCCCCGGTCGAGGAACCAGAGGGTGCAGGGGAGTGTCACGGTGTAGAAGAAGTTGGAGCCGACGGCGATCATCACGTCCACCGCGCCGGTCTGGATCAGTTTCTTGCGCAGTTCCAGTTCGGAACCGCGCGCGTCGCTGGCGGAATTGGCCATCACAAAGCCTGCCCGCCCCCGCTCGTTGAGCGCGCTGTAAAAGATCTGAATCCACAGGTAGTTGGCGTTGTCTACTGTCGGGATGCCGAAGGGATAGCGCAGCCGGTCGTTCTTGATGCGCTCCTTGTCCACCCGGTTGACGTTGAACGGCGGATTGGCCATCACAAAGTCGAAGCCGGTGAAGCCGTCGTGCTTGGGCAGGGGGAGCGCGTCGTAGTAGGTGTTGCCCTGGCGGATCTCCCCCTCCAGGCCGTGGACGGCCAGGTTCATCTTGCACAGGCGGACGGTCTCGGCCACGCGCTCCTGGCCGTAGATGGCGACGTCGCTCGAGCGGCCGCGGTGCTCCTCGACGAAGCGCGCGCTCTGCACGAACATGCCGCCGGAACCCGCGGCCGGGTCGAGGATGTACCCCTTGTAGGGTTCGATCACCGCCACGATCAACTTGACGATGGAGGTGGGGGTGAAGAACTCGCCGCCCTTCTGGCCCTCGGCCATGGCAAACTTGCCCAGGAAGTACTCGTAGATTTTGCCGAAGACGTCGCCCTCGATGTCCATCGGGATGCCGTTGAAGATGCGCAAGAGTTCGCGCAGCGTGGCGTTCTCGAAGCGCAGGTAGGCCTTGGGGAGTACGTCCTTGAGCGCCTCGTTGTGGTCTTCGATGGCCTTCATCGCGTCGTTGATGGCCCGCCCGACGTTCGCGCTTTCGGGCAGGTCCACCAGGCGTTGGAAGCGCGCTTCGGCCGGCAGGTAGAGGACGCCCCGCGCCTTATAGTGATCGGGGGTGGGGGACGAGGCGCCCCGGCGGGACGTTCCTACCGTGGCGGCGCGCAGTTCCCGGTCGGCGTGCGCGAAGCGGTGGTCGGCGTATTTGAGGAAGATCAGCCCCAGCACAGGGACGGAGTATTCGGACGCCCGCAGCCGCGAGTTGGCGCGCAGTTCGTCGGCGGCGTCCCACAGGCGCTGTTCCAGGTGAGTGTGGTTGGCTGGCACGCAGGCTCCTTTCTGTGCACCCAACAAATTACGCCAGGACGTGCTTCACTTCCAGGGCAGTGACCCAATACTCGAAACAGGCGACCGGTAACCGAGTGCGACCATCTCTGCCAGAAGGGCGTCTGCTTGTTCAAGGGAGAGATAATCTTGTTGCACACATAGGACCAGGATGCCGATGGTGCCCGTCGTGGCGACGCCATGCTTTTGGGCAACACGACGGGTTATGGATTCTGGAGTGTCCACGCCTGGGCCACCTCGACGTCTGTTTTGGCACCAGCCAGGTCAGTCGGAGCAGTGCGTAGGGGGACATCCAATCGCAAGCAGCGATTACGCAGGTCCAGCCAGGAAATGCCCAGGAGTTCAGCGACACGTGCCAGGCTGATCGCACCCCCCAGATAATGGGCCAACACCAGGTTGAAACGGGCCTGTGGGTCGGAAACTGCTGTCACCGCTTCATCCGAAAGGCCGGCTTCCACGTCAATTTCGTGTTGCTGCGCATAGTAGTTGATCATAGCACGCAAGAGGCGATAGTCCACAACGTCCATAATGACTATTTTTACACCTGTTCAGTCTATTCGACAAGCCGTTCCAGCGCCTCAATCAGCCGGGCGTTCTGGGTTGGGTTGCCGACGGTGACGCGCAGCCAGTCGGCGAGACCGTAACTGGCCCCAGGGCGGACGACGATGCCTTGCTCCAACAGCCGCTGCTGGATCGCTGTCGCCTGCGGGCCAACCTCGACCAGGACGAAGTTGGTATGGCTCTCGACGTAGCGCAGTCCCAACCGGTCGAATTCGCGATACAGGAAGAGGCGGCCGGCGTGGTTGGCCTCCAACGACCGCTGCACGAACTCTTCGTCTTCCAGCGCGGCGAGCCCGGCCGCCTGCGCCAGCAGGTTGACGGCGAACGGCTCCTTGACGAGGTTCAGCGGGGCCAGGATTTTCGGTTGGGCAACCGCATACCCCAGGCGCAGCCCGGCGATGCCGTAGACCTTTGAGAAAGTCCGCATCACTATCACGTTCTCCCGCCCCTGCCGGACATAACTGAGCGTGTCCGGGTACTCGTCCGCAGCGACGAATTCGTAATACGCCTCGTCGAAGACGACGAGCACGTGGCCAGGCACTCGCTCCAAAAACGCCTCTACCTCGGCCGCCGTGACGATCGTCCCGGTCGGATTGTTCGGGTTACAGACAAAAATCAGCCTGGTCCTGTCGGTCACTGCCCGCGCCATCGCCTCCAGGTCCAGGCCGTAGTCCTTGAGCGGCGTCTTGACCAACGTCGCCCGCATCACGTGCGTGTAGATGTCGTAGACGGGAAAGGAAGAGCGGCTGACGATGGCCTGGCTCTCCTCGTCCAGGTACGCCAGGCAGGTCTGCATGATGAGCCCGTCTGCGCCGTTGCCTACGGTCACCTGTTCCGGCTCGACCCGCAGGTGCTGCGCGAGCGCGTGCCGCAAGTAATAACTCTCCCCGTCCGGGTACATGTTCATGCCAGGGAGCGCCCGCTCGACGGCAGCCAGCGCGTTGGGCGAGGGACCGAGCGGGTTCTCGTTCGACGCCAGTTTGAGCACGTCCTGGAGGCCATACTCCCGCTGCACCTCCTCGATCGGCATCCCGGGCACGTAGGGCTGCAGCGCATCCAGTCCGCGCTGAGGTTTGATGTGTGTTGTCATCCTCTTTGACCCCCTGTTACGTGTTGCGTGTTGCGTGTTGCGTGTTCCGTGTTACGCATTACGCATTACGAATTACGAATTACGAATTACGAATTATTCTGACGTCCCCTACGACCAAGCCCTTCGAGAACAGAAAGACCGGGTTCAGGTCTATTTCGCCGATTTCGGGGTAGCGGAAGGGCAGCCGGGAAAAGTTGACGATTGTGTCCGCCAGCGCATCGAGGTCGCGGGGTGGCTGGCCCCTGGCGCCGGCCAACAGCGGGAAGGCCTTGATCTGGCGGATCATGCTGTGTGCCTCGGCGCGGTCTACGGGGGCCACGCGCAGGGCGACGTCGCGCCAGACCTCGGTGTAGATACCGCCCAGTCCAAATGCGACGACGGGGCCAAACTGGGGATCGTGCGACAGTCCCAGCAGTACCTCCTGGGCACCCTCGATCAGCGGGTAGATGACCACGCCCCGCAAGTCCTTGCCTGCCGCAGCCTCTCGGATGGCCTCAAAAGCGAGGCTGGCCGCTTCGTCGTCACGGATGCCCAGCATCACGCCGCCGCAGTCCGATTTGTGCAGGACGTCGGGCGAGACGACCTTCATCACGGCCGGGTAGCCGATCTCGCGGCAACCCTGCACCGCTTCGGCCTGTGTCGCGGCGAAGCGAAAATCCGGCACCGGGAGGCCGTTCTCCCTGAGCCAGGCCATCGCCTCCGGTTCGAGCATTTGCCCCGCGCCAGGCAGTCGCCTCTGTTCACCAATGGCGGAGGGCGAATGTGGGGCAGGCTTTCCAGCCTGCCGGGCGCATGGCGAATGTGGGGCAGGCTTTCCAGCCTGCCGGGCGCATGACGGATCACGCAACACGCCTTTGGCCTTGCGCGCCTCGTAATCGGCCATCTGCGCCAGCGCGGCCACGGCCCGCTCGCCGGTGGCAAAATTGGGCACGCCGTGCGCTTGCAGGTAGGCGATGCCCTCGGCGACGATCCGCCCCGGCAAGAAACTGGCGACCACAGGCTTCTCGCTCTGCCCGGCCGCGTCGCAGATGCCGCGTGCCAGCGCCACCGAGTCCAGGTAGGGCGTGGCGATGTTCAGCGCCAGCGCCGCGTCGTACTCCTCCAGCATCGCCAGCAGCGTCTGCCGGTAGCCCTCCTCCGTTCCCTCCACCGTCAGGTCAATCGGGTTCTTGAGCGCGCAGTGCGCGGGCAGGAATGCGGAGAGTTGCGCTTTCACGGCCGCGCCAGGCTCGGCCACCTCGAGCCCCACTTCCTCGGCCCGGTCGGCCGCCAGCACCCCCGGCCCGCCCGAATTGGTCACGATGGCGACCCGCCTTCCGAGCAGTGGGGCAGGCTTTCCAGCCTGCCTTTCAGTGGGGCAGGCTTTCCGCTCAGTGGGGCAGGCTTTCCAGCTTGCCTTTCCGCTTAGTGGGGCAGGCTTTCCAGCCTGCCTTTGCGGTGGCACGCAGGTGAAACCTTTGCACAGGTCGAACAACTCCTCGATCGTGTGCACGCGGATCGCCCCGCACTGGCGCAGGGCCGCATCGTAGACGGCGTCCGAGCCGGCCATGGAGCCGGTGTGCGAGAGCGTCGCCCGTTGCCCCGAGTGGGTGCGGCCGGCCTTGATGACGACGACCGGCTTGTGGCTGGTGCAGGCCCGCACCGCCTGCATAAATGCCCGCCCGCCGGCCACGCTTTCGACGTACAGCGCGACGACCTGCGTCTCGGGGTCACCCGCCAGGTAGTGCAAGAAGTCTATCTCGTTCAGGTCGGCCCCGTTGCCATAACTCACGAACTTGGAGATGCCCAGCCCGTACTCCTTCGCCCAGGCCAGGACGACGCCGCCCACCGCGCCGCTCTGCGCGACGATGGCTGTCCCCCCGGCCGGCGGCCGGGTCTCCAGCGTGGGGAACAGGCGATGGTGGGTGTTCACGATGCCGGCGCAGTTGGGGCCGACGAAGCGCACGCCGGCCTCTCGGGCGACGCGCGCGATCTCCTCTTCGCCAGCACGGTTGCCGACCTCGGAGAAGCCGGCCGTGATGATCACGGCGGCCCTGACGCCCGCCCGCCCGCAGTCCTCGAGCACGGCCGGCACGGTCGAGGGGGGTGAGACGATGACGGCCAGGTCCACCAGGTGGTCAATGTTGGCGACCGCGTCGTAGCCTGGGGCAGAGAAGGCACCCTGCGCTTTAGGGTTCACGACGAAGACGTCGCGGTAACCGCCGTCCAGCAGTTGGCGGGTCAGTTCGTAGCCCAGTTTGCCCTCCGCCACGGAGCCGACGACGGCGACGCCCCGCGGGTAGAACAGTGAAGCGTGAAACGTGAAACGTGAAACGTGAGGCGTAGTGCATGGAGCGTGTTTCGTGTTTTGTGTTTCGTGTTGCCGGGTTCCCGATTTGCCGATTTGCCGATTTGCCGATTTGCCCATTTGCTATTTGCCATTTGCCATTTGCGACAGCCCGGCCTGGAAAGCAAACAGATTGCGCTCCACACCTTTCTTCCAGCGGGTCTGCACGACCTGCGCCACGACGGACGGGTCCAAGACCTGCCCCAGCCCGCTGTGGCCGACGGCGGCACCCAGCACAAAGATATTCGCCGGTACAGGCTGACCCTCGTAGAGCGGCAAGTTCTCGGCAGCAAGATAATGCCTCCTGCCTCCTGCCTCCTGTACTTGCTCGAGCACCTGCTCCAGCGTCGGATAGGAGGCCTTGCCCAGCATGACCGCCGTCGGGGGCCAGACGTGGCCGAACAGCAAAAAGTCCCCGCCCGGCTTGACGAAGCGCACTGCCTTGAGCGCCTCGGACACCTCCATCGCAATCACCAGGTCGGCGCCCTGCTCGGGGACGTTCGGCCCGACCGGCTGGCGGCCCAGGCGGAGTTGGGCCTTGACGAAGCCGCCCCGCTGCGCCATGCCCTTCGTCGGGTAGAAACTGGCCGGAATGTCCTGCTGGAGAGCGGCCTCCATGAGCACGTCGCCGATAGTCAGCACCCCCTGCCCCCCGACGCCGACGAGATAAACGTCGTAATTCGTAATTCGTAATTCGTAATTCGTAATTCGTAATTCGTAATCCGTGTTACGTGAGGCGTGAAACGTGAAACGTGAAACGTGAGGCCTGTCGCGTGGCTCGCCATTCGCCATTCGCCATTCGCCATTCGCCAATTGTTCATTGTTCATTGATTCATTGATCATTGTTCCAAGCCCCTCCTGATCGCCTCACGGTTGCAGACCTGCGCGCACAGGCCGCAGCCGTAGCACAAGTCGGGGTCAATGGTGATGGATTCCTCGCCGATGGTGATGGCCGGGCAGCCCGTGCGCGTGATACACAGCTTGCACAGGTTGCAGTTCTCAGGGACCACGCGGACCTGGCCGGCCCGCAGGCCACGGCGTTGGGCCTGGATGGCACATTCCTGGCGCGCGAGCACCACCTTGACCCCCGGCAGCGTCAGCGCGTTCTGGATGACAGACGCGGACTCGTCCAGGTTGAGAGGATCTATGACGAAGAACTGCTCCACCCCCAGCGCCGGGATGAGCCTGGCGATGTCCACCCGCCGGTTGCCCGCCGGCTGGAAGGCTTCGTCGGTGCCGGGGTTGACCTGCATCCCCGTCATGCCCGTCCACCCGTTGTCCATCACGACCAGCGTCAGGGGCACCTGGTGCTGGACCGCGTTAACCAGCGCGGGGAGACCGGCGTGGAAGAAGGTCGAATCTCCGATCGTGGCGATGACCGGCGTCTTGGTGCCCGCGTAGACGTACCCCTGCGCCAGGCCCAGGCTGGCGCCCATGGCGACCTCGTTCCACACGGTGTCGAACGGTGGGTTCATCCCCAGGATCGTGCAGCCGATGTCCCCCGTCACCATCACTTCGTCTTTTTTGAGTTTCAGCCGCCGGATGGCCTGGTTGAGCGCCAGAAACGTCCCCCGGTGGGGGCACCCCGCGCACACGGTGATGGGACGCTGGGCTGCCAGTTGCTCTGCTGTGCTGTACCCCCGGAACAGGTCGGCCGGGACCGGCAGGCCGAGCGCCTGGCCGACGCCCTGTACCACCTGGCTCACGCCATACTCGCCGATGCGGCTGAAGGGACCGTCGAGTTTGCCGACAATCCGGCCCTGGAAGCCGAGTTGGTGCGCTTCGACGATGATGTTTTTCTCGAGGTACGGTTCCAGTTCCTCCAGTACCAGGACTGTGCTGCAGTGGCGCAGCAGGGTTCGCACCTCTGCGGCTGGAAATGGGTTCGTCGCCACGACGCGCAAGATGGAAACCGTATCCCGCTTGAATCCGAACTGGGCCGCAATCTCGAACCCTTCCTCCAGGTAGGCGGCTGTCACACCCGAGGCGACGATGCCCAGTCCCTGTTCATTGTTCATTGCCCCATTGTTCATTGATTTTGGGGGAGACAGGTGGAGTTCGTTCAGCCCCATCTCGCGGATGGCCTGCCCGGCGCGCTGCAGGCGGGCGATCAGGTCGCGGTGCTGCGCCATACAGATCGTGGCACCGGCCTTGGTGTAGCGGGCGATGTCCCGGGCCAGGAGCGCTTCCCGCTCAGGGGGGGGTATTGGCTCTTCAACTTCGACCGGCGCGTGGGCGTTGGCGATGGAGGTCACCAGCCGGACGAAGACGGGAGTTTCCGCCCGTTCGGACAGGTCGAACGCGACCTGGATTAGCCTGTACGTCTCTGCCACCGAGGCGGGTTCGAGCATGGGCAGGTCGGACATGATGGCAAAGCCGCGCGAGTCCTGCTCCGCCATGCCAGCGCTGACGCCCGGATCGTCGGCCACGTAGATCACCAGCCCGCCGGTGCAGCCCGAATAGGCGATGGAGATCACGGAGTCGTAGGCCACGTTCAGCCCCGACATCTTCATCGTGCACAGTGCCCGCTGCCCCGCCCACGCCGCGCCGGCGGCGACCTCGAAGGCGACTTTTTCGTTGGTGCTCCATTCTACGTGCCGGTCGGGCAGATTCATGCTCACCAGGCTCTCCAGCACCCCCGACGAGGGTGTGCCGGGGTAGCCGGTGACGACCCTGACGCCGGCGCGCAGCGCGCCCAGCGCGAGCGCTTCGTTTCCGGTGACGATTCTCGTTTCCAATTGCACCTCCACCGACATCGAAATTTTGGACGCGGAAAAACGCGGATGAACGCGGATAAGGCATCAGAAATCAGCGTGTATCTGCGTTCATCTGCGTTCTATGTAGGGTAAGATGCCATCTTGCCCAGCGGCGGGGACAAGACAGCGTCTTGTCCTACATGTGATGCGAGCGTGGGCAGGAATTGTGCCCGCCCGGGTTCGGCGACGATCTCCCCCTGCCACAGGACGCGCTGTCCGCGCTGGAAGGACATCTCCGGCCAGCCCAGGACGGTGCGCCCCTCGTAGAGCGTGTAGCGGGCGTGCGAGTGCTGGTTCTCCGCCCGGATCGTGAACTCGCGGTGGGGGTCGAAGACGACCAGGTCGGCGTCGGAGCCGACGGCGATCGTCCCCTTCTTCGGGTACAGCCCAAAGATGTGCGCGGGATTCTCGCACAACACCTGCACCACCCGCACGACGCTGATGCGCCCCCGGTTGACGCCCCCGTCGTACGTGAGCGGCAGTACCGTCTCGACCTGCGGCGAACCGAAGGGCTGCTTGAGGAAATCGCCGTGGACGTCCTTCAACTTGGGCGCGTGGTCCGAGGCCACCACCTGCAGCGTGCCGTCGCGCAACGCCTCCCACAGCGCGTCCCGGTCGGCGGCCGTGCGAATTGGCGGCCCGATCTTGGCCAGCGCGCCGCACTCTTCGATCACCTCCTGCGTCAGCGTCAGGTACTGCGGGCACGTCTCGGCAAACACGCGCTGCCCTTCCGCCTGCGCGCGGCGGATGGGCCGCAGCGAGCGGGCGGCGGTGACGTGCGGGACGTACAGTGGGCAGTTCGCCACTTCGGCCAGGCACAAGGCGCGAAAGACCGCCTCCTCCTCCAGCGCCGCTGGACGGGTGGCGTTAAAGTACCCAGGCGACGCGCCGGGGCCTTTGAGATACTTGTCTTCCAGGTAATCAATGCCGCCGCCATTTTCGGCGTGCACCAGCGCCATGCCGCCCCGTTCCGCCAGGATGTCCATCGCCTTGAGCAGGTGATAGTCGTCGGTGTACCAGCCTTCCTTGATGTAGGGCATGAAGAATTTGAAGGTGCGCACGCCTATGTCCATCACGCGCGGGATCTCCGGCACCTGCCGGGGGGACTCGAACAGCCCGCCGTGCAGCCCAAAGTCGAGGAGGGAGTGCGCCAGCCCATCCTGCAGCATCGCGTCCACTTTCTGCACCAGGCTGTCGCCGGGGCGGGCGTACGCAAAGTGCAACAGCGTAGTCGTGCCGCCGTAGGCCGCGACGCGCGAGCAGTCCTCCACGCTGTCCTCGTACACCGGATGGACGTGTACGTCTATGATGCCGGGGAAGACGTACCGGCCGGCGACGTCCACGATCTCCTTGGCGGCCCCGCGGGGCAGCTCCGCACCGATGGCGGCGATTGTTTCGCCCCGTACGCCCACGTCAGCCCGGCGCAGCCCCTCTCCGGTGACGACCGTGCCACCGGTCAGTAACAGATCGAGTTGATTGTCGTCCACGCTGTGCTCCTTTCCAACGCGCGCCTCGGCTGCCACGGATTTTTAGGACGCGGATACACACCATCGAAAGCCAGGCCCTCGCTGGGCTGCCCCGGGCCGATTTCGCGCTCGGTGAGCAGTGTGCCGTCGGTGCCGGCATAGGCCCATCCATCGCGCACCACGGCCCGCCCGTTGTGCAGATACCCGGTGACGGTCTCACGCGCGATGAACTGGCCCGTGCTGGCGTTGGCGATGAGTGGGGGGGAGGGGGAGACAAGGGGAGGGGGGAAAACTGGCGTGGCGGGGACTTGGATGCCGGTAGCAACAGCGGTGGGCGCAGCAGGGACGCCTGGGGTGGGAGCCGCCCGCCCACAGGCTGCCACCAGTATGGAGAGGGCCAGCAGCACAGCCAATCGTCTCACGGGGATATTCTATCACGATTGGCGCAAGGCTGCCAACAAACTAGGTGGGGCTTTTGGGAGTCAAGAGCCTGCCCACCTCTGCCCAGGCTGAAAAGCCCGCTTCGTATGGCACAGCCACCCTGATCAAAACCTCCACACTGTGCTTTGATGAGCCAACTCTGTACCAGTTGCCTCTTGGCTTCGTTCATATAACACCTTCCCTTGCTCGTGGATCCTGTGTTCAAGCGACGCTCGCACATCGCGAAAGAAGTCAAACTCAGCGCGCGTTTTCACGATCACGTCTTTGGGCACATCCAGCCCACTCAGGCAAGCGTGAGCCTGCACGGCGCGTTCGTAGTCGGACTGGTCGCTATGGCTGATGATCACCAGGAGGTCCACGTCGCTGTACTGGTCAGGTGTGCCCCAGGCATACGAACCGAACAGGAGCACCTGCTCCGGTTGAAACTGGTCAACCAGCCGGCGTGTCATTTCCTTGAGCAATTCATCGCTCACAGTCCTCATACGCACCCTCCTCTCCTACAAGTCCGCCACAACATAATGTCGTCGTCTCGGACTGGCCGGAGTCGTGAGACGATTTTTATTGCATTGTCGTATAGTATAGCCTAATTCTGCGCAAAAGGCAAACGTAGACCGCCCTGGCTTTTCACAGCCAGGGCGGTTGGTTCTCCATCACTCGCGCGGCGGCTCGCTCCGAAACGAAGCGGCGCAACGCAGCGGGAATGCAGGCCACGCAGCGGTTATGTCACCACCGGCGCCAGGTGAGGCGCACCAGCGCGGTGCCGGTGCGCTCGAAATATTCCAGCCGCACGGTATGCGTGCCCCCGCTCAGGTTGAGCGTGGCGCTGCGGGTGCCGCGCATCGGCCGCCAACTGTCAATCACCCGTTGGCCGTCCACGTACAGCCGCACGCCATCGTCGGAGGTGGTCGTGAAGGTATAGCGCCCGCCGCCGAATTCGACCGGGCGCGTCCAGACGGCGGAGAAGTTGTCGGCAGGTATGGCAGGAGCAGGCGAGCCCCAGCCCCAGTTGAAGTCGAGTGTGGTGTCCTGGCGGGTGAGCGCCGGGCTGCCGGAAAGGTCAGCGTTGGCATAGTAAACCGCGTCCCACGGCCCGCCCGCGCCCTGATCGCCAGGGGCGACGGGAGTGGGCGTGGGGCGCGGGGCTGGCGCTGCCCCGATCCGTTCCCACGTCACGCGCGCCAGCGCTGCCTGAACGCGCTCGAAATACTCGACGCGCACGGCGTGGTTGCCTGCCGAGAGCGTAGCGTAGCCAATGCGGGTGCCGCGCATGGGACGCCAGGCGTTGACGATCAACTGGTCATCCACGTATAGCCGCACGCCGTCGTCGGTGGTCGTGCTGAAGCGGTGGCGGCCGCCCTCGAAGGGGAAGGTGCCGCTCCAGTGCACAGAGAAATCGTCGCGGTTTATCCCCGCTGCGGGGGCTTCCCAACGCCAGTCGAAGTCTATGGCGGCATCAGAGCGCACCATCGTGGGGCTGCCGGAAAGGTCGCGGTTGTTAAAGTACTCTCCTTGCCAGGGACCGGGCAACGGGGCAGGCACGGGTGTGGGAGCAGGAGGAGGCGCGGGTGTGGGGGCAGCAGGAGGCACAGGTGTGGCGGCGGGAGGAGCCCCGGCGGTGGCGCTTTGCTCCCACCAGAAGCGAATGCGAGCCCCACCGCCGCGCTCAAAGTACTCCACTTTGAGCGTGTGCACGCCCGCCAGGTAGGTCCAGTCCAGGTAGTGCCACTCATAGTCCATCGGTCGCCAGTAATCCATCACCAGCGCGCCGTCCAACCAGAGGCGCATCCCATCGTCGGAGCGGACGTTGAAGCGATAATAGCCAGCAGCGAAGTTGATCTGGCGCGTCCAGACGACGGAGAAGTTGTCGGCTGGTATCCAGTCGGCGGGCGCGCCCTCACCCCAGTCGAAGTTGATCTCGGCGTCGTCCCGGACGAGCGCCGGGCCACCGCGCAGTTCGGCGTTGTCGTAGTAGCGGCCCTCCCAGCCGGCGACAGTATCCAGCCGGTTCCACCACACGTGGGCGCCGGCCTCCCCGCCGTGCTCGTAGTACTCGACGACGACGGTGTGCTGCCCGCTGCCGAGCGAGAGGTCGCCCCACGAGGTGTTGGACACTTTCTGGTCGCGCCAGGCGTCCACGATACGGTTGCCATCCACGGCAATGCGCACGCCGTCGTCACAACTGGCGTAGAAGCGGTAGGTGCCAGGGGTAAAGCCCAGGCTGTGTGTCCAACGCACGGAAAAGTTGTCGGCGGAGATGGCAGGATCAGGGCTGCCGTTCTTCCAGTCGAAGTCGATCGCTGGATCGTAGCGCACCAGCGCCGGAGAACCGCCCAGGTCGCGATTGTTGTAGTACTCGGCCCGCCAGGCAGCGCCTCCGCTGACCCGCTCCCATACCACCTGGACGGCAGCGCCGCCTTCGTGCTCGTAATACTCGACGCGCACGCGGTGGGTGCCGCGGAGGATGGAGCGATCCACGAAGGACCAGGTGGCCTGGCGGTCGCGCCAGTCATCCACGACGAGCGTGTCGCCAACCCAGATGCGCAGCCCATCGTCGGAGCGGTAGGAGAAGCGGTAGGTGCCGGCTTCGAACCAGTCGTCGCGGGCCCAGCGGGCGGAGAAGTTGTCGGCGGGGACACCCGCGCCAGGGCTGCCGGTACCCCAATCCAGGTTCAGGTCGGCGTCGTAGCGGGTGAGCGCCGGGCTGCCGCTGAGGTCGCGGTTGGCGAAATATTCGGCGTACCATTCATCTCCTGCAGCGGCCGGAGTTGCCAACACACCGAAGCCCAATACAGTCAACGCGATGGTCACAACAGTGACGAGACACCACATTCGATTTCTCATGGCATTACCCTCCACCTCACGTTTCACGTTTCACGCTTCACGCTTCACGTTGAGTTACGTTCGCCTTGCTACCGAACTGGCAGACACAAACGGACGTCTCCTCATCTTCGCACGGGAGCGTCTCTATCATATAGACGCCTGGCCGTCCACAAAGGTTCCACGCCCCGTAAGTCGGGCTAATGTGGGTGACCCAGACCGACTACGGCGTGGCCATTGCCTCGGCGCGTGCCTCCGGTGTGGTCTGCGATCACCCCTGCAGCGGGTTAGTCCCGCGCCACCAGTCGAAGAAAGCGTCCCACTCTATGTGGCCGTAGTTGCCAAACCACCCTGTCAGCTCGTCCATCATCAACCCGTCCACTATCTGCTGGGGATCACCGCCCTCGGCGGGGATGATCCAAAGTGAGGCTCGATCTTGGTTGTCCATCCGGGCGAAGAGCACGTGTGTTCCGTCCCCAGACCATAGCGGCCGCTCGTCGCGGTAGGCCGGGTCATCGGTGAGCGGATGCTGGTCTGAGCCGTCCACGTTCATCACCCAGATGCGGCGCTGGGCTGCACCGACTTTGGCTTCGTTACCGCCCCATACGTGGCCGACGTCGGGCGCAGCCACGTAGGCGATTTGCGAGCCGTCGGGCGAGAAGGTGGGCGAAAAGGCCGACACGGCCTCGTCAGTCAGGTATTCCCATCCACCCGTTTCCAGGTAGATGAGCACGATGCGCTTGTTTGTCCAGGTCTCACGCCCGGCTCCTACCGTCAGTGCCATGTGCTGGCCTGTGGACGAACTGTTCCGGAAGTCGGGGTGCAACAGCATAGAATCGGCCACCGCTACGGGTTCGCCTCCGGCCAGCGGCAGGCGCAGCAGGGGTTGTCCGTCGGCCAAGGCCGAGGCCGAGAAACTCGGGTGCCAGAAGAGGACAGACCGTCCATCAGGCGTCCAGCCGGCCAGGACGAAATCGTCTTGTGACGGGCTGGGGGGTGCGTAGAGCTCGCGGGGGCCAGATTCCAGGTCGACAATGCCGATGCTCACATCTGGCAATGCGTCGGGCCGGTGAAATTGTAGCACGTAGGCCAACTGCCGTCCATCTGGGCTCCAAACCGGATATTGGATTGTGGTAAGCGCTTGTTCGTTGATGGCTGTCTGCAGGATCACGTGCCCTTCCCCTTCCGGGCCGGCGTCGGCCAGCGCACGGGGCTCGATCACGCGCAGACTTGCCTGCTCCGAGATATAGGCCAGGCGGTCAACCACTGGTGACCAGGTACAATCTCGGATCAAGGCCGCCGGGACACGGCGGGCATTAGTCCCATCCGCGTGTACGATCCACACGTCATCCCCTTTGCGGAATGTCAGCCAGTTGCCGGAGGGCGACCAGTGGGGCTCGCTGTTAGCGCCGTCGCCGGTGAGGCGCTGCGGCTCTCCGTCGGGCAGTTCCTTAACCCAAATGTCGCCGCCCTGTACGTAAGCCAGTTTCCCCAGAACTGGCGGCAGCGCGGAGATGGGTTCCAGTTCTTTACGAACTGCCTCAATGACGTCCGGCTCGACGTGTCCAGTGGCTGTTATCAGCAACCAGCGTTCCAGCGCACGGTCGTCGTCGGCCAATTGGGTGACTGGCCCGCCTGTTGTTTCTACCCGCACAATGCCCTTAAACACGCTGACTGTCCGGGAAGGCCTCCCCTCGCTCGCGGGCAGCAGCAAGGCAAAGCCGTAATAGCCCAGTTTCATCTCATCAAATGGGAAGGGCTGATCAGTGAGAGTGAGTGCATCGAGGCGCTGTCTCAGTTCGGCGTCCTGTACCGGGGTGAGCGTCCAGGAGGGGTTGGGTCGCCCGCTGAAGATGCCCAGCGCCACTTGAGTGTTTCCAGCGGATGGTTCGTTGGACATCACCTGCACCTGTCCCAATGCCACAGGAGACGTCGCGCCGGGTGGGCTGGTGACCGGCGCAAACACGCCGGTCTGCGGGTCGTACAGGCCGACCGCGATGGTGTACAGGCCCGGTAAAAAATCGGCGGGGAACCGCCACTCGTGTTCAGTAGTGATGATACATTCTTCCGGGTTGTACTCGTCCTCGGGGCAGGGCTGAGCGGGCCAGTCTACGGCCACGTCGCTCTGTAGAACTAACTTGTCTGCTGCGTTCAGCAGGTATATAGAGACGTTCCAGTCGGCACTGGGCGAAGCCACCACTCTCCAGCGCTGGTTGAAGTAAACGTTGGCGGGCAGGTACAGTTGCCCTGGCGCGAATGGGTCCATAGGGTCACGTTGACCTATCGTAAACGGGATGCGTTTCCCGGTCAGCGAGTCGAGCGTCAGTTCGTCACTTCGAATTTCCCCGGCGAATACCAGCGGTTCCGGTCCAGGCAGCGGTTCGTCGGTGCGCAGCGAGATTCCACATGGGGCGCCTCCCGGCGAATCACACGCCCACCTGATCCAGGGGCGCTGCCCGGCGATGTGCCCGTCAGTAACGTACAAGAAGCTCTCGTTTTCCAGGGGGGCGTCAATTGCCTGGCCGTCGAAGATGAGTTGTACGGTTTCTGGCACGTCCAGATGATCTGGCCAAAGGCCATAGATGACGCTCATCGCCCGGCCCAGGCTGTCCTGTCGTTCGCTGAGAAAGAAGCTATAGACGCCCACGTCGGCAGGAGTGGGCATAGCCTGCTCCACCAACCAATGAATCACATCTCTGTTACCGGACGCGACGACTGTCCACCCAGGTTCCAGGGGATCAGGTTCGACCAAAACCCAACTGAGCACGCGTTGATGCCCGCCGCCGGCCGAGTCGGGCAGGTTGTCCTTGTAGGTGAACAGGATGATCTCGCCGTCCCACCAGGACTGGCGCTGCAGGATGGCCGTAGTCTGGTGGGCCAGGTCTTTATCCCAGGCGGCGTCAACGTGTATCCACAGCGCCTCGTCGGCGTTTGCAGGATACGGGCCGGACGGGGCACTGGGCGCGGGGTGATTGCTATGCCGGGACAGAAGGTTCAGCCCGAAGGCGAGCGCGATGAGCGCCACGATGGCCGCGGCCGTGCCGAGGATGGCTGATAGTCTGGTGCGCATCTCGTTTCTTCTCCTTTCTCGAACGTCTCCTGGGTCAACTCCTGAGCACGGACCAGGTCACCGGTAAGCCGCGCCAGGTAAGAGCAGATCGGCTGCTCGTACTGGCGGAAGAGTGCGTCAATAGATTATTGTACACGTCCCGCCGATTTTGCGATACCCGAGATCGCTTTACCTCGCACCGGTCGCCTGTCCCCAGAGCAGCAGGAGTATCAAAGTCAAACCTGGTTCAGAAAAGCCCAACGCTTCCGCTCAGGTATTGAGGGGCGTATCAGCGTCGTACGCCGTACGGTACAACGGCCCGTACACGTTCCTCGTCGTCCTCCAGTATGGGGCGCCCCCGGGACGGGGGCTTGGAGCGTTTTGTGCCGACGCTGTTACAACGGAGGGTTGTCAACGGATTTTCAGAACGGATTGAACGGAAATCTGCCACGCAGGGCTTCTAATCCGTTCCCCGCATCCGTTGACAGCGTACCCTACAACGGGAAAATTTTGCCCGGATTGAGGACGTTCAGCGGGTCGAAGGCGCGCTTGATGCGCCGCTGGAGCGCGATCAGCGCCGGCTCCATCACCAGCGGCAGGTAATGTGCGCGCTTCGAGCCGATGCCGTGTTCCCCGCTGATCGTCCCGCCCAGCCGGGCGACGGCCCGGTACAGGTCTTCCAGTATCGTGGGCAGTTTGGCCTGCCACTCCTCCATCGTTGCCTCCGGCCGCTTGACGATCGTGGCGTGCAGGTTGCCGTCCCCGGCGTGGCCGTAGCAGGGGATCAGGACGTCGTATTGCCGGGACAACCGCTCCAGTTCCGGCATCAGGTGCGGGATGTGTGCCAGCGGCACGACGACGTCTTCCAGGCTCTGCACCGGGCATAGGGCTTTGAACGCCTCCGCCATGCTCTGGCGGGGGCGCCACATCCTCCGCTCGCCCGCAGGCGTGTCGCCCACGTAGACGTCCAGCGCGCCCAGTTCCAGGCACAGGTCCACGATGGCGTTGTACTCCGCCTCGACCTGCTCCCGGCTGGAGCCGTCTATTTCGATCAACAGCATGGCGCCGACGTCGGGGTGCGGGAGGCGCTCGTCCAGGTACTCGTAGGCGGTCTGCACCGAGAGGCGATCCATGAACTCGACGGAGGTGGGGATGACGTGGCCCTGGACCATGATCCTGGGCACCGCCTGAATCGCGGAGGGGACGTCCGCAAACGGTACGAGCAAGACCGCGCTGGCGGTAGGGAGTGGCAGCAATTTGAGCGTGATGCGGGTGAAAATCCCCAACGTCCCCTCCGAGCCGACCATCAGGTGCAGGAGATCGTAGCCGGTGACGTCCTTGACCCGCTTGCCGCCCAGTTGCACGATCTCGCCGGTGGGAAGGACGGCCTCCAGCCCCAGCACGTAGCGCCCGGTGACGCCGTACTTGATGGCCCGCCCGCCGCCCGCGTTTTCGGCTACGTTGCCGCCGATGAAGCACAGTTCGACGCTCATCGGGTAGCCCGCGTAAAAGAGGCCATACTCTCTGACGGCCTCGTTGACGTCGTTGGTCACCACGCCCGGCTCGACGACGGCGACCATGTTCTCGCGGTCAATTTCCAGGATGCGGTTCATGCGCTCCAGCGAGAGCAGGATGCCGCCGTAGACCGGCACCGCGCCGCACGAAAGCCCCGAGCCGGCCCCGCGCGGCGTGACCGGGATGCGCGCGCGGTTGGCCAGGCGCATGATCTCCGAAATCTCGGCGGCAGTCGCTGGCTTGACCACGACCTCCGGCGCATGCGCGTATTCGGCGCCGGCCACCTCGTCGTGCGCATAGTCCAGCATGGCGGCCGGGTCGTCGTAGATCACGTGCTGCTCCCCGACGATGCCGCGCAACTCGGCGACAATCGCCGGGGTGACAGGCTGGTAGGTACACATCGTGCAGCCTCCTGCTTTACGGGCGACCGAAGTCGGCGATGAAGTAATAGCCCCAGTCGGTCTGGGCTACACCCACGCCGATCTCTGTGAACCACGTAGTGAGCAACGTGCGCCGGTGTGGGTCGTCCGGCGGCACCTCGTCCATCCAGATGTCCACCGCGCCCTGGGGGGTCTGGCGCTGCGCCCAGCATTCTGCCCAGCCGGTGGGAGCGTACCCGGTGCGCAGGATGCGCGTCTTGATGTCGGAGCCGTCGGAGCCGGTGTGGCTGCACCAGCCGCGCCCGGCGCAGTCGTTCGCCTGGCCCTGGGCCGCGCACGCCAGCGCTTCGTTGTATGCCAGCGCTCCCAGGCCATACGTGGCGCGCACCTGGTTGATCAGCCGCACCGTTTCGTACGGCCAGGCGGCCACGTCAGCGGGCGGCGGAACAGCGGATACGGCGGTCGGTGCGGGCGATGTCGCCGGAGGTTCTAAGGTCTGGGGTGGGAGTGGAGTTGGAGGTGGAGCGGGCCCTTCGACTCCGCTCAGGGCAGGCGTGACGGTGGGTGTGGGTACGTAGGCCACGGCCGGTGCATCCAATGGCAGCACGAGTGCCTGGCCCATGCGGATCTGGTTGGCATCGGCCAGCCCGTTGACCGCCTGGAGCCTTCCGGCTTGCAGGCCGTAGGCACGGGCGATGCCGGTCAGCGTTTCGCCCGCGACGACGACGTGGACGACCCAGAAGGGAGAGGCCCCTTCCCAGCCGGACTGCGTGGGGATAGAGAGCATCTGGCCCACGTGCACGACGGTGGAATCTCCCATCCCGTTGCGCAGTTGGATGGCGGCCATCGGCACGCCGTACTGCATGGCCAGGCCCAGGAGCGTGTCGCCGGGCTGGACGGTGTGGGTGATGGGAACGGAAGGGAGGGAAGGGGGGGAAGGGAGGGAAGGGGGGGAAGGGAGAGAAAGGGTGGGAAGGAGGGAAGGGGTGGGGGGGAAGGTGGGTGTGGGAGGGAGGGTGGGTGTGTGGGTTGGTGCAGCGCTGGGGGGCGCTGGAGCGGTGGGCGTGACTGAATTGCCCACAGGCTCAGGCGCACAGGACGCCAGCAGGAAAAGCAGAAGGCAGGTGGTGATCAGGCCGACGAGAGGAGCAATGCGTCCACTCATTCGCTTATGGCAAACCTTCAATCTCAGAAGGATACTTGATACCTGGACAGGCAGCGTTCCACGCTGCAAGGTTCGCAAGTTGTACCGCAGGATGGACAGGTATTGGAGAGCTTGGGAGGCTGGGGAGACCCCTTGATTGGAATCCAGACTGTACCACACCAGCAGCCCAGATCACACGTCCAGAAATGAAAGGCTTCGATGCCAGACTCAGCAAGTGCTGCGTTGTAGAGCGCACTGTCGGAAGTTACCAGGACAACTCGTCCACCAAAGCGCTGAAGAGATGACGCCAGTTGCAGGGCCAGCGCCAGATATAAGGCATCTGCTCCGCCAAGTTTCATCTTGCCCGGTTGGCGTTTGTGCTTTTCCAGCAACTGTTCGCTGGCAGAAATATGAACGTCTGTGATCTCCACAGACAGAATTTTGCCACTGAGTAAGTCGCTGGAGAGCCCGGCTTTTGTCAGTCGATATTGGTTATCGTCTATCAAGCGTTGGTTCAATGCACTGATGAGAACAGAGATGGTCTCAGAATAAGCGATGTGGGGGACGAGGATCTTACTGTCGGGGTAATTGTAAATCTGCAGAAGATTCCGCGTGCCAATGTCCGGGAAGTAGATACGAGCCAGGGCACAGGCGTCGAGGACAAAGTAGATCATGCCGTGTACTTCTCTCGTTCCTCATGAATCATCTCTTCGATAGGAACAGAAACCCCAGACAGAGCCTCATGTATCCTTTCCAGTGTGATACCAGGCACGAGGTTGACCTGTAAATGCTCACCCAGATCGGAGAGCTGGATTTCACCACAGGCGATCAGTGCCTGAAGTACATCGTCAACGGTGGGAGACTTTTTTTCCCTGCAGACAAAAAGACCATCGTCTGTCAGAACGATTATGGCCTCCTCATCAGGGCTGAAGCCGGCTTTTCGGGTGATAATAGATGGGATATTCAGATTTCCTTCAGGGGCGAGTTTAACCTTGACTTGAGTCAATGTCATAATGGTTCACCTCCCACTACCAGTTATAGTCGTTCATTACCAGCCTGGTGGGGAAGTCTATCCCGACGGCTATCTAGCCGTATCAGTACATTCCCCACTTATTGGCTCCTTAACGACAAGCGTCCACGGGGTATTATACAGCGAAACTCGACTACGGCAATTGATTTTAGAGGCCACCTGGCACTACGAGAGGGCGAACGGCGCAAAGTACCCCACGTCCTCCTGTTGCAAGCCGCGCCCGAAAATGTGGGCAACATAGTGCCTCACTCAGGTAGAGTCCCGCCAGCAAGCCGAAAGCCGTCCCGACCGCCGCCAGCAGCAGCGCCTCGGACAGCACCATCCGGCGGACTTGTCTCTGCGGTGCGCACGCCCTCCATCGCCCTGATCTGGTTCAGTACGGTGCGCGAGAATGCTTCTCCGCTCTCGTGGGTGATGGTCACGTCCACCTGACCTGAGGCCGCCAGCATGTTGGCCTGGAAGGCTTGCAGCATGGTCGGCAGCAAGACGTTCATGCCGAAAATCACCAACGCGCCGAACACGATGGCGAGTGTGGTGAGAGACGTTCTGAGTTTGCGCCCCCACAAATAGCGGGCGGCCAGTGTCAGTTGAAGATACATCACGTTTCAGCATATCACATGTTGGAGGCTGTGTCAAGGCACGCCGACACCTGGTGGGGTGTCCACGAGAAGATACGCTTCATCCCAGCCAGCCTTGAGCCGTTTCGCCTTGATGCCGCACTTGACGGAAAGGCTGAAAATGGCGATACTATGGCCATCCTACGAGGAGTATGAACGACCGAGAACATGGTCATACCTGACGATTCCATCCTGTCCGCATTGTGGAACTCCCCTCAAGACGACGAGGCGCGCGCGCTGGCTGCGTGCTACGCCCCCGTCCTCCGCTTCGACGCCCGCGAGCCCTTCCTGCCGCTGGCGGCGGGCTATACCATCTTTCGCCACACTGGAACATCGCCCTCGTTCCAGCGGGGCCGCCAGATTGAGCTGGTGCCGGAAGGGCAGCCACCGGCCAGTTTCGCCATCGAGTACGCGATCTGGTGGGATTGGGACATCGGCCACCTGTTGGTCCACACCTACCTGTCCCAACAAGCCTTCGAGCCCAGTGGGGACTTTTCGCAGGTTTTCCGATTCGCGCCGCAGATGCTGGTCCCCTGGCCCGCTCTCTGTGACTGGATGCCGGTCCGTGTCAACGCTTGCCTCGACCGGTTGGCACGCGAGATTCAACCTGCCGATTACCGCTTCCTGCGCGTCGGCCATCGCGGCGCGGCAGCACACGCGCCGGACAACACGCTGCTCGGCTTTCGCCGGGCCGCCGCCCTCGGGGCCGATATGGTGGAGTGCGACGTGCAGGTGACCGCCGATGGGCAGGTGGTGGTCGTGCACGACCCGTACCTCACCGTCGCGGACGGGTGCATCCGGCCCATACGCCGCAGCACCCTGGCCGAACTTCAGGCGGTTGACCTGGGGGAAGGGGAGCACATCCCTACGCTGGCCGAAGCCATTGAGGTATGCAAGGACGAGCAACTGGGCACCTACATCGAGCTCAAGGACGGCGCTGCACTCCCCGGTGTGGTGCACGCACTCCGCGAGCAGGATTTCGTCCACCATACCATCGCCGGTTCGTTTCGCCCCGACTGGCTGATGGAGGTCAAAACCGCGATGCCCGAACTCGCCACGTCCATCCTGTTCGGCTCCCCCCACCTCGACGCCGTCAGGCTGGCTCAATCCGTCCGCGCCACCTACGTCCGCCCTTGCTGGGAGCGGTTCCCCCATCCGAGTAGTTTGCTCACGCCGGAATGGGTGGCGCGCGTGCGCGAGGCCGAATTGGGCATCATCTGCTGGCACGAAGAGCGCCCGGAGGAGATCGCGGCCCTGCGCCACGTGGGCGTGGACGGCATCTGCAGCGATGCGCCCGAACTGCTCAGAGGACCACAAAGCAAGGAGTAGCCACATGGATCAGCCACACATCCGTTCCTCTGCCATCGGCCTCAACCACGACCACATCTATGGCCAGGTGGACCTGTTGCTGGAGGCCGGCGCTGAGTTCGTCTCCTTCTATGCCCAGGAGCCTGAACTCATCCCCACGTTTGTCCAGACCTATCCCCAGGCCCGCCAGGCCGGCAGCGCCCAGGAGATCCTGGAGGACGAGACGGTTCACCTGATCGTCAGCGCGGGGATCCCCTGCGAGCGGGCGACGCTCGGCATCGCCGCGATGCGACACGGCCAGGACTTTATGAGCGACAAGCCTGGCTTCACCACGCTCGAACAACTGGCTGAGGCGCGCCGGGTGCAGGCCGAGACCGGGCGCATCTATTCGATCTGCTTCAGCGAACGTTTCCAGAACCGGGCTACCGTCAGGGCCGGCGAGTTGGTTCAGGCCGGCGCCATCGGCCGCGTGGTGCACACTGTCGGTCTGGGGCCGCACCGCATCCGGCTGTCCACCCGGCCTGACTGGTTCTTCCGCCGTGCCCAGTATGGCGGCATCATCACCGACATCGGCTCCCACCAGGTGGACCAGTTCCTCTTCTTCACCAGTTCCGCGCAGGCCGAGGTGGTGGCCGCCCAGGTGGCCAACTACCAGTACCCCCAGTACCTGGAACTGGAGGACTTGGGTGAGGTGATCCTGCAGGGGAACGGCGGCACGGGCTACATCCGCGTGGATTGGTTCACGCCGGATGGGCTGGAGACCTGGGGAGATGGCCGCCTGGTCATCCTCGGGACGGAGGGGTACATCGAACTGCGCAAGTACTGCGACATTGCCGGCAGGCCCGGCGGCAACCATCTGTTCCTGGTTGACCAAAAGGGCACCCATTACGTGGACTGCAGCGACGTCGAACTGCCCTACGGGCGGCAGTTGTGCGACGATATCGTGAATCGCACCGAAACCGCTATGCCTCAGGCGCACTGCTTCCTGGCTTCGGAGCTCGCGCTACGTGCCCAGGCGCAAGCGCAGCGATTGGGGAATCTGAAACATGGGTGAAAAGCTACGAGAGGAAGCCAGAGGCAACTGGACATCTGTTAGACCTGACAGGTTTCCAAAACCTGTCAGGTCTGGGCAAAACCCTTGTCGAGGAGAGACAAATGACAGCTCTAAAGTATCACGAGATGCCCGTGGACAAGATCCGTGAGGGCGCGGAGCGCCGGCTTGGGCACACCGACCTCCTGATGATCGTCGTCGTAGACTTTTACGACGGACCGAAGGCCCAGCCGGACCCGCCCCATGCGCACCCTCACGAACAGGTCTCGTACGTGGCAGAAGGGAAGATCATCTTCGTCGTGGAGGGCCAGCAGACGCGGCTGAAGGCGGGGGACGTGTTCCTGGTCCCCTCCGGGAAGCCCCACTCGATCCAGCAACTGACCGCACACGTCCGGCTGGTGGACTGCTTCACGCCCATCCGCGAGGACTTCCTTCCGTAGTGGCGACTCTAGTCGCTCCAGTACTCTGTGAAACGACTGGAGTCGTCACCGCGAAAAGCCGCCAATCTCTCGTTCCGAAATCTGAATGGAGGTCTGCGTGATCGGACAGAAGTGGAACTCTGAGATCCGCGAGTTCAAGGACGAAAAGACCGGGCGCGTGATCCGCCAGTTGACGGCCACCGGCAACAACGTGCACCTCTACTTCACCGAAAACTCGTTCGACGTGCACAAGGACGAGATCATATTTTGCTCTGACCGCGCGTCCGGCGAGGATAAAGCATCGCACGAAAATCCGCACTACAACCTATTCCGCATGGACCTGGACACCGGTGAGATGATACAACTGACGGACGAGGCGAAATCCATCGACAGTGTGACCAAGACGCCCGACAGCCGCCTTGTCCTCTATGCGATGGGCAACGAGCTCAAGAGCCTGGATACGGAAAGTGGCGAGCTTTCCACCATCTACGAGGAGACCGGGAACTATAACCTGGGCTCTCCTTCGATCGCCGCCAACCGTCGGTACGTCGCCTTCTGCCGCAACGAGAACGTGGACGTGCGCCGCGGGCCGAACTACGCCGGTTTCAAGGAGCGCTACTACCTGGTCAAAGACGGGCGCATCACGCTCGCCTACCTCGACGGTTCAGGCTGGTTCGACCGCCGCATCCTGTACGCCTCGGACTATGGGGGACGGGTGAACCTCTATATGGTCGAACCATTCACCTTTGGTTCTGCCGGCTTCAACGAGAAACAGTTTCCGGTCCCCGGTTTGTGGCTATAAATCTCACCGCAAAGACGCAAAGAGCGAAGTTTTTCGCGTCTTGGCGGTTCCAATTCCCATCAAATGTTAACCTAGTTGTGCATAAAACTCTTTGGGATTGAGCTCATCAAAATTCTGCCTGGAAACCAGGTGCCTTCTGATATCAAGGCACAGATCGCATTTCGAAACGTAACCTTCCTGGGATTCCTGGTACCCAAAGTCCTGTGCAAAGCGCAAAAGTCCCCGCACGTCTTCGGCGATCAGGAACCTCAGCACCGGGTGCTCGTCCAGATCTATCCCCTCTGTCTCTAGCCGGTCCAGGTCCTTCCAACGCCCCAGCGAGATCCCCCCGCAGTAACCCGGCATAAAGTTCCCATAGTTATCGAAGTGATTGTGCCAGTTCCGCAGGAACGGCGGCCGGCACGGCTCGCCAAAGAAAGTGTGCGCCGGATACGTGGGATAGAACTCCCTCAATTGCCGGGCGGCCCTTCCCATCAGAAATAGCTCCACGTGTTCTGCCAGCCGTTCGCCTTCTGTCAGCGCCAGATAATCCTCGAGCGCAATCCTGTCCTTGATCCCCAACTGCCTGAACCGGTGATAATACGCCACCTGGTAGACCATCACGCTCCCGCCGAACACCTCCTGGCTGATCTGGATGCACCGCTCCGTCCGCTCGAAGGGGACGTACTCGGCGTAGAACGGGTTCACCGAGATGAGAATGCCCTTGAGCCCCGCCTCTTTAAGGAGCCTGAGCCGTTTCCGCGTAATCCCGTCGCTGCCACACCAGGAGCAGTTGGTCTCGACGAAAGTCGAGGGAATCCCCAGTTCCTCAGCCAGCGCGACCGCCTCGACCAGGAGTTCAAAGTTCAGGAAAGGCTCCCCCCCGGTAAAATGAAGTCCATGGTTCAAACTGAGCGTCTCATCGCCCCAGGGGCCGGGTTGGATCCTCCCGGCAAGTCGAGACAAGATCTCCTCCAGGTCCTCCTTGCTGATCCAGTCCGCGCCCCATTTCGGCGAACAGGCATACATACAATGCCGGCACGCAGCAGAGCACTTGTAGGACAGCATCAGCCCCCCAGAAATCGGCCGTGGCACCTTTACCCTTGTCATCTCACCGCCCTACGCAACACAATCTGTGCGAAAGCACCGTGATTTTCCCGCTATCTGTCAGACCGGCAACTGTCAAGGTTGTGCCATTGTGCGCCAGGTAAAACTGACCGATGGAGACCGGCACACGTTCCCGCTCCCAGGTCCGTCCCCCATCCATCGTGTGCATAGCCCGCACCTCACTTTTCCCAGCGCCTGCGAGACCCAAGACGATCGTCCCACAGTCTGCCTCCCAAAAGCGCATGGCGGCAGTGGGCGTAAGGATAGGAATAGTCAGAGATTCGTCACCCAACCCCAACGTTCGAGAAGACCAATGCTGGCCGCCGTCCTGGGTAACGTGTAAGACGCCGGCGTTGTCCAATAGATACCCATCACTGGCGGTCCGCAGCACAATCGCGACCAGACCTCCAACGTCTTTGGGCAAAGCAATCTCTTCCCAGGTTTGGCCTCGGTCACCGGTTGCCCACAGTTGCTTTGACTCTGCGGAAGCCGCCCACCCTGTTTGGGCGTCCACGAAACTGATGAACTCGACGTGACCCCTGTAAGAGAGGCTCGAGACAGTGTGCCAGTTCCGCCCTCCATCTGTAGATGTCCACACGCGACCACCGGCCCCCACCAGCCAGATCACCCTTTCATCCACGATGTCTAGCCCGGCGCGGGATTGCGCAGTATGGTCGGCCGCTCTGGGCCAGGTCCGACCTCCGTCAGTCGTGTAGTCAAGCGCGCCGGAATCTCCCACGACAATGCCAAAGGCCTGGTCGAGAAACTCAACTGCTATCGTGGGACGTTGGACATCCACCTGGAGCATGACCTCCCAGCCGACCTCTTCCGTTTGAGTTGGCGCCATGACACATCCAACCAGCAACGAAGGCAGTATCCACAACATCACAGCCCTTGAACATCTCAATGGTGTTCTCCACGGGTGCCGCCGGGGTATGAATTACCCCCCCCCAAATCCTCTGCAATCGCGCGGAACTGCTCCAGCGCCGCCTCCAGGTCGTCCACGATCTCCGCCGCCAGCACGTCGGGGTCGGGCAGGTTGGCCGTCTCCTCCAGGCTCTCGTCCCGCAGCCAGAAGATGTCCAGGTTGACCTTGTCGCGCGCCAGCAACTCCTCGTAGGAGAACGCGCGCCAGCGCCCCTCCCCCTCGTCATGCCGAGCGAAGCGAGGCATCTCCGTCCGCTCGTACCGGTTGGCCGGATTGTAACAGGCGACGAACTCGTCCAGGTCGGCGCGCGCGAGCGGGTTCTGCTTGAGCGTAAAGTTCGTGTTCGTCCGCAGGTCATAGATCCACAGCGTCCTGGTCCACGGCGTCTGGCTGGCCGGCTTGCGGTCGAAGAAGAGCACGTTGGCCTTGACGCCCTGCGCGTAAAAGATGCCGGTGGGCAGCCGCAGCAGCGTGTGGACGTCGCACTCGTGGAGCAGCCTGCGCCGCACCGTCTCCCCCGCCCCGCCTTCGAACAGGACGTTGTCCGGCACGACGACCGCCGCGCGCCCGTTGATCTTGAGGAGCGTCTTGACGTGCTGTACAAAGTTGAGCTGCTTGTTGCTCGTCGAAGTCCAAAAGTCGTCGCGGACGACGGTCTGCGACTCGCGGCGTACCTCGCCCTCCTCCGTGACGTAGGTGACACTGCTCTTCTTGCCGAAGGGCGGATTCGTGAGCACCATGTCGAACCGCTCGCCAGGGTCAGCAGCCAGCGAATCGCCCACGTGGATGGGGCTGTGCTCGCCATTGGAGCCGATACCGCGCAGGTAGAGGTTCATCACGCACAGCCGCGCGGCGTTGTCCACGATCTCCCAGCCGTGCAGCGCCTGGTGGTTGAGGTGGTGCCACTGGTCGCGGTCGAGCGGGCCGTAGTGCGCGGCGACGTAGTCGTGCGCGGCGATGAGGAAGCCGCCCGTGCCGCAGGCCGGATCGGCGATGGTCTGCCCCGGGCGTGGGGCCATCACGTCCACGATGGCCTGGATGAGCGGGCGCGGCGTAAAGTACTGCCCCGCGCCCGACTTGATGTCCTGTGCGTTCTTTTCCAGCAGCCCCTCATAGATCTCGCCCTTGACGTCAATCCCCAGGCCCGTCCACGTCTCGCCGTCAATCAGGTTGAGCAGCCGGCGCAGCTTGGCCGGGTCCTGGATGCGGTTCTGCGCCTTGCGGAAGATGACCGGGATGAGGCCCGAGCCCTTGCCCAGCTCGGCCAGGATCGTGCGATAGTGGCGCTCCAGCTCGTCGCCCTCCAGCCCGCGCAGGCTGGCCCAACTGTACCCGGGTGGGATGGCGCTCTGCTTGCCGAACTCGCGCTCCTGCTCGTCGGCCATCTTGAGGAACAGCAGGTACGTGAGTTGTTCGACGTAATCGCCGTACGAGACGCCGTCGTCGCGCAGCACGTTGCAATAGTTCCACAGGCGTTGGACAATCGTTGCGGATTCGTTCGTCATCGCGTCTCCGTTCTCACAAGGCTACGTCTGCCAGATAGACCTGGAACATCAACGAAAAGGGATGGTCGGGTTGTCTGAACCGGCGGACAATCTCCTTTTCGTTTTCGGTCAGGGGGCGCGTGCCGCGCCGTTCGTGCAGTTGGCGCAAACGTTTTTCGAACTGCTGGAGCTCCCTGAGCCGCAGATAGTTCAGCTCAGGACGATCCAAAACGTATTTCTGGATCGTGCGGAGTCCTTTGGCGGAATCGCCTTTGGCAGTGATCATTTCCGCCTCAAAGGTAAGATGGGCAGCCGGATCGTCCGTGCCGCAAGGATCAAGGCATTCCACTGCCGGTATTGCGCTGTCAGGACGTTTCCGGCGATTGCAGCCGTGGCAGGCCAGGCACAGGTTCTCCCAGTCAAAGACCCGTTGCGGCGCTTCCACGACCTCCATATAGTGATCTATTTCCTCGTCGCCCGCCTTTAACTTGGTTTCGCAGTAGAAGCATTTGTGGTAGCTCATCGCCGCCAGGGCGGCGCGAATCTCGCGATGTCCATACTGGCGTGCCAGCGGCCTCTTGTCTCCGCTGGCCAGGAAACGTTCCAGCCAACGTGCTTTGTTCTGCTGCAACACTCCGGGTTCGGGTAGACGGGTGAGACGTCTCATATACCGGCTTCTCCGCTGCTGAGTTTGTCGAGCAGTTCATCAATGTCGAAATAGGAAAAGTAGGTGGGGTTCAGTTCCTGAAGCCGGCGCTCTATGGCGGTGCGTGCTTCCTGATCGCCGCGCCGGATGGCGTCCTCGCGCTGCTCTAACAGGGCCGTGATTTCGGCGTTGAAAGGCCAGGTGCCCTCGAACAACGGCGACATCAGGATTTCATCCACCGGTTTGTTGCTGTACTCGGCGGTCTCGTCCACGACGATGCAGTGATCTACCTGCGCTTTGCAGACGAAGAGTTGCGGTTGGAGTGCTGAGGCGATGATAAACGGCGAGTGCGTGGTGGCGATGATTTGCAGATTGGGGAAGATTTCGAGCAGGTTGCCGATGAACCGCTTCTGCCACTTGGGGTGGAGTTGGTTTTCCGCCTCGTCAATGAGCACCAGCCCCGGCGTCTGGCACAGGTCGTCGAGCGGGGTCTTGTTCAAAAAGTGGACGGAGTACATCTTCTCCAGCAGGCTGACCATGTTTTGGATGAGATAAGCGTTGCCGCCGCTGAGGTTCGCCAGGGGCACGGCCTGCCCATTCTGGACCACGATAGGATCGTAGGTGGCGCGGGCGACGTGGCTGAGATAGCCGCCGTCAAGGAGGCTGACCGCGATGATCTCCTCCAGGACAGCGTAGAGCCGCTCACCGGCGGCCCGCTCGGCCGGGTCTTTGCTGTCCCGTAGATAGTCGAAGTGGCAGATGAGTTGGGTGATGTTCTCTTTTTGCCTCTGACCCTGTAAAGCGCCGATCAAGAACTGCTCATGGCGCGGAGCGGACAAGGCGTTGACGTGATAAGAGCCGCCGGCCAGCCCCGAAGGCCAGTAGTCCACGATCCAGTTGGGGGCAGTTCTCTTGTTCTGTACTTCAGACGGCAAGCCGGCTATAAAAGACGGCCTGGGAGATATGTGATCTTGATTAAACGAAGCAACGGTGAACTGAGTGTCTTGGTAGTCCGCTTCCAGGAGCAGCGCAATGTTCGCCTGTTGCTCGGCGCCACGCCTGCGGATGTCCCGCTCTAACCTGGCAAAATGGTGGCCAAACATCCCCCGGATGGCGTCTAAGAGGATGCTCTTGCCCGTGCCGTTCTCCCCGGTAATCAAGACCACCGGGCAAACGGTACCTCCGTTCCGTGTAAAGTCCAAATCGGCCTGGATAAAGGGACCGATGTTTTCCAACGTCAGCCTTTTGACCCTCATAGCGGCTCCTTCCTTTCCACATTACGACTATTGACAACTGGCCACTGACCTCTATTCACTCGTCATCCCGAGCGGAGCGAGGGATCTCAGCCCCTCACGAAACGTCCACCAGCGGCGACAACCGGGCGATGGATTGCTCCACGAAGCGGGCATCGCCAATCGAAAGCTCGATCGCCTGCACCGGGCAGACCTCTACACAGCGCCCACAACCTCGACACGCCTCGCCGATCACCGCGCGTGGACCGTCGAGGCGGATGGCCTGGACGAAACACACGCCCTGCGTGCAGGCTCCGCAACCCACACACCGCTCCGTCACGGCGACGGTCACACCGGGCATCCTGGTGACCTTGCGGCTGATCACAGGGGCCAGTTGCGGGATCACCTTCCACAGACAACAACAGGGGCAGCAATTGCAGACTGTCAGCAGCCTGTGGCCGGGACTTGCACCCAGCCAGACCGAGTCCAGCTTGTTGCGCCCGATCATGTGCACCAGCCCGGCCTCCCGGCAGCGCCGCACGTGTTCGAGTGCCTCGGCCCCGGTCACGCGGCGCCCCATGTGCGGGTTGATCCCCAGGACGGCCTCTCCCAGAAAGAGGCAGCCCAGGCTGATGGGATAGTCCCGGCAGTGGCTGGCAGCGCGACAGATGCAAAAGTTCATAATCCAGTGGTAATTGGCCTGCTCGATAAAGTGCTCCACCACCTGGGACGGCAAGACCATATCCTCTGGCCTGGCGATGGGCTGGTCCACCTGGATCCTGTTCCGAACCACGTCGTCCCTGGGCAGGTACATGAGATCGTCGCCTTCGAACAGCCCGTAATCAATCAAGCGCCCGATGACCGGCACATGCGTGAGCCTGGCGACGCGAAAACGGTTCGGAAAAGTTCGCTTGATCAGATTGACGAACCACACAGGACGTCCCATAGGACTATAACCTCTCATCTTCCCAATCGGGGCTGCCCATCACCAGGAGCTCCTTGCCACCCTGGAGGCGAACGCGCCGCCCTACAGTCTGCTCAAAGTGCACGACCTGTTCCGGCCGCTTGCCGTTGCGCGCCAGGAAGTCGAAATCGTGCATTGTAAAGGAAGGGGTGTCCGGCGCGTCTGGCAAGGACAACACGTGGCGAACAAAGATCTCTCGCGCGGCAATCAGGTCACGCGGCAGACGGAGATGGGCCGCCCGGTTGCAGTGGAGCGCGGTCAATATAACGATCTTGGCTTTCTGTGCGCTGACTATCCCCGGTTCCATCCCGCCACTGGCCCATACGTTCACGAAATCCCTGAGCGCCCGATCGGGAGGGCGCTCGGGGGTTACGAGGATGTCTTTGACGGAGCCATCCCACGGCGGGTTATAGTCGAGCAGAAAGCCCATGCCCTGTGCGCGTTTCTTGCGGGGGCTCGTGTACCAGAATACCGCGACGTAGGCCTGCGACTTTTCACCGAGTGTGGCCGCATCGTCGTAATAGTACGCCCGGAAGAACAGGTCTGGCGGGCTCTCGAACGGCCTGGTATCTACGCCCGCTGCTTCCATCCAACTCAGCGCCGGCGCTCGCAGGTCAGCGGCCAGTCGCTGACCGCTGACCATGTCCTTCAACGTGCTGACGTGGCCGTGCTGGCTCAACCAGCGGGGCAAGACCCTGTCCAACCGGGCACGCACTGCGGCCGGCGCGGACAGGTAGGCCCGGAGCATTGTTTCCACCAGAAAATCCGGTGCCACGTCGCGCGCCACGGTGTCCAGGCCGGCCTCGATGGCGGCATCGTCCTGGTGGAGCAGCGCGTCACCGGCCCACAGATGGTCGAGGCGAGGCCGCAAAGTAGTGGCCGGCGAAATCTTGAGCGCTTTTCTCTTTTTCCGTTTGCTCATGGGATCATTCACCTCTCTGGATCAGACTGGATACGCCTCCAAACCGGCGCGCATCGCGCCTTCGATAGTCCCGTCTACGTACCCTCCGCCTGGGAAGAACCATTCCTCCGGGTCGTAGCGCTCGTCGCTGTACTTGAAAATGGCAAAGTCCCAGTTGTCCATCGCGCCGTTGTACTTTAACCGGCAGATGGGGCCGACGCGGCCCCAGTCGTTCCTGTCCAGGTATAGGTAATTGCTCCTGTAGCGCGCGACGTAGAAACTGCGTGAGCCGCGCAGTTCCTTCCTGTTGAACTGCTCGACGATGGCATCCACTTGCGCTCGAACTTCGTCTGGAATCCCTTTTTTGCCCATTAGAGTAACTCCATCTGTTTTGGTTGTTTCTCCTCGTCGCCTTTCTTCTCCCGCTGCGCCCTCTCGGCCTTGATACGCTCCAACAGCACCGACGCGGGCTCGTCGCTGGGGTCCTGGGGCACCAGGCGGCCCTCGAACGCCCGCTCGAGCACGGCCCGGCGCAGCCTGCGAGCGCGCGCCAGCGCCGCAACCACCGCCACCTCCAGCGCCGCGACGACCGACAGCCGCCGCTCGACTTCGGCGACGATGCGGCGCTGTTCGGCGAGAGGTGGAATGGGTATAGGCAGATGGTTTAACGTGCCAACACTAATGTTGTATTGGCCCGCAGAAGTGGCGGCAGCCCTTTCAAGCCATTCCCGCATAAAAGGTGCATCCCAAATCGTGGCAATCCAGTCAGATACTTGAATGATCCGAAACCTGATCAAGTATGAAGCGAAGAAGTATGGTCGGTTAAACTCTGTACGGACCAAAGCACTTCGGCCAATCAGGTCTCTGCTTCCATTGGTTCGGACAATGAGCAAATCGCCTGGCGCAAGTTCATCGGACCTGCCCAGCGCTTGAGGCATAGTTGCATACTTGAGATCCTGAAGATCAACGGTGCCGTTGACAATATTCGGTATCCGCAGCACCGGCGCTTCAGTAACCTCGTAGTCACATTTTTGAGACGTGCCATAGTTTGAGTGCCAGGAGAGCCGTTCCAAACTCGCCCACACCCACCCCTCCGGCAACTCCGGCAGGTTCTCCGTATCCGGTGGGTTAGGCTCCTCGTACTGCTTGCCGGGGTGCTCCGCCTCCCAGCGGGCGCGGCGCTGGGCAAGAATGCGGGCCAGCAGGCGGCCGGCAGGCTCGTAGTCGCGGCCCTCCGCGCGGGCCAGTTCCGCCTCCGTCGGCACGAGCCGCCCCTCGCAGGCCGACTTGAGCACAGTGGCCTTGTAGCGCCGCAGATTGGCCCGCGCCCGCTCCAGCGCCGCGACGCCCGCATCCAACCGCGTGAACTGCGTCTCGATCTCGGCCACGATGCGGCGTTGTTCGGGGAGGGGAGGAACAGGGAAAAGAATTCTAGCCAGATTGCTTCTTGATATACGCTTGCGAGTTGAACCGCTTTGGTAACTTGCTATCTCAGCCCGGATTTGAGGGGAGTTTATGAACAACATCAACCAGCGATGATCCACACCTTGATTTCCGCTGTGCACAATGCAGACATCAACTGCTGTGACACAAGGCTTGGGGTCACCCGGGAAAATGCAGGCTCGCCCAAGCGGGTCAGGCATCCTCGCAATCAACACATCGCCTGGCTTCAGAAATTTGCAACCCAATTCGGCGGCCTTCGCGCTGGTCAGATACCGATCTGATTTATTGCGATAAACCCCATCGCCTATATCTGCCAATTGCACAAGCCTGACATCACCCTGGGGGTCCTGGTCCTTGCTTTCAACCCAATCCCCATCGGTAAAAACGCCATCTGCACCAACCATATCCCCTATGGCTGCCCACACCCACCCATCGGGCAACGCCCACTTACCCTGTACGTCGTTCTCAGCCAACGTCCACTCCTTGCCCGTTCACTTCACGCTTCACGTTTCACGTTTCACGCCTCACCCCGCCGGTGCCACGCTCGCGCTTTTCTCACTCCCGACTAAACGTGATGCTTCGCTTTAGCTGCTTCCCCTCAAACGGCTGCCGCACTTGAAGTTCCTGCACTCCTGTCTGGCGGATGGTGGGCAGCAGCGCCAGGTTTTGCTGCGCCAGATCGTAGTCTGGATCAATCTCCAGCGCTCGTTGTAGCGCCTTCTCGGCTTCGTCGTAACGCGCCTGCACGATCAGACATCCCGCCAGGTTGCCCCACGGCTGCGGGTGGCAGTCGCCCATTTCGATCACCCGGCGCAGGACTTGCTCAGCCTCCGCCCATCGTTTCTCTTCCGCCAACTGCAAGGCGGACTGGAACAACTCCTGCTGTTCGATGAGGTCGTCCAGCGTAAAGTCCGGCCCGCGCATCGCCATCTCCTGCTGGGCAATCGCGCGGACAAAAGCCAGGTCCTCTTCACATTTCTTGCGCAGCCCAGGTGTGCCCCCCAGTTCCAACGCGCGCTCCAGGTCGCGCACCGCTTGGCCGAAGCGCATCGTGAGACGCGCAGCGCTGGCGCGGTTGTACCAAATCGTAGCGTCCTCGGGGAACACGGCCACCGCTTTGGAGAGAGCCTCGTAAGCCCGGTCAAAGTCCTGGAGCATCAAACAGGCTACGCCCAGATAGTGATAGGCTTCACCTGCCGGGTTCGAACCCTCGGGGACGTACTTCAGAAAACGCCGGGCGGTCCGCACGGCAGTCTCGTACCTCTTCTCCATCAGTTGCCGTTCCGCCGCGCTCAACCAGGCTCTTACCTGTTGTGGATTCACACGCCAGCCCTTGGGGACGGGCCTGGACTGGCGTTTTTGCTTCTGCTTCTTGCTCAACATTCACCCTCCACTACGAGCCCATCACTAGAGCCCCCACATCTCCAGCCGAAAGTCCTCGGCAAATGGATTGACAAACCGGATGCCCTCGATCACCGCGCCGGGGTTGAAATCCTCACTGAAAACCAGCGGGACCTGGTTCAGGCGCGCGACTGCCCAGATCTGGGCGTCCCAGAAATGGAACTGATGTTCGCGGACTCCCCGTACGGCTTCCATGATAACCTGCGGGGTTACGTCAAACACCGGCCAGGTATGGACCAGCCGTTCCACCTGCTGTGCCGCCTGGGTAATGGTCAGTTTAGGGGCCGATCCACGGGTAACAGCGCTGAAGAACTCGGCCAACACTTGTGTGCTTAGGCGACCGCTGCCGGTCAGGTGAAGCCTGCGGAGCGTCTCGATGGCCCGCTCCTGTTTGGCCAGGTCACCTCGGTCGTGAGCATAAACCAGTACGTTCGTGTCAAGCAGAATGGCGGCCATAGCGACTCAGACGCTCCTCGTATAGGTCTTCCCGTGTCCAAGTCCGCTGCTGGCCGGGAAGAGGCCCACGCTTGCGCAGCTCCAGCATAAACTGAAGGGCTTGTTCCCAGGCAGCGGGATCGGGGGGCAACACCGCCCCGCCTGTCCCGCTGATCTGTCGGTCAATAGCCTGCCGGATCAACTCGGCCTCACTCACGCCGCGCTTCTTCGCCAGATACTTGAGCCATTCGTCCTGGCGGGGTTCAAGGTAGACTTGCTTACGCACCATAACTGCCATCACCCACCTCCTGCTGATCAGTACGTGTATACATCATAGTATACATCATACGGGATACGAACGCAACTCTTGACTCTAGAGGAGTGTATTTCAGTCTGAGATTCCTCACGCCCTGCGGGCGTTCGGAATGACGTGGAAGTGTCACACCGCCAGCGCGCCGTTCAACTCCTCCAATAGCACCGGCAGTTCTGCGCCAAACAGCCGCCTGGCCGCGATCCACCCGCCACGCTCGAACAGTTCGCCCACCTGGAAGTCGTCGCTCGTCACCGCCAGGTTCACGCCAATCGCCCCGGCGATGCGGTCGAGCCACCAGCGCTGCTCCTCGGTGAACGCCCGTCCACCAGCCTCCTGCACTGCCAGCCACTCCCGGTAGCGCCGCCGCACCAGGTCGGGGTAGGGGACCAACTCGTCCTCCAACTGCACCGCGTGGCGCACCAGCGAGACCAGGTCGGTCAGCGTGCGCCGGCCGCCCACGCCGCGCACGCGGTCGCGCTCGAGTTGCGCGTAAGCCCGCCACAGCGCCTCCGTCGTCCACAGGTTGGGCGGCAGCTCGAGGTGCGCCGCCAGTTCCTTGATCTGCTCGTAGGTGAGCCGTTGGCGGCCGTGCGGCTGGCCAAAGATGACCTGCAGCGCGGCGATCTCGTCGCGATGCTCCTGCAGGAAGGCGTAGAAGGAGCCTACCATCTGCCGCGCGCGCTCCGTGTCCTCCACGCTGTAGCCCGCGCCGACCAGCCGGTCGCGCGTCAGGCGGTCGATCACCTGCTCGGTGCGCGCCTGGATCGTCGTCAGCCGCTTGCGCAGGTCGGGGTTGTCGAACGGCGCGCTGGCCGCCTCCAGCAATGCGGCCCGCGCCGCGACGACCCGCTCCGGCGTAGGCTCCGCACCCCCGGCCTGAGCGAGTGCGCGCTCGTGGGCCCTGTCCGGGTCGAGCGCGTCCAGCAGCCCGTGCGCCAGTTCGCGCAGCGACCTGCCGCCGCTGGCCCCGGCCACCGCGTCGCGCTCAGCGTCGGTCAGTTGCCCCTCCAGCCGCGCCAGCCGCACCGCCAGCGAGGAGAGCATCTCCTCGTCGGCCATGCGGAACGCCACCGCCTCCAGCAGCTTGTCGAGCGAGAGCGAGCGCTGGCGGTCGAGCGTGCCCACGTCCACCTTGGGGTGCTCGACCACGCCCACCGCGTCCACGATGACGAAATGCGTCTTGCGCGGCGCGTCGGGTGTCGCGGCCTGCAGGTCGGTCTCGCTGATGACGCGCGTGCCGCGCCCGAGCATCTGCTCGAAGTAGCTGGCCGACTGCACCTGCCGCAGAAAGAGCAGGATCTCGATTGGCTTGACGTCGGTGCCGGTGGCGATCATGTCCACCGTCACGGCGATGCGCGGGTTGTAACTGTTGCGGAAGGCGGCGATGATGTCCTCCGGCTTGCCCTCCGCCTTGTAGGTCACCTTCTGGCAGAACTCGTTGCCCTTGCCGAACTCTTCGCGCACGATGCGCACGACGTCCTCGGCGTGGCTGTCGTCCTTGGCGAAGACGAGCGTCTTGGGCACCTCGGTGCGGCCGGGGAAGATCTCGCTGAAGAGCCGCTCGCGGAACGTGCGGACCACCGTGCGGATCTGGTCGGGCGTGACGACGTCGCGGTCCAATTGCTCCGCGCCGTACACGAAGTCCTCGTCCAACTGTTCCCAGCGCACGTCGCGCGTCTTGCGGTCGCGCCTGTCTACCCACTCGCCGGCCTCGACCTGGCCGCCGCGCTCGGTCACCTCGGTGCGGATGCGGTAGACCCAGCCGTCCACGTTGACGCCGTCGGCGACCGCCCGCTCGCGCGGGTACTCCATCACCAGGTTGCCGTCGAAGAAGCCGAACGTCTGTTTGGAGGGCGTGGCCGTCAGCCCGATCAGGTAGGCGTCGAAATACTCCAGCACCTGCCGCCACACGTTGTAGATCGAGCGGTGGCATTCGTCAATGACGATAAAGTCAAAGTACTCGATAGGCAGGTAGGCGTCGTAGGCTACCTCGCGTGGCCGCTCGCCAAAGAGCGCGGCGAGATGGGCCAGCGGGCGCTCCTCCAGCGAAGCGTCCAGGTCTGCCTCACCGCGCAGCATCGAATAGAGGCGCTGCACGGTCGTGATGCACACCTTGCTGACCGGGTCGAGCACGTTGGACGCCATCCACTGGACGTTGTACAGTTCGCCGAACTTGCGCCCGTCGTCGGGCGTGACGTACTGCTGGAACTCGCGCAGCGCCTGGCGGCCCAAGTGCGTGCGGTCCACCATAAAGAGCACCCGGCGCGCCCTGGCGTGCTTGATCAGGCGGTAGACGAAGGTGACGGCGGTGTAGGTCTTGCCGCTGCCCGTCGCCATCTGGATCAACGCACGGGGGCGGTCGGCGGCGAAGGAGCGTTCGAGATTTCGCACCGCCTCGACCTGCGCGGGCCACAGCCCGGTGGTGATCAGCGGTGGGAGTATGCACAGCCGGGCGCGCAAGGTTTGGGGTTGTGCGGCCCATTCGGCCAACGTCTCGGGACGGTGAAAGGTGAACACGCGGCGGCTGCGTGGCTCGGGATCGCGCACGTCGGTGAAGAAGGCCTCCACGCCGGTGGACTGGTAGAGGAACGGCGAGGGGGTATGCCAGGCCTTGCCCTTGAGCAGCGGCGGCAGCCCCGCGCTGTACCTGGCCGTCTGCGGCTCGACGCCGCTGAGCGTCGAGCCGGCGGGCTTGGCCTCGACCACGCCGATGGGCCGCTTGTCCACGAAGAGCATGTAGTCGGCAAAGCCGGTGGTGAGCGGGAATTCGCCCACGGCCACGCCGCGGGCCACGCCCAGGTTGGCTGCCTCGCGGCTCTGCACGGCCCAGCCGGCCGCGGTGAGCTGCTGGTCAATCTCGCGTCGGGCTTTCTCCTCGGGTTTCATATCTGCACTCTTGAATCGCTGAATGCGCTGATGCTTATGCGCTGGAACCGCTGAATAGGTGACTTCTTGCCGTTTGGCACTTTATCTCATGTGCGTCAGTGGTTCTCCGTTGCATCCTCAGCCCATCAGAGTTCCTTCAGCGGCTTCAGTGGTTCTGGGATCAAGGATTCGTCTCCAGCAGAAAGACGTCGGCCACGGCGAAGAGGTGGCGTTCGAGTTGGGATGAGATTAGTTTGGGCACGTAAAGTCACTCCGGATTAGACGATATCTGCACAGTACAAGTAGAATGGTCTGAACTCAATTCTGTTCCAACCTTGCCAACAAAGCTACGGCTTCGTTATGGTCTGCTTTCATTCCCAAACGATCAAAGCAATCGAGAGCTTCTTGGACATGTCCCAGCGCTGACTCAGATTCACCAAGAGCTTCTTCTATCAAGGCTAAGCGGTATTTCTGATCGGCTAACGAGGCTTTTTCTCCATGTTCTTCAAAAAACTCCAAACTCTTCAAGCACAGTTCCTTAGCTTTTTGATATTGTCCAAGGTGATAGGCCACAAGAGCAAGATTGCCCAATATATTCTTGAACAATCTCTCACCCTGTGTCTGCTTGTCCTGCACTTCAAACCAAGCTCTAGCCTTATCAAAGTATTTCCATGCCGACTCCCAATCCTCCATATCTCGCGCCAGATTCCCATACTCTGCATTCACCAGAGGTTCCAAGTTATCTATATATGAATTCTTAGCAATGTTCCATGCCTGCTCACAAAACACTTTGGCTTGTTCGAACAATCTTCTTTTTCGGTAGGTTGCACACAAGCCGCAAAGCGCAATGCATTCTCCTCCTTCGTTGTTGATCTGCTGATAGTGACCGAGGGATTCCAGGAATCTTGACTCAGCTTCTTCATAGTTTTCCCACCGATAGAGTACCAATCCTTCCATAAGAGTAAATCGTGCGATGGCAACAGAGTCTTGAATAGACCTGGCCAAACTCAAGGCTGGACGGCAAAGGACTATGCTTTTGTTCCAATCTCCTATTGCATATAGATAGTCGTTGGCTGCCAGAGCTAACTGGAATACATCTTCGACCGTACCATGCTCGTAGGACCACTGAATAGCCTCAATTATATCTGGTCCTTCATTATGAGATACGTAATCTCTATAGCGCCAGACTTCGCTGTCTTGGGCTGGACACAGGCTTTTGAGATAATCCACCCATCTTCGGCCTGCATCCATTTCGAAATCTGGGAAGTTGGTCCGCTCTGCCAACACAAATACTTTGGTAAGGGGCAATAAAGCAAAACGATCTGTGTACTTATTCACCAGCGATAGTTTCTCTAGCCTAACTAGTCCCTCATCTCGCTCCAGTTCCAACAGAGCGGCTACACGGCCCAACGCGTCGCGTTTAGCATCTCGAACAAAGAACGATAATGCTATCAGCAATTTATGAGCAGACTCGCCACGAATGCATGCCACTATGCCTTCAAAACAAAAGCGAGCGATGTCTCCTTTTGCATCTCCTAAACGATGAAATACGCCATCCACGCCATAACCGTACCCCATTTGAGCCACGCTCCACACGATTGCCAGGGGCACACCGCCGGTACGATCGTACAACTTTTCTGTTTCGGTTTCGGTCAGCGTCACATTCTTCCTGTCGCACTCTTGAGTGATTAGGAACAGTCCGTCCCCTCTGGGCATCCCGGTCAGCCGTACAGGATAGGCCACGTCAATGCGATGGCGGGTGGTGACGATGGCCTTGGTCGGGATGGGTAACTCGCGCAGAAAGGCATTCACCCGCTCGTCGTCCACCGTCTCCAGGTTGTCCACGATGAGCAGCGTGCGCTGCCGGGTCAACGCCTGCGTCACTCGCTCGCCCTGCTCCTCGGGCCGGGCGCGCGTGATGTCCTCTCGCTGCAGCGCGACCGCGATCGCAGTGTAGATGTCGTCCAGCGTGCGCATGATCTGCTGGCGCGGGGCGATGCCGTCGGCAGTCAACACAGACGTCTTGGCCGAGGTCCAGATAATCGCCTCGAACCGCTCCTTCGCAAGCAGGCGATCGTACTCGCGCAGATAGCGATGGGCCACCTCCAGCGCCAGCGCGCTCTTGCCGATGCCGCCGATACCGTCAATCGTCACCAGGAAGTGACGTGAATCGGGGGAGAGCAACTGCTGAATCTGAGCCAGTTCCCGTTCGCGGCCGATGAACGTGCCATAGTCGGGCTGGGGCAAATTGTGATACACCTGCGGAGGCTCAGGAAGCGCGGGAACCTCAGAACCAGGGAGTGCTCTCTGCTCGGCTATGGCGTGTGTCAGTTGTATCAGCGCGTCGCGCACGTCGGCGCTCAACCCCACCGTGGCCTGGAGCTGGGCCTTCTGCAGCTCGACTTGCTGTCGAACGGCTTCGGCCGTCATGCGCTGGAACTGGAGGGAGTAGACGCCTTGCAGTTCAGGCAGCGTCCATAGCTCTTCGGCCAGGCACTTGAGAAAGAACGTCACGGTCCGGTCCACCCGCTGGCGGTTCTTGCGCTCAGGCAGGACGGTCTCGAAAGATTGGAGCACCGTCTCGCGCTCGTCTGCCAGGTAGAGGCCCGGCTTCTTGATGATGGCCAGCAGCGCCTGCTGGATTTGCTCGTTCTGAAAGAAATCCTCGTCAGCCGCCATCGCCGCCACCAGGTCTTCGTCCTCTGCCTCGTACTCGCGGGCGAAGCGTTCGGCGGCGCGCTGCAAACCCTTCTGGAATGCCTGCGTAAAGCCCGCGTCAGACCTTAACTTCCTGAGCGTGTCGGACGCCTGATCGCCCAGAAGTTTCCTGGCCTGCCCTGACACCAAATCAACGAGCGCATCCACGATCTCTCGCTGGAAACTATCGGGGATCAGCTTGAGGATGTCCAGGATAGACATATCACGAGTTACCTTTCCGATCCTCCTGCATGTGGCAGTGCTTGTACTTCTTGCCGCTGCCGCACCAACACGGATCGTTGCGCCCAGGCCTAGACGCCGGTGGAGAGGCAGCCGCAGGGAACGGGAGCCCGGGCCTCAACAGAGAACCCAGGTCTGGCGCTTTAGCGACCATCCGCTCGAGCCGGGCCATGTCGTCGGCGTTGAGTCCCCGGTAGAACGAGGCAAAGTATTCCTCGGCCTTGAGTGGAGAGGTCGCCAGGATATGGTCGGTCATCTCCTCACGGGGCTTCTGCTGTTCGGCGGTCTGCGCCCCTGCCCCTTGAAGTTCCGCAAGCAGGGCCTCCCGGCCAATGCGGTGGGCGATGCTCAACAACGCCATCTCTGCATGCTGCGCGATCTCCCCTTTCCCCAGCATGCTCAGAACCAGCAGGGGGAGCACGGCTCGCGCATGGCCAGCCAACGAAAGGAAGCCGAACAGTTCGTGAAAATAGCGCTGTTCCCACAGCAAATCGGCCAGCGCACCGGCAGCACGCGCATCGTGGAGGTCAATCAAGCCCCACAGCGGGCCGACGAACAGCCTCTCACGCGCGTCGTCCTTCACGCGCTGATAAAAGCCCCACAGCACGTCGGCGCTGGCCTGCGCACCCGACAACCCCAGCACAATGCACGCCAGGCTCCTGGCATAGCCGGTCAGGTCGTCGAAGCACTCCAGCAACACCGTGGCCCCAGCCTCGCCCTTCCAATACAGTGCGCTGAGGAGGTACTCGTAGGCACGTGCCTGATCGTCCTCGTCCTCGATGTTCCGTGCATGCTTGAGCCGCTCCGCGATCAGCGGCACAGCCGGCGGGCCGAACTCGCGCATTCGCCGGTGCCACAATGGCTCTGCCACTCCCCCAACGGCCGGGACCAGGTCGAGCAGTTCCTCGACTGTGGCCGCCATCTCGATCCGCTCGAACGCCTGCCGGTCCCGCTTCCAGACCTGCGGATCCTTTTGCCGGACGATCTGGGCGATCTTCTCGTCGGCCTCCGGGTTCAGCAGGTGATGCCGGAACAGCGTTTGTGCGCTGGGCACCGGGTCCCAGGCGAACTCGAGTTCTGGCATCGGAGGCGCTGTCTTGACGTGGGACTTGCGCATCGTGTATTTCTCCAACTGCGGTTGTCTGTGGAACACTGTAATTATATGTGCGATAGCAGGAAAGGACAAGGGAGTAATACCTTTCTATGAAGTGAGTAGAAACAAAAAGGGGGGCAACAAGGGGACGTTTTATGTCCCCTGCCCCCCTTGCGGTGGCGGAGAGGGCGGGATTTGAACCCGCGGAGCCTTTCGGCTCACGCGCTCTCCAGGCGCGCGCGTTAGGCCATACTACGCTACCTCTCCGTGGCTTACTATGGTGTGGATTATACCATCCTGCGGCACGGTTGGCAAGGCTGTCTATGGTCGGGCGTCTGATCGGACGTCCCGCTTCAGCGGGGTCTTCCCGGTTCAAACCGGGCGTCCGGCCCCTGATCGCACGCCCCACCCCTGATTGGGCGTCCCGCTTCAGCGGGGGTCTTCCCGGCTCAAACCGGGCGTCCGGCCCCTGATCGGACGTCCGGCCTTGATCGGACGTCCCGCTTCAGCGGGGGTCTTCCCGGCTCAAGCCGGGCGTCCGGCCCCTGATCGGACGTCCGGCCTTGATCGGACGTCCCGCTTCAGCGGGGGTCTTCCCGGCTCAAGCCGGGCGTCCGGCCCCTGATCGCACGCCCCATCCCTGATTGGACGTCCCGCTTCAGCGGGGGTCTTCCCGGCTCAAGCCGGGCGTCCGGCCCCTGATCGGACGTCCGGCCTTGATCGGACGTCCCGCTTCAGCGGGGGTCTTCCCGGCTCAAGCCGGGCGTCCGGCCCCTGATCGGACGCCCCACCCCTGATTGGACGTCCCGCTTCAGCGGTGCCTAACCTGGGGATTCACTGGCGGGCCAGGTGGTCCAACGGCTCGTGAGGTTTATCTAGTGCGCTGTTTCTGTTATGTCAAGCCTGGTATGCAGTATACTGGATAGCAATGCGGCCGGTATGTGCAAAGTGGCGGCTTCAGTTGGTGGTGGTATAATCTGGGCGCTGGACGCTGGAAAGTGGAAGTTGGAGGTTGGAGATTGGAGCGTTCATGAGCGAGACTTCGATCCTGGCCCTCATCCCCGCCTGGAACGAGGCGGCGCGCATCGGCCCGGTCGTCGAGGCGACGCGCACGTACCTCCCGGTGCTCGTCGTGGACGACGGCTCCCGCGACGACACCGCCGCTGTGGCCGAGGCCGCCGGTGCGACGGTCGTGCGCCATCCCCACAATCGGGGCAAGGGCGTCGCACTGACGACCGGCTTCGCCTGGGCGCTGGAGCGGGGCTACGGGGCCGTCCTCACGCTCGACGCCGACGGCCAGCACGACCCGGCTGAGATACTCAAGTTCCTGGCCGCCTGGGAGGCCGATGCGGGAGACCTCATCGTCGGGCGGCGCAACTTTTCCCAGATGCCCTTCCCGCGCTTTTTCACCAACCCCTTTGGCTCGTGGCTGCTTTCACTGGCGCTAGGCGTGCGCATTTACGACAACCAGAGCGGCTACCGCCTGTATTCCCGCCGTTTCCTGGAAACACTCCACCTGACGACCACCGGCTTCGAGTGGGAGGTCGAGGTCATCACCCACGCGGTCTGCCAGGGCGTGCGCATCGGGTGGGTGGATATCCGCACGATCTACGACGTAGACAAAGTGAGTTACTTTCATCCGCTCAAGGACACGGCCCGCTTCTTCCGCATGGTATGGCGCGCCTGGCGACAACGGAGCGCGTATTCCGGCTCGCCCGGGTCAGGAGGAATAGAATGAAAACACACAGTTGGATCATTGCCGCACTGGGCAGCCTGGCGACGGCCCTGGCCTTGCGCTACCCGCTGATGGAAGCCTGGATGGCCCGCTACGTCCCAGGCGCACCGGCCGCCAACGCGGCCCAGGCGACGACGGGCGTGCTCAGCGGCGCCGTCCTGTTGCTCGCATCCGCCGCGTTGACCGCCCGCCTGTCGGGTGCCCGCTCCCGGGCAGGTGCCGCGGGGGCGGGTGCATTGGCGGGCTTGTTGGCCGGTGGGCTGACGTTCGCGCTGTACGGCGCGCCCGCCGCCGGAGCGGCCGGCGCCCGGCCCGTCTATCCCTTCATCGTAGCGCCCGCCCAGACGGACGCGCTGGTCGAATTGATCAAAGCCATCCTGGGATGCGCCACCTGGACCTACGGGCTGGGTTGGGCGATGGGGTTGGGTGGGGGTTTGGGCCAGATGATCGCCCAGGCGGCTGCGGAGGCCCACTACACGCCTGCCGTCTCGCCCGATTTCCCCTGGTACGCGGCGGTCGGCTCTCCCCTGGCCATCCTGATCGCGCTGCTGCTCGCGGCCTGGCTGCACGGCCGTCGCCGGAGCCCGGATGCCGCCGAAGCACGGCGCGTCGCACAGACCTCCTACACGCTGGGCATCCTGGCCATCCTGTTACGAATTACGAATTACGAATTTTCGGAACGGATTGAGCGGAATCAGCCACCCTAAGCGAGCAAGAGGTATGGCTCCTCCACCAACTGCTTGATCCGCTGCAAGAAGCGCGCCGCCGGCGCGCCGTCCACCAGCCGGTGGTCGAACGTCAGGCTCAGCCACATCGTCTGCCGCACGCATACCTCGCCGTCCACGGCCGCCGGGCGCGCCTTGATACGCCCCACGCCCAGGATGGCCGTCTCCGGCAGGTTGATGATCGGCGTAAAGGCGTCCACCTCATACGCGCCGAGGTTGGTGATGGTGAACGTGCTGCCGGACAGTTCGTCCGGCAAGGCCTGGCCCGCCCGCGCCCGCTCGACCAGGTCCCGCACCTGCCGCGCGATCTCGGCCAGCCCCTTACGGTCGGCGTCGCGGACGACCGGCACCAGCAAGCCGCGCTCCGTGTCCACGGCCAGCGCGACGTGCACTTGCGCCAGTTGACGGATGACGCCTGCGGTGAGGTCTGCCGAACCGTCCCCGTCCAGGCGGGCGTTCATGTAGGGGAATTCGCGCAGCGCGCGGGCGACCAGTTTGATCAGCAGGTCATTGTAGCCCAGGTTAAAGCCCAGTTCGCCGGCCAGGCTGGCCTTCAGCCGCTCGCGCAGCGCCACGAACTCGGTCGCGTCGGCCTCGGTCGTCAGCGTGACCGGCGCGGTCGTCTGGTGGCTCTCGGCCATGCGGCGGGCGATGACGGCCCGGATGCCGCTTAACGGGACTTCGGCTGGGGCGGAAGGAGGGAGGGAAGGGAGGGGAGGGAGGGAAGGGAAGGAAGGGGCGGCGGATGTTGAGGCGATGGCGCGTTCTACGTCTTCTTTGGTGATCCGCCCGCCAGGGCCGCTCCCCTGCACGGCGCGCAGGTCGAGCCCGGCCTGCTCCGCCATGCGGCGCGCCACGGGTGTGACCGCGGGCAACGCTGCCAGGTAGGCCGCCACGTCCCGCTCGACGATGCGGCCGTCCGGCCCGCTGCCGCTCACGCGCCCCAGGTCCACGCCCTTCTCCCGCGCCAACTTCCGCGCGCGCGGCGAGGCGAAGAGGCGGGGGGGAGGGGGAGCAGGGGAGCCAGGGAGCAGGGGAGCAGAAGAGCCAGGGAGCAGGGGAGCAGAGGGGGCTCGCTGATTCGCTGATTTGCCGATTTGCCGATTTGCCGATTTGCTGATTTGCTGATTCGCCGATTCCTCCACTGGCTCGTCTGGCATCCCAGTGATCAACCCCACCACCGTGAGCACCGGCACGGTCGTCCCGGCCGGCACCAGGATCTGGCGCAGGTACCCATCCGCCGGCGCCTCCACCTCCAGCGTCGCCTTGTCCGATTCAACGGTGAAGAGCACCTCACCGCGGCTGACCGGCTGCCCCTCCTGCTTGAGCCATTCGACGACGGTGCCTTCGTTCATCGTCTCGCCCAACACGGGCATAATTACCTCAGTAACCACGCTCCCCTCCTATTGCAGCGCCTTGCGGATGCCGGCGACGATCGCGTTCACGTTGGGGACGGCCGCGTCTTCCAGCGGCTCGCTCATCGGCACCGGCACGTCGGCCGCGCACACGCGCACGACCGGCGCGTCCAGCCAGTCGAACAACTCCTCCTGGATGCGCATAGCCAACTCGCTGACGAACGAGCCCGTCTTGTAGGCCTCGCTCACGCCGACGACGCGCCCCGTCTTCTTCACCGACGCGGCGACCGTCTCCATATCCAGCGGCTTGAGCGTGCGCAGGTCAATCACCTCGACGCTGAGCCCTTCCTCCGCCAACTGTTCGGCCGCCTCCAGCGCGCGGTGCACCATGCGCGAGTAGGTGATTACTGTCACGTCGGTGCCGGCGCGCTTCACGTCGGCCACGCCGAAGGGGATGATATAGTCCTCCTCGGGCACGTACCCCTCGACGCTGTAGAGCATCTTGTGCTCGATGAACATACAGGGGTTGTCGTCGCGGATGGCCGCCTTGAGCAGGCCCTTGGCGTCGTAGGGCGTGCTGGGCATGACGACGGTGATGCCGGGAAAGTGCACCCACAGCGCCTCCAGCGACTGCGAGTGGTGCGCGGCGATGCAGCGTCCGGCTCCGCCCTCGGTGCGGATGACCATGGGGACGACCGTCTTCCCGCCGAACATGTAGCGGTTCTTGGCCCCCTGGTTGGCGATCTGGTCCATCGCCAGCGGCGTAAAGTCCACGTACATGATCTCGGCCACGGGGCGCATGCCGCACATCGCCGCGCCGACCGCCGCGCCGCCGATCGTTGCTTCGGAGATGGGCGTGTCGCGCACGCGCTGCGGCCCGAACTCTTCGAACAGGCCGCGCGTCGCGCCGTACGCGCCGCCGTACACCCCCACGTCCTCGCCCATCACGAACACGCCGGGGTCGCGCAGCATCTCCTCGCGCAGCGCCTCCTGGATGGCCTGCCAGTAGCGGATCTGGCGCACGCCCGGCCCTTCCGCCCGGCAGCGCTCGCGCAGTTCCCGCTCGCGCACTGCGTCTGCCGCCGTCCACTTGAACGGCGCGTAGACGTACAGTTCCAGTTCTTCGACCGGCGGGGTGGGCGAATCGAGCGCGAACTGCGTGGCGTCTTCGATCTCCTGCTCGACCTTTTTCTGTAGAGCGTCAATCTCGGCCTGCGTGGCGACCCCGGCCTCGACCAGGCGGGCGGCGAAGGCCGGTATCGGGTCGCGCGCCTTCCACTCGGCTTCCTCCTCCTTCGTGCGGTAGACGCGCGGGTCGGAGCGGGAATGGCCATACCAGCGGTAGGTCTGGCACTCGACGAGCGAGGGGCCTTCGCCGCGGCGGGCGCGCTCGACGGCCTTTTGCACCGCCTGGCGCACGGTCAGCACGTCCATGCCGTCCACCACCTGGCCCGGAATGCCGTAGGCACAGGCGCGGTCGGCGATGTCCAGTTTGGCCGTGGCCTTTTCCAGCGGCACCGACATGCCGTACAGGTTGTTCTCGACGACGTAGACGACAGGCAGGTGCCACAGCGCGGCCATGTTAAGCGACTCGTGAAAGTTGCCCGTGTTGGACGCGCCGTCGCCGAAGAAGCACAGCACGACGCGGCCGGTGTTCTGCATCTTCTGCGCCAGCCCCGCGCCCGTGGCGACCGGGATGTTGCCGCCGACGATGCCGGTGGCCCCCAGGTTGCCCTTCTCCACGTCGGCGATGTGCATGGAGCCGCCGCGGCCGCGGCAATAGCCGGTGGCGCGGCCGCACAACTCGGCCATCATCTTGCGGTAGTGCTCCTGGCGCGCCTCTTCCGTCTGCGCCAGCGACGCGCCGCGGGCGTGGCAGTGGCCGTGGCCGCGATGCGTGCTGGTGATCAGGTCGTCGTCCCGCAGCGTGGAGATGGCCCCCACGGCCACCGCTTCCTCGCCGGCGTAGAGGTGGGAGGCGCCCTTGATCAGGTTGCGCCCCAGCAGGTCGTACACGCGCTCCTCGAACATGCGGATCTCCCACATCTGCCGCAGCAGATCGAGCGCCTGCTCTTTCGTAAGGCCATGTTTCTTCAGTTCCAACTTAGTACTCATCTCATCCCTCTTCTTTTATTGGACGCAGATTAACGCGGATAAACGCGGATTTTTTATTTTTTATCTGCGGAAATCTGCGTTCATCTGCGTCCCACAATTTTATGCCCTGCACCCGCTGGATCGCCAGATCCAGCGCTCTTTGTTGGACGCGGATAAACGCGGATTTTTACCTTTTTAATCTGCGAAAATCTGCGTTCATCTGCGTCCAATAAATCTTTGATACCAGATCGGCCAGCGGTTCGCCTGGCTGGATGCTGCACACGGTGCGCAAGGTCTCGGCGAGCCCTTCCTGCGCCAGGTGTGCCTGCAACTCGACGGCGTCAGGGTCGGCGGGATCGTCGTAGGCCAGTGCCGCCGCGATGCCCCAGGCCAGCGCCTCGGGGCGGATGGCGTGCTTCTCCGCCAGGCGCGCCGCGCCGACCAGCCGGTCGTCGGGCGCCAACTTGCGCAGCGGGTCACGGGCCAGGCGGCCCACCGGGTCGGCCAGCGCGCGGTTGGCCAGGCGCGCCAGGATGTCCTGCACGTGCGCCTGCAGTGCCTGGGGCTCGAAGCCGTGCTCGGCGACGAGCGCCCGTCCCGCCTCGTCGAGCGCCTGGTCCAGGAGCGGCCGCACCCACGGATCGTCCAGCGCCTCGTAGCCGTACGCCAGCCCACGGCGGTACCCCAGGTAGCCCAGCATGGCGTGCGCGGCGTTGTGGACGTACAGTTTGCGCTCCACGTAGGCCGCAAACGGGGCCACCGGTTCCATGCCGACGACGCGGGGAATCTCCCCCACGAAAGCCGCGCGGTCCACCGGCAGCACCTTGTACGGTTCGGCGACGATGAGCGTCGGGTCGGCTGCCCGCTGCTCACGTGTGGGCACCGGCGACATGCGGGCAACGACCGCCGGGACAAACCCCACCCGCGCCTGGACGTGAGGCAGGGGAGCAGGGGAGCGGGGGAGCAGGGGAACAGACCCCACCCGCGCCTGGACGTAAGGCTTCAGCGCGTCCGGCAGCGCGTCGCGCACGTATCCGCGCAGGAGCGCCGGCGCATCCCGCAGATTCTCGCAGATGATCACGTTAAGTGGGGCAGGCTTTCCAGCCTGCCGCCCCCTCCCCTCTACAAGTGGGTGGGCTGCCAGAAGTGGGGCAGGCTTTCCAGCCTGCCATCCCCCTACAGCCCACCGCTCGTCCAGCCCCGCCGCGATGGACCTGGCGACGTCGGGCAGCGCTCGCGCGCCGGCAGCGGTCGCCAGCAGGCTCGCCCGCGCCACCTCCGCCGCCACCCGCTCCGCATCCAGCCTGTTGACCGCGCGCACCGGCCCGACCGTCAGTTCCTCCACCGTCCCGACGCCGGACAGGCGGAGCGTATAACTCCCGCGGCGATTCAGGGCCTCGACGAGCGCCCCGTCCATGTCCACGAACACGACCTCGTACCCCGATTCCGTGAACAACTGGCCGAGGAACCCCCGCCCCACGCTCCCCGCGCCGAAAATCACGGCGGATTTTTGGGACGCGGATGAACGCGGATGAACACGGATTTTTTGGATTTTATCTGTATTTGGATGAGTTCCCACGAGTTCCCACGAGTTTCTACGAGTTTCCCGCCGGCCCCACCCATAGCCGATGACCTTCATCAAAGTACCACCCAGGCGCTTCAAGTACGAGCGTGCGCTGCGCCCAGCCGCGCTCCACCCGCTGCCACGTCTCCTCCCACGAGCGGAGGCCACCCAGCGCGTCGGCCGCCTCGACGTTGCACGCGCCGACCGCGACGGCCGCCGTGACTGCCTCCTCGGGCGACAGATCGCGCAGCAGGGCACTCAGGAAGCCGGCGATCGTCGCGTCGCCCGCGCCGGTGGTGCCGACCACGTCCACCTGGAAACAGGGCGCCCACAACTCCTTGTCGGCCCAGGCGGCCGGGTTGGAGGGCCGCGCGGCGCCCAGTGCCGCGATGGCGGCCCGGTCGGCCGTGCGCACGTAGAATCCGCGCTCGCCCAACTTGAACCCGACGATCTTGCATCCCATCCCCAGCAACTCGCGGCTCAAATCCGCAAGCAGCGGCGGGGTGATGCGCTCGAGGAAACTGGCCCCGCCCGCCGCCTGCAGGAGTGCCTCGTACACCTCCCGGCGGAGCATGTACAGGGTCTCCTCGATACTGGGCAGAAAGACGTCCACGTAAGGCAGCACCGCCCGCAGGATGGCGGCCCAATCGGCGCGCCCTGCCGCCGACGCGGGGTCGGGGAGCGCCATGTCCAGCGACGTGGTGACGCCCAGCTCCTTGACGCGACGAAACATCTCGACCAGTTGTGCGCCGCCGTCTTCGTACATCAACTTCATGATGGGCGGATAGCCGAAGTGAAACAGGCGCGCCCCGGCCACGACGTCGTAGCGCACGTCGGCGGCGCTGAACGTGGCGTTGGCCCCCGGGCAGTGCAGGAACATGCGGTCCACGCCGGGCGGGTTGACGATGATCGTGTAGGAGGTGTTCGTCGTCTTGTCCACGACCATCCCGCCAGCCAGGTGCGCGCCGTGCGACTCGACCACCTGCCGGACGGCCAGGCCGAGCAGATCGTCCCCGATCTTGCCCATCAAGCGGGTGGGGATGCCCAACTTGTGGAGCGCCAGCCCGGTGTTGGAGACCGCGCCGCCGGTAGAGATCGTGAGTGGCCCCACCTCGGCCAGGTGCCCCGGCCGGAAGAGCGCCTCCCACGCCCCCGGCGGGCTGGCGGACAGGTCGGGAATCACGTCCAGGCACAGGTGCCCGGCCACCACCGCGTCGCACGTTCCGCTCATACGTCAGACTCCTCTTCTCCCCTCCCTCGCAGGGAGGGGCAGGGGGAGG
>Ga0315285_10000127_pt1 | contig 73223 bp, 64 predicted proteins | sample YL17G09_36_MG_FD_203698 | JGI IMG/M metagenome (GOLD analysis project Ga0315285, IMG submission 203698) | Sediment microbial communities from Yellowstone Lake, YNP, Wyoming, USA - YL17G09_36 | ecosystem: Environmental > Aquatic > Freshwater > Lake > Sediment | place: USA: Wyoming | collected... | reverse complement strand
AGTAAGGTTACCGTTAGTATCGCCAACATAAATAAAATCTCCTTGAGAATCCTTAATTATTGCATACGATTCATAAGGAGAAGACGTTCTACTCCAAATTATCTGGTTTTGGTCACTGATTGATATATTTGTTGTACAGTTTCCATTAGAAGAACTATAAATACCTGTTTTGTTGTAAAAATTGAAACCCCAACTTAAATTATCATCATATCTTCTATGATAGATAGTGCAATTTGAAATATCTGTTAGACCATTAGGGTCAGAAGCATTAGCAGTTACATTGTATCCTGTTGTACTGGTCCAGTTTATAAAACTTTGGTTATTCACAATATAAGGAGGGCTGTTGCTCACTGTTAACGTATAATTGATTTGGGAACTAGAGTAGTTTTCATCATCAGTGGTATTGGCTTTTATCAAGTAAGCACCAAGAGCAAGGTTGGAAGTATTGGTAAAGTTATAGGTCGTTCCGATGGAACTGTTCACCAACGATAAACTGCCAGTAAAGTTAGCATAGATAGATACTGTTAATGATGATATGTTACTGACAGCAGTTAGGTTAGCAATATCACTTTTATTATAATTTTTATCACCTTGAGTTCCGTTAAGATATAGTGACGTGTTCGTAACACCTTTGCTCACGTTCCACCATAAGAATACAAGAGAACTGCTAGAATAGTTCTGATTGCCTAACACCTGTGCGCTGAAGTTATTCGGATAAGCAGCCCATTGAGTTATATTCCATGCAGTGCTAGTCGTGTTACTAATCCACGTCCCATTTCTCCATAATTGAACATACAATCCAGACACATTAGATGTGGCAGTAGCATTTATTGTAGAGTTAGGATAGGTTGATGTCTTATTGGTATAAGTATTATTTGTAAATATTGTAGCAGATGTAGGTGCTTGAGCAATAGTGAAATAGAGTATAGGCGTAGCATTAGCATTGCCAGACGAATCGTTAGCTACAAACCTGTATTGATATGGTCCAGCAGCTAGTACAGAACTATTGTTAGTGAAAGTAGGATACGAACCTTGCATAGACCAATTTCTCAAAGTTCCACTAAAGTTATTCTCCAAATAAGCATTTACAGAAAGTGAATTATCACTCCACGTTATTGAGAAATTCGAGTAGTTAGTTGGTGAATAGACTGCCACAGTGGTAGATACATTGTTCGTATAGGTAGGCGGTGTTCCATCAGTTGTGTTATAAGTAAACGGATTAACACAGGAAGTTCCATTCCAATTGTTAGATGTATCATTCGCATAATAACACCAAGCTATTATTGCTCCAACAGTTGAGTTTACTGTTTTGGTAACGTTAGACCAGTTGCCTGTTCCTGTCATTGAAAAAGATTCGTTAACCCAGCCGTTCATATAAGTTACAGTCATATTGACGATGTCTATGTATGATGTTATGGTGGAGGCACCACTGTCTCCATCTACTTGTGCCATTATACCCACTTGGAACGTTCCGTCTGACAGTATGTACGAATCTATGTTGGAACTTCTGTTGATGCAATAGGTACTATCAGGGGTGGTTCCAAAGGTCTGGCTATAGTTAACGTACCAGCTTGTCGTATTCCTCCACCATCCGTACATACCATGACCACCGGGACCTGTTGGAGAATAATAACCCTCCATGCAATAATATATAGAGGTTATCGGCGTGGTGTTGACAGCCGTCACGTTGAAAGTGAACTTAGCATGCATGCAGTCTCCAGTTAAGTCATTATTGGGAGCACTGGCGTCCATGGAGAAATAACCGTTGTTGCTCGTGTTCACACCATTGTAATTCGCATCCGTGAAATCGACAGTCGCATCTGCAGGAGTTCCGTCACATGTCTCGTCTGCACTCATCTTGTAGGCATTGTTGGTTGTGTTTTTTGGCAGAAGTTGATTTGCTTGAGAGGTATTACCAATACATCCAACTCCGTTCCAAGTCCCATTACAAAATTGGAATATATAACCTGCCAATTGATAGTTATCTGTCCAATATAAATTATGAGAAATTGGTGTTCCTGCCCATGTTGAATTCGTTGAATTCAAAGAATACGTAGGCGGTGTCCCATCAATTGTAGTCAAATAAAAATATGTGTTGTCATTCTGGCAGTTCGTTGCATTCATATTGCCAGCAGTGTCGTTAGCATAGAAACACCAACCAACCTTTGTTCCAATGGTCGAATTCAATGTCGTGACGTTCCATGACGTGTTAGTCACACCACTAAATGTTACATACGATGAATTACTCCACGTTCCCGTATTGTTCGTAGAAAATATGTAACCAGCTAACTGATAATTATCTGTCCAATTCAAAGTGATGTTAGCTGGCTGACCAGCAGCAGTAGTATTAGTAGAATTCAAAGAATATGTAGGCGGCGTCCCATCATTCGTAGTCAATACAAACGGATTTTGACAGTTCGTAGTGTTCCAATTCCCAGCATTATCACTAGCATAATAACACCAACCAACCTTAGTCCCAACAGTCGAATTCAATGTTAAAATATAACTTGAGTTCTGCGGAGTTGCAGAGAATTTCAAGTTTCGTGTATCATTATTCATAGTTACGTTTATTTCTATATAGTCTATGTAGACAGTACCAGTACCCGCTCCTCCAATATAATAAGAACCTGCTGTCGTAGCTATTTGAAATGTCCCATCAGTTTGATTTACTATCTCACTAGCATTAGTGTAACATCTAGTTCTGTTTTCTTTAGGAAAATCCAATTTTAAAGTATTCGGATCTGTAAAACCTGAGCCATTAACATATTTAGTTTTTATATAGCCATCACCACGTTCTCCGACATTCTCAGTATAATATCCTTCAACTCTATAGCATATGCTTGATATTGCATTTATGTCATATCCAGGCAATTCTTTAGACAAGTTAAACGTCCATCTATAGTGCGTATAATTCGTTTGTCCGCTTCCTGATGAAGAAGAGAAAGATAGCTTGTTATCATCAGAAACATTTACTTGGTTATAATAATCATCTAATAAATCATTGGTTGCACTTCCTGGATCAGAATTTGGTGTTGATTGTGAAGAATTGTACCCTTTATTTGTTGCTATACTAGGTATGAAAACACTTGTTGCTGTATAATTCCTCCACGTACCAGAATTGTTTGTTGAGAATATGTATTTACCGTTCGGATTCAATGCGATTGTATCATTCCACTCCAAGCTGAAATTGGCAACATATCCAGCAACAGTCGTGTTAGTCACATTCTTTGAGTAAGTAGGCGGTGTTATATCGTCTGTATAAAAGGTGAATGGATTCTGACAGGAATTATTCATATTTCCAAAAGTATCATTAGCATAGAAGCACCATTTTATTTGACAACCTTCTGTTGAATTTATTATTGCAGTTTGGTTTGACCAATTACCGCCTTCAATATAAACATCACTGACAGTTATATTGCTCCATAAGCTACCACCTAATCCAACAGCTGAAAAATAAATATATAATTTGCCATCATTTATATAAGCGCTATTATTTATTGTCCAATTTTCTGTAACAAGATTGCCGCTCCAATCACCTATAGTAGTATCTATTGGATCCCATTGGTCATATGTCCAATTATAAACAGAAAGTCGAGGAGGAAATGAAGGATTAGGATATGAGGTAAGGTTGGCCCAAGTATAGAATAGGTTATTTGATACGCTTGCTCCTGAAAAATTTAAATAAAGAATTTTAGCTGAACCAGTAGAAGTTATTTTTGCTCCTGTGCTCGTATCATTAAATCCATTATCAAAAGAATAAGTTTCATTGTATGTCCAACCACTGCTTCCTGTATAATTAAAGGGTCTATAAAATCGATAAAATGTTTGGTTTACAAAACTTCCAGTACAATTGTCAATAGAAAGCGCATACCAATCTAATATATAGTTATCAGTCCACCTCAACCTAAAATTAACTGGCGTTCCTGGATATGTTGAATTCGTCGAGTTGCTATTTACAACCCATTGAGGCGGCGTTTGATCAGTTGTAGTCAAGTTGAACCAATTACCGTTCTGGCAGTTCGTTGCATTCATATTCCCACTCGTATCATTGGCATAGAAACACCAAGCAACTATAGTTCCAATGGTCGAATTCAACGTCGTGACGTTCCATGACGTGTTTGTCGTGCCAGAGAACGTGACATAAGAACTGTTGATCCATGTTCCCGTATTGTTCGTAGAGAATATATATCCAGCTAACTGGTAATTATCATTCCAGTTTAATGTAAAGTTAGCAGGTACTCCAGCAACAGTCGTGTTTGTTGAATTGCTTCCAGCGACCCATTGTGGCGGTGTTTGATCAATTGTTGTCAATACAAACGGATTCTGACAGTTCGTAGTGTTCCAATTCCCAACATTATCTTTAGCATAATAACACCAACCAACCTTAGTCCCAACAGTTGAATTTAATGTCAATGCATACGTTGCATTCTGTGGAGTTGCTGTGAAATTGCTTGCATCATAATAGGTAACGTTGACATAGATCTTTGAAACCAGAAGCATTTCATCAGTGCTAATAACACTTCTAACTCCAACTTCTAAATTATTTATATCATTAATAGTCCAAGGTAGTTCCGTAGCTGGATTTGTGATGTACGTATTCGTTTTGTTTTCCCAAGTTGAATCACTCGATGGCAAGCAACCATTCGTTTCATGAGTTCCGCCTAATGTCCTAAGAACAAACATACATGTAGGACCTCCATATTTATATGCTCTTACAAAAACAATGATATTTTTTATTGTGTTCGTTATAGACAAGTTTGCAACATTGTAAGTTTCTCTGTACGTTTGGTAAGTTGCGTCTGTACTGATGTTTGTATTATCACTTTCATCGTTAACACAAGAGGCACCTGCACAATTGGCTTCGATAAACTGTGAATAAGTTCCTGCCCCATTCGGATTAAGAGTTGATACAAGTTCCTGTCCGTTCGTATAATTGGTCCATGCTCCAGAATTATTAGTAGAAAATATCCACTGTCCTGTATTATTTAACCAGTAATTATCATTCCACTCCAAGCTGAAATTAGCGACATATCCAGCTCTAGTTTCATTAGTAGAATTCTTAGAGTATGTAGGCGGTGTTCCATCATTCGTAGTCACATAGAAATAAGTATTATCATTTAAACAGTTCGTAGCATTCATATTCCCTGACGTATCATTCGCATAATAACACCAACCAACTTTTATTCCAACAGTTGTATTCAATGTTGTAACATTCCATGATGTATTGGTTACACCAGAGAACGTTTTGTAAGTATCATTCATCCACGTTCCCGTATTGTTCGTGGAGAATATGTAACCTGCCAGCTGATAATTGTCTGTCCAGTTTAATGTGAAATTAGTTGGTTTGCCAGCAGCAGTCGTGTTGGTTGAATTACTTCCAGCGACCCATTGTGGCGGTGTTCCATCAGTCGTGTTATAAGTAAACGGATTAGAGCAAGAAGTTCCATTCCAATTATTGCTTGTGTCATTAGCATAGACGCACCAAGCTATTGTTGCTCCAATTGTTGAATTTACTGTTTTGGTAACGTTAGACCAGTTAGTCGCACCTGTCATTGAAATCCATGTATCATTAACCCAACTACTTTCTTCGCTTCCCCATGTTCCTTGAGAAGGCTCTGGACTTGTAAGTGACCTAATTGTAATATTATCTATTGCAAACCAACCAAATGTATAAGCGCTATTTCTGTTTACTAATATGTAGAAATGATTTATCGTGTAAGTATTTTGGGCGCTCAAAATCTTTGTGCCATCCCAATAAACCATTGCTGTGTTGTTCGGATAACTCTCGATTTTTATATTCGCAGTTCCTGTATAGCCGAGCGTATTAGCTCCACTGGAATAAGAGGAATCACCTACATAGGCGTCTTTTGAGGATCTGCTACCACTCCACGAATCACTAAATTGTACTGCTATAGGTTTATCAGAAGTGTTGTTTGAAAATGTGAATCCGAACTTAACTATATCATTATTACCAGTTTCATACCATTGGAATTGTGTCATGAGTAAAAAGCCGTTCTGCTTGACAGTATTCATAGTGGCGTTGATACCTTTATGAACACCCCAACATGTTGAGTCTGAACAGTTAGTGACATTGAGATTCGAGTTTGCAACAGAATAAGTTACAGTAGAATCAGCAGACCATACAGCAGGGTTCAAGGTTGTTCCAAGAAAATCATCATAGAGAATGAATGTATTTGATCCATTGCTTACGCTTGTTGCAGAGCTGTTGCCATAATAAATATAAATTGTTTGGTTGGTCGATGTTAAATTTCCAGCAATTCGAACCCAGAAAGTAGCATTTACACCATTAGTGACATTCTCTATCCAATAGTTTAGAAGCGATCCAGTTGAATTTGTGAATCTAATGTCTCCGAAATCGCTTCTTGTTTTATTGTTTATATAAACTGTGCTACCACTATCCGTTCCTGTATTATTTATTACGGTAATATTTACCGTGTAATTAACGTCTGCACCAGTTGCGTTAGTAATGTTATGGCTTTTACGATAACTCCATCCAGATAACCAGTTACTAGACGAGCAATGCGTGCCGTTCCAAGTTCCATTACAGAACTGGAAGATATAACCACTCAATCCAACATTGTCTGACCAATTCAAACTATGTTTTATAGGTGTTCCTGCTACAGTTGAGTTCGTTGAGTTTAAGGAATAGGTTGGCGGTGTACCATCATTCGTAGTCAATACAAACGGATTTTGACAGTTCGTAGTGTTCCAATTCCCAGCATTATCTTTAGCATAGAAACACCAACCAACCTTAGTCCCAACAGTCGAATTCAATGTCAATGCATAAGTTGAGTTCTGTGGTGTTGAGGTGAAATTCAATATTCTTGTATCATTATTCATGGTAACATTTATTTCTATATAGTCTATGTAGACAGTTGTTGATTTTGCAATTCCTGTAGCATATGCAGTTGTGGCTATCTGAATCGTCCCATCAGTTTGATTTATCAAATGGTCTGTATTTGAACTATAGCAGAATGTTGTGTTTGTTTCCGAATTCTCATTTAGTGGGTTTGTCCCAATCCAACTTTCAGAACTCACATCTTTAATTCTTATATATCCACTACCGCTGGCAGAACTTGTAGTATAATATCCTTCGACCCTATAACATATACTAGTTATAGCGTCAATATCGTATCCAGGTAATTCCTTGGACAAGTTAAATGTCCATCTATAATGAGTATAGTTAGTGGTGGAGGATGATTCTGCAGTAGTTGCACTGAAATAAATATCATTGTTGTCGGATATATTCGTTTTATTATAATAAGCATCTCCCAAAGCATTTGTTGTAGTATTTGGATATGAGTTTGTTATAGAATCTGAAGAATTATAACCCTTATTCGTATTAATGCTCGGTATGAAAACACTTGTTGCAGTATAATTTTTCCATGAACCAGAATTGTTTGTTGAGAATATGTATTTACCGTTCGGATTCAATGCGATTGTATCATTCCACTCCAAACTGAAATTAGCAACATATCCAGCAACAGTCGTGTTAGTCACATTCTTTGAGTAAGTAGGCGGTGTTATATCGTCTGTATAAAATGTAAATGGATTACTACAAGATGTTCCATTCATATTTCCATTTGTATCATTAGCATAGAAACACCATTTTATTGTACAATTCTCTGTGCTGTTTATCACTGCGGTTACGTTTGACCAAAAACTATTTCCAGAGTCTGTGACATGAACGTCACTAACGCTTATATTTGAACCAAGGGTTCTAAAGCGAATTATTAATATTTTTTCATTATCCAGAAAATCATTAGTTATTGTCCATTTTTCTGTTATAAAATTACCACTCCAATCACCTATAGTAATATCTATGTTATCCCAATCGTTTTTAGTATAATTATATGCTATTAGAGCAGGCATATATGAAGGGGGTGTTCCAGCTTGGGTTTTATTTGCCCACGTATAGAATAAATCTTTTGAAGTTGATGATAAATTAGCAATTTTAAATTTGTATTCAACATAAGTTTGCACTAAAACTTCTGTTGTATTAATTTCTGCCCATGTTGAGGTATTATTAAATCCATTATCATAGGCATTTTGAGGGTTAGCCACTGCCCCCGCACCATTTATAAGAATGGTATAATTATAAGGCCTATTAAATGGATAGAAAGTCTGATTTACAAGATTTCCAGTACAATTATCCAAGGAAAGCATATAACCAGCTGCATTTGATAAATTAGTATTGTCAATCCAACTTAATCTAAAATTAACTGCTGAATTGGGAATTGTTGAATTAGTTGAATTACTTCCAGCGACCCATTGTGGCGGTGTTCCATCAGTCACATTGAAGAAATAAGTCCTTGACGAGCTTGAATAGTTCTCATCGCCCTCGAAGTATCCTGTCAGATTCCACCAATCACCAACTGCATAGAAGCTCGTATAATTGTATAATAATGAGTTTGTTCCACCCTGTGCGGTCCATCCAGTATAATTAGAGGTCAAGTTAACGGTCTTGCCAGTCACATTCAACTTCACAGTAAAGTTCGCCACATTATTTGAAGCATAGCTTCTATTCCCTTCAGTTCCGTTCAAATACAGAGACACGTTAACAGGACCTTTGCTCACATTCCACCACAAGAATACAAGAGAACTGCTAGAATAGTTCTGGTTGCCTAACACCTGTGCGCTGAAGTTATTAGGATAAGCAGCCCATTGAGTTATATTCCATGAAGTCGATGTTGCATTGTCTATAATCGTTCCGTTCCTCCATAACTGGACATAAAGACCAGAAACATTAGACACAGCAGTTGCATTTATTGTAGAGTTAGGATAGGTTGATGTAATATTTGTTATAGTGCTATTCAACCATAATGTAGCAGATGTAGGTGCTTGAGCAATAGTGAAATAGAGTATAGGAGTGGCATTAGTATTGCCAGAAGAGTCGTTAGCAACGAACCTGTATTGATATGTTCCTGCTGCCAGTGGTGTTGTGTTGTAAGTATAAGTAGGATAAGGACCTGTCATAGTTGAATTAACAAGCGTAACTGAGAAATTATTTTCCAGATATGCATTAACATTGCCTGAATTATCATTCCACGTTATAGAGAAATTCGAGTAGTTAGTTGGTGAATAAGTCGATACCAATTGGGTCTGGTTGTTGGAATACGTGGGTGGCGTTATATCGGCTGTGGTCACATAGAAATACGTATTATCATTCTGACAGTTGGTATTGTTCCAATTTCCTACATTATCTTTAGCAAAGTAGCACCAAGCAACCTTAGCTCCAATAGTTGAGTTCAACGTCAATGCATATGTTGCATTCTGCGGTGTTGTTGTGAAATTAGTTTGGTTCGTTGTTATGTTTACTTCTATATAGTCTATGCTTACATTAACCCAGGTATCAGGATTAGGCACGACCGGTGATTCTGCTGTTGTAGCTATCTGGAAAGTCTTGTCGCTTGAATTTATCAATTGACTTAAATTATAAGTGCCTAAATTATAACATTTACTCACATTTGTCATATCGCTAGCGCTTTGCGGTATGGTATTCTGGTCTTGCCAAACATCATAGGTCATATTCTTTGTTTTAACATAGGCATTACCCAACGATTGAACAGTGTGATTGCCCCTAACAGTGTAACATATGCTCAATATGTTGTTAATGTTATAGCTAGAAAAATCAAAAATCCATCTATAGTGCGTATAATTATAACCACCACCTGATCCGAGATGGCTGTATGAAGAAAATCTTAAATAATTATTATCAGACACGTTTATTCTGTTATAATAGTCATCTATCAAATTGTTTGTTGCATTATCTGGGTTTGAATTAGTCGTTGAATACGAAGAGTTATAACCTTTATTAGTTGATATATCAGGTTTAAGAACGCTGAACGTACTATAGTTCGTCCATGTACCAGAATTATTCGTAGAGAATATCCACTGTCCATTTGTTTGCAAAGCAATGCTGTCGTTCCATTGCAAACTGAAATTGCAAGGTCGTCCAGCAACAGTCTCATTGGTTGAATTCAAAGAATACGTAGGCGGTGTTGCATCCGTATCTAATTGCCAAGTAATGGATGTTGTAGAAACAGTATAGTTAGTTCCATTAGTTGTTGATGAATTAACATACCAGTAATAAGTTCCATCAGCCAAGTTACTAACAGTACAATTTTTCAGAGTTCCGTTGATATTAGTCCAATTTGCCGATGTCCAAATGCAAGGTATCCATGTATTGGTTGAATTATAAACAACAACATTCACAGGAAAGCTTGTGTTCAAAGAATGATTCGCAGTGAAGTTAAGCTCTGGAGTTATCACAATGCTTCCATTCGCAGGTGTTTTAGGCGTGATAATTAGAGTGGCTATGACTCCAGTAGCTCCATTACTTCCATCGCTTCCACTTCCTCCTGCTGAACAATCACCAGATGACGCTCCTCCATTTCCATGAGTACCTCCTACGCCTGCGCTAACATTAACAGAACCCGTGTTGTAGTAGTAGGTTGCGGATATATTTACAAAACCGCCATTTCCTCCGTTCCCACCATTCCCACCGTTTCCTGCAGCATCACCAGCACAACCAGCAGGGCATCTTGCACCATTCCCACCAGTCTCTCCATTTCCACCTTTAGCATTAACATTTCCAGAAATATTAACAGTAGAACCAATTAATGATATGCCTCCTCCCCCACTTCCACTACCAGCTCCTCCTCCACCGCCGCCAGTATTTGCTTTGGAAGTTTCTCCAGCATTTCCATTATTTCCGTTGGCAGATAAACTACCAGAAATATTAATATAGGAAGTTGTGTTAAAAGTTACATATCCACCTCCGCTCCCGCCTGTTCCACCTCTTGCATAGGTATTTAAAGCACAAGCTGCTGTCTGGTTCTGACCTCCTCTTCCTCCTCCGCCTCCGCCGCCAGAATTACTTCCGCCAGTACCGCCGCTACCTTGATTCATAGCATTACTTCTTCCACCAATACCTCCAGTTCCGCCAGTGCCGCCATAGAGCCAAGCTCCATTCCCTCCGTTTCCACCTGGACTTCCGCCTGCACTACCTCCAGTAGCGTTTGCGTCTATTGTAATTGTAACACTAAGTAGGACATACAATGACTTGAAATTGTATTTAACATTGTCATTAATAGTTTGACTATCAGTGACTGTGCAGTTACAAGTTTGGTAGTCGCATATACCTCCTGAGCCTGCATTGCAACCAGAAATATAGACTGGGCATGTCCCGGAACTTCCTATACCGCACCACAAATTATTATACGTAGAGCCTGCAGTTGTAAAGCTATATTCCTGTGAAGTATTCCAGTTATTGTCCGTGTCATTGGCATAAACCTTCCATCTGATATTGCAATAGGTATCATTTATCACATATGTGGCAGATGTAGAAGAATAATTAGTCCAATTGGTTGTTCCCGTCATAGGAATCCATGTATTGCTAAAACCACTGGGAGTTACATTCACAAAACTACCAGTGCAATTATCCAAAGACAGAATGAATCCGCTCAACCCTTCAGTGTCATTCCAATATAAATTAAATCTAACAGGCGTTCCTGCTGTGGTCGAATTAGTGGAATTAAGCCAATAGTGCGGAGTATCTTTAGTCGTCAGGTTAAACCAGTTCGTAGCTTGGCAGTTCGTTCCATTCATATTTCCAGACGTGTCATTGGCATAGAAACACCATGCAACCAGCGTTCCAATGGTCGAATTCAACGTCGTGACGTTCCATGAAGTGTTTGTTGTACCAGAGAACGTTATGTACGATGAATTAGCCCATGCCCCTGTATTGTTCGTAGAGAATATGTATCCTGCCAGCTGATAATTGTCAGTCCAGTTCAATGTGAAATTGGCTGGTTTACCAGCAACAGTCGTATTCGTTGCATTGCTACCAGCGACCCATTGAGGCGGTGTTCCATCAGTTGTAGTCACATAGAAATAAGTATTATCATTCAGACAGTTCGTAGCATTCATATTCCCATTCGTATCGTTCGCATAATAGCACCAAGCAACTTTTACTTCGACAGTCGAATTCAATGTTGTAACGTTCCATGAAACATTTGTTACACCTGAAAAACTGACATAAGAACTGTTTATCCACGTTCCAGTATTATTCGTAGAAAAGATATATCCAGCTAATTGATAATCATCTGTCCAGTTTAAAGTGAAGTTAGCAGGTGCTCCTGCTACAGTAGTATTAGTTGCATTGCTAGAATATGTAGGTGGTGTTTGATCTTCATCAGCTTTTATTTCATGCTCAGAATTCAGGTAAATTGTGAAAATAGGTAAATTGCCAGAAGAGTCTGTTTGAATTTTATAAGTTTCAACTGAATCATTATAAATTATATAACCTTTGCTAGCATGCAGTCCTGTGATGTTGTAGGTTGCTGTTGTTGCAGAAGCAGAATCGTTCCACTGCATTAAACTCTGACCCCAATTTACAAGTTTTCTTGTTATAGTTCCTGAGTTTGAAACATTTGTATTGAGCCATATTCCGCCAACAGTATCATTGTTGTAATTAAACCAATCGTTTGTACCCCAAAAATAGATTTCTCTTGAGCCAGTAAAGTTTGTATTTCTGAAATAATTGGTTGAACCTGCATTTTGCAAAGATATATCCTCTGTTGAGGAGTGGATTGAACCTCCCTCTATACTGTTGTTTGAAGACGAGAGAATATGGATGCCATCGCTATTAGAATAAACTGTGTTATTTGTTAAAGTGTTACTAGAAGAAGAAAGGTAAATGCCATAGTTATTGGAATAAATTGTGTTGTTTATTATGCTGCTGTTTGAGGATGAAGATAAATAAAATCCATAATCAAAATTTGTTACATTACAGTTTTTAATTATATTGTTTTTATTGCTAGCACCTGACGAAACAGAAATTCCAGTATCACCACCTCCTTTATCTCCATTTAGATTATGATTCAAACAATCAAGGGTTGAATTCTGAACTCCTGAAGAGAATACAACACCGTTTCCGGTTGTGCTCACGTCTTTTGCTAGACAGTAGTACTTGTTGCTATCAGTAAACGTATAAGGTATGCTTTGTATTTCTACGTCACAATAGCTGGGTATAGTAGCAAAACTGAAATTTTCTGAAGTATTCCAATTATTAAAAGTATCATTTGCGTATTGCCTCCACCAAAGTTGCTGTGAGGTTGAATTTACAACTAGAGTCTGGTTGCACCAATTCGATGTTCCTGACAATGAACACCAGCTTGATGCATTAACCCATGAAGAGCCGTTCCACAAGCTTGTTATTGCTTTGCTTAATCCAACATTATCAGTCCATTCCAAACTAAAGTCAGTAGGCTGTCCAGCAATAGTAGTATTAGTAGCATTACTTCCGCTAACCCATTGCGGTGGTGTAGCATCAGGTATCGCATTGCAATCGGTTGATGTGTTTGCTGTTGAACCATTAAAATCAGTGAACATTATCTTTGAGCAGACTCTTTCGTTAGCTGTATAATTACCAGAGGACTTTGTTAGTTTCAATACTTCCCCGTCGTTATAATCATACGTGTATAGATAATTGGTGTCGCCATCAGCACCGTACCAGTCTTCCGCTGACACGGTAAAGTTCCATTTTATGTCAGTAAGGTTGGTCTTATTGATTTTCAATACTTCTCCATTATCAGCAAATGTGTAAACATAATCATCATCAACAACAATGTCATAAATAATTACAGCTGCTGCAGAATAGTCATAGCTTCTTATTATCGTACCATCAGCTTCATTGAATAAAGTCAAGTTATAACCATTATTTCCAGCCCATACACCTCCATCATAAGTATCTAAAATTAATGCATAACAACCAACAAATGTTGTGCTCCAATCTCTTGCGCCACTTGTTTTATTCATCCTTAAAACTAAACCACCACCAGACCTTTGGTTGCAAACATAAAGCCAATTACCAGTTTTATTGTTATCAATATCCCTAACATTAATAGAAGCACCTAAACATTCTGTGCAATTGAACCATTTTATATCACTGAAATTAGTTTTGTTTATCGCTGTTACATTACCGTTACCAAAAGAGAAAGCTCCAACATAAACATAATTTGCATCAACAGATGTTGCTCCTCCTAATGGCCAACCATCAATAGTTCGATTTAGTTTTATTGTTAAATCTGTTTTATTTACTTTTGTTATATTAGACCCACCATCTGTCATGTATAAGAAATTTTCATCTTGGCTTAAACCTCTAATAGATGTAAGACTTGAAATATCACTGCTGTTTATCACTGTTCCATTGGTTGCATTTATTTTGAAAATACGATAATCGTTATCAACAACATAAGCATAACCTTCAGTCTCGTTGACAACAATAGCATGTTCACGAATAGTAGTTGTAGATGTATCATTGCTCCAAACAAACTGATTTTGGTCGCTGGTTGATATGTTTGTTGAGCAGTTTCCGTTTGAAGAATCATAGATGCCTGTTTTATTATAACGATCAGACCAATTTAACAAGTCATAATTATAATTTTGTCTCCTATGGAATACACTGCAGTTAGAGATATTTGTCAAGCCATCAGGGTCAGAAGCATTAGCACTTATGTTATATCCTTCACTAGAAGTCCAATTAGTAAACGTTTGCTGATTAACAATGTAAGGATCAGCGTTATCTAGGGTTATAGAGCTATATTGTATGCTGCATGGAGTTGAAGCTCCGCATGAAGTCCCGCTTCTCCAGATGAAATCCATCTTTCCGTAGCTCTTACTATATTTTGCGTTAACGTATTCATTTCCTAAATTATCATTCGTGACATTGTAAACACTGTCTGTTGGCGTCCAGTGCGTTCCGTTATACTTTCTATAGACAATGTCATAATTCGAGTTTGTTGAATTCTGCTCCCAGAACACCATCGGATAGGATGAATTATCAATGGTGACAGACGGGTATGAATTGTTGTTTGGTGAAGCAGTCGTGTTTATTGTCGAATTTGAACCCCATGTTAAGCCACCGTCAGTTGAGTTTCTAAACCAAATTCTAACATATTGTTTATCATAACTAGTAACATAGACATTATCTCCAGAGAAAGTTATCGAAGGATTTCTAAAATCAGGTTCTGTAAAACTTCCTGTAAATATTGTAGCGGTATCAAAACTAGTACCAGAATTATTTGATTTAGCAAATTTAACATACCGACCAATATTTGATACGAGATTTGTATACGCGACATAAATTATGTCATTGCTTCCTCCAGTTCCATTCACTACCATAGATGGATAATACATTGGGTTAGTTCCAGTCTCTACATTTACTTGGGTCCAAGTATCACCCCCGTTTGCAGAAACTTGAGCAAGCATCCAAACGCCAACTGTGTAAGCAATGTAAATTCTATTTCCCCTTGCTTCTATTTGGATATTGTCATTATTTGGAGTGATGACATTAGGTCTATTCAACCATGTAAATGTTCCACCATTATTCGTAGATTTGTAAATTGTAATATTAGATTCTGTCGCATCTAAATAGGCAATATAAACATTGTTTCCATCGCATGAAATAGAGGGTGTATTTTTTGTATCTGCAGAATTGTTTATAACCTTGTTTGTCCACGTCGCACCGTCTGATGAGTTAGCATACCTAATAACCGTTGAGTTATACAACCATACAGTATGTATTCTACCAGTTATATCCCTGCATATGGCTCTTTGGCTTGGATAGAAAGGAACTCCAGTAGTATCGCCAATACCAGTTTTCAAATAATTCCAATTTGCCTGTTGACAATTCGTAGCATTCATATTTCCGTAAGTATCATTCGCATAGAAGCACCAAGCGACTTTAGTTCCAACAGTCGTGTTCAACGTCGTGACGTTCCATGAAACATTTGTTACACCTGAAAGACTGACATAAGAACTGTTTATCCACGTTCCAGTATTATTAGTAGAGAATATGTAACCTGCTAGTTGATAGTTGTCTGTCCAGTTTAAAGTGAAATTGGCTATTGCACCAGCGACTGTTGTATTAATTTGATTGCTGAAATAAGTTGGTGGTGCTGTGCCTTCAGAGAACGCGGTGGCCAATGGCAGATAATCCACATCAGCGCTGCAATCAACTCCTGGCGTGCAGCTTGTGCCAGTGGTCACGTTGTAAGCGTTATCGCAGAACCCATCGCTATTGCCATCTGTGCATCTGTCGCTGTAGCCATTACCAGCAGAGTTAGTCCAGTAGTTGCCTCCTATTGTTGAAAAGTTTTCAGAATACAAGATTCTTGTCCCTGTCTGGTTGGTGGTGTTCCAGTAGTTTGTACTAATTGTTCCAGTAAAGCCAACATTGTTTGTCTGATTCAACAGGTTGTTATAGATTATGTTATTAGAATGAGTAGAAATTATGTTTATGCCATATGTATTGTTCCAGATGGTTGAATTTGTTATTCTATTGCCATCAGAACTTATATAGATTCCATAAGTGTTGTTAGTCGCGTTTAGATTTGTTACATTGGTATTAGCACCTTCTGCATTTATACCATATGCGTTGTTGTTGGCAATAACATTCTTTAAATTATTATTGCTGCCAACAATGTAGATGCCATAATTGCTGTTTTTTACAGTTATATTTTCCAATCGGTTATTTGAGGTTTCTAAATATATTCCATAGGGTTCGTTGTTTGTTGTTATGTTGGTTAAATTATTATTATTAGCACCACAATTCCCACCACTTATATATATTCCAAAGTTGCTGGAACCTGATGCGTTTATATAGGTAAGAGCGTTATTTGCACCAACAAAATATAATATAGAATTTGAGCTTATATTTGTGAAATTATTATAGCTTCCACAATGGTAAGGAGGATTTGAATTACCAAAATAAATTCCATATTGGTAATTTGTGATGTTGCAGTTCTTTATGTTATCGTAGCTGTTGGTATCAGAGGAGGGAGCGTATTGAATTCCAGTACTACCTGATGAGCCAGTGTAATTTATGTTATGTCCTTGGCAGTCTAAAGTAACGTTGGTTGTTTGTATGTTTATGCAAGGTGTCGTGGCATCGTTTATGTCTGCTGTTAGATTGACTGTTCCAGGAGCGTTAATTATCGAGCAATTGTTAATGGTGGGCGGATTGGTCGTTATCAAACCAAAATTCTCAGAAACATTCCAATTCCCAGATGTGTCATTCGCGTATTGCTTCCACCACAATTGCGTTCCACTGGTCGAGTTAACAACAAAAGTTTGGTTGCACCAGGCCGGGTTTGTGCTTAAGGAGCACCAATAAGTTGCATTAACCCATGAAGAGCCGTTCCACAAGCTTGTTATTGCTTTGCTTAAACCAATTGAATCTGTCCAATTAAGTGAGAAATTCACTGGAGTTCCTGCTATTGTTGAATTCGTAGAGTTAAGGGAATAAGTAGGCGCCGCACCATCAATGGTGTATTGCCAAACGCCAGTACCATTCTGGTTATTAGAAGTGTCATTGGCATAAAATCTCAATGTGTAGGTTGTTCCTCTTGTCCCATTGGCTACCCAAGTTGTGTTAGACCAGTTGCCTGTTGAAAATGTTGAATAGCTTACATTGCTAGTTCCGTTGTAGAACCACCACTTATCTAATGCAGCGTTATCAGTCCAATTGGCAGACAAGTTTATGGCAGAATTCCAAGCAACAGTAGAGGCATTTGTTACATTCTGTCCCATATTGTACCAAGTCGGTGGTGTCGAGTCTGGGGGCAACGAGACTGTGAATGTCATTGTTGATGACACATTGATACGGCTGGCTGAATCGTTTGAGTATTGTCGCCAGCCGACAACTGTATTGACCGCGCAAGAAGATGGCACTGTCAGAGAAATGTTAGACCAAGTCGATTGCGCATTATTCCTTGCTACTGGAGTTTGGTTGGTCCATCCTGAGGTGCAAGAACCAGTTATATTCCATTCAACCCACGTGTAATTGACTCCTAGGCCAGTTGTCGTTCCAACGCCATAAATATCAGTCCAATTCATGTCAAGTCTTATTCCAGCACCTGCTAATGGAGTGGAAGTGTTCTGCGCTTGTGAATACCAATAAGGAGGCAGGTTTTCGCAACCGTTTGTATCGCTTCCGTCATCGTTATGCCAAGTGCCGGTGCATGCATAATTGCATGATTTTTGAGAGCACGAACCTGTTCCACCACAATTATTTAGGCTGCATGTGCAACCTCCTGCAACACAACCACCTTGAGTTTGTAATGATGCATTTGCTCTATTGGGACATGAATAAGAGCAGGTGACAAAAGCCCGACACCCACTTATACCACCATCACAATCACCGACTCCACCACAACTTCCACCTGCAGTGCATGTAAAATATTCAGTCCATGAATCTGCATCATAGGCATAAGCAGTTTGATCACCGAATGTGAATTGCAACGTAGCATAACCTGCCTTTAGCATGTTATTCTTCAGATATCCGGTTTCATCGCAGCTATAATTTCTTATTAACAGCTCCTTTGCCCTTATTGAATCTAGTTGCGTAAGCTGGGAGTAGTTGTAATAAATTCCATTCTCATCCACCAAAATCAGCGAGTCTTTCAGGGAACTATAGCCGCATCCTATGTCCAAGAATTTCATCTCGTCGTTTGTGAAGGGATTATCTGTCAAGAATTCTTCCCAGTTGGCATTGGTAGAATTAATAGTCAAGTCTGCTTGACCAGTCGTATTAAAAGCAACAATCCAATTCTCGCCGTTTCTCAAGTAGGTGTAAGGATTTAATATTATAATATCAACTTCAAAGGTCTGGTTAGAAGTATGAGGCGTTATCCATTCTATTCTATCAATCAACCCATTAGCGTTGCTGTCATGAAATGTTAGATTTATGGAAGTATCATGAGTGACATCAACTCTTTTGCCATCAATCAACCAGTAAAGTCTTATTGATTCCTGTTTTGCTTCTTCAATGTCTGTATAAGTTGTTATGTCGCTATAATTAATATCCGAACTCACGATTACTAGTTTCTTGTACTTGTTTATTATTTCTTCAAAGGATTTCGGAGCTTCTGTAAAATATTCTATAATATATTCCTTAGTTTCATCTACTTCCAAGGCTTTGGTTTTTTCCGAAAAAGTATCGTTTAAGATTCCATCAGATAATGAGACATTAAAAGCATCTTTAGGAACGAAATCTGAAGCATCAAAAAATGTCTTTTTATTCAACTCATTTTTAATTCTTATCTTCTTTGTCCATTTGACAGGCTCACCTATTATAGCTCTACCCTGTTTTAATTCTTCGAATAAAACATTTACTTTCCTTGATTCAAATTTTTTGGCATCAATCTGAGTTTCAGAAGGATTGAGAAAATCACCACCGTTAAACCTAGTCTTTACAACACCTTTTTCACTAACAGGGAAATTAACAAATCCTTCAGAATTGGTTAAACCAGAACCCCACATCGTGTTATTAACGTAAAGGTCTATTTGCTGGTTTTCAAGCAAAGTTCCATTATCTAATAACAAAGTAGCTCTGACCAGACTTTCTTCTATTTCTAGTCTTATAGAAGTGTTAGCCCAGACTTCTATTGGAAAGCCTTGTTCCATTGTCTGCGGTATACCTATCATATCTCCTGTTATGGTTGAACCATTCGAAGTTGAATTCAAAGCGTTTATGGTTGTGTTCGCTGCCAGGGCTAATATAGAACTTAGGATTATGATTACAGGAATCAATAACTGGCTTTGTCCTGATTTAGCACTACTCTTCATAACTCACCACAACTTTGATTTCGCTCAATCCGACAGGTGTCAGAACATCTGTTTTTAGCATAATCTCACTATTGCAAACATCGCTAGGTTTCAAGTCACCACAGAATTCCCTTTCATTGCCAGATACTATTCCGAATCCTTGCGGTATTTCCCAGTCAAGAGCAACATTCTTAGCTTCCGAAGAATCATTGTTAGTCACAGTAGCCTTGGCTGTTATAATTTCTCCTCTTGTTATTTTTCTAGGATAGTCCAGATTTGTGTAAAAATTATGTTTAGTTGAATGAGTTTCATTAATTTCTTGAGAAGTCTCATTAGATGTCTCATTTGAAATTAGAGTTTCATTTAAAATTTCGGTCTCGTTAACAGTAATGTTTTCAAAGGTTTCGTTGCTAACATTCACAATTTCGGATGTCTCATTATTCGTAACATTTTCAATGAAAGTTTCATTAGTAATTTGAGTTTCATTCGAGATATTATTAAGAAGGTCTGTTGTATTAGGACTTGAAGAAGATGTATTGTTTTCCAAGGTGAAGTCTGCTATCTCATAACCTGTAATATTAGATTCGTTCTGCGCCTTAACAATCTCGGCCTCTTTCAAAATTAGTATTGAAACAACAATTATTATTAGGAAGACTGTTGTTGTTGAGATTCTTCCTACCAATGATTTAGCTAATGATTTCATTTACCCACCTTTAGATAACACAATTTTGCAGTACCTACCCTTCTTTGGGTAACCAGGCCTTCAGAAACCAAGCCGAAGATGTATTTAGATACTGTTACTCTGTTTATTCTTGTGATTCCTGCTATGTTGAGTATAGTCAGGCCTTCTGGATGATACTTCAAGTTCTCTATTATCCTTTCTCTAAAATTATTTTCTTGCATGTTTACCCTTCAAATAACATAGTTTAGCTGTACCTACCTCTCTTTGGGAGATTGTGCCTTCACCTAGAAGTTGGTAGATATACTTGGTAACGGAATGCCTCGTCATCCCAATATATTTTGATATGTCAACTGTTGTAAGACCTTCTGGATGTTCCTTCAAGACTTCTATTACCCTTTCTTTTACATTGTTTTTATGGGGTTTTTCAGTTTTTCCGACTTTCTTTTTTTTAATCTCTTCTATGATTGAGACATTGTTTTTGCGAAAGTTCCTAGCATTTACCAGAACTTCTACGCTGCCATTGTTAACAATTAGTCCTATGCCTTGATTTTTAATAGTCTCAATAGCAGAAGCTGATAAAAGTTCCTTTTCTTTCTTTGGAATAACGATAAAGGCCTTATTAGCGTTCTCGAGATAAAATAAACATTGACCCATGGCTGTTGGAATCTCATTAGCACGTTTCTTAAATTCAAAAGCTATTAACTCTTTTTCTTTGATAGCTATCAAGTCTGGAAACTTGCCCCCAAGAGGAAAGTTATAGAAATAATCATAATTCTTATTAATTAACCACTTGATTAAACCCTCGTCCATAATTGTTTTCCTCTTTGATTAACATAGCTGTTATCCTAATCTTTTGGGTAGCAAAGCTAAAGGTTAACTAAAGATAAGTAAAGTTTCATTTAAAAAGATTTATATATAGAAAAAGATATTTTTGACAATTTTTTCATAATTTTTTGGAAAAAATTCATTTTCTATAGGAAGTGAAGGGGTAAGACAGTAAATTTTAAAGGTAGGTTCTGCCAATTTTTATCATGGAAGATTTGTGGAAAAGGTTTAAAGAAGAGACTCGGGGGCATATTCAAAAAATAAATGAATTTTTGAATGAAGAGTCTGCAAAAGAAAAAACTTTAACTCCAACAGAATCATTGACGGTTTTGAATAGTGAAACACAAAAAGAAATCAACCAACAAATCATTGATGAGACATCTAAACAAATTGAACAGGCGGTATGGATTGAGAAATCTAATGAGAATTCTTCGAGAAAAGAAATATACGGGAACTTGAAAGATCTGGTAAAAGAGATAATGGAAAAGGAGCATGTCTCACGTGCTCAGGCTTATAGAAAGGCTAGGAAAAGATTTCTTGAGAGAACCCAATAGTTAACAATATATTTTTCTACATGAGAAATATCTTTATGTTCACTAAGAATGAGATAAGAGACTTGATAATATCCGTCCTAGTCTTAGCCCTTGTTTTCAGTTCATTTAAAATAGAAAATCTCATATCAACCATATTCATAGTATTGGTTGTTTTTCTTTCTCATGAGATATTGGGGCATAAGTTCGTGGCTCAGCACTTTGGTTGCGATGCAGAGTATAAGGTTTGGCCTTTAGGTCTGGCTTTGGGTCTGATAACAGCCTTTATAGGTGGTTTTGTTATAGCCGCTCCTGGGGCAGTTTACGTATCGCCCTATAAGAAAGGCTTTGCTTTCAGGGTCTCCCACCTGACAAATAAACAATACGCTATAATAAGCCTTGCAGGTCCTCTGATAAACATATCTCTTGCCGTTTCTCTTCTTTTGGCAAACTTTGTCTATCCCTTGAGCTTGTTCTTAACCACTGCCAGCATATCCTTTTTCCTGGCGTTCTTCAACCTTTTGCCAATACCGCCTTTAGACGGCTCTAAGATTATGTCATGGAACTTGAAGGTTTGGCTTCTGGTAACGGCAATAGCTTTTGCTGGCTTGTTTATATAATGTTATGACATATAACCAAGAAAAGCTTAAATAGTTTATTTGTTATATCATACAACAATAATGAAAAAACAAAATTTCAGTATGCTTTCAAAGGCAGAAGAGGCGAGAAAGGTATATTAGAAGAATTAAGCGGAATAACTGTAGGTATGGGAAGCGTTCTGATACCAATAGAAAATTCCGAGAAATTCAAGGAGTTTTTAGATAAATGGAAAATGAGTTATGAGGAATGGAGAGGTATTTTCATTAAAGCTTGATTATTAATTTTTTTTCTGTTGGCTTGTTTATATAAATTACTTTCACTAAATTCTTTTCATGGTTGTAGAGAGAATAATAATAGGAAGGGAACCTGAGGACCTCAAAGCTTACGGAGATAAAGGTTGTATATTTTTAGGAAAGCATGTTGTCGGGAAAGGTTTTGATTTTCATTTGACAAATCCTATCCTGATGGATGTGCTGAGGCCTCACGTTATTCTGATAACCGGAAAAAGAGGATCAGGAAAATCCTACACATCGGCTGTCATAGCCGAAGAAGTGACAAAACTGCCTGATGAAGTGAGACAGAATTTGTCCTGTTTAATGATAGACACCATGGGAATATTTTGGTCAATGAAAAACCCAAATGACAGGCAGCTAATGGAACTGACGGAATGGAATCTAAAGCCAAGAGGTTTTGATGTGAAAATCATAATACCGATGGGAATGAAACCATACTACGACAAGTACGGCATTTCATATGATGGAATTTTTTCCATAAAACCTTCAGAATTGTCAGCAGCAGACTGGGCCTTGACCTTTAACATAAGTTTATTTGATTCTATCGGTATCTTGCTGGAGAGGATAATTAAAAAACTTCAAGGAAGAGACTATTCTATAGAAGATATAATCAGCGAAATAGGAAGCGATAAGAGGTCTGATGAAAAGGAAAAGATGATTTTGGAAAACAGGTTCTTATCATCAAAAGGCTGGGGGGTGTTTTCCCAAGAATCGGCCTCAATAGAGAACTTTCTCAATCCTGGGGTTGTAACTGTTCTGGATGTGTCTTTGCAAGAAACCAATGTCAGAAGTTTAATGATAGGCATTCTCTGCAGGGAAATATATCAGGCAAGAATGGCTGCCAGAAGGATAGAAGAAATGGAATTGACAGGAGGAGAGACAGCTAAGAAAGTTCCTATGACTTGGATCACCATTGATGAAGTCCATGAATACTTGCCAGATGAAGGGGAGACTCCAGCCACTCGCGATTTGCTAACATTGTTGAGGCAAGGAAGGCAGCCTGGCGTAAGCTTAGTCCTAATAACACAGAGACCTGATAAGATTCATGGAGATGCAATTTCTCAGGCGGATTTGGTTATAGCGCACAGATTAACGGCCAAACCAGATGTCGAGGCTTTGTCTGCCATAATGCAAACCTATCTTTTGTTTGACATAAGAAAACTTTTAGGAGAGCTGCCGAAGAACAAGGGCGCGGCCTTGATATTAGATGACAATTCTGAGAGAATTTTTAACATTCAGGTACGTCCAAGGCAATCATGGCACGCAGGTGAATCTCCGATTGCATTAAAAGAAAAAGGTTCTTAAATTTCTAACATAGATTATTTTCATGTCTTTTGTTGAACATCCTTTGATAAAACTTGGTACTATAGAGGCTAGAACATATCAAGAATCCATTCTTAATACAGCATCAAAGAAAAACACGCTCTGCGTGCTCCCGACAGGATTGGGCAAGACCACATTAGCCATTCTCTTGGCAGCTCACCGGTTAGAAAAATATCCTGATTCAAAAATCCTGATAACAGCGCCTACTCGTCCTCTGTGTGCTCAGCATCAAAAAACTTTTACTGATTGCATGAACATTCCCGAAGAAGAAATAGTTCTATTGACAGGTCAGGTCTCTCCCTTTGAGAGAGAAGACATATACAAAAAAGCAAAAATAATAAGTGCAACCCCTCAGACCTTAGAGCACGACATCATGAGCGGAAAACTGGATTTATCTGACTTCAGTTTGTTGATAGTTGACGAGGTGCATCGTGCGGTCAAGAAATACGCCTATCCTTTTGTTGTAAGAATTTACATGGAAAGGGCAAAAAACCCAAGGACACTTGGTTTGACAGCATCTCCTGGAGGCGACGAGGAAAAGATAAAGGTTATATGCAAGAGCCTTTTCGTCGATGCCGTGGAAATAAGGACGGAACTGGACGAGGATGTCAAGTCCTTTATCAAAAGTATAACATCAGAGTACGTAAAGGTTGATCTGCCTGAAAATCTAAAGACTGCCCAAACCTTGTTTAAGACCGCTCTAAGAGACAGGCTAGAAAAATTAAAAAAATATAATTTATTTATCAAAAGAAAAAGAGATCTGCTGGAAGCTCAGAAAAAAGTTAGCAGAGAAATAATGACGCAGAGAAAACCTTTTATGTTCTACTTGGTCTCTTTAATAGTCGAGGCGGTCAAGGTGTGGCACGCCGAAGAGTTGTTAGAAACGCAAAGCGTAAAGGCTACACAAATTTATTTGGATAAAATCAAACAAAAGAAAACAAAATCAGATCGAGCAATCCTGAATGACATTAATTTTATCAAGGCAATGAGAATAATTGAGGAATCTGGAGAGCATCCAAAAATATTAAAACTAAAAGAGATAATAACAAGAGAATTTGAAAAGAACAAGAACGTAAAATTTATAATATTCTCCCATTTCAGGGATAATATCTATAACATCTATGACGTGATTCAGGATAGTTGCAGGCCTGTTATCCTGATTGGCCAGGCAGGTGAAAGAGGTCTGACTCAAAAGGAGCAGATAGATGTTATAAAGGATTTCAATGCGGACTACTACAATTGCCTAATCACCTCACCAATAGGAGAGGAAGGATTGCACATACCATCAGCGGACATAGCTGTTTTCTACGATTCAGTTCCCTCTGAGATAAGGACAATACAGAGAAGGGGAAGGGTTGGAAGGACAAAGGTAGGAAAGATAATATTCTTGCTAACCAAGGACACTATAGACGAGAGTTACTTTTGGACTGCTTATAGAAAAGAGAAGAGGATGAAGTCAATACTTAGGGAGATGCAGAGCAAGAACGATAAGGAACAGCATAATTTAAGCAACTTTTTTTGACCAAGGTTTATTAATACTGTTTATATATCAATAATATAGGAAAAATGTAAGGCGGACCTTTAAAGGCTCGGCAAAAGTACTCAAGAAAGAAGAAAAAGCGATAGGATGCTCAAGATTAAGTTTTGGAAAAAAGAGGAACCTAAGGAAGAAAATAAGAAAGTTGTTCTAGACCAGAAAAGCTTGGATATAGGCTCTTCCATAGGTGAATTAAGCCAAAAGTTCGACAAACTTTCAACAGCCATAGGCCAGTGCTTCTTGGTCTTGGATAATAAGGTAGACAGCTATAAGGACAATATAGTGGTTATACAGGATGGTATAGGCAAGCAGGTTGAACAACATGATGAGTTTAAAACGCAACTAGGGTCCTACGAGGAGAAGATACTGAGACTTCTTAGGAATTTGAGGTTTGAAATCGAGACTGAGATTAGTAATACGAAGGATGAGGGAACAAAGGAAAGATTGGGCAATACCATCGAGAAGATAGACACGACCTTGATTCTCAGTCTCATAAAAGAAAAAGGACCGATAGAGACCAGGGCACTGGAGGAGGAAGTGTTCAAAAAGAACCTGTGCTCCAAGGCTACTCTCTTCAGGAAATTGAGGACGCTACGAGAAAAGGGATTCATCACAAAAGAGGAAAGAGATGGAACGAGTTTTTATTCAGTCGCAATAGACCTTGATAATAAAAAGGATTCTCTTGAGAATTTAGAGCAGTCTCAGAACTGAACATCAGCCAATGCGATGAGATTCCTAAGAAAAAGAGTGAAAAATTGAGACTGGAAGCGTTTTCTGAAAATTTGCCATTTTTAATGCCTTTCAAAATTCGATTAATCTTCCTTTGGATTGCCTTGAAAAATGAACCTTTTTCCTTAATGCCTTTTATAAAAAAATTTATTTTATTTTTTGAAAAATGAGAGCAAGAATGAGAATTTGGTTAAAAATCATGCTCGTAAAGCATGTAAAGTATTTTATCAAAGACGTACTTTATAATTACTTTATGAATGGTTAAATCATATCAGAACCAATAAAATCTGTTTAAAAACCTAATGGTAATCAACTTATCGAAAGCATGAGTCAAATTACAAAAGAATTGCCCAGTTCAAGGTTCTGACTTCTTTGAGGCCATACGAGATGACGCGCTGAATTCCGAGTCCGAAGACTTGAAACCTGATGTCCGAACTTCCCCCTGGGCAATAAATAGTTTTAAAAAATTTAGAATATTTAAATATATCGATGGGCAAGGTTCTTATTTTTGTTGATACAAGGGAAGCGAATAGCGGCATAATAGAATACTTTTGGCAGTATGACTGCGATGTTCAGAAGAAGATGCTGCTTTTTGGGGACTTTGTTGCCAGCGACCGAGTTATAATCGAGAAGAAGACGACAAAAGACTTTATCCAGAGCATAACCGATAAGAGGTTATTTCAACAGTTGAAGTCCATGAAGGACAACTTTGAGAAACCTGTTCTTATAATAGAAGGGGAAGAAAGCTTGTATGGTGTTTTGCAGCCTAACATAATAAGAGGCACTTTGGCAGCAATAGCAGTTGACATGGGAATCCCCATAATCTGGACAAAGGATATGGCAGACACTGCTGGCATAGTCTATTGGATCGCTAGGAGGGAACAACTGCAGGAAAACAGGACCAATGTTCTCAGGAACAAGAAGACACCTGAGACAATTGAAGAGAAACAGGAGTATCTGGTCTCAAGCCTGCCAGATGTTTCCATTGTCAGGGCCAAGGCCTTGCTGAAATATTTTAAATCACCCAATAATGTCTTTAATGCAAAAGAAGAGGAATTGAGAGATGTCAAAGGCATTGGCAAAAAAATATCCGAGAGGATAAAGAAAGTTTTAGACAGCGAGTACAAATAATTATAAGTTCAATAAAACAAAATTTACCCTTTCTTCGATAGGCATTCTAGGAACTGTTATGACATCGTAACCCAAGTCCAGATAAGCCTTCTTGATTAACTCACCTAATCTTTTTGCTTGTTTTTCATTTTCTATCCTTGCGTAATCTTTTTCAAACGGCAGTGATTCTAAGAAAAATATTTTTTTGTATCTTTTTTCCTTGCAGAATTTTAAAATCTCCTTTAAATCGAAACCATAAAATTTATAATACGCTATGCTGTCAGGGATACCTCTGTCAATAAAAACTGTTTCATCTCTGGGTATTTTGTCTTCTAATTCTAATTTTATTTCTAATACTTTTCTTTGAAATTCTAACTCATTTATTCTAATTTCTTCTAAGGTCTTGCCTTCGAAAATTTCTTTATCTATTAAAAGTCTTGCTGCCTCGCTGCACGTATGGTAACCCCTTTTTGATATGTTAGAAATCAAAGTTGTTTTTCCAGAGCTGGGACCTCCTGTTATCACGTACCTTTTAGAATCGGTCATAGGATAAATATTTGATTTTAAGCTTATAATTATTCTCATGCCAAAGCCCTTGATTGTTGGTCTGGACATCGGAACGACAACAGGAATATCAATTCATGACCTTAAGAAGAATCTGCTTTATCTGAAAAGCAGGAGGCATTTCTCAACCTCTAACATAATCAAACAGATAATTATTTTTGGAAATCCGTTGATAATTGCCACTGACAAGCAAAACATTCCTCACAAGATAAAAAAGATAGCAGCCTCTTTCAACGCCAAAGTGTTTAGTCCGGATCACGACTTGACAATAGAGGAAAAGGAAAGGACTGTAAACATCTCTATGAAAGACGATCATGAAAGAGATGCTCTGGCATCTTCATTGTTCGCTTTCAAGTTCTATTCACCTCAGTTCAACACTATAGACATGAACTTAAAATCTCTAGGTTTGGAGAAACACGACGACAGGGTCAAAGAAATGATAATAAGAAAAGAGGCAAAGAACATTGCTGATGCCATTGAAAAAATATCGCCAAGGGAAAAGGAAACTAAAAAAGAGGTTGTAAAGGAAGTTGAAGTAAACTTCGAAGAAAGAACAAAGGAACTGGAGAAAAAGTTGAAAGAGGGAAGGGAAAGATACGAAATACTAAAGAACTATTTGGAGAAGCTCGAGACAAGGATAAGAAACCTTGAGATTCAAAAACAGGAATACTTGGAAGAGCAGATGAAAAGAAACGAGGAAGCCAGAAAACAGGTTTGCAAAGAGAAGGAAATAAGGTCAAGGGACATTCTGATAAGGCAGCTGAAGTTCGAACTGTCCAAAGAGAAGAACATGAAGCAGGCCTATGAAGAAAAGACTAAGATAGAGCAGGAAATAAAGGACATAGAAAATGAGAAAATGATACCTGTTATAATGATTCCAAATTTCACAAAGGAGGACATCGTAAATATCAATAGAGAATTTAACATAAACAACAAGGCTGTTTGGATACAGAATTTCAAGCCTTCAAAGGTGGCTTCAAAGGTCCTAGCTTCTATAAAGCCTAAGCTAGTCATAGGAGAGTCTGATAAGGAGACAAAGGATATTCTTAATGACGTAGGAATAATAGTGGTTGACACAATAAAACCTGAGACCAGGGATCATTACGCTCTAGTCTCGCCTGACGATGTTGAGAATGAGATTAAGAAGATCGAGAAAAAGAATTTCTTGAAGTGGTTAGAGGATTATAGAGCGAGAGAATGAGCTAGCCTTCGACTTTCTTGCGTGCTTTGGCCTCTTCCTTTTTGTACGTAAATTTAGGAATCATTATCCTAGGTTTAATTTCCTCTTTATCGGTCTCTTCTTTCCCGTCTTCAATGCCTTTGTTTATTTCAAGAGGTATTTCATTCCTTGTTTTTTTCCTGAGTCTTTTTAGTTTGCCTAATTTGCCCTGTATTTCTGTTAATTCCCTTAACAGGTTGCCGCGCATGGTGTCAATAAACGAGTGAGTGCCATTCTCATAGATGGTGTTTCCGACAACAATGGTTGCCCATTTTGACATTTCCTCTGCCCTTTCCTTTGTGTTTATTCCGCCGCCGTACAAAAGTTGTGCTTTTGTAAGAGACTCTTTTACAGCTCTAACAATGTTGGGATCGCCATACGTACCGGAATACTCGATGTATACTACAGGGAAGTTAAAGTATCTTTCAGCGCAGACAGCTGTTGCAACAGTTCCTTCCAAAGTCATTTCTTCAGCTTTAGAAATCTTTGCTGCAGCACACCTCGGATTCAAAATTATATAAGCTTCAGGAACAACCATGTCCCAGTTTATGTTGTCCTTGTGCATCTTAATCCATATCTTATGCAAACCATTGATGTAAAGAGAGTATTTTGTGTTAAAAACAGAAGGAACAAATAGCCAATCGATGTTCTTATAGACTAAGCCAGCTGGCGTAGCAGGCTCTAGAATCTTCGGTATGTCGTATTCCTTTAGCATTTCAAGAAGCTCTGTGACATTATCCTTGGTGATATGCTGCGTTCCTGATATCATTATGGCGTCTGTGCCAGTTTCTATTATCTCTTCAATAATTTTAGGGTTTATCTTCTTATCAGGATCGAGTTTTGTGATATGCTTCCAGTTCTTCCATTCCTCCATATGCTCACAAATCTATATAACGGAATGCACATTTAAATTTCTTCCTATGGTATGATTCCGGTTTCCTTGGCAGCTTCCTTAGCTTTTCTCTCATCAACTGCCTTATAGTTAAGGATAGTGTACCTGTCCTTCCTCACGTCCTTTGCTTTAGAAAGAGCCTTTACTATAATCTCGTCAGGTATGCCCAATTCCTGGCTGTTTGTAGGAGCTCCTATTGTTTTCAGAGCTTTTGCAATTCTTTGCCAGTCCATTTCATGGAAATAAGAGCATAATATTGTTCCTAAACCGCACTCTTCCCCATGCAAACTTTTCTTGTCGGGATACATAAGCTTTAGGGCATGGGAAAACAGGTGCTCTGATCCTGATGCAGGCCTGCTTGATCCTGCTATTGACATCGAGATTCCTGAGAATACTAGGGATTCTATAAGACTTCTCAAGCCTTTAGTCTCAAGTTTTCTTATTGATTCTGCAGATTTGATTATCAGGTTTGCCGAAGCCTTGTTTGCCTCAGCCACGTATTCTGAGATATATTCTCCTGTTCTCTTGCTTGAGAGCTCCCAGTCTGCCACTGCTGTTAGCTTTGCAACCATGTCCCCGCAGCCTGCTGCTGTCAGACGATAGGGCGATTTCATTATAATGTCAGTGTCAATTATTATCGCGGTTGGTATCACTGCTGGTATGCTCCAAGTCTCTATGACAGCACGGTTGCTGGCTATGCCGTCATGGGATATCGCAGTTGGTATAGAGATGAAAGGTATGTCATTGGTTTTTGCAGCCATCTTTGCAATGTCAATTGACCTGCCTCCGCCAACTCCTACTGTGAAACCGTTATTTTTCAGGCTCATCAAATCCTTCTCAAATCTTTCAGGTATAATCCTTAATTCAACTTCATAACCGTTGCTCTCTAGAATTTCCAAGACCTTTTTACCAACAATGTTAACAACATTCGAGTCTGTAAAAAGTGTAGCAGAATCTTTCAAACCAATTTGTCTGCAAACGTCTCCAACCCTTTCCAAGGCCTTTCCCCCTATTATTATCTTCTTAGGCAGATCAATCTCAAGGAGTTCCATTATATATATCTGCTTTAGTAAAAATAAAAACATTTAAGAAACCTTTGAATATATATATTTATGGCTTTTGTTTTAGAACCCAAAGGCTTGGGCAAGAAAGACGTGCCATTGATTGGTGGCAAGGGAGCTAACCTGGCAGAGATGATAAACGCTGGGTTTCCTGTGCCTGAACCATTTTTTATAACAGCAGAGGCTTATGACGAATTCTTAAAGTCTAATGATTTGAAAGGCGATATAGCTGATGTAATAAGCAAGATTGATTATGATAATGTAAATTCGTTGAACAGCGCTTCTGAAAAGATCAAAAAAATGATAATAGAGGCTGAGATGCCTGACAAAGTTAAGAATCAGACCTTGGACTTTTACAGGAAACTTTACGGAGGGCCTCCGGTTGACTTGGATTTTGTAAAACCAATGGACACGCCTTTTGTTGCTGTCAGAAGTTCTGGAATAATGGAGGATATAAAGACAGCTTCCTCCGCAGGACAGTATGAGACTTTCTTGAACATCAAGGGAGACAAGAAGCTGATAGAGGCTGTTAAAAGATGCTGGGCTTCCTTATATACGCCGAGGGTAATTTATTACAGGCACAAGAATGGCCAGCCGCAAGACTGCTCAATCTCAGTGGTTGTCATGAGAATGATTAATTCTGAAAAATCTGGTGTTGCTTTTACAATTGATCCTACCAATCCTGTCAAGGGCTCTAATCATATTGTCATCGAGGCTTGTTGGGGTTTGGGCGAGACTATAGTTCAGGGAAAGGTAGAGCCTGATCACTATGAAGTTGACAAGGAGAACGGAGACATACTGGTGAAACGCATCGGCAAGAAATTAATGGAGACTGTGAGGGACATATACGGTGTGACAGTCGAGAGGAGCGTCAACAGAGACAGGATAAATCTGCAAGTTCTTAGCGATTACGAGATAGTCGCTTTGGCTGCTTATTGCAAGAAAATAGAGCAGCACTATAACTTCCCGGAGGATATCGAATGGGCAGTTGAAAGAGATAAAATATATATTGTGCAGGCAAGAGCTGTCACGACATTGGAAGAAAAGGAGACAAAGGAAGTAGAAGGCACTCCCATATTAGAGGGTTATGGCGCATCGCCTGGCGTTGCTTCTGGAATTGTAAGAATTGTTAATGATGCTAATGATATAGGGAAGATTCAAAAAGGAGATGTTCTTGTCACAAAAATGACCAATCCTGATTTCGTTGTTGCAATGGAAAAGTCTGCTGCTATTGTAACTGACCAAGGAGGAACAACTTGTTTCTCAGGTGATACTAAAATATTAACAAACAAAGGATTTCTCAGAATGTTTGATGTCCATTCAAAAATAGTCAATGGCGAACAACTGTTGACAGTTTCTGTTAACAAGAAAACGCTGAAGACAGAGTGGAAAAGAATTTTTAATGCCTTTAAAAGAAAATCCGATTTATGGAGCGTTTCTATATCTCAAACTGGCAGGTCAAAACAAAGCTTGCTCAAAATAACGCCTGACCATAAAATGTTAACCTTTGAAAAAAGAAGTCTTGTCATTAGGAAGTTGCATGAACTAATTAAAAATAATGAATTTATTTGTTCTGTTGATAAAATCGAGCCCATGATTTTTACTGATGGTGGTGACGGAAATAATTTAGCATATTTATCAGGTGCTATATTTTCTGATGGCTATATAAAATTAAATGAAAGAAGAGGCTGCGTAACCTTCAGACAGAAGAATGTTCCTGAAAAAGAGCAATTCATAAATTCTGTTAGAAGATGTTTCTCAAACACATTTAATTCAGAGCTTAAAGATTATGGAGAGGACTTCAATAAAGGAATCATAAGAGGAAAGGTTATAGAAGGCTCTGCAAATAGATATGAATGCCCTAGGAAATTGCCTGCTTTTGTTCTTTCTGAACTATATGACAATCTGCCGGAAAAAATGTTAAATTCTCCCAAGGAAATACTATTGAGCTTCCTTGCTGGCATAATTGATGGAGATGGCAGTTCAAACATTTCTTGTAAAAGTGGCAGACTCAATATATATACAGAAGATGAAAGAATTGTTGAAAGTGTTGTTATAGCTTTTTTGAGATTGGGCATATTTCCTCAAATAAGCGTTCAAAGAGGCAGATGCTATAACATACAGGTTGTCGAGAAGTTGGAAGAAATTTTAAACTTCTCTAAAAGGGTCAAAGGCTCCTTTGTAAAGAGACAGGCGGGCACCAAACTGTTTTCAGCTAGGCAGTTGCTTTCCGATATTATTGATGACGTTAATTTTAAAGGAAGAATAAAACCCTATATTAAATCTAATCTTCTAATAGATTCTGAAAAAATATTAAACAATTTAATGCCGTTAGCCCAAGAAAAGGAGAAAAAAGAGCTAGAAAAAATAGTTAATTCAGATTTGAGAATGATGCGAGTCAATAAGATTTGTGATATGGGTGTTTCGGATGTCTATAACATAGAGGTTGAGGATAACAATAACTATATTGTCTTTACAGATATGTATGCACCAGTTCTTGTTAACAACTGTCACGCAGCTATTGTGTCCAGGGAATTGAGTATACCATGTATCGTCGGAACTCAAAGAGCTACTGAAGTTCTAAAAGAAGGAATGAAGATAACAGTTGATGCGACCCATGGCAAGGTCTATGCTGGAGAGATTGTCATAGAAGAGAAAAAAGCAGAAGCATCTCAAATAAAGACAAAGGTTCAGGTCAAGGTTAATCTTGCTTTTCCAGAGACTGCTGAAAGAGCGAAAAATGCAGATGGAGTTGGTTTATTAAGATTAGAGCACATGCTCACAAAAGCTGGCATGCATCCCTTTGAATACATAAGGCAAGGCAAGGGCGAGGAGCTTACAAAGATGATATTTGACGGTGTTGGCAAAGTTGCTCAGACATTCTATCCAAAGCATGTTTGGGTAAGATCATTAGACGCAAGAACAGATGAGTTTAGAAACATGAAAGGTGGAGAGAACGAGCCCCAAGAATATAATCCAATGCTAGGCTGGCATGGCATAAGAAGAAGCTTGGATGAACCTGAGATATTGAAATGCGAGCTTAGGGCATTGAAGCAACTGCATGAAAAGGGCTTGAATAATGTTGTTTGGGAGTTGCCGTTCATTATAAATGTTTCTGAATTGCAAAAAGCAAAAGATATCGCAAGAGAGATGGGAGTGCCAGACAATTTCGGTATAATGGTTGAGGTTCCAGCATGCGCTTTGACAATAGAGGATTTCTGCAAAGAGGGAATCGCCTTTGCTTCCTTCGGCTCTAATGACTTGACTCAAACCACATTAGGCCTGGACAGGGATAACGAAAGGATAATAAAACTTTTTGATGAAATGCATCCTTCAATGCAGTTCTTGTTCAAGCATGTTATTGATGTTTGCAACAAATACAATGTAGAATCTTCGATATGCGGCGAATTGCCTTCCAATAGGAAGGATGCTGTCGAGTTCTTAGTTAAATCAGGAATAAGGTCCTTGTCTGTTAACATCGACGCAATAGATAAGGTCAGAGAACAAGTTTCTGAATTTGAAAAAAGTTAATTCTTGATTCAAATCCGGCCCCCCGCATGATTTTTCATGTTTTGCACATATTTTAAGAGCCAGAAATTCCAAATTGTAGTTATGAATTGGAGGCAATTCCTGAAGCCAGACTGGAGAAAGATTGCGATATTTGTATTTATAGTTCTTATTTCATCAATCTCAATGTATATCATAAATTCCTACTATGATAATATAGCATATAATCTTATGATGAGAAATATCGAAGAACTTAAAAAGCAAGATATAGAACCGCCTCCAAGTTATCCAAGATATCATTTTTTAGTTAATTTTAATACAGCTCCTCCAATATTATGGTTGCCCATTCCTCACCAAATAACTTGTTCTTCAGTAGGTTGGGAAGGACATGTTTGGAAGTGCATAAATGTTGGATGGGGATGTGAAGAATCGACTATTCTAACAATTCAAGGAATAAATTATGAATATCCTGATTTTTGTTTAATAAGTTTTCAATCAGATAATAGTAGTCTTAATTTTTCGATTATATTATTTTATATAATTCAATTTTCCTATTGGTATCTCCTTTCCTGTCTCATAGTCTGTCTTTATGACAAGTTCAGAAAGAAGAAATAACCTATTCTCATTTTGCACAGGAGAAATGTAAATGCTACCTAAAAACAGGCCCTGCACTTTTATAATTCTTTTGCTTCTTCTGTCAGTCTATAAATAGCTGGTCTGTCAGAAACCTTTTCAACAACAGGATTTTCTATTCCCTTTCTTCTCATAACCTCGATTTTGGTTTTCAGACCAAGATAAGCTAATTGAGATGTTATCGTTTTGTTCGGTTTGTTCAACTTAACAGATATTTCCTTGGGTGTAAAGTTGCCAGTCTTCAATACATTGACAATGTCTCTTTGCAATGGAGATAGCCTGTCAATAAACTTGACTTCAGGTTCTTTGGGTTTTTCCTTTTCCCCGAAGCATTTCTCTACGAACTCTTTGGTTATTATCTTATCGTTGTTTTTTCTTGCTATAAGTTCGCATACTCCTAGTATGTTCCTCGGTATGAATTTAGCCTTTTCAAATATGATTTCCAGGCTGCCCCCTTCAAAAGGATTCTTGTATTTGACCCTGTTGATTATCATTCCCATTGCCTCGTCACCTGTCATTGGCCTCAGTCTCACTTTCCTGTCTCCTATTTTCTCTAAAAGAATTCCTTTGAGGTTATCAAGGTTTTCAGCTCTAGAAGCCAGAACAACTGAACTGATAGTCTTATTATCAAAATTTCTTTTGACAGAGTCCGCTATCGTAGCAGGCAATGATTGAGCATCGTCAATAAGAATAACAAAGGATTTCTTTCTTCCGAACATCTTGTTCCAGGAGCTTGTTTTCTCTTTTATGGTTTTGTCAATGTCTATTTTCTTTATCTCCTCTTCGCTCATTCCCGACGTGTTCAAATAGAGAGCAGCGTCCTTAGACGATAAGCAATCTTCTAACCATTTCAGAATAATTGTCTTTCCCGTGCCTGCTTCTCCCAACAAGAGACAGCAATCTCCTGATTTAATGAAACCTAAAAGCTCTTTTCTTATGTCATCGAAACCAGAAATAGCATCTGGCATTGAACTTTGCTCAAATGGATTGTTATTCCAGCCATATGTCTCGTACCATTCCATACAAATCATTACTTATTTTAAAGAATGTGTACTTTACCATAAATACCTTATTAGTTGAGAATACTTTACAACATACTTTACAGTACTTTACGAATCTGACTAAACTTGGTTAAACAGACAAAAACCAAAAACTGGCTAGGGATTTGAGTTTGCATCGATTTTTGGCTTTTTGACCAAAAAATGGCTTTTAAGGCCCAAAATACTTTACGGCAGGCTCAGCGGCTTGGAAATGAGGATTTTGAAAATCATCTATAACCCCTTAGACAGGCATCTGTTCTTCGAGCCAATACCGTTTTTTGCCAGCCCTAAAGACTGTTAACAAAAGTAATTTCTATAAGAAAGCAATATATTCATTATGGCAAACAGATACAAAAGGCCAAACCTAACTTATTTTTTCATAATAGCATGCGTCGTTGTGTTCACTATTGAAATCATTCTCAAATATTTTTACGGAGATGATTTTCTGAATACTCTCTTCTATAACTTTGGCTTTTCTTTACAGAATATTTTAGATGGAAGAATATGGGTTTCTCTAACATCAATATTTCTTCACGCTAATCTAGAACATCTCATATTGAATATCATTGCCCTATACTTTTTTGGCAAGGTTGTCGAGCAGGAGCTTGGAAGAAAGAAGTTCTTAATATCATTCTTCGCATCAGCCTTTATTGCAGACTTGTTTGCAGTTGCTTCAACTGTGTTGGGCTTTTCCTCGTCGGCAGTCCCGACAATAGGAGCCTCGGCAGCAATCTTCGGCCTAATGGGAATCGCAATGATAACCAAACCCCTAGAGTTTATATTCTATCCTTATTTGATACCGATACCACTTGTGATGGTCGCACTGATATATACGTTGTATAATGTAGCTACTTTCTTGCTAGTCTTGATAGGTCAAACTACGAGTGATATTTCTTACGTATCTCACATAGGCGGTTTGATAGCAGGTCTTATGCTAGGCTTTAGAGAGGAGAGAAGTAAGAAAGGCTTTATAATAATACTTTTCATTCTAGCCCTGCTTTTAACGACACCTTTCATAATCATGATAATAAACTTTCTAGAGAACTTTAACTACATCAATATAATTTCAAAATTCTTCACATAGTCTTTTTCTGTTCTATTATCTTTTTGGCTATGCCTAATATTACTAGTATCATGCCAAAGAGCAAACAGAAATATGACAGCACATAGGAGAATCTTAATTCCGTGCATCTGACTATCATGTTATTTCCAATGTCAACTGTAGCGAAAGGCATATTGCAGTTGTTCATCAAGGATACAAAGTCTCCTAATATTATATAGAATATTGATGGGACAAGCATAACAACTATGCCTGCTGCTATGAACGAAATTCCGCCAGCACCTTGTTTTTTCTTGGGCTCTATCTTGTTTTTCATGTTTAAAATATGGAAATGTTTGGTTTATAAACTTTTATTAGAAAAGGATTATTATGAAAATTCTGCAAGTTCCTGATGGAATGAAGAGAAAGGCCCTGAAAATAGCAGACGATTTAGGAGATGTGTTGATAGACTGCGAAAGCTGTTTCGGAGCTTGTGATTTGGCTATTCAGGAAGCTAAGGTCCTTGGATGCGATAAAATAGTTCATTACGGCCACTCGAAAATCATTGATACGGACATACCTGTTGATTACGTGGAATTGAGGCAGGATTATGATCCTTTGCCGATATTGAAAAAGCATTCAATAAATGAGAGGAGAATAGGCTTGGTGTCAACCTTGCAATTTTTAGACTCATTGGAAAAGGCTAGAAAGTATCTGGAAGAGAAAGGCAAGATTGTAAATATAGGCAAGGGTAAATTTAACCAAGGTCAGATTCTGGGTTGCGATGTTTCAGCAGCAAAGGCTATTGAAGAGGATGTTGATGCCTTCTTGTATATCGGTTCTGGTAATTTCCATCCTCTAGGTTTGGCGATGCAAACAGAAAAACCTGTTTATTTCTTGGACGTAGAAAAAGGCGAGATAACAGTTGTTGACAAGGAGAAATTCTTGAAGCAAAGGTACGTGGCCGTAGCATTAGCAAAAGATGCCAATAGGTTTGGAATTCTGGTTTCTGTGAAACCGGGTCAGATGAATCTGGAACTTGCTAAGAAAATAAAGAAGAAATTAGAGGAAAAAGGAAAGAAAGCGTACATACTGGTTTTCAATGAAATAAAACCTGAGAAATTGATAGGTCTAGATTTGGACTGCTATATTAACACTGCTTGCCCGAGAATAGCTGTAGACAATAGAAACGAGTACAGAAAACCGATTTTGAATCCTGACGAAACCTTATTCTAGTGCATCCAAGCCGTTCTTGCCCATTGCATACAGGTTTCCAGATAATTTTGATAGTCTCAGTTTTATTATGTGTTTGCTTGCCATCTTATTTAACAGACTCTGGAGGCCTGAATATCTTATCCCTTTTTTTTCTAGTTCTTCATTTATAAGTTCGTAACAAAAAGAAGTGTTTGGTTCTTGGGACAAGATATCACAAACGCCTTTTGCAGCACTAGACTCTAAACATGTGGTCAAAAAACCCTCTAATAATTGTTTGGAAAACTTTAAATAATTATCAAAGAAATAGAGATAGTATGAATATCAAAGTTCTTGAGGATAGCAAGGAAAAATTGTTTCTAGAGTTTGAGGATGAAACAGAGACAATAACAAATCTTTTAGCAACCCAAGTTTGGAAAGAAGGCGGAGAAGCGGCTGCTATAAGAGAGCATCCTTTCATCGAGAACCCGAAGTTGGTTGTGATGGGAAATAATTCTAGAAAGCTGTTGGAAAAATCATCTACTGCTTTGGAAGAACAATGCGAAGAGTTCAAGGAAGAATTCAAAAGAGCCCTGGATAAGTAATTTAAACTGTTAAACAAAATTTCTATAATGCAGAAGTTCAGAACAATTAAGAAAGAGATAAGAATAGTTGGATGGGACGACGGACCCTTTGAATTCAAGTCCAAAGGAAAGGATGTTCTAGTCGGTGTGATTTTCAGAGGAGGTCAATTCATAGACGGTCTGCTTAAAACAGAAGTAGAAATAGACGGTTTGGACGCAACAGACAAGATAGTTGAAAAGGTTCTAAAGACTAGGCATAAAGATTTGAGAATAATAATGCTTGATGGCATAACCTTTGCAGGTTTTAACACTGTTGACATAAAGGAGATTTATGAGAAGACAAAGTTGCCTGTCATTGTCGTAAACAGGAGAGAACCAAACCTGAAAGAATTCATAGCCGTGCTAAGCAAGATGCCGGATGCTGAAAAAAGAATAAGGTGCGTGGAGAACGCGGGTCCGATATACTCGATAAACGTAAGAAATAAAAGAATATGCTTCCAATGTTATGGAATGAAAAAAGAAGACGCAGGCAAAGTTATAAAAGAAACCTCGACCATGAGTTTAATACCTGAGCCTTTGAGAGTTGCGCATCTGATGGCTACGGGTTTTGTTTTAGGTGAGTCAGTTGGACATGCGTAAAATAAAGAAAAAGTGGGACAAGTACACCGAAGGTTGGTTCGGAGTTATTGTGTACTTGTTTCTAGGTTTTGTTATTGCTTATGGTGTTAACAATGCCCTAGGTTTTGCTCTAAACACAAAGACTCCTGTGGTTGCTGTTTTCTCCGACAGCATGAACCCAACTTTTTTCAAAGGCGACATGATAATCGTTTACGGAGAAAAGAACATAAATGTCGGAGACATTGTTGTTTTTGATTCTCCTGACAAAGTATATCCTATAATTCACAGGGTTGTGCAAATAAAGAACGGCGGAATCGTTTCAAAGGGAGATAACAATCCCACGAGTGACGAGGGAAGATGGGGTGTGATACCCTTTGACAAGATTTATGGCAAAGCGTTTCTTAAGATACCTCTCCTCGGCTGGGTGAAAATACTTTTTGTCGAATTCACCGGCATAGGCTGATATAGATGTTAGTTTTAAATAGTTCGTAGAATACAAATAAAAGAAAGGTTTAAGAATGGAATTCTGTAAATGCGGCGGATTGATGATACCGAAGAAGTCGGGTAGCAGTGTTGTTCTAGTGTGCAGAAATTGCGGAAAAAAGAAGGGTTGCAAAGAGAAAAAATTCAAGATAAGCGCTTTCAGCGGAGATAAGAAAGGCAAGATAATCGTTATTGATAAGAAAGCGAATATCGATGTTCTGCCAAAAACCAATGTTCCCTGTCCCAAGTGCGATAACAAAGAGGCTTACTGGTGGATGCAACAAATGAGGGCCGCTGACGAAGCACCAACAAGATTTTTCAAATGCACGAAATGCGAGCATGTATGGCGTGAGTACGAATAGCAGATTTAAATAAAATTCTATCAATTATAGAAATATGTTAAAGGTAGAGTTTCTATACTATGATAAAATTACTTGCAGAAGATGCATTTCTACAGATAAATCTTTGAAATTAACATTGAAAGAATTAAAAGAGGCAATGAAGAATACAAAAGTGAAAATCGATTTCAAGGAAAAGAAGCTGCCAAAATCAAAAATTTGCCTTTCACCATCTATTCTCATCAATGGCAAGGATGTTGAAAAGCTGGTGAATAAAAATTCAAAATTAAAATCAAATGCTTGTTCGGACTGCTGCCAATCAATCGGACATCCTGTGAACTGCAGGACTTTTAGTTATAGAGGCAAAAGTTATGATTACATACCAAAAGGAATAATCATGGAAGCTATAAAAGTTGTTTTAAGAAAGCAACAAATAAAGATAAAAAGAAGCCTACCGTTGCCGAAGCAATGATAAGGAGCATATAGTAATTATATGCAATCTGAATGTATAAAAAAGTATCCAGATTCTTAGGTGACTACAAATTCTAAAAATGTAGTCACCCTTTAATGTCGTTAACTTTAGATAACAGTTATTAACAAAAAATTTACACAGGCACCGCTATTTTATGTTCTATTTCTTTAGATTTAAGTTTCTCCAAAGAGCTGAATGACAACTCTATGGCCGTTTTCATCAATACCTTTACTTTCGGATTTCCCCTATTTAATTGGTACATTTCCGCGTTTCCCAAGGTTCTTGTTTTCACGATTATCTCCTTTTTTACCAGCTCTTTCCATATCTTTTCTATTGTTATCCTAGATATTCCTATCTCGTCTGCTACCTGAGTTTTCGAATAGTCAAAGCTGGGGTAAGTTAGAAAGAAGTCTAGCACCTTTATGAACGGGCTTTCTCCAAACGTTTCTATGAACAATGATTTTTGGTTTGCCATGTAAATCTATAGAGTTTTACTTTTTACAAATAGAAATTTCTTTCATTACTCTAGTAGGTTCAACTTGTTTTCTAGCATAAATTCCTGATAATTTCATATCTAATTCTATCAAGGCTTTTATTGTCGGTTCTGTTCTATTTAACTTATATAGTTCAGCTCTTCCTACTGTTCTAGTTTTTTTAATGAATTCTTTTTTTATCAAATCTTTCCACATTTGTTCTATAGTTATTCTGGATATCCCTACCTCTTTAGCCACTTGACTTTTTGAGTAATCAAATTCTTGGAATGTTATGAAGAAGTCTAGAACTTTCAAAAACGGCGAGTCTCCGAAACTGCCAAATGCCTCTCTAAATATTGTTTTTTCCATACCGTACCACTCCATATCAAACCAAGTATTTAATTATTAAATAATTAAATAACTCACTAAGTAAGTAATAGTAAGTAATAGTATTTAAAGGTTATACATTAAATGTATAGCAATTAGACAATATATTTAAATAAGACTAAAGTGATAATATTTTTATGGATGAGATAGAAGAATTTCTGAAAAAAGCCCTTCTTAGAAAGTTTTACAGGGGCGGTTATTGGGGAAATAAGCACATGCGAGAAGATAACGTTCCAAAGGGCTTCCCGAGTCATTTGAGGAAGAAGGTTATGGAAGTGGCCGAAGAACTGAGAAAAAACGGCTTTCTATGCAAAAAACCGACTTCCCACGACAACCAATGGTATGCAAACATAGACAGACTACCAGAGATTGAAAGAATTATTAGTGACTGATAATAATAGATTTAATCAATACCTCTCGATACCCTATCGATACTCGTCAATGAATCGTTCCTTATAAGCCTGCTCATGAAACTTCTAACAACAACATATAAATTTAACCACTTTTGGTGGTGCTGATTCTTTATGTCATTTATTTCCATAAAATTTCTTATGATACTCGATAGCATTGAAAAATCAAAGCAGATAACACTGCTCATTTTTATTCTTGCAGTAATAGGTTTGACAGCAATCTATTTTGCAGTCATAAACATCAAACCAATGGAGTTGAAGATAGCATCAATCGAGGACTCGATGGTTGATAGACTTGTGAAAATAAACGGCACAATAGACTACATAAGGAAGAGCAAAACCAACAACTTCTATTGGACAGTCAGTGATGGCAGCAACATAACCGTGCCTATATTGGACAATAAGTTCAAGAAACTTTCTGTAAAGAAAGGCGACAGTGTAGGAATAATCGGTCTGGTCACTTTGTACAATGGCGAGTTAGAGGTAATGCCTAAAGAGATATATGTGGAGTGATTCTATTCTCGACATCTTGTTTTTCATAATAATAGGTGTCGCACTTGGGTTTGCAGCAGGTTTCATACCAGGATTCAGTTCTGAGAATCTCTCTCTGCTGCTTGTAACATATGGAATAGTTTCAACAAATTACTATCTCGTTGTTACTGTTATAGCGGTCGAGATATCTTATTCATTTTTCGGTTTCCTGTCGCCCATGATATTTGGTATTGGCAATGAAGCTACGTCGTTGACCATCGATAACGCCTATTCAGACCTTACAGAAGATGCATTAAAACGCGGAATGGAGACAGTGGCAAGCGGTGGTCTGGTCGGCATACTTATTTCATTGCCTCTCCTGTTTTTTGCAGAAGACGTATATCCTTTGGTTTATAATTCTCTGAAACCTTTGGTAGGTTGGATATTGCTATCCTTATGCGTTTACATGGTTTGGATTGAAAGAGACTGGAAAAGAAAATTTTTTGCAGCAACAATATTTTGCTTGTCTGGTTTGGTAGGTTTGCTGATTAAAAACAGCGGCATTATTCCTTCAGATTACTTACTGTTGCCTATATTCATCGGTCTTTATGGTTTCAGCTCTTTGATTTCTGAAAAGCATAGAGAATTCTATTCGTTGCAGGACATTGCTTGGATAAAAAAGGCTAGGATTGCTGCTATAGCATTTATAGCGAGCATGTTTGCAAGCTTTGTGACTGGAATGAAACGTGGCCAGACTTCTTCATTGGCTCTAAGGATAGGCGGAATATCAAAGCGTGAGGAAGTGCTGTTCATTCTGTCGGCAATATCCCTCGCATTTACAACTTTATCTATTTTTGTTTTGAGTTCAACAGGAAAGGTTAGAAGCACTTTAGCTTATGACATCCAAGAGATTATGGGTGACATTTATTTTTCACAAACAGTTCTTTTTGTAGGATCGGTAATTGTTTCTGCTTGCATATCAGTCTGCGCATTAATTCTTCTTGCTAAACCTCTAGGAAGAGCTCTTTCAAGAATAAACGGAAAATACCTCAAAGTTTTTGGATTTTTTATTTGCGTTTTGTTGATAGTTAATTTCACAGGCGTATATGGCATAGTTTTGGCATTTACTACGACCTGCATAGGAATTTTGTCATCACGTTTAAGAGTGCGTTCCACTCATCTAATGGGCGTTTTATTATTGCCATCAATAGTTGCGATGATTTTATGAAAAACAATCGCGAGGCTTCCGTCATAATATATTCGAAAGATGTCTCAAAGGAGTTCGAAGGAATTTTCGACAGCGATAATTTTCGACAGCGATTTCAGCTAATATAATTACGCTTCCCAAAGAACCAATGTCAATCATCTACGTCTTCTGTTTCCGAATCTTCTACGACCAAACCCACTATTAGAAGGTCTTCTGCCAAACCCTCCGCCTCTTCCAAATCTCTCTTTCCTGCTCCACCTCGGAATTATCGCCCTGCTAACAGAAAATTCTTCAGGATTGATGTCAACAAACCCTTCGTTGACAAACTTTTTCTTTTCTATCTTTACCTTGACAAAGTGCTCTATTCTCAGAAAGTCAGGTATTTCTTCAGGCGTTACAAAGGTTATTGCTTTTCCTGAGGCTCCTGCCCTAGCTGTTCTGCCTATTCTGTGTATATAACTTTCAATGTCATTTGGCATGTCATAGTTTATGACATGCGATATGTCCTTTATGTCTATTCCTCTGGCAGCCACGTCCGTAGCAATTAGATAAGTAATTCTTTTGCTTTTGAAATCTGCTAGAACCCTTTCCCTTTGTTGTTGGCTCAGATCGCCGTGAATGACGCCTATGTTATAATATTTGCTAAAGTCTCTGTGAAGCCTGTCAGACTCGATCTTGGTTGAGCAGAAGATTAAGGCCATGTGGGGTTTTTCCTGATTCAATACAATATCCAAGCATTGTTCCTTTTCATTTCTCTTTACCACATATGCTGCTTGTTTTATTGTCTTAACAGTTGCCTTTTCCTTGTTTAGCTCTATGAGAACGGGATTCTTCATATAATTGCTTGCAATTCTTCTTATCTCGTCTGAAAATGTAGCAGAGAACAACAAGGTCTGTCTCTCTTTTGGTATGAATCTTAAGATAAATTTTATATCATCTATGAAGCCCATGTCAAGCATCCTGTCAGCTTCATCCAATACCAATGTATGTACGTGTCTCAAATCGATGTTGTTCCTCCTAATATGATCCATTAACCTTCCTGGGGTTGCAACAACCACGTTAACTTGGCTAAAGGCTTTTGCTTGCATTTCTATTGACTTGCCGCCATAGACAGCCACTGCTCTTGCCTTCTTGTACTTTCCAACTTTCTGTATTTCCTTGCAAACCTGCTCTGCCAGCTCTCTAGTGGGCGTGATAACCAAGGCTTGTATGTTCTTAGGAAAAGTTATTTTTTCTACTATCGGGATTGCAAAAGCAAGAGTCTTTCCAGAACCTGATTCTGCTTTTCCTATCACGTCCTTGCCTTCCATTATAGGCGGTATTGTCGTTGTCTGTATAGGAAAGGTCTCGTCAAATTCCATTTCTTCCAAGGCTTTTGAAACGCCTTCACTCAATTTCATTTCGCTGAATTTCATTAAAATCACTAGAACAGGATTAACAAGTTCTAACTAAATAGAGTTTTCAGAGTTTAAAAATTTAAGGTTTTTCTATCACAAAAATTTCTCTGAATGTCTTATGCCTTTCTTCGGCGTCTATGAACGAATTAATCATTTTGAAACCAGCCTTTCTAGCAATGCTTTCAAAATCGAATTTGACATCCTTAGTCTTACTTATCTTTATGCACGGAGAAACAATGGCAATTCTTTTTTTAGGCTTTAAGACCATATACATTTCTCCAAGAGACTTTTCGTAGAGGTCTTCAATCTTTTCAAATATCTTGTAAGCCTCACTTTCTGTCGGTTTGTTTTTTAGAGGAGGACCCAAATACGGCTCTGTCGCGATGGCATCAATAGAATTCCTCTGAAAATATTCGCTCAAACTTCTGGCATCACCAGTTTTTACCTTGTCATCAATATCAAGATTCAAATTATACTCTTTGAATAACCATCTCAGGTTTTCCTTTGAACCCTCTATGCATTTTTCATCTATGTCTAGACCGATTATATTTATTCCATTCAATACAGCTTCCTGCAATATTGTTCCTATGCCGCAAAAAGGATCTAGTAATTTATCTCCTTCCTTTGCTCCTGACAGATTAATCAGTATTTTGGCAAGTCTTGGCGGTATTGAAAAAATTGTTCTTTGTACAGGCCGTCCGATATCTCTTTTCTGGAATTCAAAAGGATTGTGTATTGCCTTGGTAACGCCTATGTAAGTTTTATTTTTCGAACAGACAACAATCTCAGCACTCTCATTAATAAGGTTCTTTTTAATAACTTCTACGTTAGTCATTATAGGTTCTTTTCTAGAAAAACCAAAATAGTTGGCGCTAATGCCGTTTTGCTTGAGTTTTTTCTTGAAGTAACCGCCTATTAACTTGTAGGTTTCGTAAGAATCCTTTTCGGCATAAACGCTTACACCAAACAATTTTATTTTAGGTTTGAAAATCTCTTCCAGCTTTATATTTTCCAGGGCAGAATTTAGTTCGCTCTTCAAAAAACTTGCCAGCAAAGGAGCGATCTTTAAAGTTCCTCCCAATGAGTTTATCATCTTTTCTATGTCTATGTTACTGATACTGATGATAAGAAAATCCTTTGCATTTTCTAAGGCCTTATATTCATAGTTTCTAGCATCAAGATAAGACAATATTTCAAATTTGGATAACCCAGGATTCTTTCCCTTAATGAATATAAAATCATTTTTTTCCATAATAGATTTAATGCATTAACTAATTATATAATCAGCTTTAGTTCCTCTATTCTCTTTTTAGCGTCTATCGAACCTCTGAAAAGATACCAGAATACTTTCTGCAACCACTCTATCCAATTCTCGTCATAAACATAGTAAAGAATGTATGTTTTTTCTTTTAATTCACCTTTAGGATAATTTTTAGGGTCTAGAATCTCCTTAAGAACAGCTACCTTGCCATCTATTATAGTTGCTCTTAATGGTTGGTAGCAGTGCCTTACTTCAACAGCATCATGGCCTATCCTCTTGTTTATCGCAAGAGTATTTTCAACATTTTCTATTCCTGCTAGTTCTACTCTAGTTAGAATTTTTGCAGAAATCTTTCTTTTACCAATTTCCTCCAAGACGTTTAAGATTGGCTTTTTTTGATAAGTATAATTGATGAATGTCAAGTTTCCAGAGAGGTATAAAATCTGTCTCTCTGCGCTCTTTAGCAAATCGATGTAATCCTTAAAATTAGATTCTGAATAATATTGTTTTTTACTTAACAGTTTGGATTTTTTCTTGTTCTTGTCCACGAATTGAAATATTTCTGAGGGGCTGAAATCTTCTCTTGATTTTCCCATCTCTATATGTTTGAACAACCTCTCTTGGATTTCAGAAGCATGAACTTTTTCTATGTTATTCCAGAAAACTACTTTTAGCGAACCTGGTGTTCCTTCTCTGAAGACTCTTGCAGATATTGTGCCTTCCTCCTTTGATATCTTTTCTATATAACGGTTTGCTGTGCGCCAGTTGACATTAATCAATCTTGCTATTTCATCAATACTCCTAGGCTTGGCGTACACAAGCTCGTTTATCTTCTCTATAGCTTCTTTCGTGAGCATAATAACACTATACAACTATATGCATAAAAATTTGCATGTAATGTACTAGTTTTCTACAACTCATAAGATAATCATGTACTATCCAGATTACACTTGTCTGGTCTGTGGGGAGGAGATGCCTAAGGTAACAGGAACAATACCAAAAAGAGGGGAATATTTTGATTACGAGCAATATACGGAATTTTATGACACTTCTAAGGATTGTTATTTTGTAAGGTTTGATGAGCTAGAGAATCTAAAAGAACGATACAGAACCAATGTAGAAAAATTATATCAAATAGAGAAGGACAGGGTGAAGAGAAATTTAGATCAGGTTTCGAATGAGGAGTTTAGAAAAATACTGGAAAATCAAATGCCACGAAAAATTGACGATGATTTTAGAACCAGTCTCGATGCTTTTAACGATTTTGTTTACTTTTTCAGAGAAAAATTTCAGGTTGGGATACCTCAATCTAGGTACTCTATAAGCTCATCCTGTATGAAGTCTGTGTTAAAGAATGCAAAGAGACTGGGAAAAGCAAAATATGTTATAGAATCTGGTAATGAGAAGATATTGAGGCTACTGGCAAAGTTGGATGAAAACAAGTTTACACGAGCATTCCCATTTGTTTCAAAAAACTTTGGTCTAGGTTTTCTAGACTCGTCAAATGATAGTCTTACACTGGAATTCGCTCACTTCTCAGAGTTTCCTTTGAGGTTAGAGAGGTGAATAAAATTTCAAAAAAAGAAAAGGTAGACTGGAAAAAATTTTTAGAGGCCGATGACAATCTGCAAGAAGATGTTCCTCATAAACAAGAATATCATTTAATGGCTGAAAAACTAGAGAAAAGCGGTATTTTGAGTATTGAACGAAAAAATAATTATAAAATATTAACAGGTGACATGGACATATCGCCTAAAACTCACGGGTGGTACGGACCTCATTTATATTTTACCAGAGAAGCTGACGCTGTAGAATATGCGAAACTGGTTGAATATGATGATGTTTCAGTTGAAAAAGTCGAGAAGATAATATTTCCTGATAAATCAAAGTAAGAATAGCGAGACAATATAGCCAGCCAGAGCCCCTGCGCAAACAAAGGGCAGAGCAGGCAAGGCCATGGGCTTTCTAGTTATTATCATTGTTAAAACTATCAACGCTATTATCGAACCAATAACAGCTGCTATTGAGTTGAATATCGTAAATCTGTTCATGATAGAAACAGAGAACATCAGAGGTATTATTATATCACCCAAGCCTAGCTGGAATATATGTACTTTCTGTTTGGCATTCTTGGTTGGCACGTACTTGGCTTTTTTAAACTCGTGAGGGGCTGCGATTGTGAAGGCCATTGGTCTCTCTGTTATAGCCTTGGCCATGCTGACCATGTGCTTTGTTATGAAAACAGATACAAAATCATAGACCGATAAAATCATCATGAATATTATGCAAGGCACTATTCCCAACGACATTCCTAATAAAGCTCCAACGCCAGATCCGGAGAATATCGCAGCAACATTCTGGCTAAAAATAGTAGGCCTTAAAAATTTCCAAACAGTCAAGGCTAGGGCGAATAGAAAATCTAATGAAAGGGCAATAAAGAAAATTTGTCCCAGAGATCCAAGAGGTGAAAGCAAGTAAGTAATGAAATTTCCCCAAACGTCTTGCAAAGGAAACGGTATCAAGAAGGAAAAGGTTAGCCAGGAAGAGACGAAAACTACAAATGCCTCTATTCCTCTTAAGATTGATTTCTTGATCTTTATCACAAACAGAATCAAGGCTGTTACTACCATCATATATATGAAAAGAAAGTAAGATACGTCTGGGCTTTCTGGGCTTACGCCAGGAATTACTTCCGGCGGGCTCAGCACTTGCTCGTGTATAAGCTGTATGTATTCATTGCCAATGTACAGACCTAGGATTTGGATTATTAAAAAAATCAAAATTATTACAACTATAGACTTCATGAAATAACCTTTGTATAGTTTGTTATTCTTTTTTTATAAACTTATTCTCTTCTTTTTGCGTATGGATTTTCAACAGATTCAGAAAGAATCCATCTTATAGAAGTTAAAGGTTCATTTCTCTGAACATATTTTTTTCTTACTTTTTCAAATGTTTTATGTTGCAAAAACCCGTCAGAACTTGGTTTTTATGTAAAATAAAGTTTTCTATTGTATAGAATATTTTTATTTCTTAAGCTCAGGGAAAGTTTCTAAGATTTTACTTTGTGCTGCTGTGACATTTGCCAATTTAAGAAAATTAGGCAAAGATTCTTAAACCTATGTCCTAACCACCCGATAACTTAACACATATTTTACAGAATAAAAAAACTTTTAAATAGCAGATTCTATTAATATCTTTGTCATTTAAGATTGTTCTCGACCCAACGGCTCAAGTAGTGACGGGTTGGGTCTTTCAGTTTTCTTAAGTTTTATTAACAGTCCTGATTATAGATTTATTATGCTTAATAGAAAGGAAAAGGAAGCCATAAGAGCTGTAGAACGTGAGGAAAGATTTATAAGTTATGAGTGGAATCATTACAAATTAGTTTTAATAATTCTTGTAATTCTTTTAACTTTAGAGGCTTATTTAACAGGTTCATTGGAAAAATTTTTGTTAAGCTTGGGGAACTACGAGTATCTTGGAGCTGTTTTGGCTGGATTTTTCTATACTTACGGAGCAACAACTGCCTTTTCAGTGGCAACTTTTTTCATTTTAGCAAAAGCATTAAACCCATGGTTATTGGCTTTTCTTGGAGCTTTAGGTAGCATAGTAAGCGAATACATAATTTTCAATTTTGTAAGCGAGAGATGCGATAAGTTTGTTAAGATAAACAATAAAAAATATAAGATCCCTGAAATAAAATCCAAATTTGTTAAAAAAATTAGTCCTTTAATAGCAGGCTTTATAATAGCCTCCCCCCTGCCAGACGAATTAGCTGCAGTTTTACTAGGTGCAGAAAAGTATGATAGTAAAAAATTTATATTATTAGCTTTTATTTTTAATTTTATTGGAATACTTTTTATAGTTGCTTTGGGAAGAATTTTTTAAGCTTATTAATATCTAAAATTATTAAGATATTATGCCCAAGAGTCCCAAAGGTTCTAGGAGAGAAAGGGAGCTTTTGGAATTCTTGACAAGACAAGGTTTTGTTGTTCATAGAGTCGCTGGTTCTGGTTTGGGGCAGGAGGCCATATGCGATCTGGTTGCTGTCAAAGACGGAGAAGTGCAATTCGTAGAGTGCAAGTCCAGAAAAAAGGCCTATTATTCTAATTTCAATTCAGGTCAATTGAAAGAAATGATAAGGGTTGCCAATTCATGCAAGGCAAAACCAATCCTGGCTGTCAAGCTGAACTACAAGGAGTGGCAGATATTTGACTTGAACAATGGGATACCAGAAAAGGTTGAGTAATCTTTCTAGTTTAACCGCCTGATTTATATACAAGAAGTTTATAAGAATATTTATGTCGATGGATAAAGATTTTGCATTGGCGCTAATAGGAGGACTGTTAGTGTTGATGACAGGAGTTGTAGAATTTTTGTATAGTGTTTCAATGATATTCTGGAACTTGAGCTATGTGGGAATATTGTTTGGCTTTTTTATGATAATAGGAGCTCTTTTAATGAAATACATGCCTCGCGGAATTAATTCAAAGGCTGTAGGAATAGAAAAAACTTCAAAATTCCCATTGGGAGGCTTTATCTGTTTGATTTGTAGCTTGGTTTCATTGACATTTCTGCAAGGATTTTTAATAGGCCCTATGTTAGGAATTGTGGCTAGCACATCCAGCTATTCTAGAATATACAAAAACAAATAATTTTCTTTTTTTATTTTCTGCCTTTTTGTATTTTGAATATCTTTTCTAATCTTTCTAAATCATCTGCTTCTTCTGGTCCCTTATCAAATCTTATTCTAAGAAGTCTCGGAAATCTCAATGCATAACCAGAAGAATATGTTGGACTTTTCTGTATCTCCTCGTATGCAACCTCTACAACAACCTTAGGCTTTATTTTAACCTCGTTTCCTTTTTCTAATTCTATATAGGGTTTTAATGTATTAGTTAGATCCTTGAGAGTAATATCGTCTGGTAACACCTTTTTCTCCTTGACTCCGGTTCCCAGCATGCCGCATTCAAGAAAAACTCCTGTATTAGGGTCTCTGCAAGCTAAGATATATGATCCTAACCAACCAGCTCTTCTTCCAGTGCCCCAAATCGCTCCCTTTATCACCAAGTCTAATGATTCGAGCACAGGTTTTACTTTCAACCAACCGCCTGAAACCCTTCTTCCAGGCTGATATTTCGCTTCCAGGTTCTTAACTATCAAGCCTTCTTGTCCTGCATTCAATGCCTCTTTATAGAACTTGTCAGCCTTTTTCAAGTCCTTTGTCACCAGCTGTTTTGCTAATAGAACCTTTTCTGGTATTTCCTTGACTGTTTTAGCCAGTATATCCCTTCGCTCTCTAAAAGTAAGATCAAAAAGAGTCTTTCCATTAAGATAAATAATATCGAATAGATTCAGCTCAATGGGAATCCCTTTGGCAGTTTCTCCTATGTCATACTTTCTCTTTATCCTTTGCGACAGCATCTGAAATGGCAATGGCTTTCCAGTTTTTTTGTCAATGGCCAAGCCTTCTCCATCCACTATGCATTCATTGGCCTTCAAACTCTTCTTGCACATTTCAACAACATCAGGGAATGCTTTTGTTATGTTTTCCAACCTTCTTGTAAATATTATTATTTTTTCATCTTTCTTGTGAATTAAAAAGCGCATTCCGTCATACTTGTACTCTAAGGCAACCTTTTCAAAAGAGTTCACAGCGTCTTCCAAAGAAGGGGCTTTTTCTGCAAGCGCGACCATGATGGGTCTTCCTATTTCTATTTTCACATTTTCTAATCCACCTTTTCCTTTCTCTTTTGCTATCTTTGCTATTTCTCCGTAATCAGGATTCAAGAACCAAGCATTCTCAACAGTGGTTGGCGAAACATTGAAAGCCTCTGCTATCGCGTTTCTGATTAATCCTTCTGCCACACCAACTCTTAGTTGTGCGACAATAGTTCTTACAACATACTTTGCTTCTTTTGATTTTGCCTGCGCTAACAGTTCTGCAATAAGGCTCATCTTCCTGTCCTGCGAGCCTCCGCCAGTTTGTTTTGCTATTAATCGCAGGTTGTCAAAAACTTTTTCTGTGCTCAATTCCTTTACTCCTAGGATGGTCTGCTTTTTTGATATGGAAAGTATCTCTGCTACCAATCCAAGGTCTCCTGTTTTTTTGAATCCCTTTACAATCTCTTTTTCATTTATGCCATAAGACTTTGCAATTGATTTTGTCATTAATTGGTTTGCCACTCCCAGCTCCTCCTCGCTCCATGCAGGAAAAACACTACCGTTCAACAAGAGAACAATCTTCGGTAGTAATTCCATGGAAGTCTCCTTCAAAAGATTAGCTATTATATGGGTCTTATCCAATTTGCCAGAAGTGCTCTCCAGCTTTTCATAAATTTCAGCCAGTATAGAGTATTTCATAATAAAGAATTGGTTCTTAACATATAAACTTTTTAATCTTATAATCTAATTATCTTTATGCCTTTTAAGACAATTGCCAAGTTTGGTAAAAAGAAAAACCAGGTAGAGGTCCCGACTGAAATTGAAACAGAGATTAAAATCCCTGCTTTAATGGAGGAGAAGCTAAACTTGTTCAAGTCAGTTGACAATGTGATTAAGAATAGGCGATCTAGTAGAAGCTATAATAAAAGAGAAGTTGATATGGAATTGATATTGAAAGTTCTCGAAGCCGGTAGGTATGCTCCCTCTGCAGGAAACTATCAGCCTTGGGAATTCATTGTTGTAAAAAATCCTGAAATAAGAAAATACTTGGTTGAGGCCTGTTATAACCAGAATTGGATGCTGGATGCTCCTGTCTTCATCGTTGTCTGCACTAATTCTAGACTTGCAGGAGCGATTTACGGAGAAAGAGGCTTGAAACTCTACGGCGTACAGGGAACTGCTGCCGCAATCGAGAACATGCTTTTAATGGCTGAATCCTTAGGCTTGGCAAGTTGTTGGGTTGGAACATTCTCGGAAATGGCAGTTGGTAGACTCTTAGAGTGTCCAGAGTATGTAAGGCCTTGCGCAGTAATAACCTTGGGCTATTCTTCTTTTAAGGCTAAGACTCCGCCTAGACAAGATATTCAAGAATTTGTTCATATTGAAAAGTTTGGAAATACTTTGTTGATGGAGAAGGTTAAAAGGGAGAAGAAACCGACTTATATGAAATTTAGATAGCAATTTAAGTTTTCAATTCTTTTATCTTTCTATGGCCTTCAGAATAGTTGATTTTGATATGGATGGAACGATTGTCAATTATAAGGAAGGCAGTTACGGTTCAAGCTGGGATGCCACTTTCCACGCCTTGGGCCTATCTGAAGAATGTAAAAAACTACTTGATTATTACCTTTGGAAAAAAGAGTTATATCCAGAATGGTTTGAAAAACAGGTTACTATGTTAAAGGGGAGGTCTGTTGATTAGGTGAAGAGCAAAATTCTACCGCCAGTGTATAGCGATAATGCTAAGGAAACTTTTGAAGAATTAAAAAAGATGGGTTTATACCGCGGAATCATAACTTCTGGTGTTGACATTGTTGCAAGATATATTGAGAAAGATTTTAAATTAGACTTCTGTGAATGCAATGAATTGGTTTACAGGAGCGGTTTGTTTACAGGCATGGGAATACCTAATGTTGATTTATGGAGCAAGAAGGACAACCTGATAAAAGTTTGTGAAAGATTTGGCGTTAAAACAGAAGATGCTGTTGTGGTTGGAGATCATGAGAACGAACTGGATTTGTTTGAGATAGCAGGCTTGAGCATGGCGTACAAGCCTAAAACAGAAAAGGTCAGAAAAGCAGCTGACTACATTATAAATAATCTGAGAGAAGTGCCTCTAATAATTAGAAAGTTTTGATAGAAAATAATAAAAAAAAGAAAAAGGAAAAGGGAAGTCAGTTGTTCTTGGAATAAAAAATTAAAAAGAAGGGAATGTCTTCCCTTGCTTCTTTTATATCCCTGAGTTTTCTCATAGGATTACCTTAGTATTATCGGTATTCCCAATTCGCTTTCCGCTGTCCTTATTGTCTCGTCCCTCTGAACAGGTCCTAATATGTAAGGTGACTTAACGCCTGTGACAATTGCAATGACCTGGACTTTTCCTGCGTACTCTGGTATAACTCTTGCTCCCCAGATAACCTGAGCGTCTGAAGACAATCTCTTTGATATCAGTTCTCCGGCTTCGTTTATTTCAGCCAATGTGCAGTCTGGTCCGCAAACTACGTGTATCAATGCTCCCAAAGCTCCTGTGTAGTCTACTTCTAACAACGGGTGATTCAAAGCTTTTAGAACAGCGTCTTTTATTCTTGAAGACGAGTCACTTTCTCCAACGCATATTGCTGATACTCCACCGCACTTCATTATTGTCTTTACGTCTGCAAAATCTAGGTTTACGAGGGATGGTACGGTTATTGTTTCTGTTATGCCTTTTATCATCATTGATATCAATTCGTCTGCCAAAGCAAACGCCTGAGCCAAGGGCATTGAACCTGCATATTCCAACAATTTCTGGTTCTCTATTACTACTACGGTATCGGTTACCTGTCTCAATCTTGCCAAACCATCTTCAGCCTTTTGTATTCTTGTTCCTTCCATCTTGAATGGCATGGTAACTGCTCCGACAACAATTGCTCCCAAGCTCTTTGCAATTTCTGCAATAACTGGTGCTGCTCCTGTTCCTGTTCCTCCTCCCATTCCAGCTGTTACAAACACTAGGTCTGCTCCCTCTATCAATTGCTTAACTTGCGTTCTCTGCTCTATGGCTGCTTTTTCTCCGATTTGGGGATAACCTCCGCATCCTAGTCCTTTTGTTGTGTCCTTTCCTATGAGAAGTTTCTTGTGAGCCTTTGTTATAGACAAGTGCTTTGCATCAGTGTTTAATGCAATTATGTCTGCGCCTGATGCTCCTATTTCTGCTAGTCTTGAGATTGTGTTGCACCCTCCTCCTCCACATCCTATAACCATTATTTTTGCTTTGTGCATCTGAATGTCGAATTCTTCCGAAGCTCTAGCCTCCCAGTCAATTCTTTCTGCTTCTTCTATCCTTCCCTGAGTTCCTGGTGCTGTAGCGAATTTTTTATCTGAACCGAATGCTCTATTAAAAGCGGATTGAACTATGCTATCCATTTTATTCACCTCAAATTTCTTTAACAGTGTATGCCTCAACATACTTTTTAGTTATTAAGGATCATGTATGTGCCTTGCACATGTTTTTTAGGACATATATGTTGTGAAGGCGAAATGTTTTTTAAACACCTCGCTGTAATCATACTTCAGAGAAATAGCCCTTACGGTAATGCGTAATTGTTTTTGTGTTACGTTTGCCCAAACGTAATTAAGTGAACGTTAATAATGCCCAATTATTAACGAGTGAGTAATTTATCTTTTCTTCGTTGGATTTATAAACATATCTGTAGAGAAAAATATGTGTTAAGTTATCGGGTGTTGAAGCACTAAATATGAAAAAATTGATTAATTTTCGCTCAACCCTGATGGAAAAACAGACTTTGTGGTGCTTTTGGTATTTTTTCAGTCTCAGGTTCGGGTTCAGGTTGAGTTTCTTCTAGTCTTTGATAGTTAACTGGAACTATTTCAATCTCGAATGGGTTTCCACTTTCATATCCACGCTTTATTTTCGAGTCGCACTCCCCTAAACAATGAGTCATGACTTCCTTAGCATTTGCTGCAGGATATGTTCCATCCTTTCTAGGATATTTTAAAGCACATTCTCTGCAAACTCTCTCATAAGTTAGATCAAGACTGCTACGAGGTGCAACTGTGATTTTAACAGTTTTACTCAAATCGACATCAATCATACAATCACTTTTAACTCTTTAAATTGAGTAAACTTATCTATTTAAATCTTACTGGTTTGACGTATCACGTTAAGTATCGTATATAATTATAAGCTTTTTAAACTTCGGAGGAAAAGACAAAATGTATGGCCTCAAACTATCTCGGATTAAAACCGCAAGCAAGGGCTATGGTGTTTTTCGCATACAAAGAGAAAAAGAAAGGAAGAAAAATAACCCAAGAATCATTTGTAGAAAGGTTCGGAGAAGAAACAACCGAAAGGTACATGAGAGAAATATTGTCGCAACATCCACCTGCCCTTGAATCTAGAGACGGGGCTTACCATATTTCTAAACCAGCAGAAACGGCAATTAGAAGATTTATGAATTTATTTTAAGTTTTGCCCAATTAATTTTATAAAGATAGAAGATATAACTCTTCTTAATGCCCAAGTAGCTCAACGGAAGAGCGACTGATGGGTGAGAAGATGTATGTAAGAACACCAAAAATCATTAGCAGAACCTTAGCAGAAGAAACAGGCATACACATAGGAGACGGAAGCATGAACTTTTGCGGGGGGCATGGTCTCTACTCTCTAAGGGGTAACAAAGTAACCGACAGGGAATTTTACAAAGGTCACGTTAAGAGACTGTTTGGGACGCTGTACGGTGCAGATGTTAAACTCAGAGAGTGGAAAGACGTTTATGGGTTTCAAATAACCTCGGACAAGCTGGTGAAATTCAAGAACAAAATAATGTGCCTTCCGCTAGGAAAGAAAGTCAACATAACAATACCTGAGCTTTTGCTGAGGGTCAATAAGCTAGCCACAGCATGCGTAAGAGGGATATTAGATACAGATGGCTGCATCTATATAGAGAACAAGAAAGGAAAGGATTATCCTCGAATAGAGATATCAACGACTTCAGGACCGTTGGCAAACCAGATAAGGGATATAATGGTTAGAAATGGAATAAGTTGCTCTCTATGGAAGGAGAAATACAAAAACAAAAATTGGAATCCCAAGTTCATGATATCGGTCAAGGGATATAAAAATTTTAGGCTGTGGTACGAGACAATAGGCACTTCACACCCTGAGAATGCCAAAAAGTTTTGTTCCCTGTTACGTCTTCCATCCAGTCGTACCTGTTAACGCTGAGCAGAAAGCAGTAGGTTGTAGGTTCGAATCCTATCTTGGGCGCACTAATTACCCTAAAATTTTCAATGATTTGAGATAATTATTTAAGTTATAATTTCCTTAATTTGAACATGAAATGGTTCATACCAATTCTAATTTTATCAATACTTCTTATAGCTGGATGCACACAACCTATACATTCTACAACTCAGCTTTCAGCATGCACAATTGCATCAGATTGTGAGACATGGTGTGAAAGAGTTAATTGTACAAGAGTAGCATGTTTAGGTTTTTGGGAATGTTTAAATAATAGTTGTAAATGGACATGTGAAACAGGAACAGATTTCTATTATTGTAATCAAGATTCGGATTGCATTAAAGTAGCTGGAGGATGTTGTGATTGTGGTGGAGGAGGAAATGCTACATCAATTAACAAAAATTTTGAAAATGAATGGAAAGATAAATTGTCAAACGAATGTAAAGACATCGGATGCGCAGCAGTAATGTCAGATGACCCAACTTGTTTTAAGACAGCAAAATGCGTTGAAAACAAATGCGTTCTTGAATGATTTTCTTTTTATAATAAAAATCTTATTTTTTCTGAGCAATCCTGCCCTGGGTGCCATACTAATCAATCCTATCTTGGGTGCTCATTCTGCAACTGTATGATACCAATCCAATATTTGAGGAGGCACTGCAAGACCTCTTTCTTTCCATCTTTCAACAAGACAAACTGGTAAAACGCTATGAACGAAATTAGCTTTTGTATAAAATCCTTTCGGACCTTCTTTGTTTTCTTCTTTTATAAAGAATTTATGCTTTGAAGCCTTTGCTACTGGTGATTTTTCTGTTCCAACTATAGAACAAATTATTGCTCCCAAATTTTTATAACCTCTAGCCCAACTAACAATAGGAGATTTTCTTGGTTTTTTTCCAGTCGAGGAGGGAGGAATACTACCTCCAGACAGGCTTGTAAACATTGCAACATCATTAGCCAAAGGATTTGATGTATTAGTTTCTCCTATCAAATAAGCATCTCCCTTTCCATACAAACTTTTTATATGATGAGTTCTTACTGCAGCCATGGCTGAGCTAATTCTTGCAGGAGATATTCCAGCATAATAAACATCAGCATTGCCTTCAATATGGTCTACAACTTTTTCATGAAAACGCGATTTACTACAACTGTCAATAACTTCTCCTATAGATATTAAGTTTTTTTCTAACAAGTCATAAAAATTACTTGAGTCTAATTGCCTATACCACATTTCCACCATTGTCTGAAGAGAAACGTTTACTCCAAGTTCAAACTGATCAAACAAAATGGCTGATTTGCGAGGTGTCCAATATCTATTGTTTTTAGATACTTTTGCACCTTCAAGTTTTAAAACAGAGCCATATTTCTGAGCAATTTTTCCTATAGTAGAATTTTCATGAGCAGTAATAGCATTTATAGTAAATTTATCAGTTCCTGTTTGTTCAATTTTTTCCACCAAATCTAATAAATGATTTTTAGGTTCATTTTTTTCACCACTTTGAGAAACTGCTAGAACATTAGTTTTTCTATACATTTTTTCTAATTTTGGAGCAGCATCAAACATTGTGTATCCATGAAATCCAGGATCTCTAGGTGTTATAAAAGTCAAACCTGGTATGTTTTTAGCTGCTTCGCCTGCGGGGCCACAAAGTGAATAATAAGATCTTCCTGCACCGTCTCCTAATAAACAGTCACCGCTCCTAATAATTCTGTACAATTTATTGACTTGTTCTTGGTCTACAGAGCGTACATTGTTAGCAATTTCATTAATATATTTTACAGAATCACAAATCTTGCTTTTCATCAGGACCTTTTAGAACTTACGGAGTTTAAAGATAAATCCTTTTCCTGTACTTTGATTTTCTCTCAATATTGAGATTAAATTTAATATCCTGAATTTATTCACCCACATAGATTTAAATATTCTCGTCTTGAAATTATAATTTGGAAAACAAATGCTCAAATGTAAAATCGTAGGTGAAACAAATGGGTGAACGTCAAAACTTGGGAAAAATATGAGGATTGCCCAGATTCTTTTAGTTTCATTGCTGTTCTAGACGATAGAGGTAGAATATCAATACCTGCTTCTGTGAGAAAGAGATTAGGAATAGATTTCGGCTCTATCATAATCACCAAGGTTAAATCTTTAAAAATTAAAACAAAGAAATAAGGATAGTGATAAAATGGATTTTATTCATGTTATTGATGTATTGGTAGGAAAATTAACTGGGAAAGAAGTTTCACTTAGAGGTTGGATTTATAGAAAAAGAGAACAAAAAGATATAATATTTCTAGTTTTAAGAGACTCGACAGGGATAATACAACTAGCTTGTAAAGGAATTGAGGAGGCTTCCAAAGCGACCATAGAATCCTCTATCGAAGTTTGGGGTTTGGTTAAGGAGGACAAGAGAGCGCCAGAAGGATTTGAGATAGAAGTAAAAGAATTAAAAATAATTGGACTAGCAGAAACCTTTCCCATATCAAAAGACTTGAGTGATGAATTCACAAGGGATATAAGACATTTGTGGATAAGGTCTCAGAGATTGACAAAAATATTAAAGGTAAGAAGTGAGGTCATCAGGGCTATTCATGATTTTTATAGAGAAAGAGGATTTTACGAGGTTCAGGCACCCATTTTCACGGGCTGCGCTTGCGAAGGCGGCTCTACATTATTTGAGGTAAAATATTTTGGTGACAAAGCTTTCTTGTCTCAATCTTGGCAGCTATATGCCGAGGCAATAATACAGTCTTTAGAAAAAATATACACGATTGCTCCTAGTTTTAGGGCTGAAAAATCAAGAACCAAACGACATTTAACAGAATACTGGCACCAGGAGATGGAGGCTGCTTGGATGGGTCACGACGAACTAATGGGATTCGAAGAAGATATGATTCTTTACATTGTTGACTATATTCTAAAACATTGTGAAAAAGAGTTGAAAGAATTGGGAAGAGACCTGACAGAATTAAGAGAATTGAAAAAACCATTCCTAAGAATAACTTACAGGGAAGCAATAGAAAAGATTGGAAAGAAATGGGGCGACGAGATAACCGACAAGGAAGAGAAAGAATTGTTGGAAAAATTAGGTGATAAGCCTGTATTCCTCACTTCATTCCCAAGGGACATGAAAGCGTTCTATATGAGGTCTGACCCTAAGGATACTAAGGTCGTGTTAGCGTCTGACTTGCTTGTTCCCGGAGTCGGAGAAATAATTGGGGGAAGCGAGAGAATTTACGATATGAAAGAGCTTTTGGAATCAATGAAAATATACGGTCTGGATAAAAAGTCTTATGAATGGTATTTGGATTTGAGAAGATACGGAACAGTTCCTCACTCTGGCTTTGGAATGGGGGTCGAAAGACTGGTCATGTGGATCACAGGAGCAGAGCATATAATGGATACGATTCCGTTCCCAAGAACAATTAATAGAATTTATCCTTGATTCTGATCAATCAATTTTACTAGAGGCATGATACCGCTTTCAAAGTCCTTTCTTCCTTGGTCCATTATTTTCTGTGCACATGGTGTTGGATATTTTCCTGTGATGCATCCAAAGCATAAATTATCTTTGCTGATCCCTATTGCTTTTATAAAACCATCAAGAGATTGGTAGCGCACAGCATCGGCACCTATTGCTTCTGCAATCTCCTCTTCATTTTTGTCAGCTCCTATCAATTCTCCGTAGGTTGCCATATTAATACCATAGAGGCAGGGACCTTGGATTTTCGGAAATGTTGAAAAGACATAAACATTTTCTGCTCCTCCATAATCTCTAAATCTTCTAACTTGCACCCTTGTTGTATCGCTTCTGACAATGCTATCTTCTATTATTGTTACCTTTTTCCCTCTTACTTTTCCTGGAATTATGTTAACCTTTTTCCCTACTATAAATTCTCTCTCAGATTTCAAGAGCTGAAAAGCACGTTCTGATATATATCTGTGTCTTCTGCTGCATCTGTCCCACTTCAATCCACTGGCTTCATGAGCTCCCAAGGCAGCATCATCTGCTGTTTCTGGAATAGAAACTATAACGTCAGTTTGTTTAATCACATCAGGATTTTCATATACTAGGTTCCTTCCGAATTCTTCCCTCATTTCGTAGACAGACTTGTCAGTCTCTTCCAATAATCTGGAGTCAGGTCTTGCGAAGTATGCAAACTCAAAAGAACAGAATGCTTTTCCTCTTGGATTTACTAGCTGCTCTCTCTCCAAACCATTTTTTCTGAAAAACACCAACTCTCCAGGTTTTATCTCAAAATTTTTCGGGTCATATGTTACATCGTTTATGTTCAGACCAACAGTTTCTGAGGAAACCGAGTACAAACCTCTTTTCTCATCAAAGCCAAAACACAAAGGTCTTATTCCGTGCGGATCTCTAAATGCAAAAAAATCACCGTCTCTACTCATAGCGGCAACAGAGTAGGCTCCTTCAACATCCTTCATAACATCTCTCACAGTTTCAGCAACGCTTGCATTAGAATCTACATTTTGTCTCCTGGCAATATATTCAAGATCGCAGTTCGGTGCATTAAATCTTGGATACTTTGATCTTACTTTTCTTCTAAGATCCTTTGTTTCTATTATACCTCCATTGAAAACTTCTGCGAAGCCGTCAATAACAACAGGTTGGGCTCCGTTTAGCAAAGACTCTGGATCGATTTTGCCGAAGGTTGTGTACCTTACACTTCCAAGACCCATATTACTTTCTAATTTGTCTGCCCATGTTTTCTTATTGTTTCTTGAGCGTGGCCATTGAGGTACCACTCCAAGCCCTCTTCTTGTTTTAAAATTAGAATCAGCATAGGTAACAAAACCATGTGATTGCTGACCTCGATGATTTTGTGCTCGCAGTCCCCAATAGATAATTGGTACAACATCGTTTCCTTGAACAGAATATGCACCAAAAAGTCCGCAACCCATGAATAAAACTTGAGGTCAAAAGATTTAAACTTTGAAGTTATTTAAAAACTCTAAATAAATTACTTAATGGGCCCATAGCTCAATTAAATCTTTATATTTTATAGAGATTAAATAAAATTATGAGAATTAAAATGAAGAAAATTGACCAAAAGAGATTTATGCAAAGTATATTAAAACATAGTTCTCAGAGAAAATTAGCTAAAGAATTAGGAATATCGAGAAGATGTGTTCGTCATTGGCTGAATGGAAGGAATTTCATACCTTTGGAATTTTTTGAAATACTTTGTAAAAAATATAACTTAAAAATTGATTATAATTATGAAGATATCTTACCAGAAAATTGGGGCCAGAAAAAAGGTGGCAAAAAGCTAATATACAATATAAAAGATTTGGAAACATATATGAAAAATCTTCATGAAAAAAATCGTAAAAGAGCTAAAAAGGTTAGACATATAGAAAATTTTAATATTATTTCTAAATTCTCTCAAGATGTGCAAAAATTATCGCTGAATCCTTTGATTTTTATAGCAGTCATGTTATTAACAGATGGTTATGCTTACAAAAGTAAAACGTGTTACGAAATTGGTTATGCTTCTAAAAGTGAAAAATTAACTAGAATATTTATTGAGATGGTGAAATTGTGGAATCAAAAAATTGTTGTCAGCGAGTACATAAAAAAGACCAACGTGGTTTGTGATTATTTTCATTTGCCATTGAAAAATATTTTATTAAATTTTTCTGATTCTTATAAAAAATCTCCTTCTAGAGAACAGAAAAAAGAAGATTATATTAAGGGGCCACAACCTTCATTAAAATTTTTAAAAAATTCTAATGAAAATTATAAGATTCTATGTTCGAGGTTTGCTCTTACAGCTGAGGGCGGACTAGCAACCTCTATTGTTAGAAAAAATAACAAGATTATGCTAAGAGCAAGGTTGTTGTTATCGTGTGCGCATCCCATACTTTGCGATGAATGGCAAACTATATTCAAAGAAATAGGATTGAGTTTTAATAAGACTAAAGGCAAAACATGGAGCGGTGTTTCAGGTCTCTACACAGGAAGTCTAAAAAATATAAAACATTTTTATGATATGGGCGGTTTTATTGAAGGAGTTAAAGTGTCATATAAAAGTGAAAGATTTTCCGGAATAGAAAAGAATGCACTGCTTAAATTATGTATAGAAAATAAAGAATTTAATAACTTAAAAGAAATGTTAGAATATTTGAAGAGCCTATAGCTCAGCTTGGATAGAGCGCCAGGCTTCGGATATTTAGAGGAAACCTGGTGACGAGAGTTCAAATCTCTCTAGGCTCACTCTATGTTGACGAGAGTTCAAATCTCCATGGGCCCGCTTCTGATTACCAGCCACCCGAGCTGCCGCCTCCACCACTTCCACCTCCGCCAAATCCTCCTCCACCGCCTCCGCCTCCGAAACCGCCACCAAATCCGCCAACAAAAAAGAAAAAGTTTCTTTTCTTCTTTTTCTTTGTTCTCTTTCCGCACTTTGGACATTCGCATATCAAATTTTCTTCATCATAGTGACAGTTCATCCTGGTTCCGCATCTGGGACATTTTTGAGCAAAAATTAAACCTGAAAATATTATAATAAGAGGGAGCAAGGCGAAGGAAGCAAATAAAATTAATATTACTATAGTAAATACGTCATCCTCTGTATTAGAAGTTTGTTCAGAAATAAAAGAGTCATCTCCACTGTTCTGGATGACTTTGCCAACAGCGTCAACGGCATAGTATAAACCGTCTCCATAATTTCCTTCTTGGAAGTAGGGCGTCAGGTAAGCTCTGCCGATTCTTCCTGTCTTGGCGTCATTAATAATTGGTTCCAAGCCATAACCAACTTCAAATCTCCACTTCCTATCTTGAATAGCAGCAACTATCAGCAAACCGTTGTTGGTATCTTTCTTACCGATTCCATTCTTTGCAAAAGTTTCTACAGCATATTCTTCTATTGTCATTGGTTGAGTTGTGTTTACAGTTAAAACAGCAATTTCTATTGTCCAGTTTTTCTCAATATCTGCGCATAAATCATTTATCCTCATCACATCTGAAGGTGATAAAGCACCAGCAAAGTCATTTACATATTTTTTCAGTGTGGGTGTCTCTTGTGAGAAACCTATGTTAACTGATAAAAGAAAAACTAGGAAAGCTATGAAAAAAACTTTTTTCATTAAAAACACTAAGCTGTTAAGTTAACCTTTGGGACTATTTCTGATCCTGGTGCTGCTTGGAAGTATGTTCTTTCCTTGAAACCGAAGGCATTAGCGAGAATGTTTGACGGGAATACTTTTGTTGCTGTATTATAATCCCTTACCATGTCATTGTATCTGGATCTTTCAACTGCAATCCTGTTCTCAGTTCCAGCCAGCTCATCCATTAGAGAAGATACAGCCTGTATTGATTTTAAGTCTGGATAATTTTCATAAACTACTAAGAGCCTTCCTAAAGCAGAATCTAAAGCATTGCCATAATTTACCTTGTCCTCTACTGTTGCTGAAGACATCCACCTTGATCTCAATGATGTTATGTCCTCAAGCAGGGACTTTTCAAACTGCATGTAGCCTTTCGCCATGCTAACTAGGTTAGGTATAAGATCAATCCTTCTCTGGTATTGAACTTCAACTTTCGACCATTGGTTGTCTATGTTTTGAGACAAAACAACAAAGTTGTTGTAGGAGCCCCACAGCCATATTATCAATATTACTGCTATGGCTAATGCCCAAACCCAAGGTCTTAGGTATAGTGGTTTATTTTCTTTGACCATATTCTATATTTTACTGCAAAGCTTAAAAAGTTTGTTCAAGATGAATAATTATATTTAAGGGTCATTTCCAATAAATAGTATGCAATGGCACACGATGGATGTAAAGGACGTAATGAAAAATCTCGAGACCAGTGAAAAAGGTTTGGGTCATGAAGAGGCTGACCTGAGATTAAAGGAATATGGCCTGAACAGAATTTCTACAAAAAAGAGGAGAACAAATCTCATAATATTTTTAGAACAGTTCAAAAGCTTCTTAGTTCTTTTGCTCGTCTTTGCAGTAATTTTATCTGTTTTTTTAGTTAGATATGCAGATGCTACTTCAATAGGAATAATTATAATTCTTAATGCATTGTTGGGTTTTTATCAGGAGCATAAGGCAGAAAAAGCAATAGAAGCTTTAGAAAAAATGATAGTCTCTAAAATAACAGTCATAAGAGAAGGTGAGCACCATGAAATTTCAACAGACAGCATCGTTCCAGGGGACGTAGCACTTTTAGAAGAAGGCAACAGGATTCCTGCAGACATAAGACTGATAGAGGTATCAAATATTAAAATAGACGAATCAATGCTTACAGGAGAGTCTGTTCCTATACTAAAGGACGTAAAACCATTAAGTGATTTACAAGTTTCTGAAAGAAAAAACATGGTTTTCATGGGAACTTTGGTCAGTTATGGAAGAGGCAAAGGGGTAGTAGTTTCAACTGGCATGACCACAGAAATGGGAAAAATAGCTGGGCTAGTTCAAGAAAAAGAAGAGGAATCACCTCTACAAAAAAAGCTTGAAGGTTTTGGTAAAAATCTGGGAGTAATTGTTATTTTTGCCGCCTTTATAATATTTCTTGTAGGAATTTTAAGAAAAGAAGAACCTTTTAGCATGTTTCTAACTGCGATGAGCTTGGCGATAGCTGCTGTTCCTGAAGGATTACCAGCTGTTGTCACATTAACGCTTGCCATAGGCACTCAGAAAATGCTAAAAAGAAACTGCGCCATAAGAAGACTTTCAGCTGTTGAATCTCTAGGCTCTGTAACAGTGATATGCGCAGACAAAACAGGAACAATGACAACAAATGAAATGACTGTGAGAGAAATATGGGTTCCAGACAAAGTAATAGAAGTAACCGGAGTAGGTTTTGAACCCAAAGGAGATTTTCTAATAAACAAAAAGAAAATAAATCCCTTAACAGGAAACCTTAAAATGCTTTTAGAAATGGCATATCTGTGTAACGATGCAATACTGAAAAAAGAAAAAAGCTTTAAAATAATTGGAGATCCTACCGAAGGAGCTTTGAAAGTTCTGGTAAGAAAAGCAGGAATTAAGATCGAATGCTCCAGAGAAAAAGAAATACCATTTTCTTCTGAAAGAAAAATAATGACCACCGTTCATAAGATAAATAAAGATTATGTCGCCTATTCAAAGGGTGCTCCTGAAGAAATTTTAAAAATATGCAACAGAACAAACAATAAAAACCTTGAAAAAGCAGAAAAAGAAAAAATAATACAAATTGTTCATCAAATGGCTTCTAGGGGTTTAAGGGTTTTAGCTTTTTCATACAAAGAACTAAAAGAAGACTACAAACTAGAGTCTGTTGAAAAAAACATGACTTTTGTTGGTTTGACTGCAATGATTGACCCGCCAAGAAAGGAAACAAAAGAGGCTGTTAATCTGTGCAAGCAAGCAGGAATAAGAATAATAATGCTGACCGGTGACCATAAACTCACAGCAAAAGCTGTTGCTTCTGAAATCGGTCTATATGGAAAATCAATGACGGGCGAAGAGTTGGATAATATTAGTGATGAAGAACTTGAAAAAGTTGTGGATGAAGTTTCTATATTCGCTAGAGTTTCTCCACAGCATAAACTAAGAATAGTTGAAGCTTTGAAAAAGAAGGGACATATAGTAGCTGTTACAGGCGATGGAGTTAATGACGCTCCAGCTCTGAAAAGGGCTGAAATAGGAATCGCCATGGGATTGAAAGGAACTGACGTGGCAAAAGAGGCCGCTGACATGATACTTTTGGATGACAACTTTTCTACGATTGTTTTTGCTATCAGAGAAGGAAGAATAATTTATGACAATATTAAAAAGTTTATAAGATTTCTTTTATCAACAAATTTTGGTGAGATGCTTTTAATAATTGCTCCAATGTTATTAGGGTTTGTATCAAACTATCCTTTGCCCTTGCCCTTTTTGCCTATTCAGATACTATGGATTAATCTTGTAACAGATGGATTTCCAGCTTTGAGCTTAGGTGTGGAACCCGCAGAAAAAGATATAATGAAAAGGAAACCAAGAGACACAAAAGAATCTATTTTACATTCATCATTACCATTTATTCTTTTTACTAGTTTCTTGGGATTTTTAGTAACTATTTGTATATTTTTATGGGAGCTTTCAAGCGGCTTACAAATGGGTCTAGAACCTAAATATGTGGAACATAAGGCAAGAACAATGGCGTTCACAACAACCATATTTTTCCAGATGTTCTTTGTTTTGAATTGCAAATCTGAAAAGAAATCTGTTTTTTCAACAAACATTTTAAGCAATAAAAAATTAATTATTTCTGTTATCTTTTCATTTATCCTGCAGTTTTTTGTCATTTACGTTCCTTTATTACAAAATGTATTTGAGACAGTCCCTCTGGGCATTTTTGATTTGACAAAAATATTTTTACTGTCCAGTTTAGGACTTTTCGTGTTCCCAGAGATATTTATTAGAAAATCCATCCGTTCCATTGATTATGTCAAGTAGTCTGATAAAACGAAAAGTTTAAAAAGAGTGGCAAATTTATTTATATATTGCCATAATTTTGGCGTTGGTTTTGATTGGCGTTAGCCTTGGGTGAAAAACCATTTCAATTGTGGCTTAAAATGAAGTCAAGATTTTTTTTGGCTGATGTAGTAATGATAATCTTATAAAAGTATGGGAGACTAGTGTGTAATACGTACAATTCCGGTTGATCCTGCCGGAGGTCACCGTTATCAGGTTTCGACTTAGCCATGCGAGGCGTGAGTCATCTGGACTCGCCGAACTGCTCAGTAACACGTAGTTAACCTAACCTCAAGTGGAGGATAATCCCGCGAAAGTGGGGCTAATACTCCATAGCTGTTGAATGCTGGAATGCTTTAACAGCCAAAGCCTCGGCGCTTGAGGATGGGACTGCGACCTATCATGGTAGTTGTGAGTATAAAATACTCACAAGCCCGTAACGGGTAGGGGCCATGAGAGTGGAAGCCTCGAGATGCCTTCTGAGACATGAAGGCAGGTCCTACGGGACGCAGCAGGTACGAAAACTTTCCAATAGCTTAACGGCTGAGAGGGGAAGCCTGAGTGACTATGCACTGCATAGTCTTTTGCTTTGCTTAAACAGCAAGGCGAATAAGTGGTGGGTAAGACGGGTGGCAGCCGCCGCGGTAATACCCGCGCCACAAATGGTGACCACGATTATTTGGTCTAAAGCGTCCGTAGCCGGTTCAACAAGTTCTTGGTTAAATCCAGCAGTTGACTGTTGGCTTGCTGAGAATACTGTTAGGCTTGGGATTGGGAAAGGAGAAAGGTATTCCACGTGTAGGGGTTAAATCCTTTAATCCGTGGAAGACCTCCGGTGGCGAAGGCGTTTCTCTGGAACAAGTCCGACGGTGAGGGACGAAAGCTAGGGGAGCAAATGGGATTAGATACCCCAGTAGTCCTAGCTGTAAACGATGTCCGTTTGATGTTGCAAACTCTACGGGAGTTTGCAGTGTCGGAGCGTAGGTGTTAAACGGACCACCTGGGGAGTACGGCCGCAAGGTTGAAACTTAAGGGAATTGGCGGGAGATTACACAAGGGGTGGAGGCTGCGGTTTAATCGGATTCAACGCCGAACATCTCACAAGGGTCGACAGCAGAATGAAGGTCATCCCGAAGGGCTTACCAGACAAGCTGAGAGGTGTTGCATGGCCATCGTCAGCTCGTACCTTGAGGCGTGCAGTTAAGTCTGTTAACGAGCGAGACCCACGCTGCCATTTGCTATCATATTTTCAGATAATATCAAAAAAATATGAGCACTATGGTAGGACCGCTGGTGATAAATCAGAGGAAGGAGTGGGCGACGGTAGGTCCGTATGGCCCGGATACCCTTGGCTACACGCGGCCTACAATGGTTGGGACAATGCGTTGCGACGCCGAAAGGCGAAGCAAACCGCCTAAACCCAACCTCAGTTCAGATTGTGGGCTGTAACTCGCCCACATGAAGCCGGAATCCCTAGTAAGCGAACGTCATAAAAACTTTTTCTGAAAAAGTTTTATCAAAAACTGAAAAGGTTGTGGTTCCGTTCGCTGAATACGTCCCTGCTCTTTGCACACACCGCCTGTCAAGCCATGCGAGTAGATTTTTGGTGAGGCTTGGTATTTAACTAATTCGAGCCAAAAGTTTGCAAGTGGGGCTAAGTCATAACAAGGTAGCCGTACTGGAAGGTGCGGCTGGATCACCTCCTTAATATTTTTGTAAGAACCTTACTACATCGGTTTCCATTTTCTCTGCCTAGCGTAAGCTTTATATATTTATCACTTATAAATAGTAATACTGTGATTATATGGATAAAACTGTAAAGACTAGAACGCAAAAATTATTAAGAACTACAGGAGATATTTATACAGCTTTAAATTTGACTCTACCTGCTAATGTCGAAGAAATTGAAAGAGCTATGAATATGGCTCAATATGTTTTTACCAGAAGAGCAGAGAAAGAAATTTCTGATGCAGATGCTAAAGCAAAACTTAATGAATTAATAACTCATGTTCAATCTTTTCTTGAATTAACAACAGCAGAAAATACCCAAAGAATAAAGGAAAACAAACAACCATATTGATTATGGACTGGGCGGGATTTGAACCCGTAACCTCTTGCTATTTTGGAAGTGAATTTCACCTTCATGCAAAGCAAGCGATCTTCCATTGATCTACCAGCCCTTTATGAATTGTTATGAATAATACAATTTAAATATTTTTAAAGAAATAGGCTTTTATGTTGCACAGCCACACAATTTTCTACAATCAGAAGGAAGAGAAGCTCCACTAAGTTGATAGTAGCACTGGCATAACATATAAAGATTATCATTAGATACTGGTGCAACCGTTGTCGGGCAAGATGCTCCAGTACCAGTACCAGCGTCAGTTGCCCCCTTCGTATTATCTTTGTCAGCATCAAAATCATATATTATAATAGTATTGAGTCCTATTCCAGTATCACATTTTAATCCTTCTACGATTGATCGACATGCTTGAGTTTTAGCAGCTTCTAAAGTCACAATGCTGCTTCCGCTTATAAACGCCGGATAAAACATTGCTATTACTGCAATCAGAACTATAACAGCAATAGCAACAATTATCAGAATGTTTATCGGAAGTTCAATACCTTTCATATTTAACAACCACACAATGCTTTACAACCAGCCTCAGTTGTTATCGAGTAATAACATACACACAATCTTGCCAAATTGTCATTCCCACCTGTTGGCAGGCATGCAGCTGGATAGGCGGCTTCTGTACCTGCAAGAGGTGTGTTATCTTTATTGGCATCAAAGTTGTTTACTCGTATGCCATACGTGTTTGTAGCTGGTGTTGTTTTCCCACAGTTTTTAGCTTCTACTAAAACTTGGCAAGCAGCACTCTTTGCTGATTCTGAAGTCATAGTAACACTTCCACTATTAAACGCCGGATAAAACATTGCTATTACTGCAATCAGAACTATAACAGCAGTAGCAACAATTATCAGAATGTTTATCGGAAGTTCTATCCCTTTCATAATATTTTTATTGTAGAAATTCGTATATAAAGATTTTGAAAAACAAAGATGGGCTGAAAAAACTAAAGCCCTGAAAAACTGATTTATTTCTTGCCTAATACGATTTCTATTGAGGAAACGTTTAGTTTCTCTCCCTGTTCTGATTCTAGCACTTCTGTTCCAATTGTTACATTTTTTATTTCTGCATTGGTTACGAACTTGTTTTTTACTATTTCTGCAACATCTACTGCATGCGAGATTGCCCTGCCTCTTGCCTTTAATATCACTTCCTCTTTACCGTCATTAAACTGTGTGACGCATGCAAGTACATAGCTCATTGCAGGCTTTTTACCCACAAAGACTATGTTGCTATCTGCTCTCTCTCTTCTCTCTTCTTTCTCTTCATTTTCTGCCATTTAAACTACCTCCGTTTTTCTGTATTTCTGTTTAGCTTAGTAATATTTTATATTGTAATATTTATAAATTTTATGTTTAAAGAATTAGAAATAAATATAAAAAAGATTAAAAAAAAAGCCTTCATTCATAGCGTTGATTTGATTGCTGTTTTAGGATTGTTAACATTGCATACCGCATGCTAATCTAAGGCAATTAGCATCAGCATCGTCAGTAGTTCCATATTCACCTTGACAAAACTCATCCAAATTTGTATAGGTTTTATAAGTTACAGGTAATGTGTCAGTATCCGTAGTACAAAGACCTTCTCTACTTGCTCTGTTGCATGCATTGGCTTTGGCTGTTTCTGCTGATATCTGGCCTGTTCCACCGAACCAGCTTGAGTAAAACAATGCTATTACTCCTAGCAAAACTATAATGGCTACTGCTACTATTACCAAAATGTTTATTGGCAATTCAATACCTTTATTCACTGTTTTCACCTCTAATTTTTTATTGGTAAACTTATATATAAAGATTAGTATACTGAAAGAGAATCAGCCAGTTGAACAATGGCAGACCTGTGTTTTACAAGCATTATTTATGTCAGCAGTTATGCCATACCAACATTTACAAAGCATAAACAAGTTATCATTCGTAGGAAAAGAATCTTTGCAAGAATTAATACTTGAATCTGTAACAGGACCTGAATCATTTGTAATACCATTTCTATCAGCATCAAAATTATTTATATAGATTTTTCCAGTTGCTTCATCATCAGTACTGTCGCAACCTTCCGTTGACATTAACATGTGACAAGCATTGTCCTTTGTAGTCTCTAGAGTCGCTGCTTGAGTTTCTATTGGCCATGCTGGATTGGAACGTTTTCCGAGATAATGGTATCTAGATTTTTAGAATGTCCAGAATACGTTAGACCTGCTGCAATAATAACTTTGGGTTATTCTGACGAGAAACCTGCTATGCCTAAGAGACAATCCATGGAAGATTTTGTTCATATTGGAAAGTTTGGAAACACCTTACTTATGCAATATATTAGAAAAGAGAAGAAACCAACCTATATGAAGTTCCACTAATGTTGGATTAAATAACTTTACATAAGGTTCTTTATAGATGAAGATATTTGATATTACTTTCTTTGTTCTGATATTTTCTGTTTTTAAAACCTAAAATGAATCCGATTATTATTAAAATAATACTTATAGGTGGATTGAACAAGAAAATAATGAATCCGATTATTATTAAAATAATCCAATAGTATTTCTTCTTCATATCTAGAATTTAGAAATCTTAACTTAAATAACTTTTAGGGGAAAAGTGTTCAATCTTAATAAGATATAAGTTAACCCATTTAAACAATTCTAATGAATATAAAACTTAGAAAGTCACTAGCAATCACAAAGTTTTTTACAGTTTGCTTCTGCTTCTGCTGCGTTTGATCCGCTAACTTGAAAATAACAAGCGCATAAAGATGCTAAATTGTCACCTTCAGTTCCTCCAACAAGGCCACAAGACGAAACTCCCCATGTCCAAATACTTCCGGTTTCTAACGTTCCTGCGCTTCCATCTTGGTCGGCATCAAAATCATTTATAACAATACTATCAGTACTTCTTGTGCATCGGAAAGTATCACTTAACAATAAACAAGCATTACTTAGAGCTGTTTGTGCAGTTATTATGTTTTGCGGAGGCTTAATGCCTGTGGTAAAAAGAAGTATTATTGAGATTAAAACAATTACGGCTAAAACAATTATTATTAGTGCATTTATCGGAAGTTCTAATCCTTTCATAATATTTTTATTTAGAATTAGCTATATAAAGATTTTAGAAAAACAAAGATGGGCTGAAAAAACTAAAGCCCTGAAAAACTGATTTATTTCTTGCCTAATACGATTTCTATTGAGGAAACGTTTAGTTTCTCTCCCTGTTCTG
>Ga0315285_10000126_pt1 | contig 73929 bp, 66 predicted proteins | sample YL17G09_36_MG_FD_203698 | JGI IMG/M metagenome (GOLD analysis project Ga0315285, IMG submission 203698) | Sediment microbial communities from Yellowstone Lake, YNP, Wyoming, USA - YL17G09_36 | ecosystem: Environmental > Aquatic > Freshwater > Lake > Sediment | place: USA: Wyoming | collected... | reverse complement strand
TCGAGCACCTGGGCCTCCCCACCCGAGCGCCGAGCCTCCGTGCGCCCCCCGACCAGACCAACGGCCTGGCGGGTGACCACCCCCGTGAGTGGTCCTACGAACCGTTCTTGGACCTGCCTGTGCGTCGGACGCAGACAGGCGACCTCCCTATCCCCGATCCTGCGACCGCATAACCGGAGGGCGGACGGCCTGGTCTGTCCCAGCCGGGGTCCCCGTCGCCCAGGCTTCACGAGATTCCGCTTGACTTCCGCTTGACAGTCCCACCCGCCGTTGGTAACGTCCCCCCCGAGGTTGGTTTCCCCCGGTTCTTGTACCCGGCTCGGCCATCGCCCCGGTCGCCCACCCGGATTGGTGAGCGCGCGGTGCCGCGCCCCGCTTCCACTTTCCTATCTGTTGTGTTGTCGGGTATTCTTTCGGGGGCCGGCTTTTCGCGGCCCGGGCCGTGCCCAAAAGAGTTCAACGGCCTCTTCATTCTGGCCCTGGATGTAGCCGTGGATCCTCCCGCCGGATCAGTTCCGTGCGCAGGTGGATGAGTTGACGGCGTACGTGAAGAACTCGAAGCCTCCTCCGGGAGGAAGGCCAGTACAGGTTCCCGGCGGGCCGGATCGGGAGGAGGCGGCGCGCCGCTCGCGGGAGGGCATCACGCTCAACGAGCAGACCTGGGCCAAGGTGGCGGCCGTCCTCACCGATCTCGGCCTCCCCGCCGACCTTCCGACCTCGTGATCGTCATTCCGCACATCAGGAGGATTTCTAATGCCATCTAGGAGGATTGCCTCCTTGGCACTTGTGAATGTGGCCGCTTCAGGTCTGGATCTACCCATCGAGATCCCTCTTGAACAGGAGGAGCCTGTATCGATTGTCAAGACGGATGGCTCTCTCAAGCTCCAGTGGGACTTCAAGCGCGACCGGACCCGATCAGTGTGGAGCGCCTGGCTCAGCTCACCAAGGGGCAGTAGTGGAACTCGGGGTGTGCCTTTTCTTCAGCTGGAGTTTCTGCCCACCACGGAACACGATAAGCAAGTTCGCTTGGACTTTTGCAGGGAACGATTCGAGCTTTTCCTGCGTCTTGCCAGGGCAGACTTTTTCTCCATCGACGATTGGCACCATAAAGACTATTTGACTTCAAAGTACGCTCCTGACACCCGTTCCTATTCGATTGACGACACCGTGCGGGTTCTAATACCCCTCCTCAATCAGAAGCTCCGCGACTACTTCTGGGACCAATTGATGCTGTTTGCTTTTCAGGCGGACGATGCGAGGAGCACGCACACCCCGGATTCTCATGAGGAGCGGCAACGTATTCTTATGGCGAAGAAGGAAATTGTGGCTTCCACCCACTATCTCTACACGGCTCTTTCCTACTACTCAAAGGCCTTGGCAGAGACTCCCGTTGGATCAGATCGCGCGGTTGTTGAGGCTACCATTGCCCTGGAAGCCCTTGTCACCGATGAAGAGGAGAAAGCCGAGATACAGCACAAGCTCGCGCGTCGGGTTGCCTCCCTAGTCGAAGACGACCCCCCGTCACAGATGTCTGCTTTTGACCTACTGAAACGCTTCTACGATTTGAGGAGCAAGATTGTGCACGGGTCAACGAAGGCCTTGGTTCTGGGTGAGGAACTCAAACCTGAGTTGGCTCAGTTCCTCGAATATACCCGGATCTGCCTCCTTTATTTTCTCGCTCTCCGCGATATGCCGAAGAAAGACATCCTTGCCTCTTTGGATTATGGAACATTTGACTTGCATGAGCCCGAGAAGGTCAAACACAAGGCGCGGAGTTTCTGGGGAAAAGATAGCTGGCCCAAACTTCTCAGGCGGAGAAGATAAGCAGAACTCGTAGCATGGTTGGGGGTCAAGCATAGACGGTGGTCCGGCAGATCCGCTCGGCTGAGCGCCTCGACTGAGCTCGGCGAAGTCTCGCGACGAAGCCTCGAGCACCTGGGCCTCCCCACCCGAGCGCCGAGCCTCCGTGCGCCCCCCGACCAGACCAACGGCCTGGCGGGTGACCACCCCCGTGAGTGGTCCTACGAACCGTTCTTGGACCTGCCTGTGCGTCGCACGCAGACAGGCGACCTCCCTATCCCCGATCCTGCGACCGCATAACCGGAGGGCGGACGGCCTGGTCTGTCCCAGCCGGGGTCCCCGTCGCCCAGGCTTCACGAGATTCCGCTTGAATTCCGCTTGACAGTCCCGCCCCGCCGTTGGTAGCGTCCCCCCCGAGGTTGGTTTCCCCCGGTTCTTGTACCCGGCTCGGCCATCGCCCCGGTCGCCCGCCCGGATTGGTGAGCGCGCGGTGCCGCGCCCCGTTTCCACTTTCCTATCTGTTTCTGTTGAGGCTCTCGACTCAATCGCGCGCTTCACAGATTGCCAGCTTTTTTCTTTTCCGAAATCCGCTTTCGCCTCATAGGCGGCGGTCGAGACCAAAGCAAGGTTGTCCCGAATCGCCACCACGTTTCGATTGTGGTTGACCGCCGCATAGGACACGCGTAGCGTGCGTGTTACCCTCACAATGTAACCATCCGGGCCGCCTCGGCGCTCGTGGTTTTCGGGGAAAGGCGGCTCTTTTCGGGCGCGCGTTCTTGCGTCCGCGCTCCAAAAGGGGAGGGGATTATGTTTAATAAACTTCTCGGTTCTTTGTTTGGCAAAAAAACCAGCGAAGCATCCAAGCCACCGTCTCCTCCTACCTTGCCGCATATTCCCGAAGTTCATGATCCCTCTTCAAATATTCCCCCGTCCGATTCGCTTCCCAAAACCAAAGCTCCCGTGCATGGAATCAGTTACGCAGAGTTTCTAGGCGACCGCCGCGAAACTGGTTATATAAAAAAATTCAAAACTAAGGTTGTCGGAGTGACTCATGAAAATGTTGATGGAAGCAGCCGCCAAGAGGCAATAAAAAGATTAAGGGTCGGCCAGAAAGTACGATTAGCTTGGGAGAAAGAAAATCCTCATGATCCAAACGCGATTTTACTTTTCCCCGGCACAACTGGTAACGTTAAGATGAAAAATTGTATCGGCTATCTAAATGCAAATCTCGCCGCCGATGTTGTCAATTGGGTTACAAACAAGGATTGGTGTATTTATGCCGAGGTAGCAGAAATTTTAGGCGGTTATGAGGGTGCCGATACGTTAGGTTGTGTCTTGGAAATTACCGTTTATAGAGAAGCCGAGCCAACGCCTACCCTTATTCCCCGCGCTTCCGTAGTATCTACAGCCGCTGAACCGTCGCCCACACCCGAAAGTGAGCCTCCCATCTCGGTTCGGATGACTACGTCCTTCAATGCGGCCCGCTCCATCGATACGGGCGAGCTGACCTCTACTCCAGACGGCGCGTGGATTCTCAACCCGACGTGCGGCTTCCGCCTCACCATCGAGGCGGAGAAGGATGTTGCGGTTCAGGTGAAGACGCTGCTCGACTCCCGCCTGCACGAGAATTTGTACGACGGCGAGGAGAAGCTCGCCCCGATCATCGCTTGCTCGAAGCTTCGCTGTCGCGAGATCGAGGAGTACGTCCGCACCTGGCGGCCACGGTATCTGAAGCGGATCGAGGAACTGAAGGCCGCATCCAAGGAGTGGGGCACGGCGGGCGAGATGGACCGAGAGGACTTGCTCGCCCAGTTCAAGGGGCAAGCCCTAGACGCCATCGAAGTGCGGCCCCGATGTGACCTTGACGTGCTCTTGGATTCGGAGCCGACGAACGCCACTATCGATGATGCCCTGGTCGACCGCTACGGCTTCGACGCCATCGAGACGTACCTACAGCACAGCGGGAAGCCCGAGAGGGTGCATCGCCTCTCGGCGGATCACCCCCAGCGGCCACGATTCGAGTCGCTCGTGACGAAGGGGTTGGCTCGCCGTGGACCCGACATCCCCGTCTCTGCGATCCTGGCCGACTTCAAGCTGAAGGAGATGGGCCAGCTTGCGCCTCCAGGTCTCGGACCCTTTGGGAGGAAAGCCGCTGCCATCCAGGCCCTGGCCAATCTCCCCGACATGCGAGAGAGGCTGGGAAAGGTCGTCGCCTTCCGCGAACTGTTCCAGCTTCAACCCCTCCCTGAGGAGTTCGCTGGGATCGACCTCGGGGTTGTCGCTGCCTCGTGGGCGTATACACGAACGGTGACGAATCTCCTCGTCGGCACCTACATGAAGGCCGCGTGGGAACTGCGGAGCTTTGCCTTCTACGACGAGAACCCGGACATGGTTCGAGGGTGGGAGGTCCGCCCAGGTTCCAAATCCTGTCCGCACTGTATGAGCAAGGCGGGCCAGGTTACGTCGAACACGCCTCGACCGCGAGTGCCGTTTCATATCGGCTGCTACTGTGATGTGGTGCCGATGCCGAGGTAGACGGGTAACGTCTTGCGGATGGCCTGCGGTATCCTCATAAGAGGGGACGTAGCGCACTTATGAAACATATTGCTTGACCCTGGACTGCCCGCCTGCCAGGTTCCCGGCATGCCCCGTGGCCCGCGCCTCGATGCGCCGGGGGTCCTGCACCATGTAATGGTGCGGGGGCTCGACCGGCAGGTCATCTTCCGCGATGACACCGACCGGGCGGAGTTCGTGCGCCGGCTGGCGACGATCGCGGAGGCGGCGGACCTCCGGGTGTTCGCCTGGGCGCTCCTCCCGAACCACGCCCACCTGCTCCTGCGCACAGGCCCCCGGCCGCTCGCCACGGTCATGCGGGCCCTCCTCACGGGGTACGCCGGATCCTTCAACCGCCGACACCGACGCACGGGGCACCTCTTCCAGAACCGCTATAAGTCCATCCTCGTCGAGCAAGAACCCTATCTCCTCGAACTCGTCCGCTACATCCACCTCAATCCCCTCCGCGCCGGGGTGGTGCAGGACCTGGCCGCGCTCGACCGCTATCCCTGGAGCGGGCATAGCGCCCTCGTGGGCCGCACAGCCCGCCCGTGGCAAGCGACGGGAGAGGTGCTGGGCCAGGTGGCTCTTGCCGACCCCTTCGCCTGGACCGCCTTCTTCCTGGTCGGGGACGGTGGGACGAACTGAGTGGCTGGCGAGGATGCAAGAAGTGGTGCATGAGGGACTGCTGGTTGCCTCGATGCGGATGAGCTGAGCCTGCACCTGATGCCGGGTCATGTGTACGAGCGGGTGGGTCTCTCAGAACTGGCCGCCGAAGAGTTCGACGAGGCGCAGTTCCTAGTCTCTCGCACCTCGTGAAGTGGCCAGCAGTGAAATTGCCGCCCATATTTTAGGATGGTGAGCAGGGTTTACGATTGGTCCAACTCTGCCAGGAGGGCAGAGCTCGTCACGAGGCGAAACGGAAGATTTGGAACGTCTCGCAAGAACTCGCGGTTCTCTGTGACCAAAACCTCTGCTCCGACGTGTTCAGTCAGTGCGGCGACCGCGGCATCTCCCCGTCGGCACCCGAGCCCACGATAGTGATTGACCCGCTCAGTGGGTCCAGGGTCCCATGAAATTTCCATTCGAGCGGAGTATGCGTTGATGAGTTGCCAGAACCGCTGATACTCTTCGGGCGCGAGGTTGATCTGAAGCTCCGCGAGAACCTGCCTAGGAATAACCACCTGGAGGGCCCTCAGGTTCTGGAGAAGTTCCCAGCAGGAGGGATAGTCTTGGTCCTGACGGAGACCGTAAATCCACACGTTCGTGTCGAGGACAATCCGGCTATCCCGGATAGTCACGCGAGGCGACCTCCTCCCGAATTTGGCGAAGTTCTTCCAGGACCTTCTCCGAAGGGGCCGTCAGCCGCCCCTCCCTGGCAAGGCGGCTCCTGTACATTTCTGACAGCTCTTGGAGCCCGCGACGCCAGGCCAGGTCTGCAACCCGCTCAAACAGGAGCTTCTGTTCCTCGGCAGGTAAGGCTGCGATTTCCTCAGTGAGCTGCTCAATCTTCGTCACGTCGTTCACCCCCTTTCCCTAGATGATTTCCTAGCACACCTCTCCTCCGAACTCAAGTGTGACAGCAAGTAGCCATATGTTGTAGCTGCCGCCGGGCCGTGACCCACTTCGACGCCAGCCTGATCGTTCCCCGGTACGAAGCCTACTACCAGCAGGTCCTCGAAAACTGATCCGACAGGAGCATCCGACGGCGACAGCGATAAGGGCGATTCTCGCTGTCGGATATCGCTGTCGAGAATGCCCTCGAGGAGTTCGACAAGGCGCAGTTTCAGGTATCTCGCACAGGCTGCTGCTAGCAAGCCCGCGCTCGGATGCCCTGGGCGTACCGATGGAATTGGGTGCGCAGACCAGCGAAGGGCTGGTCGGCCCCATCCCAGCTCCCCCCTTGCTGGATTACGCCTCATTCCGCTTGACACACCCAGCGGTCCGCGGTACCGTCCCCCCTGCCTGTGCGATGCACGCAGACAGGGCCGACGTCGCTTTGCCCCTGGTTCTTCTCCCCGGGTCGGCCATCGGCCCGGTCATTCCCCCGGTTTGGTGACCGCGCGGGGCCGCGCCCCGTTTCCAGCTTCCCGCCGGTTATCCGGTCGCTCACCCCCCGGGGGCCCCTGCCGGGCCTAAACCTTGTTTGCCTTGAGCGCAGCCAGGGGGTAACGCGTGCCACGCCAGGTGATGCCGCCGCTGAGGAGGGCGGTCAGCATGGACTTCCACATGATGTATATGAAGAGCAGCGTGGCGATGGGAAATCCAATGGCGTACCACCGCGGAACGCCAAGAAACCAGGCCGTGTCGCCGCACAGGGCCAGCATGATCAGCACGGTCGCTGCGTTCAGCACCCTGGTCTCCCCCTGGGTCAGCACGAGGGCCAGGAACGGCCACACGTTCAAGGCGAGCTGGGCCGCCGATGCCCCGATGATCGCGGAGACCCTGTACTCGACTCCGGCGAAGGCGTTCTTCATGAGCCCGTCAATGAGCTCTCGCACCGAGGCATACCACTCCACGTGCATCATCCCCATGCCAAAGAGGAACTCCGGACGGTAGCCGGCCTTCTTGATCAGCTTCCCCAGCTTGATATCGTCGTCCGGCCGCATGGCGATCGCCTGGTGCGTCCCGACCGCGCGGTACACCTCTTTCCGCACAAGGTTGAACGCCCCGATGCCCACGAACCTCCTGCTCTTCGGATCCTTGGCCTTCCACGGCCGGGCATACAGCGAGAAGAAGATGCAGAACGCCACCACGAACACTCTGAGGAGCGCCCCCGGCATTCTGACATCCGGCGCTACCGCGAGATGGTCAATCCCCCGCCCCTCCATGTACCCCACCGCCCGGCGGAGGGCGGACGGCTGCATGACCACATCCGCATCCGTGAAGAGCAGGAGATCGCCACTCGCCCGCTGCGCGCCGCAGTAGAGGGCGAAGTTCTTGCCCAGCCATCCCGGCGGCAATTCGGTCACATGGACGGCCCGCAGCCTGGGGTTGTCCCGTGCCATACTGTTCAGAATGGCGCCCGTCCGGTCTGTTGACCGGTCATTGACGGCGATGACCTCGAAGTCTTCGTAGTCCTGTCTCAAAACTGAAACGAGCGCCTCCCTGAGGTTCCTTTCCTCGTTCCGCGCGGGAATGATGACGGACAACCGGGGCTTGAGTGCCTGCTCCTGCGCCGAGACGTCTTTCAAGAATCGGATCGAGCGATTTCCGACGACAAGCTCAACGCAGATGGCGACCCAGGAGACCAGCGTGACTATGGCGAGGCAGAGGAGAAAAGTGTCCATGTCATTTCGCTCGAAGGCCCTGCCCGTTCAAGTCACGCATCACGGACGAAGTGCGACATCTCGACAGGAATTTCAAAGGATAATTCGACGAAGCCGGAATACGTTCCGTCCCGATACCATGGCGCCTGGTAGATCAGCTTTTTCACGCCGGCTTTCTCGATGGTATAGACGTTCGCTTGCCTGGTTTCAAGAAGCCGCCGGGTCTTGGTGCGTGCCGGCTCGGGGTGGCAGTCAAGCATGTTGGTACCGATGAGCTTGATACCGCCTTGGTCCTGATAGGCTTTCACTGCCCTGTCGTTCATCTCCAGAATTATTCCGTCAGGATCGCACACTGTGATAGCTACGGAGAACTCCTGGACCCATGAGTGATCCGTCATGTTCGCTCCATTCTGAGCCCTTCAGCGCTCAGCAGTCAGCATTCAGCACGATGCAGTGCTCACGCTGTCGCCAGGATGAGCAGCCACACCGCTGCGGCCAGGACAATCGCACAGAACACCGCGGCGGAGCCCATGTCCTTGGCGCGGCCCGCAAGCTCGTCGCGCTCAAGCCCCGTTCGGTCAACCAGTGCCTCGATGGCCGAATTGAGGAGTTCGACGACTATCACCAGACACCAGCTCCCGATCAGAAGCACCCGCTGCACGCAGGTCTTTCCCATCCAGAGTCCAGCGGGGACAACGAACAGGAGCACTAGCACCTCTAGACGGAATGCCTCCTCATGGCGAAACGCCGCCCGCAGGCCCATCAGGGAATACCGCGTCGCGTTCACCAACCGCTTCCAGATGCTGGCCATGTGCCTCGGCAAGGACGTCACCACATCACCGCGCCGCCGTTCACCCACCACACTTGACCGGTGATGTACGAGGCCTCGTCGCTCACCAGGAAGGCCACGGACTCAGCGACTTCCTCGGGGCGACCCATCCGCGCTGCAGGGATCCCGGCCAAACGACCCTCCAGCACCGCCGGATTATCAAGGTGAAGGCGGCTAATAACCTCCTCGGTCTCGATCAGTCCCGGTACCAGGACGTTCGCCCGCACGGCGGGGGCCAGCTCATGCGCGATGCACTTGGTGAGGGCCACCACGCCGGCCTTGGCCGCACAGTAGTTCGCCCCGTTTCGGCGCCCCCGAAAAGCCGTCTGCGCCGCGAATGTTACAATGGCGCCATGGCCGCTCTTGGTCAAGGCACCGGCTGCCGCCTGGCACACGTGGAACGTCCCGTTCAGGCTCACGTCTAGCACTCGTTGCCACTGATCGGGCTTCATATCCCGAAATGGCCCATCCAAGTTCAGCCCGGCAGCGCAGACCACGATGTCCAGCCTGCCCCACGTGTCCAACACCCGGGCAACCATTGCGTCAACCGCACCCCGGTCCGCCACATCGGTGATGACGCCCAGCGCCCGTCCTCCAGAAGCGACGATCTCGGCGACGACCGCATCCACAGCCTGGGGCGAAGCATGTGCATTTACCGCCACCGCCGCCCCCGCGGCCGCCAGCCGCCGCGCCACCGCGGCACCGATCCCCCGGCTGCTTCCCGTAACGAGCGCCACCCGACCGCTAAGCTCAACCATCGCATTACCTCAACTGCTCCTGCCTGCATGCTCTTTATGAGAGCTGGTTACTCACCGTGGTCACTCAGAAATTGATTTGACGACCCTGAAAAATCAGCGGCTTGCGCGCCAGATACTGGCTGATACCCCTTCCTGCCTCTGTAAGCCGGAGATGTTGTTGTTAATGCGGGGGGGCCGCTCACACTTTCAGCCTGGCCGCCTTCTGAAGATCCAACCGTGTGATCCCCTCGATGATGTCAAAGTGGCTGTCGGCGCTGATGAGGTGCGTCAGGCCATTGTTCAGCATGGTGGCTGCATGGACGGCGTCCCGTGCCGTGATCTTTGTCCCGTAGCGGTCGACCAAGTCGAAAGCGCGATGCATATCCGCTAGGGTCACAGGGAGCACCTCTCCTGCCACCTGATCCACGGCCAGCCGCGCCAAATGGAGCCCTGGCTGGAGTTCACCGATGGCGCCATATCGGTATAGGATCTCCTGGAGAACCTCCGCGTTAGTCAGGACCTCTAGCTCCTCTCGAGCTACGCGCCTGAGGATAGCAACGCAGGGAGCCTTCAGGGGATGCTCCCGGCCGGCGGCGTACATGAAGACGTTGGTGTCCAGGAAGTACTTCACGGTCGCTTCCGGCCTCCAGCGTGGGCCCGCTCGATTTCTTTCTCCATCTCCGACCAATCGCCCACGGGCAGCCTCATGGCAGTGATCTCCTCGAAGGCCTTTTGCCTCGCAGTACGACGGGCCTCCTTTAGGAGTTGCTCCACAACCGCCTCCCGGAGGAAAGCGCTCAGTGTCTTCCCCTGCGTTTTGGCTAGCGTCAGGAGCGCTCGGTGCTGGTGGTCGTCCAAGAGGAGCTGAATCTTATGGATGAGGGTTGCCATCCGTCCAAGATCCTCCGCCTAATTTCATACTCTGATTTTTAGGATATGCAATATCGCTGATCTCGTCAAGCGCTTTCTGCAAGCCGGCATTCTCAAGCAAGAAGGGAATCGGGCCGGCCCAGAGCTAAACGTTGTCCGGTACCCTTTTCGCCCTCCCCTCCCTACCACCACCGCCAGAGCGCCACGATGAGGGTGATGAGGAAGATCAGGCCGAGATTTGTGCAGGCCATGAAATAGAAGGCCTTCTCGAGGAGGGGACGTCGCTTCCTTAGTCGCATTACTTCTGCAGCCGACGGCGTCAGCGCCGCACCTGCTCATACACCTCGCCGAACTTCGCCCAGGGGATCAGAAGATCGACCCAGTAGTCCATGCGCCCGATGTACAGCGACAGTTCGCCGGTCAATACTACATACTTCTCCAGAGTCTCCACTTCCTGGAGGGCAACCTTTGCCTGGCGGACGACCGCCGCGGTGTCGGCCATCTGATAGTGGTCTGCATACATTTTGGCATAGAATTCCAACAACTCCACGGTAATCGCCTTCATCGTCCTCAGGTCCGCCCCGCCCTGTCTGGCTACCCCACGCAGGTGATTCAGGAAGACCACCAGTTGCCCAAGCTTCATGGCCGCATAGATCAAGGCGGAGGCGCCCTGGTTCCGCGCCCCCTTCCTGGTCCTCAGGCGGCCGATGTCGGCCGGCTCATTCAGCCAGATGGCCTCGCGGGCCGTCTTGATCTTCTCCAAAGACGCCTGCATGACTCACCTCCTCTTCGCCGTGATGGTGATTCGCTTTCCCGGCTTCTCCCAGACCTCTGCGGCTTCCCGTTGCAGCCCCTCGAGATTCCCGGTGATCCTCCCAAAGGTGGCCGCCGGTCCGAGCGGGACCATGTCGTCGAAGAAGATACAGAGGGCTTGTCGCCCATTCCAGAAGACCAGGTCTCCCTTTTCCGAGAGCTTCACGTTTTCCGGCTCGTCAATAAAGAAAGGCACCTGGAAAAACACTTCCCGGTCCACGAGCTTGGCGTGATTCAAGATTCCGGTCAGCGGCAGGGCAGCCTCGATGATCCGGCAGGTCTTTGGCGCCAAGTCCGTCAGGAGCTCTGCTGCGCACTCTTCCTTCCCGATGTGGATGGTGATTTCCTTCCCCATGATATGCCTCCGGGAATATCAACCGCCAACTCCGCCCCGCTACGCGGCCCGGAGCGGGGGGCGCCAAGAACGCCCAGGTCGGAGATTTCGATTCTCCCAAAGCAACGGAGATCCTGAACCCCTCTGTAGCCGGCTTCGCGCTTTCCTACGAAGTAAAGGACATCATTCCTTGGCCTTGGCGAACTTGGCGCACCAATCCGCCTGAGGCGGATGCCGTTGGTACCGGCGGTTCATGTGGTTCGCGCTGGCGTAGCGGGCCCAGCAAAGCGGGAGAGGCGGAACTCGTCCAGCGGAAGGGAGGGCTCGCCGTCGACGATCAGCTCGCTGAGCAGCTTGCCGGCAATAGGGCCCAGGCAGAATCCGTGCCCACTGAACCCTGACGCCAAGATGTACCCTTTGATCCCGTCCACGGGGCTGATGATCGGCACCTTGTCGGGCGCATTCTCCAGGGTGCCAGCCCACGTGCGCAGGATGTTGGCTCCCCGTAATGCCGGGATCATCTGCGCCACACCCCGAGCCAGATGCGCGACCGAAGCCGCGGGCATGTTCTGGTCGAACGTCTTCCCGGGCGTTCCGACCCCGCCGATGTGGACGTGGCCCTCCCGCGCCTGCCTACTGTACACGCCCAGATCGTGGGAGGAAATGAACTCCTTGAACAAGAACGGCATGCGCTGCGTGATGGCAACGACCGACCGCGCCGGCTCGATGGGTACCTGAACCCCCAGTGTGCGGCTGAGTTGGGGCGTCCACGGCCCACCGGCATGGATCACCCACGGCGCCTCGATGAGGATCTCTCCATCCTTGTCTTGGGCGGTCACGGATGTTACCCGACCGCCCTGGGTGCCGATGGTTACCGCCTCGGTCCGCGTGAGGAGCGTGACGCCAGCCCGTCTGGCCGCCCAGCCAAAGGCTCGAGACGCTAGGATCGGGTTGGCCGTCCCGTCGGTCGGGCAGTATTTTGCGCCGATGAAGACATCGCTCAAGTAAGGGGCGCGCCGGCGCAACTCGTCGCGATCCCACATCTCGACCACGAGGCCGTCCGCAAGCTCCTCCTCGGCTTCGCGCCGCAACATCGCCATGCGCTCCTGACTGGTCGCCATGCGGATGTTGCCACCCTGGACGTACTCCACGTCGAAGCCCAGCTCTGCTTGCAGCCCTACCCACAGCTTGATGCTGGCAATCGCCAGGGGGCGTTCCCGGCGGTCCCGGCACTGCGCCCTCACCCCACCGCCGTTCCGCCCGGAGGCTTCCCCGCCGATCACCGACTTTTCCAGCAGGACGACCTTCTTCCCGCGCCGCGCCAGGTAATGGGCCGCAGCACAGCCGACGATTCCCCCGCCGACGATCACCACCTCTGCAGCGAGCTTGCGCGACGTGCTCATCGTCGGGCCGCCTCCGTGACGGCGCCGCTTGGGATCTCCTCGGCCTGCTGGCCGAGGGCCAAAACCGGGACGGGGAAGACGGGCGGCCGCGGTCGGAACAAACCGACCTCCGTGACCGGTCGGTCTGTCTCTCGGGCAATGAAATGGGCCACCAGGTGACTGCACATGCGTCCCTGGCAGTCGCCCATCCCGCACCGGATGACCGCCTTGACCTCGTTGGACGAATCCCCGCCGAGTGATATGGCCCTGCGTACTTCCGCCTGCGTGATTTCTTCGCAGCGACAGAGGATCGTGTCGTCCCGGCTCCACTCGTAGAGGCCAGGGCCAGGCGTGAAAAGGGCGGCGTACATTTGCTGGAAGCGCCGCTCGCGTCCCAGGGCCGGAGCGAGACGCTGGATCGTCCTCTCGACCTCGCCCATGCGATGCCCCGTCTGGGCTGCCGCAGCGATCCCCGCGATCTGCCCCTCCAGCATGGCCAGCGGTCCCCCGCCGACGCCTGCCCCATCGCCCACGGCATAGATACCGGGCACGCTGGTTTGCATGTGTCTGTCGCGCTGGGGAACTTCACCGCCTAGCTCGGGGCGCCATTCCTGCTTGGAGCCCAGCAGGCGAGACAGCGTGTTGGACGGGATGAAGCCGTAGCCCAGGCACAGCGTGTCGCAGGCCAAGGTCTCTTCGCTGCCCTGGAGGTGTCGCCATTGGGAATCCAGGCGGGTAATCGTCACGGATTCCACCTGGTCCGTGCCGTGCGCGGCGATAATGCCCCAGCCCAGACGGAAGGGTACGCCCTTGCGCAAGAGCGTCAGTCGGCTGCTCAGGCCCTCGGCCAATCGCTGCCACTGTCCCCACAGCGCCCCGGCGTGACGGACAGCCTTCGCGAAGAGTCGGGCGCCCTCCAGAACCGCCACGACGTCCGCGCCGGCGCACACCAACTCCGCGGCCAGGACGAGCTGTAACGGCCCTGTGCCAGCCAGCAGGATCCGCTTCCCCGGGAGGATGCGTTGCTGTTTCAGCAAGGCCTGGGCAGCGCCGGCAGTCATCACACCAGGCAGCGTCCAACCGGGGAACGCAACCGGCCGGTCGTAGGCGCCGGTGGCCAGGATGATCGCATGAGCTTGCAGATAGGCGGGCCCCTGCGGTCCGTGCAACCCCAGGAGGTTCCCCTCGAACGCGCCCCAAACGACAGTCTCCTGAAGGTACCGCACGCCGGCCGTAGATACCTTCTCCCACAGCGCCTGGCCCTCGCGCTGATGGCGCATCGGACAGTTGACGCGAAGCTCCGCCGCTGCCTGCCTGAAGTACTGGCCCCCTGGGCGCCCGTAACCGTCAATCAACGTGACCTGTGCCCCGGCTTGGGCCGCCGCCAACGCCGCGCTGAGCCCAGCCGGCCCTGCCCCGACAACCGCCACTTCCACCTGTTCTGTCATAGCCCTATGGTTTGCTCCCGGTCTCCACGACCATCCCCGCTGCCACCGGGGTGAGGCACGCTCGCACGTTGGGCGTGCCATTCACCGTCACGAGACAATCGAAGCAGAGGCCGATGCCGCAGAAGAGGCCGCGCGGTTGGTCATGACGGGTGTGGCGCCAAGCCCGCCGCCCCGACGCTGACAGGGCCCCGCAATCGTCTCACCCTCGTACGCCGGCAGCGGAACTCCGTCCACCGTGATGGTGATGGCCTGGCCGCGTTCAACTTCGGGTGATGCTCCGACTCGTGTCATGATGATCTACTTCCGCCCCTTCCTCTTTGGAGCCTTGGAACCCTTTTTCGCCGCCTTGGCACTCTTGGTCGCCCGCGCTACTTTCTTGCGGACGACCTGCCGCTTGGTCCGCTTCGCGGACTTGCCCGTCATCACATAGTCATTGAGCTGCGCCGCCGACAGCCCGGCCAACTTCAGGTTCGCCAGGTTCCGGCCCGTCTTGTAGTACTCCGTCTCGTTCACCAGCGACGCGATGTGGATGATGGAGTCGTACGTGGGCGTGGGCACGCCCAACAGGCGCCCCAGCGAAGCCGTCAGCGTAACGCCCATGGGAACGTCCTCCGTGACGTAGCGATCCTGCATGGAGAACGGCCCCTTGCTGGAGGCCACGGCGAACTCGGCCACGCTGACGTTGAACAGGTCAGTGAAGACCTGCTCGTAGGTCATCGGCTTGTAGCCCAGGGCGGCCATAATCGCCTGTCGCTCGCGATCCATGCCGTTGATGATCTTCTTGACCGACGGCGTGATCCCTTCCTTGTACATCCAGAACTCGCCCTTGCTGTGCTCGATGCGCCCCATGTTGAACAGGGCGCCGGCCGGGTGGACGATGATGTTCGGATTGTACAGGGCCGGCTCCAGGATGCTGCGGGCCGGCACGACGGTGTCGTACACACCTTTCAGGGCGGCCATCAGCTCGGGGGTGCGAGAGGCCGGCAGCGCGGCCACCTGGTTGCGGGGGCCGTCGATGCGGTGGATGTTGACGGTCCCGGGGCCCTCCAGGCGGCGGCAGCAGTAGGGAAGCGTCGCTGCCTCGCCCAGGATGACGTCGGCCTTCACCCCCAGCTCGTCGAAGATCCGGCGGAACTCCAACGTGCCGCCGGAGCCGGGCCAGAGGATGATGACCTGGCCGTCGCACACCAGGGGCGCGATGGCGTGAGCGACCCAGGTGTGGGTCAGGGCCTGGGTGGGTACCATGATCAGCTCGGCGCCATCCAGGGCTGCCTTGATGTTGGTGGTGGCGAGGGCCACCTTGGCAAACCCGGTACGCGCCACCCCGGTCACCTTGATGCCGCCCTGCGCCGTCACCGCCGTCACATTGCCCGCCCATTCCTCGAACTCGAACAGCCGGCACTCGTGCCCCGCCAGGGTGAGATCCCCGGCGATGGCGGTTCCGCCATTGCCTGCGCCGATGACTGCAATTTTCTTCCCCATGATCTACCAGTCTCCTTCCTCGCGTTGCACGGTGATGCCGCGCTCGCGTAGCTCCTTCAAAAAGATGTCGGTTGGGATGTCTGTGAGGGGCGAGAGGAGCCCCCGCTTCTTGATGTCGCCGCGGAGGATCATCTGGGCCGCGATGCTGGCCGTGTAGCCGACCGTCCTGTTCATGGCCAGCAGGCCGCTCGTGAGATCCCGCAGATCAATCACCTGGTAGAGCAGGCGGCGCCTCCGCCCGTTCTTGAGGCCGCGCACGTCCACCCGGATCACCGCCACGTCCCGCTCGTCATCGGCATACTGAAGCTGGGGCTCCAGGAGGCTCCGCACGAAATCCCTCGGAACGATCGAGGCATTCCCGACCGGGATCGGCGCCGGGTCCAGGAAGCCCAACTGGGCCAGCGCATACCAGAAGGCGCAATGACCCGGCCAGCGCATGGCAAAGCGACCCGCATTCTTGACCGTGGCCGTGACGCCCATCGCGTCCAGGTAATGCACCACGTTTCCGTTGGGATAGGCCTCCAGGTTCCCATAGCCCTCCATCTTGACCGTGTAGATATTGGACGGGGCAAAGATCTCGCGCCCGGGAACCGATACGGTCTTTCCCTCACGGATGACGTGGGCGTCCCGCACGTACGATTTCAGCACGCCCTCGAACGTCCAAGAGATCTTGTACCGCAGAGGGCCCGTGGCCGCCTTCGACTCCGGGAAGCCTGCACCGTAGGAATAGAACTCGTGGACCTCGTCCAGTTCTTTCACCGCCTGGCCGGCCAGGACCAAGTCAATCCCCGGATCGAATCCGAACTCGGGAAGAATGGCCAAGCCGCGCGCGGCCGCGTCCCGCCCGATGTCATGGAACTCCGGTGGGACATAGGAAGAATTGACCAGATGGATGCCGCTCTCGACGGCCAGCCGGGTGATGGGTACGTGGAATGAGATCGGAAGCAAGACGATGACCGCCTCGACCTTCCGCATGAGCGCCGCGACCCGGTCGTGATCGTGGGCATCCAGCCCCACTGGCTCGATCTTGTTGGTCTTCAGGCGGTCGAGGTAGCGCGTCAGCCCATTAAGATCGGCATCGGCAGCAATGACGTGGGACACGGTCGGGCTGCGGGCCAGGTCGTGCAGGGTGGCCCGTCCTTGCAGGCCCGTGCCGAGGACCAGGATTCTCACGGTTCCGTCTCCTTTGTCAGAACACCAGCAGTTGCGTGAGCGACGTGACGTCTCGCGCCCGCGACAGATCGAAGATAGCGGCTTGCAGCTTCTCGCAGGTCTTCTCGCCGACGATCTTCGTCGTCAACGAGCGGAACTTGGCTCTCAGGTCGTCATCACTCAACGGGTTCTCCGGGTTTCCGCGAGGGTATTCGACGGTGGTCTGGAAACGCCCGCGGTTGGTGTGCATCGTCACCCGGGCGATCGTCTTGGCAGGAAACTGGCTGTTGATCTCCGCGTCCACGACGACCTCGACCTTCCGGGCCAGGTCCAGGACCTCGGGCTTCTGCAGGTTCTCCTCGCTCACGTCCTCTGGCTCGATCCGTCGGTACAGCAGCGCTACCGCCAGGGCGAAGGGAATGCTGAACTGCGCGGCGATGGCATTGCGCGGTGCATAGTTGACCAGGCGGGTGACCTCGTAGAATGTCTCGACCAGGATCTTCTCGATCTCCTCGGGCCGCAGGCCGTGTCGCCCGGCTAGATCCAACACGGCGTCCACCGAGGAATGCGCCCAGCGGCAGACGGCGTAGGGCTTGAAGTACGTGCTAAGGATGGCATATCGGTCAGGGTTGCCCAGCCCCTCCACCAGTTGGGCGGTGTCCCAGCGGCCGGAGTAGTCCATCACGTCCTCCGGGCCGATGAAGCCCTGCTGCGCCAGCAACGCTGCGGCGCACCCCGTCATGCCCGCCCAGCCGATCACCTCTTTGACCATGCTGTAGTTCGCCTGCAGGCCGCCGGGTGGGAAGGACCCGTGGGAGGCGGCGTTGCCCAGGGCGGATTGCAACATGGCCTCGTCGAACCCCAGCAATTTTCCGACGGCCGCGGCGGCGCCAAAGACGCCCCAGATCCCACTGGAGTACATGCGGTCCTTGTACCAGGGAACCCGCGCCACGCTGGCCCGGACGGCCACTTCGTACCCGGCCACGATGGCGGCCAGGAACTCCCGCCCGGTGGCGCCGGTCGTCTCGGCAATGGCCAGGGCGGCCGGGACCACCGCGGCGCCGGGGTGTCCCATCGCCATGCGGTGCCCATCGTCCAGGTCCAGCGCGCTGGCGGCGTTGCAGTTGACCCACGCGGCCCCCGTGACACTGAGAGGCCGGCGGGAGCCGATGACGGTGGACTTGCCGGGGGAGAAGTGGTCGTAGGCAAAGCGGGCGCTGATCTGCGTCATAGGCGTGCGAGTGCCGGCGATGGCAACACCCGTGAGGTCCAGGACGCAGCGGCTGGCCTGGTGCAGCACCCGATCGGACAGCTCGCCGGGATCAAGCCGGCGGACGAATGAAACCAATTCTCCCGTTGCGGACACGATGTTCCCCTTCTCAATATTCCCGGAGGTGCGGATCGAGCACGTCGCGGAGGCCGTCCCCCAGCAGGTTGAAGGCCAGCACGGCCACCAGGATAGCCAGGCCGGGGAAGACGGAGAGGAAGGGCGCGTTCAGCAGGTGCGGCGTGCCATCCCGGATCATGTTCCCCCAGGTCGGTGTGGGCGGCGAGACGCCCAATCCGATGAAACTGAGGTTCGCCTCGATTCGAATGGCGGAGGCGGTCCACAGGCTGCCCAGGACGACGACCTCGCCCATGACGTTGGGCAGGATGTGCAGGGCCACGATACGGGCAGGGCCGGCCCCGACGGATCGGGCACCCTCCACGAACTCCCGCTTCTTCAGCGATAACGCAGACCCATGCATCACCCTGGCGAACGCGGGGGACAGCATGAGTCCGATCGCCAGGATCATCTTGAACAGCCCCGGGCCCAGGACCGCCAGCACCAGGAGCCCCAGCAGCAGGCTGGGAAAGGCCATCATGGTGTCCACGAACCGCATGATCACGTTCTCAATCTTCCCACCTGTGTAGCCGGCGACCAAGCCCAGGGTGGAGCCGATCACCCCTCCGAGCAAGACGGAGCACACGCCCACCAGGAGCGAGATGCGACCGGCGAAGAGCACGCGCGCGAAGAGGTCCCGGCCGAAGGTGTCCCGCCCCAGGAGATGTGTCTGATCCGGCGGCTGCAGGCGGGATCTGGCGTCCTGCGCCAGCGGGTCGTGCGATGTGAAAAGCGGCGCGGCCACAGACAGGATGGTGACCAGGATGGCCAGGACCAGTCCAACCACGGCTGCCCGATTCCGGAGGAATGTCCTCCATAGGCGCCTGCGCTCACTACTGATCTTCGCCGGGATTCCTTCTGCGCCCATCCGTCCCACCCGTCCTAGTGCCTGATCCGGGGATCCACCCACCCATAAATCAGGTCGATCATCAGATTGATGACCACCACAAAGCCCGTGTAGACGACCATGATGGACTGTAGCGCCGTGTAATCGCGCTGCATGATGGCGCCCACCATCATCTTGCCCAGCCCCGGCCGGGCGAAGACCACCTCCACGGTGACGGAGTCGCCGATCAAGCTCACCGCCCAGATGCCCGTCACGGAGACGATGGGGATCAGGGCGGAACGTAGCGCATGGCGGAGATGCACGACCCGCTCCTTCAGGCCTTTGGCGCGCGCGGTGCGTACATAGTCCTGGCGCAGGACGTTGAGCATGGCGGAGCGCGACAGCCGGGCGACCGACGCCGTCATGACCAACCCCAAGGTGAGCGCCGGCAGGATCAGATGGCTGACATTCTCCTTGAGATCATCCATCCCGCCGCCGCCGACCGCCGGCAGCCACCGGAACTGGATGGCCAGCAGCAGGATCAGCAGGATCCCCAGGTAGAAGGCCGGCACGGACAGGCCCGTCAGTGACAGGATGCGCCCGATGTAGTCAGCCATTCGATTGCGGCGGATCGCCGTGTAGACGCCGACGGGGATCCCCAGAAGGGTGCCGATGATGATCGCGAGGACGGTCAGCTCAAGGGTATAGGGAAGGGCGTGCATGATTTCGTCACGGATGGATGACCCCGTGATCATGGATTTGCCCAGATCCCCCTGCACGAGGCTGCCCAGGAAGCGGACATACTGAACCGGGAGGGACTCGTTGAGACCCATCCGCTGCCGCAAGGCGTCCACGGCTTCCTTGGACGCATAGTCGCCCAGTGAGGCAACGGCAGGATCACCAGGGATCACCCGGACCACTAGGAAGACGATGGTGGCCACGCCCAGGAAGACGGGAATCGACAGGATCAGTCGTTGCGCGACGTATTTGAGCACGGTCGTCGAGTGGCGAGAGACCAAACGCGGTGGGCGCACCCGCCTGTCGGCGCGCCCACCGCGCGGCTGAGGTTCAGGTTACTTCGTCAGGCGGGTCTTCTCGGTGATGCCGGGATAGAGCGCCAAGACGGAGATGAGCTCGTGCCCGTAGTCCACGGCGTTCGAACGGGCGTAGACTTGGTTCTGGTACGAGATAGGATACACGACCATGTCTTCCAGGGCCTTGATCTGCGCCTCTTTCCAGAGGGCCACCTGCTTCGCCTGATCGGTCTCGTTCCGGGCCTGCTCGATGAGCCCGTCGATCTTGTTGTAGTGGGAGAAGTTCGTATTGGGCTTCTTGCCGGTGACCACGATCGAGTCAGAATGGAGGAACTGCGTAAAGTAGATATCCGCGTTGGGACGCCAGGCGATGTAGATCACCAAGGGGTTGGCATCCTTGCGGATCATGCTGTGGAAGCTCGAGTGGTCAACAACCTTCACGTTGGCCTTGATCCCTACCTTGGCAAGCTGGGCCTGCATGGACTCGTAGAGAACCCGGTAGCCGGTCATCTCGGACGTAACCATCTCCAGGGAAAAGCCATTGGGGAATCCAGCGTCAGCCAGGAGCTTCTTGGCCCTCTCCCGATCCATCTTGTAGTCGAGGCCTTTGGCGGCCAACTCTTCGCGGGTAAGGCCGCCCGCCAGGAACTTCACCGGGACAGGCGAGTACACGTTCTCACCGATTCCGGGGCCAAAGAGGGCCACGAACTCGTCGCGGTCCAAGGCGTGGGCGATGGCCTTGCGCACCTCCAGCTTGTCCAGCGGGGGGGCAGTGGTCTGGAGGTGGAGGATCGCCACCTCGCCCACCCCGAAGACGTCCACCTTGACCCCGGACACCCCCTTCATCTTATCCACCCACGCCTTGTCCGGAACACCGTTGATCACGTCCAACTGGCCATTGCGCAGGGCCAGCTCGCGGCTGCTGATGTCGGGCATGTACCGGAAGTCCACACCATCCAACTGCGGCTTGCCCCGGAAGTAGGCTGGATTCGCCACCAGTTGCACCCGCTCCTGAGGGCTATAGCTCTTGAACATGAAGGGGCCGGTCCCGACGGGGCGGGTCTTCATGCCGTCGGGCCCCAGTTTCTCTGCGGCCTTCTTGCAGACGATGAACCCGCCGGAGTAGTTGGCCACCTTGGCGAAGAACAGGATCGGGGACAACGGCTTGTCCAGGGTGATCTTCACCGTCTGGGCATCCGGAGCCTCGACGGTCATCCCCGTGTAATCGGCGGCGTAGGCGGAGCGATTCTTGTCCGCCGACTTTTGCAGCGAGTAGACCACGTCCTCGCTGGTCAACGGGTAGGAGGGTACGCCGGTCGTCGGGTGACACATGACCCCCTTGCGGAGCGAAAACGTCCATACTTGCTTGCCGTCCACCACCCGGGGGGTAGGCAAGCTCGTCGCCAGGTCGGGCTCAAAGACCGAGCCATCGCCCGGCTTGTAGCGGACCAGTCCGTTGAAGACCATGTCCACCAGACTGCGGTCCTGGGTTGTGGTGGCGAAGTGGGGGTCCAGGCTTCCGACATCCGAGGCGTTCTGGGCGATGCGCAGGATGCCGGCCGCGTGACCGAAATCCGGTGCGACAACCATGCAGACCACCGCAAGGGCCATTCCCAGTGCAAGCACGTTTCTCATGGATTTTCCCCCTTTAAGACTTGTGGAGTACGTGTGAGTGTGGTTACCGCCACACCCGCCATTCCCAGACCGATCTCGCCCCTTTATTGCTTGCTCGCCCTGCCCCACCACACCCACCTCCTGTGGGACCTTTCAGCCCCAGGGTCAGCGACAGCCCCGGACACGCATTGCGGGACCGAGGCTCGCGTCCGAAAAACGAGGGCCGGGCAGGAACGGAGAGATACTTCCTGGCGACATCCTCCTTGCACGAGACGCGGTCCCATCAGGAACAACGCTTCCAAGGGTAAGACCGCGCCGCGAATCCAAAGCCGGAGAGGGAAGACTTCCACGGGCCAGCGGGCCCGTGGGAAACAGCGGGTGGTGTCAGGCGTCCCTTCTCGACACCGAACCACAGGGAAATAGGTACCATGGCAACATATTCAAAGCCCCGCCCCTTGTCAAGAGAGAACTCCCCTGCCTGGGGGGGCGTGGAGGACGGATCATCTGCTCTCCTGCAAGCTTGCAGGGAGCGGGACGCCGAACCGGTCACCGACGGATCGCAGTTTCTGCACCGTGCCCTCGGGAAGCGGGATGCCGTGCCGCACTCGCTCGGCATAGGTCCGCTCTTCGATCTCCCCGGGCACCAGGATCTCCTCGGTGCCCTCGCTCTTGGGCAGGGCCTTGAGCCCATCGATGAGGGCATCAACGTCCCTCCGGTAGTCATCCACATCGGTGAAGGTCGCGATGTTGATTGCCGCCACAATGCTGTTCTGTCGATGGCGGCGAATCTGCTCCCTGCCCATCAGCATCGGCTCGAGCAGCGGGTTCCCCACCATCAGGCTGGAAAGGCACTCGAACATCATGGCGAGGCCCGAGCCCTTGGGGCCGGCAAAAGGCAGGAGGATCGCGGCTTGGCTGGCGTCCGTCGTTGGTTCACCATCCCTGCTGAGTGCCCACCCCTCCGGAATTGGGATCCCTTTGTCGATGGCCAGACGAAGCTTGCCACCCGCCGCTACACTCGTGGCCATGTCCAGGACGAGCGGCTGACGCCGTTCTGCCGGCACGGCGATCGTGATGGGGCTGTTGTGCACCCCCGCGGCCCGGGCCCCGTAGGGGGCCATGTTCGGCGGGCTGCAGACGATGGCCAGGCCGGCGAGCCCCTGGATGGCCGCCAGCCGGGAGTAGTATCCGAGCGCCCCCTGATGGGTGGTATTCCGGATTAGCGCCCAGCCGATGCCCACCTCTCGCGCCTTCTTAATGACCCGCACCATGGCCCGCGTCGTCACCGCCGGCCCTGGGGCACAGTCGGCGTCGATGAGCAGTGTGGCGGGCGTTTCCACTACCACCCGAATATTCGGGCGCGGATTCATCCATCCCTTGTCCACGAAGTCCACGTACACGGGAATCCGCAGCACCCCGTGGGAGTCCACGCCGCGGAGATTGGCCCAGACGAGAACCTCGGCCTGGATCTCCGCGTCCTCCTCTGACATGCCCACGCGAACGAAGACCTCTTGCGTGAATGCTTTGAGCTGCTCTGCGACGACGACGAGGTCAGGCATTCGGGCCCTCCAATGTCCAGCGGGTCTTGCACATCATCCGGGGACTGCGCGCCCCGAAAAACGAAGTGGGGTCCTTGACTCGTGAGGCGGGATAGGCGAATGGCACGGTCTTTTGCCGATCTACCTCTCGCCCATGCCTATTTCTTCGGATACCCCACCGTCTGGGCGAGGGTGATCTTCTGATCTCGTCGCAGGCCCATCGCTTTTGCCAGGGCGGGCCGATCAATTGATGCCCGGATGACCGTTGCCAATCCCTCGGAGGCACAGAACAGGTACACGTTCTGGCTGATGAAGCCGGTGTGGGCCGCGGCATAGAAATCTCTGTCTTCTGGGGCGGCCCGAGTCATCTTCGACAGATCGGCCACATAGATCAAGTTAACAGGCGCTTCCTTCACGAACGCCTGGCGACCCGTCAGCGCCCGGATATCGTCAGCCAGGACAGGCTTCAACAGGTGCGCCTTCGCATCATACAGGTAAAGACCGTCCGCCATGGCGACGTAGATGTCCATCTCCTGTGAATTGCTGGCGGAGGGCGCGGTTCTCCCGCCCGATTCCGGGCGATTCACCCCGAACGCAGCCCACAGCATGTTGGAAAGGACCTGGACCGGTAGCTTCTCAGGACTGAAGTTCCTGGACGACGCCCTATCCTTCAGAACCTGCATCAGCGGCCGGCCGCCGTCCGTCTGCGGCGCCGAAAGCTGAATCGCCTTGAGTTCCTGCGCCAAAGTGGAAGCGGGAAGAACGAACAGAACGGTCAGGGCGAGATAAGCAATCCGAAACCGTGGCCTGGACATGGTGGTCTTACCTCCTCGCTGATACACGTCAAGGAACACACGAGCCTCGCAGGCGTCCGTCATTTCCCATGTATCATCCCGTGAGGACTTCGATTCAAGCCTTCAGTGTACACTTAGCCCTGTTCCGAGAAAAACTTTGAACCGCCATGACGCCAAGGCCGCCAAGGATGCGACGTTCCGATCTCACCACCGAAAAACGCGAGAACGTGCTTATGGGGCCTTCAGAAGTGTCGTCCGTTTTTCCGAATGAGCCATTTCAGCTTGGCGTTCTTGGCGCCTTGGCGGTTAGTAATTTCGGATTGGGGTTAGCAGAGAAGGACCGGGCGGGTCAACTCCAGCAGGGATTGCTGCTGGCTACATCTCCTGGCATCCCGCCGGGCGATCAATAGCTCATCGGGTCGAGCTTCACTTTGCCGCGGAAGATGTAATAGATGCTGCTGGTGTAAGCCAGGACGATGGGGACGCCGATCGCCGCGATGATAAGCATGATCGTCAGCGTCTTAGGCGAGGAGGCGGCGTTGTAGATGGTCAGGCTCAATTCGGGGTTTGGCCGGGACAGCACCAGATTGGGGAAGATGCCGATGGCCACGAGGGCCATCAGCCCCGCCACGGTCGCGCCGGACGAGAGGAAGGCAAGGAAATCGCGGCCGTGGTAGATCTCCCGGGGGATGTTGGCGACTGCCAGCATGGTCAGAACGGGGACCGCGAAGAATACCGGATAGGCCCGCATGTGCTGGCTCATGTGGGGGACGTAGAGCAGCGTCGCCATGGTGGTCAGCCCGTAGCAGATGATGAAGAAGATGATGGTGTTGTTGATCCAGCCCCGAGCCTTCTCGTGCAACTCGCCTTCCGTCTTCAGCACCACGTAGATCGCCCCGTGCATCATGAACAGGGCGACCGTCGTGACGCCGACCAGAAGGGCGTACGGGTTGAGCAGGCCCAGGAAGGACCCCACGAATTCCCTCTGTCCGTTCAGCGGCACCCCCCAGATGATATTGCCGAAGGCCACTCCCAGGAGCAGGCTGCCTCCGATGCTGGCCACCGAAAAGCTGATATCCCACATCTGCCGCCACCACCGCATGGGCTGCTTGCTGCGGAACTCGATGGCCACGGCCCGGAAGATCAGCATGCAGAGGAGCAGCATGAAGGCCAGGTAGAACCCGGAGAAGACCGTTGCGTACACCTCGGGGAACGCCGCGAAGAGCGCGCCGCCGCCCGTCACCAGCCATACCTCGTTCCCGTCCCACACGGGACCGATGGCATTGATCATCAGTCGCCGGTGCTCGTCCTTCCTGGTCAGCAGATGAAGTGCGCCGACCCCGAGGTCGAATCCGTCCAGGATGGCGTATCCGGTCAGCAGGACGCCGACCAGGCCGAACCAGATCACGTTGAGATCGAGTGCCATGGTCATCTGCGGTGATAGGCCACGTCCAGGTCATCGGCCAGGGGACCGTGACGAATTTTCTGATCCAACAGGTAGATGAACAGGACGAACAGCGCCAGGTAGATCAGCGTGAAGAGCGCCAGGGATGCGAGGAGCTGCCCCGTGGTTACGGAGGGCGACACCCCGGCCGCCGTCCGCATCAGGCCATAGACGATCCAGGGTTGCCGCCCGACCTCGGCGGTGAACCAGCCGAGCTGGTTGGCCGCCTGCGGCCCCAGGACAGCGAAAACCAAGATCCACAGCAGCCACCGCGTCTCGAACAACGTCCCCCGCCACCAGAGAAACGCCCCGAGCAGGGCGAGCCCGATTAGCACCATGCCGATGCCCACCATCGCATGAAAGGCCTGGAAGACCGGATTCACGGGCGGCCGATCCTGCGGCGGGAAGGCGGTGAGCCCGGTGACTGGCTTGGTCGTATCGCCGTGGACCAGGAAGCTCAGCATTCCCGGAAGGCTGAGCCCCGTGACGCGCTGATCCGCCTCGTTCACCCATCCGAAGAGGTACATACCAGCGGGGGCGGACGCCGGAAAATGCCCCTCCATGGCCGCCAGCTTGGCCGGCTGGTACCGGGCGACCACCCGGCCGCTGGAGTGGCCCGTCACGAGGGACCCCAGGGATGCCGCGACCGCTACGATCAGGCCAATCTTCATCGAGGCCCTGGCGAATTTGATGTGCCGGCGCTCGAGCAGGTAGAAGGCGCTGACGCTCAGCACGAAGAACGCGGCCGCCTGCCACGCCCCCAGGACGGTATGCGTGAGCCGAACCATCGCCGACGGGTTGAAGACCATGGCCCAGAAGTCCACGATCTCTGCGCGGGAGCGGAGGGCCGACTGGACGACGTGGAACCCGGCCGGCGTCTGCATCCACGAGCCGGCCACGACGATCCAGACGGCGCTGAAGTGGGCCCCCAGGGCCACCATGCACGTGGAGAACATGTGCACGCGGGGACTGACCTTGTCCCATCCGAACAGAAGGATGGCCAGAAAGCCCGACTCGAGGAAGAAGGCGAAGATCCCCTCTGCCGCCAGGGCGCTGCCGAACACGTCGCCTACGAAACGGGAGTAGGCGGCCCAGTTCGTGCCGAACTGGAACTCCATCACGACGCCGGTCGCTACTCCCAGCGCAAAGGTCAGGCCGAAGATCCTCACCCAGAACCTGGTCATCTGCTGGAAGAGTGGGTCCCGGGTCTTGAGGTAGAGGCCCTCCATGAGCACCAGGATGACACCGAGGCCGATACTGAGCGGCGGGAAGATATAGTGGAAGGAAATGGTCAGGCCGAACTGAATGCGGGAAAGTAAGATCGGATCCATGGGCGGATCACATCCTCGGGCGAGACCCTATACCAGAACGCGAAAAAACTCAAGGCCGCGCAACCGGCCGGGGAGGTCATGCATACCAATACCTTCCGGCCGCCACCACCTGCCCCCCGCTCGATCCCGGCGCCCTGGCGCTCACCGCCCTCATCGTCTTCCGTGCCCTGGGCCGGCCCCCCCTCGTCCCAATCGGCGACCCCTACCTCGCGGAGAGCCTCCACTACCATCAATAGGCCGCAGGCGCGCCTCCGGCTGCGAGGCTAACTGGGTTCGGACCGGAGAGCCATGCATCCCTTAATCTGGGCACCCCCCCCGTGGTACCCAGACTCTTTCAGCCGCCGTTCCACAAAGCCTCCGCCCGGCCCTCGGCAAGCGTCGTGATCGGCACTGCCTCCGCCCGATCAGCAAGGGCATATCGGACCTTTCCCGGATAGAGCGCCACGAGGCCATCCAATCGCAGGTCAGCCATGGCGATGCGCATGGACCGCGTAAGCGTCGGGGCGTCCGTCCGCTTCGCTTCCACACCGAGCCGTCGCCTGCCCCTGAAGAGGAGGAGATCCAGCTCTGCGCCCGTGTGGGTCGCCCAGAAATACACCTCGTCCGGTTGGAGGGCCTTGATCGTTTCCTCGATGGCATACCCCTCCCAAGACGCGCCGCACTTCGGGTGCGCGAGGAGATCCTTGTCGGCTCGAATCCCCAGCAACTGATGGAGGAGGCCGATGTCCCGAATATAGACCTTGGGCGCTCTGACCTGGCGTTTCTGGAGGTTTTCGTGCCAGGGCTGGAGCTGGCGAACCATGAACAGGCCCGTCAGCAGATCGAGGTACCGCCGGACCGTGGGCTCGCTCACCCCGAGGGATCTGGCGGGCTCGGCCGCATTCCACACCTGCCCGTGATAGTGGGCCACCATGGTCCAGAACCGGAGGAGCGCCGGTGCCGGAATCGTCACGCCGAGCTGGGGCAGGTCTCGTTCGAGGAACGTCTGGATGAAATCCCGGCGCCACGCCAGGCTGTCGCGCTGGGACCTGGCGAGAAAGGAGCGCGGAAATCCGCCGCGCAGCCAGTGCCGGGTCAGCGCCTTGGCGCCGAGTTCGGCCAGACTGAAGCCGGAGAGCGGGATCATCTCGAGCCGCCCCGCCAGCGACTCGGAGGATTGCCGGAGGAGATCGGGCGAGGCGCTGCCGAGGATCAGGAAACGCGCGGGCAATGGCCTCCGATCAGCCAGCACGCGGAGCACCGGGAATAGGTCAGGCCGTCGCTGGATCTCGTCAATGATCACCACCCCGCGGAGACCTGCCAGCGCGGTCATCGGTTCGGCCAGCCGCCCCAAGCTCACCGGGTCCTCCAGATCGAAGTAGTTGAGGGAATCCGGGAGAACGATCTGCCGGGCCAGGGTAGTCTTGCCGCACTGCCGCGGGCCAATAAGGGTGACCACGCGGCTCCGCTTCAGGGCACGACGGATCTGCGAGAGGACCTGCGGGCGTTTAATCATGCCGGGAGTATACCATGAAATTCCAACAGCGTGTGTTCGATTTTCATGGTGCAGGGTGATGGCCACCTCAGGCCACTCCTTCGCGGTCGGCCCCCTCACTGTCGCGCATCCCGCCCGCCGGGCCCCCCTCATGCCGTCGGCGATCCCTACCTCGCCGAGAGCCTCCCCTACCATCAATAGGCCGCACGGCGCCTCCAGCTCCGAGGCGCACTGCACTCGAACCGGGGAGCCAAACCAAAATCAACCAGGCGGCCCGTGGAACGGCCGCTTTCACGGGCCGTCGTGTTTCTGGAAAGCCGGGACGTGGTCAGCGAGGAGTTAGCAGCCGGCGTCCTGCCCGGGGGCCTCCGGGGGGTGGGAGAGTACCGGGCTCTGCCCGGCGGAGCCCGCCGAGGGCCCCGCAGCGCGGAACGATCCCGCAATGCAGCTGCACCGGGCAAGCAACCCCTATTTCACGATCACTTTGTCAGCGGCCCGAGAGAATTTCCTTGACACGAACCAATGGTAGTAATAATTTTATAGGTATGGGAGTTAACTTTCACAATGCGAGAGTTAGATAAGCCAGGCATCACGGTCAAGTCCCTTGAAAAGGGGATCGACATGCTAATGCTCTTCTCCGAAGGGCAGCCGGGCTTCTCTCTACCCAGGATAGCAACAGCGCTCGGTATTCCCGAAAGTACCGCATATCGTCTTCTCGTCACCCTCCAAAAGAAACACCTCATTGTCCGGGATCCGATCACCAGAAAGTATGGCCTGGGCGCTTCACTCCTTCGCCTCCAGACGGCTGTATGGGTGCACCTCGACATCGTGAGACTAGCCTTCCCGCACCTGGAAGAGATCGCGGAACGATCTGGAGAAACCTGCCAACTCTATGTGCTTCAGGGAAATCGAGTGGTCTTGGCAGGCGAAGTAACTAGCCGTAATGCGATCCGTTACATGCGGGAGGAGGGCACCTCTGAGCCTTTGCATGCCTCTGCAAGCGGCCGGGCGATTCTAGCCTTTCTGCCAGAGGAATACCTTGCCAGGTATCTCCAGCAGAATGGCCTTCGGCCGATCACCCCTTACACGATCACGGACCCTCAGAAGCTCCGAGAACTCCTCGCTCAATCTCGCTCCCAGGGCTTTGCGATCAGTTTCCAACAGGTCTTGGTTGGCATAAGAGCGGTCGCCGCACCTGTCTTCGACCACCGAGTGGAGCCCATCGGAAGTCTTGTGGTAGGGGGACCAGACCCACGGTTCAGCGACGAGAAAGCCCATGAACTCGGGCCACTGTTGCGGGAGCATGCGGCCAAGCTCTCAGCTGCTCTCGGCTCGCCAGCTCGGCACGCCGAGTAGCTGAGATCTCTCGAAAGCACAAGCGGACTAGGATACAGGGTGACAGGAAGCTCGATAAGGCCGGGCTTGCCAAATTGCAGAGACGGGTCGGTGTGGTTGGGGAGGGGGCACGCAGTCATCGGGGACCTGTCGGAGGAAAAGCACGTGCCTCCCTCCTTCCGCTGATGTTGCGTTGTTCCATCGTTCTGCGGAAAGGCTCGATAAATGTAATAAATCCTCGGCATATTCTCCGGTGAGGAGATTTTTACCAATAAGCTTTAAGATTTTCGAACATGGGGAACAGCAATATGGCGTCCGAGGCGAATGCGGCTGAGTTACTTGAAGCCTACCGTGTGGCGATCCGGCGCAAAAGCCCAAAGTCGCTCGAGACCTGGCAGAAGAACCGAACCGTAATGCCTGGCGGCGTGGGCAGCCGTTTTCGCATGTCCGATCCGTTTCCAATGGTCGCCAAAGAAGCTAGCGGTGCCCGGCTGTGGGATGTGGACGGGAACGAGTACCTGGACTGCATGCTTGCGTTTTCGACCATGATTTTGGGGAATGCCGACCCTATCGTGCAAGAAGCTGTGGAAAAAGTTCTGCCCAGGGGAAGCACTTACGCTCTCTGCCACGATCGTGAATATGAGTTTGCCAAGTTGTTTTGCGATATGGTGCCAGGTGCCGATCAGCTAGCGTTTGTCAACAGTGGGACGGAGGCCACGCTTTACGCTACCCGTCTGGCCCGGGCGACCACCAGGCGCTCACTCATCGGCAAGTTTGAGGGAGGTTATCACGGGACTCACGATTTCCTGGCCGTGAGCATCCAAAAGCCGCGTATTGACCCCGCAGCCTGTGGTCCCATTGAGGATCCAGTAACCGTTCCTGACTATCCGGGCATGGTAGAGGATGCCTGGAAGAACACCATTGTCTTACCCTATAACCATCCAGCGGCCTCGGACAAGATACGCCGCTACGGTTCACAATTGGCAGCCGTGATTGTCGAGCCCGTCCAGGGCGGCGGTGGCAGCATCCCCGCCAAGCGAGAGTTCCTGCAGGAGCTGCGGAAGGTCACGGAGGAGGTTGGGGCACTACTGATCTTCGACGAGGTCATCACCGGATTCCGCTTAGCCCGCGGCGGCGGTCAGGAGTTCTACGGGGTCATTCCTGATCTCTGCACCTTCGGCAAGGTTTCTGGAGGCGGCATGCCCATAGGGGCCGTGGCGGGCAAGCGCGATTTTCTGAGGTTGATGGAGTTCGACACCAACCCGACTGGCACGATCCTGGTTGGCGGGACCTTCAATGGCAATCCGATCACGGTCGCTGCCGGGTTCGCGACGCTGAAGCAGCTGAACAGCAACCCGGGGATCTACGCGCGTCTCAATGCAATGGGGGATCGATATCGCAAGGAACTCAACGAATTTGCCCAGAAGAACGACTTCCCGGCTATGGCCGTCGGTGCGGGGTCCATCATCTGGATGCATACCGTGCGGGGGCCGGTGAATAGCAACAGGGATCTCCGGGGGGAGAATGTCAATGCTTCCGTTGGGCTTAAGCTGCTCTATCGGCTCAACAACCTGCACATCTCCTCGTATCACGGGTTCCTCAGCGCAGCCCACAGCGACGGCGACATCACCAGGCTGATCGAGATTCACAAGGACGCCATGTGGGAATTACGCAAGCATGGGATTTGGTAGAGAGACAAGCGAGGAATGCCCTGTCCCAGGAGGAAGGCTCGTGAAACTGGCCTGTTCAGAGCGCCTTGCTCAAGGAGGCAGCTTCGGCGAGAGGATTGCCTATCTCCAACGGTTCGGATTCGAGGGGATCGAGGCTAGAGTGCCGGTGGCGGAGGCAACACCGCAACGTCTGGACGAGATCACACACACTTTGGCTGGTAGTCCTCTCAAGGTTAGCCTACTGATCTGTCCCGGGGAGGGTTTTACCATCCCGGTCGACACGGCTGAGCGCAGAGCCGTTAAGTGGGCTCACGCAAAGAGAGCACTAGAGATCGGCGCGAGGTTGGGCGGTGTGGTCGATATTCTACCCGAATACCAAGCTCAGACACCACTCCCTCTATCCGATCGTTCCAAGTCACTGCCCCCTGCCGAGCGAGACCTCCTCCTGGGCTTCCTCCAGGACGTGGCAGACTATGCCGAGAGACTGTCGGTCACCGTAGGGCTGGAAGCGATCAATCGCTACGAGACGCACTACTTTCACCGCTTGGAAGAAGTCATGACCATTATCGATCAGGTGGGAAGCAGCCACCTCAAGATCATAGCCGACTTCTTCCATATGCAGATCGAGGAGAGGGATATCGCCACCAGCATCGAGAATGCCGCGGGTTACATCGGTTACGTCCAATTGGGGGATAGCAACCGAGAGTTGCCTGGTCAAGGCCACACGGACTTCCGGCCGGGGTTTGCCGCCTTGAAGCGCATTGGGTACGACGGGTACCTCGCTCTGGAGTGTAGGGTCCCCAGGGATCCAGAGCGGGAATTCTCCGAATGCATCCACTTCGTGCGGCACTGTTGGCAAAGTGCCTAGCTTCTCTTTGGGGTCGCGACGGAAATCGCTTTCTGATGCCGAGCAGAGCACGCGGAGGGCTCGATCATCTACCAGTCGTTCCGGTATCCGGACTTCAAGTGGCGCGAGTTGCAGCTCATTGCGGATTATCTGGTCAGATGGCAATCATTTTCGGAGCGGGGAATCGAGCACGATGGTGGGACGACCGCGCACGCCTGGCGGTGCTGTTCTCTCGCGGCTGATGAGATGGCCGCCGCCTGAGTTCGTTTACACACTTCTTGACAAGACCTCAGCTTACGGACTAAAAAGGAAAGCCCAAAACATTGAAAGCTAAAAGAGCGACTTCAGCATCTCACGCATTCAGCCGAGGAGGATTCTAATGGATCAAGACGTAACCGGCCAGTACGTGTCCGAGGATGCCAAGAAGACTCCAATCCTCTTCGATGTAGATGTGGCAATTGCCGGCGGCGGAGTCGCTGGCTTGGGGGCCGCGGTCGGAGCCGCTAGGAATGGAGCCCGGGTTGTCATTACAGAACAAACCAATTGTCTCGGCGGGGCCGCAACTGCCACGATGATGAGCGTGTTGCATCTCGAATATAGTGCCCTACACGGATTTGCAAAGGAAGTTATCGACCGGGTCAGCTCAATGGGAAATGCGGCGAAAAGCGTCGTTGTTCCCTATGATGCCGAAGCCTTTAAGATAGCTGCGCTGGAGTTGGTCCATGAAGCAGGAGCCAACGTCCTTTTATATACGACTGCAGTGGCGCCACTTATTAAACAGAATGAAGTTCGCGGAGTAATTATCGAAAGCAAGTCGGGCCGACAGGCGATCCTGGCGCGAGTAACAATCGATTGTACCGGCGACGGTGACATCGCATGGCGTGCAGGTGCGGAACTCGTGGATGGGATCGGTGCTGCCAACAAGAAACGCCCGATGACCGTACTGTTTCGGGTCGGTGGGATTCGGATGAATAATCTGGAGGAGTATGTCAAGACGCACTCTGAAGAATTCTCACCAAATCTGCTGTACTCGCAGTTTGACCGTTCTGCTGACTACGTGAAGATAGCGGGTTTTTGGAGTATCATCGCTGCAGCGCAGGAAGCTGGCGAGATTGACAAAAGGATCCATTACTTGAGATTCGAGGGCGGCGTGGGCGCGTTTTCCCGTGGCGTACTGACAGTCAATAGCACCCGCGCGTATGATATGAATCCCACGGACGTCCGTGACCTTACAAGAGCTGAAGTAGAGTGTCGAAGGCAAATGCTGCAGATCCTCGGGGTAATGCAAAAGTATATGCCAGGCTGTGAAAGCGCCTACATCGTAAACACGTCCGAATATATCGGGATCAGAGACAGCCGATTCATTCGCGGCGATTACGTGCTTCAAGGTGATGATATTCGGGAGGACCGTCGGTGGGAGGATAACATCGTGCGCGTTTACACGCACCTTGCGCCAGGGACGATGACGCATAGCCCTGAAGGTGGTGAAGGCAGTGCTGACAACAAATACTATCGAGAACAAGTTGCGCCCCTGAGATCATACAGCATCCCGATCAGGTGCTTGATACCTAAAGGCCTGAAGAACATTCTAGTGGCGGGGAGGTGTATCTCGGTAACGAGCGAAGCATTCGAGTCGACCCGAGGTCAAGCGACGTGTATGAACCTGGGCTATGCCGCGGGTGTTGCGGCATCTCTCGCGGTACGTCAACGCGCGTCGTTGAGAAGTATCGATGTGCGGGAATTGCAGCGCTTACTGGAAGAGCAGGGTGTAGAAACGGGGGCAAGAGCTAAGGTCTAAAGGGCTCGATGATGGCGGGGTGCAGCCCGAACGCAAAGGACTGTCATTGGGAGCCAAGGGGCGGGTGCGGGCCGCGGTACGTAGCGCTGGCTCGCACGCGAATTGAGGCCGTTGTGGAGGCATCGGGCGCCATCTGGGACGGGTTGGCGGGCATCGCCAACGAAGTCGTCCTGGGACCGTCACCCGTTCGAGGATGGCGCCCGTCACCTCGGTCCCTAAGCCAGTAGAAAGGGGGTTGACCGCGATGAATGGACTTAAGATTTCGCGCCGAACCTTGCTCTCCGCTTCGAGGATGGCGCCTGTCACCTCGGTCCCTAAGCCAGTAGAAAGGGGGTTGACCGCGATGAATGGACTTAAGATTTCGCGCCGAACCTTGCTCTCCGCGGCGTCGTTCGGAACAGCTGCCCTTGTGATGGCAGGCCTAGAGATCCGCCCAGTCCGAGCTGCCAGCAAGAAGGTTCTGGTCATCGGAATCGACATCAGCGACACGAACTTCTTGGATCCCGCTCGGCAATTTGTCAGCACAACCCCGATGACTATGTATGGAACCTATGAAGCCCTGCTGACGTTGGCCCCAGGTGACTACGAAACGCTTCGACCATTACTCGCTACCCAGTGGGAACGGGTGGACAATGGAAGCGCTTGGCTCTTTCACCTTCGTCAAGACGTGAAGTTTGCCAGCGGCAACCCATTAACTGCCGAAGACGTTAAGTTCTCGTTCGACCGGGTTAAGAATCTAAAAGATAGTCCGGCTGCGCTTGCAGTGAATTTCAAGAGCACAGACAGCATCGATACCCACACTGTCAAGATTACTATGGTCGATAAGAACCAGCCTCTCATCACTCTTTTAACGTCACCTACGTTTGCCATCTCAGACTCAAAAGCGATTCGAGAGCAAGGCGGGATAAGCGGGCCAAATGCATCGACAAACGATAAGGCAACCCAGTGGCTAGATCAGCACTCTGCGGGGACGGGTCCTTATGTCCTGACCCAATGGGAACGCAATACCCAGATTGTGCTTGAGCGTAACAATGCGTATTGGCGACGACCAGCCCCATTTGAGCGCGTTATCATTCGCCATATCCCCGAGACCGAGACTCAGCTACTCATGCTGAAGCGTGGGGATATTGATGCGGCGCTCCAATTGACCTCTCAACAGATTGACAGCTTGGAGGGCGAGAAAACTATTCAGATCCTCCAAGTCAGAAGTCTTGACTTTATGTACATGACCCTTGCCAGTAGCAGCACCCTTAATGCGGCTTTGGCTAAGAAGGAAGCCCGGCAGGCAGTCGCCCACGCGATTGACTACGACGGGCTCATCAAGGGGTTGCTGGACGGATATGCCACCCGTCCGCCTAACTTCATACCTGTCGGTCTGGCGGGCATCACTCCCGAACTCACTTCGCAGATCGGACCGAGATTCGATCCCGGACGCTCGAAAGAATTGCTCCAGAAAGCGGGGCTTCCCAACGGCTTTTCCTTCCAGCTTACATACGGATACAAGCCCGTAGCCGGAACGACGTATCAGTTAGTCGCGGCAAAGATCCAAGCGGACCTTGCAAAGGTCGGAATTACTGTGAAACTGAATCCGATGAATTATGCGACGATGAGGACGAAATTCCTTCAGGGGCAGTTGGAGGCAGCGCTCACGTACTGGAATCCGGATTTCGTCGACCCGTGGGATTATGCTGAGCCAGTTCTACATCGAATAGCAAAGCGGGTCCACTGGGAGGTACCGGAAAAGGTCCTGGATACCTACAGGAAGGCCGGCGGGGCACCCACGAAACAGGAATCGAGCGCCTATTACGTTGAAGTCGAAAAGATTCTCGTAGACCAAGCGAATTACATCGTCCTCTTCCAGCCCACCTACCGACATGCTATTCGGACGAGCATAACAGGCTGGAAGCCAACGGCAGCTGGATGGATAGTGGGTCTTTATGACGTAGGACCCGCGTAATTCTTCCGAACCTTCCGCGACGTCGTTTACGTGAGACCCAGGAGATGAGGTGTCTGACGTCTGGGGGTCGTTGCGCCAAGGGGATGCAGGTGACGACCCTCTGGCTGGGTAGCTGTCATCACGGAGTATGCGCGGCGTTGGAGAACGCGAACCTTGTTGTTAAGCGCTTCGACGAAACCGAGCGCAGCCTTGTGCTCCGGACGACATAGCCCGCGATTGGAACATTAGCGCGAACATCGTGGCGCCACAGGCATTGCCACTTGCGTGCCGGGAGCTAGCGCCCGAAGAAACGGCGCGGCGAGCCCTCCCGGTCCTAGTCCCTAGTGCGAGGGTTTCGCGGCCATCAGGGCATTGCGTGCCCGTCGGGCGCTGAGGGTGAGTTTGGCACGGCCTCGCTCTTCCGGTCTTGATCGGGTGTGTCGCTCAGATGGCGCGGGACGCGGAACCTCGTCGAAAACTGCTGGCCTGTGCGGGAGTCGCTTGCCTTCGAGAATCCCGCAGGCGTTTAGTCGCAAAGAGTGCTGACGTTCTCTTGTTGGGATGCTGTTTAGTGTGTCCTTTCGGCAGGCCTGCACAGGCCTCTTTTTTCCACTTGAGTCGTGGGGCCTGACGAAGGGACCGACCTGACCCGTTTTGCCGGAGGCAGGCTGCGGCGGCGATCTGAGGGGGGCCTCTCGGCTTCTGCAGCGAAGGTCAGTCGGCTGAGGTCGGAGATGCGGCGCCGCGGGTCAGGGCGTCGCGGTAATTCCAGGGCATCCAGTCCTGCGGGGTCGCGGTCAACGCGGCGGCGTGCGTTTGGAGCGCCGAGCGGACTTCCTCAATGTCAGGAGAGGTGGGGAGTGCGGAAGTGGGCTCTTTGAGTCTCATTCGGCTGTCCTCCTGGCGCTCGTTGCGCCGATAACCGAACCATATCAGAAGCCCTCAACCCGAGTCATGCAGGCCTGCCGAAAGGACACATGTTCAGTTATCTCGCAAAACGACTGGCCGCAGCAACTGGGCTTGCAGTCGCGGCCACGCTGGCCGTGTTTCTCATCGCCCACACAGTGCCTGATGACCCAGTTCTAGCGATGCTGGGCGACAAGGCCGCGTCTGACCCCACGATTGTCGCCACGTTTCGTGCTCACTGGGGCTTGAACAGGCCGCTTTGGCAGCAATACTTGATATTCCTGAATGGCCTGGTTCACGGAGACCTGGGGGAATCGATCGCAACACGTCGTCCGGTAGTGCGCGAGATTGCCCAATACGCACCAGCGACAGTTGAGCTGGCAACCACGGCAGCTCTGCTAGCGATAAGTGTGGGAATTATTTGGGGGAGTCTCGCCGCAGTGATGCGCGATTCCTGGGTCGATTACATCGCCCGCGCGGTCTCTCTCATCGGCGCTGCCGCGCCGACGTTCTGGTTGGCATTCCTGGCAATGGCGGTTTTTTACGGCGGACTACAACTAGCGCCATCACCCGGACGCCTTTCTCCGACTCAGCTACCTCCGCCGAATGTAACCGGTTTCTACACGTTAGATAGCCTTATGGCGGGCAACTTGGAGATCTTTTGGGAGTCTCTCAGCCACCTGGTGATGCCAGCCACCGTTCTCGGCGCGTCTACACTGGGGTTGATCACGCGCACGATGCGCGCGAGCATGCTCGACTCACTGGGACAGGAATATGTGAGGGTTGCTAGGGGAAAAGGGTTACGTGAGATCTCAGTGATCGCAGGCCACGCAGCTCCGAACGCAATCATACCTGTCGTTACGCTAGGCGGACTAGCTTACGCCGGGCTGTTATCAGGGGCTGTCCTGACGGAAACCATATTCGCTTGGCCAGGGCTTGGGCGGTTCACGTTTCAAAGCGCCACCGCTTCGGATTTTCCGGCTATCATGGGAATCACTCTCGTGGTTGCCTTGATCTATCTGCTCATCAACCTTATTGTCGATGTTAGCTACACATTTCTTGATCCAAGGATAACGCGCCAATGACAACCTTCGTTGCGACCGGAACTACTAAAAGCCTCATCACTCAAGGACGACGATTTCGTCGGCGTTATCTTCTGGAAGGATTCGGCGGTGCCGTTATCGTGCTATGGTCTATGATTATGTTACTCGGACCTTTCATCGTCTCTTATCCTCCAAATGCCGTCGACGTGACATCTGCACTCCTCCCGCCGTCCCGACAGCATCTCCTTGGTACCGACCAGCTTGGACGGGATATCCTCTCGCGAGTTTTAATGGGAGCGCGGGTATCTCTTCCCACAGGTCTCATGGTGGTTATGTTTGCGGGAGCGTGTGGAGCTCTCTACGGCGGTGGTGCCGCTTATGCGGGCGCAAAGGTGGAGGAACGAATGATGAGGGTCACAGATCTCTTCTTTTGTTTTCCACCCCTAATTCTGGCAATGGCGATAGCTGCGGCTCTCGGAGTCGGATGGGGAAACACAGTGCTGGCGATGACGATTGTCTGGTGGCCTAAATACGCCAGGTTAAGCTGTAGTCTAGTCCTTGGAGAACGCGCCCGAGAGTATGTTGAGAGTGCTGTAGCGGTCGGTGGCACATCAGGGCGAATCTTGCTCCGCCACATAGCGCCCAATACTCTCGGACCACTTGTGACATTTCTCACCCTGGATATTGGCAACGCGATAGTTACCTTCTCGGGCTTGAGTTTCCTTGGTCTGGGTGTTGTGCCTCCAACTCCTGAATGGGGTTCCATGGTGTCCCAGGGACAGGCTCTCATCCAGCAATGGTGGGTCTCGACCTTTCCGGGGCTGGCAATCTTCACTGTCGTGATGGGCTTCAATTTCCTGGGCGATGGAATCCGCGATTGGCTGGACCCGCACGCGAAGCGGCGATGACTGAGAACGGGCAGCAGCGAGCCCGGGGGAACGCTCTCGGCTCCGTCAGCGTTGTCAGAGATTCGCGGGAGGGTTGCGCGGGCGAGAAGGAGGCAAGCGGATAGCAGAAGGCGTCCCTGGCCGGCTCCCGAGGTGTTGTGGTACGCAAAAACAATCGCCGGCCTCACGCCGCCACCTTCTCCAGCCGGTACTCGTGATGGAGACCACCCAGAACCGGTCGCGCCACGACCCGGGAGTTTGACGGAAGCCGATGGCCGCTGGTCGGGGGCACTGGCAGGCCGAGAGGCGGCTCGGGCAGGCCCGGCCCGAGGTTGGTGTGCGGCTGGCCGCGGTTGTAATGGCACACCCATTCTTTGAGGATCCATCGCAGATGGTCTTCGGTCAGTGGAATCAGGAAGTCCAGGCACTCCCGGCGCAGGGTCCCCATGAGGCGCTCGCAGAACGCGTTCGCCTGAGGGGCCTGGACCGGGGTGCGTAGGGTTCGGACCCCCATTGCCCTCAGGGCGGCATCACACGGTGCCGAGTAGATTCCATCCCGGTCATGGAGGACAATGCGATAGGCGTGATCATCGGCGAGAACTTCCCGGAACTGCTGAACCGTCCAGGCGGCAGTCGGATTCCCAGTGACGTTGAAATGCACGAGCCGCCGACTCCCACTGTGGTGCGCAAATAATCCGTCCGTTTTCCGCTTCCCCTGTTAGCCGAGAGCGCCCGAGGGCTGCCCGCGATGACACCCCTCCAGGGTTGTGACAAAATCGGGAAAGAGTCCTCTTTTGCAATTGACACTCGGGAGCCCCTTCGATACGCTTTCAGTTAATTTGGGTATACATCGATTTGAGACCGAGTTTCCCGGACGTGCGAAACCGGCACGAGACCTTTGTAAAACGCTATGACGAAGCCTTCAAAGAGGTTTTCCCTGAGGGGACGGGTCAAACTGTCGATTTGGTGGGGGTCTCTCTCGCGCTCTTCCGGAGGCTTTCCCCGCCGGCGGACAGCGAGGTAGCGATCCGCGCCTTGCACCTCCTCAACTCATGGATGCAGATCGAAAAAATTCAGCCGAGGCTCTCCAAGAAGAATACCGAGGGGAAGAAGTCCCTCGACCTCGTGAAGGGAATCAATGAACTCGTCACGGAGATACGGGCGATGAAAGCACGGGGTGACGCCTCGTCTACCCCCCCGAACCAGACTCGGACATTGGTCTTGACGATGCAGCCCACAAAGACATCGAACCGTTGCTCGAAGTGCTAGGAGCCTGTCGGAGAAAAAAACCCACCTGGCACGCCCTATGCGTTCTAGACAAACGGCGCGCGTGGCCCATACTGGCCCTATGAAAACCTTCAAACCGTACAACCCCGACCAACTGTTCCTGTTGCCGCCGACCCTCCGCGACTGGCTGCCGGAGGGCCACCTGGCGGTGTTCATCAGCGATGTGGTGGACGCGCTGGACCTGACGCCGATCGTCACCGTCTATGAGGCCGGCGACGGGCGCGGCCAGCCCCCGTACCACCCCGCCATGCTGGTGAAGCTGCTGGTCTATGCCTACTGCATGGGCAAGCCCTCCTCGCGCCAGATCGAGCGGGCCACCTACGACGAAGTGCCCTACCGGGTCCTGGCGGCCAACCAGCATCCGGACCACGACAGCATTGCCGCCTTTCGGCAGCACCACCTGGCCGCCCTGGCAGGGCTCTACGGCCAGGTGCTCCAGCTCTGCCAGCGGGCGGGGCTGGTGACGCTGGGGCATGTGGCGCTGGACGGGACGAAGGTCCAGGCCAATGCCTCGAAGCATAAGGCCATGAGCTACGGCCGGATGGGCGAGGCGGAGCAGAAACTCGAACAGGAGGTGGCCGCCCTCCTCGCGCAGGCCGCGGCGGTGGATGCCGCGGAGGACGCCCAGCATGGGCCGGGCCGGCGCGGCGACGAGTTGCCCGCCGAACTGGCGCGACGGGAGAGCCGCCTGCAGAAGATCCGCGAAGCCAAGGCCGCCCCGGAAGCCGAGGCAAAAGCGCAGGCCGTCCAGGCGGCGGACGCCGCGCGGGCCAAGGTGGCCGCGCGGGAGTGCCAGGCGGCCGAGACCGACCGGAAGCCCAAGGGCCGGCCGCCGCGGGTCCCGGATCCCGCCCAGGCACAGCCCGCCCCCACGGCCGAGCGGAACTTCACCGATCCCGAGTCCCGCATCATGAAGGACGGCGCGACCAAGAGCTTTGTCCAAGCCTACAACGCGCAGGCGGTGGTGGATAGCCAGGCGCAGATTATCGTGGCCGCGGCAGTGACCCAGGACGCGAACGACAAGGCCCAGCTGGTGCCGATGCTGCGACAGGTGGCGGCGAATTGCGGACAGAAGCCGATTACGGCCTCGGCGGATGCGGGCTACTTCAGCGCCACGAACGTGACGGACACCACTCTGCAGGGCATCGACCTGTACGTGCCCCCGGACCGGCAGACGCATGGGGGGCCAGCCCCGGCCGGCAGCGCCCCGCCGCCGCCCGACGCGCCGGCCATCGCGCAGATGCGGCAGAAGCTCCGGACCGTCGCCGGCCAGGCGCTCTACGCCCTGGGCAAGGCGATCGTCGAACCGGTCTTCGGCCAAATCAAGGCCAGGCGGGGCTTCCGGCGCTTCGCGTTCCGGGGGCAGGCCAAGGTGACCGCGGAGTGGCAGCTGATCTGTCTCACGCATAACCTGCTCAAGCTGTTTCGGGCGGGGGCGTGCCCGCACACGGCGTGAGACCGAGGGAAGGGCGATCCGGTGTGCGGTGCGCACCGGCGGTGTGCCCACCCCACCTCTCCCGTGTCGCTGTTCAGCCACCGTGCCTCTATCCTTCGACGGTATCACCGTGATTACTCCGACAGACTCCTAGGCCCGGTCTTCTCACTGGTGACCCACCAGATGGCTCGGAACCACAGGGTCAGGGGGGAGTGCGTGTCTTGGAAGGTGGTCCCGGCCGTGACGGACGCCTGGTACCCGCACGCCGCGCAGACCCACAAGCCCCGGGTGGTCGCCGTCCCGTCCGACCGTGACATCGGGGACAGACCATTCCCTCGGGCCAGCGGAACTGGGTCAGATAGGTCCGGCAGGCTATTTCGGTAGCGAACCGCCGCTCGAATTCGGCAAGTGCCCAAGGATAGTCTTCCATGCTCCGGGACAGCATATCTTGGGTTCACTGGGGTCAAGTGGATACCCGTACTAGACGATTTTGGGATGGAGGGCGGAAGCATGCGTGAGGTTGTCAAGCGGCTTTGGCCGGAACTCGAGTGGATCAAGGACGCGCAACTGCGCCAGCAGGTCACCGAGACCTGGATCAAGGCGGTGGAGCGCAGTTCGCTCAAGCCCGACGACCTCAACCAGATCCCCTTCACGCTGCTCGTGCCCAATTGTCCGATCACCTTCATGGAGCACAAGCGCTGCGTGGTCCACATCGCGCGAAAAAGCGCCGAGGTCATGCACGAGTTCATGGGCCGCGCGCTGGCCATCAACATGGACACGGTGATCGCCGGGGCCATCCTCGCCGACGTCGGCAAGCTGCTCGAATACGAACTCGGCCCCGATGGCAAAAGCCGCCAGAGTGAGCGCGGCGAGGCCCTGCGCCACCCTTTTACTGGAGTGGCGCTGGCGCTCGAGTGTGGCGTGCCCGATGCGGTGTGCCACATTATCGCGGCCCACGGGGCCGAGGGCGACCTGGTCAAGCGCACCACCGAGGCTTACATCGTGCACCACGCCGATTTCATGGCGTACCTCCCGTTCAAGAATCCGAAGAATATCAAGCAAAAGTAGGAGGGACCTTGTCCACCACCAAAGAAATGCCAGCAACCAAAGAAACCATCTCTGCGAAGATATCGCGCTGGGCTGCAGATGTCCAGTACCAGCACCTGTCCAAAGACGCCGTGTACCAGGCCAAGCGCTTCCTGCTCGATTCCCTGGGCTGTGCCCTCGGCGGTTACCAGCAGGACGACGTAAAGATCGCGCTCGGAGTGCTCGACGAGATTGCCGGGCGGGGCCCCGCCACCGTCATCGGCACAGGAAAGCGGATTGATGTGGTTTCAGCCTCGCTCGCCAATGCGCTGATGATCCGCTGCATGGATTACAACGACATTTACTGGAAGCAGGACCCGTCGCACCCATCCGACATCTTTCCCGCCGCTCTGGCCTGCTGCGAGCGTGCTAAAAGCGACGGCAAAGAATTGATCATTGGCCTCGTCCTCGGCCACGAATTCGAAATGCGTTTGTGCGAGGCAGCGTTCCCGGGCATCCGGGAGCGCGGCTGGCACCACGCGACTCTGACCGCATTCGTCTCGCCCATCGTCGCCGGGCGCGCGTTGCATCTGGGTTGGGAGCAGATCCAGCACGCCATCGGCATCTCTGCGAGCCGCCAATGTACGCTGGGCGCCGTCACCGCCGGCAAGCTCACCATGATGAAGAACACGGTCGATCCCATGGCCACGCAAAGCGGCGTTCTTGCGGCTCTGCTCGCGGAAAAAGGCTACACCGGCCCCGAGCACGTGGTCGACGGCAAAGAAGGGCTTGTGCACTGCTTCGGTCCCGAGTGGAAGCTGAATGTCCTTACCGATGACTTGGGCGATTCATGGCGCATCACCCAGTGCGGCATGAAGTTCTTCCCGACCGAAGCGCTCACGCACGCGCCGATTTCCGCGGTCCTCGACCTGGTGAAAGAAAACGACCTGCACCCTGATCAGGTCACGAAAGTCCAGATCTACTCCCTCGCTCGTGCGGCCGACATTCTTTCCGACCCCAGCAAGTACGATCCGCACACCAAAGAAACCGCCGATCACTCGCTGCCCTACGTCATCGCGGCCGCGCTGGTTGATCGCCAGGTCACCCCCGTGCAGTTCACTATGGAAAAGATCATGGACCCGACCATCCGCGCGCAGTTGAAGAAGGTCGAAGTGGTCGCCGATCCTGAGATTGAGAAAGTTTTCCCAGCGCTTCAGCGCGTCATTGTGAACATTACGACCACGGATGGGCGTTCGTTCGACAAGCAACTCGACTATCCGAAGGGCGACCCGCGCAACCCGCTGAGCGACGCCGAAATTGAAGAGAAGTTTGCGGCGCTTGCCGACGGCGTGCTGTCGAGCGGGGCGCAGAAGAAGTTGAAAGAGGCCGTCTGGAACCTGGACAAGATCGGCCCCGTTAGCAAGCTGATGGCGTTAATGGAGGCCGACGTGCGAGTGAAACGGACGGCCGCTCATCCGAAGACAAAGCAGGCCAACAAGTCTAAGGTAAAGGCCAAGGTCAAGACCAAGAAGCGCCGGTAGTAGCGCCGGCTGTCGCGAGGGCATCTTGCCCTTGCAAATGTGAGGTTGCTCTATGGGCCAGACCATCGTTGAAAAAATCGCCCAGTCTCATCTCGCCGAGGGCCCGAAGCGGCCGCTGCGCACCGGAGACTTCGTCTCGATCCGCCCGTTCCACGTGATGACCCACGACAACACCTCGGCGGTCATGAAGAAGTTCTTGGCCATCGGCGCTAAAAAGATCCATGACCCGAAGCAGCTCGTCTTCGCCCTCGACCACGACATCCAGAATAAAGAAGACGCGAACCTCGCCAAGTACCGTGCCATCGAGGCGTTTGCCAGGCAGCACGGTGTCGATTTCTATCCGGCGGGCTCCGGCATCGGTCACCAGATCATGGTGGAGCGCGGATACGTCGTGCCGGGATCTTTTGTCGTCGCCTCCGACTCGCACTCCAACATGTATGGGGCCCTAGGCGCGGTGGGCACGCCGATCGTGCGTACTGATGCCGCTGCCGTCTGGGCGACAGGCGAGTTTTGGTGGCAGATCCCGCGCAGCGTGCAGGTGGTGCTGGAAGGGAAGCTCCCGGCGGGCGCCGCGGGTAAAGATGTTATTATCACGCTCTGCGGTCTCTACAACCACGACGAAGCCCTGAATGCCGCAATCGAGTTCACCGGCCCTGGCGTCGCCAGTCTGTCAATGGATTCGCGCCTCTCGATTTCCAACATGTCGACCGAGTGGGGCCCGCTGGTGGGCTGGTTTCCGGTAGACGAAGTGACTATCAACTACCTGCGCGCCGCGCACCAGCGGCTGAAGGCGCAAGGCATCGAGCGCTTCACGGAGAAGGAGATCGAGAATTGGGCCAAGAATCCGCCGCGGCCTGATCCTGACGCTGTCTATGCAGCGCGCATCGTGCTCGACCTCGGCCAGGTTACGCCCCATGTCTCGGGTCCCGACACTGTTCAGGTAATGCGATCGCTTGCAGAGATAGAGAAGAAGAAGGTCGCGATCCAGAAGGCGTACCTTGTCTCCTGTGTGAACTCGCGCCTGGAGGATTTGGAAGTAGCAGCGAAGGTCCTTAAAGGCCAGAAGGTCGCGCCCGGCGTGAAGTTCTATCTCGGAGCGGCCAGCCACTGGGTGCAGGAAGAAGTCGAGAAGCGCGGCATATGGCAAACGCTCCTCGATGCAGGCGCGAATCCGCTCCCGGCGGGCTGTGGCCCGTGCATCGGCCTCGGCGTCGGTCTGCTTAAGAGGGGCGAGGTCGGCATCTCCGCCACCAACCGCAATTTCAAAGGCCGCATGGGCTCGCGCGATGCGCAGTGCTACCTCGCTAGCCCCGAAGTCGTCGCGGCGTCTGCTGTCGCAGGTTACATCCGCGGACCACATGAGCTGGGAGACCGCGCGCCGGCCCGTGAGTACAAGGAATTTGCTGAAGGTGGAGCACCGGTCTCGGAGAAAGTCGAAATTTTGCCTGGCTTCCCGGAGCGCGTAGAAGGTCGGCTGGTCTTCATCCCGCAAGACAACGTCAACACCGACGCCATCTATGGCAAGGATTACACCTACCGTGACGACATGACGCGCGAGATGATGGCCAAGGTCGTGATGGAGAACTACGATCCCCAGTTTGCTGCGCGTACCCGTGAAGGCGACGTGATCGTCAGCGGCTTCAACTTTGGCACGGGCTCGAGTCGCGAGCAGGCGGTCACCTGCGTGAAGGCGAAGGGGATTTCGCTGGTGATTGCGGCCAGCTTCTCACAGATCTACCTGCGCAACGCGTATAACAATGGCTTCCTGTGCGTGGAGGTTCCGGAGCTGGTGAAACGACTCCGCGAGCAGTTCGCGAAGGAGATTTCGGCGAAAGAGAAGACGATCATCCCGGGCAACGAAATCCATATCGATTTCACATCGGGAACGATCAATTGGCGCGGAGAGGAGTTCTCGTTCCCCCCACTCGGCAGTGTGCCGCAGTCGCTCGTGATTGCCGAGGGCGTAGAGAATCTGGTCGCGAAGCGGCTCGGCTTGAGTTAAGTCCCTTTCTTTTGGCGGGCGGGGGCGCCCGTGCTAGACGACAATCATAAGGAGAGGTCGCATTGATGGCGAAATACACGGTAGTCACTATGCCCGGTGATGGAATCGGCAACCAGGTCCTGCCCGAGGCGTTGCGGCTTCTGAGGGCGGTCGGCTTCGACGCCGAATACATCCACGCCGACATCGGCTGGGAGTGCTGGATCAACGAAGGCAACGCGTTGCCCCAGCGGACCGTAGAGTTGCTCGCCAAGCACAAGCTGGGTCTGTTCGGTGCCATCACCTCGAAGCCCAAGAAAGAAGCCGACGCCGAATTGAAGCCAGAACTGAGGGGAAAAGGCTACACGTACTACAGCCCGATCGTGACCATGCGGCAGCGCTTCAACCTCGACACCTGCCTGCGCCCCTGCATTTCGTTCCCAGGCAACCCGCTGAACTTCATCCGCAAGAAAGTTGACGGCGGCTTCGAAGAGCCACCCGTCAACGTGGTTGTGTTCCGCCAGAACACGGAAGGCCTGTACGCGGGTGTCGAGTGGACCAACCCGCCGGAGCAGGTGCGCGCCGCGCTCGCCACCCATCCCAAGTTCAAGCCGTTCGTCAGCACGCTCGGTCCGGATCTGGCCATCTCGCTGCGCGTCATCACCCGCAAAGCTGCGCACAAGATCACCAAGGCCGGGTTTGAGTGGGCGAAGAAGTTTGGTTACAAGTCAGTGACCATCTGCGAAAAGCCCAACGTTTTGCGCGAAACGTCGGGCATGATGGAAGAGGAAGCCAAGGTCGTTGCCAAGGAGTTTCCGGGCATTGCGCTCTGGTCCACCAATATTGATGCGCAGACGATGTGGCTGACCAAGAATCCCGAGGACTACGCCGTGGTGGTGGCGTCGAACCTCTTCGGCGACGTGATCTCCGATGCGTTTGCTGGACTGGTGGGCGGCTTGGGCTTCGCGGCCTCGGGCAACATCGGCGACGAGGTGGCGGTGTTTGAGCCGACGCACGGCTCGGCCCCGAAGTATGCGGAATTGAACCCGCCCATCGTGAACCCCATCGCCATGTTCCTCTCGGCGGTGATGATGCTGGAGCACGTGGGCGAGATGGACAAGGCAAAACGCATTCGTGAGGCCATTGCCGCCGTAGTGAAAGAAGGCAGGGTGCGCACCTACGACATGATGCGCATTTCGGGCGGTGCGAAGTCCATCAGTCAGGGCGCATCCAGCACTATTCAGATGACGGATGCGGTCCTGGCGAAATTGAAGTAGGACAATGAAAATAAGCCAGCACGTGGTGGAGGTTCTCTACGACGAGATTCGTGAGGAAATCCTCGATGACCCGAAGGTGCTCTCGAGAAGCTTCTTGCATTACTTAATGCGGGGTTCGCCGAAGTCGACGGCTGCGTGTATTTTGCGACGCTCAAGCATCACGTAGGCTATGCCAAGTCGGACATCTTCCCCGACCGTACGGAGTATGAGTGCTCTGTGAATCGTATCCACATCATTGTTGCCTTGAACGGTTGCAGTTGCACCGTTCGCTTTCACACGGTGAGACCCGACGAGGAATGGGTCGATCAAGATCTGAATAGTAAGAAGAAGGGGCGATAGCACTACTGGGCACATAAGAGTCGAGACCATGAGCAACCCAACAGAGGCGAAGGCGATGCGCGTTGGCGAGGCGGGACACTGGGGCCAGGACATCCGCTCGGACCTGCACGTAGCGGTCGAACCGCGTGACCGTGGCGGTGTATACATCACGCTCATGTCACGCGTGAAGACCTACTACGGCGACTTGATCCGGGGGCAGGCGGAGCAGGTGCTAGACGTGCTCGGCGTGAAGCATGCACAGGTCACGATCCACGATGAAGGCGCGCTGCCCTTCGTGATTTCCGCCCGCATCGAAACGGCGGTGAAGCGTGCCGGTCTGGGCGACGGCCAGCGGGCGCTGCCGCAAAAGCTTGCCCTTCCCGACGCCTCGGCGCGCGACCGCCTGCGCCGCTCGCGTCTCTACATTCCCGGAAGCGAGCCGAAGTATTTCATCAACGCCGGCCTGCACGGCCCGGACGGGATCATCCTCGACCTGGAAGATTCCGTTCACCCCGCCGAGAAGGATGCCGCGCGCATCCTCGTGCGCAATGCGCTACGTGCGGTCGACTTCGGCGCCTGCGAGCGCATGGTGCGCATCAACCAGCTCCCGCTGGCCCTTGAGGATCTAGACGAGATTATTCCGGAATCGCCCGACCTGGTTCTCATCCCCAAGGTGGAGAGACCGGAGCAGGTGATCGAGGCCACCCAGCGCATTCAGCAGATCAAGACCAAACACAAACTCAATCGCGACGTTTGGCTGATGCCCATTCTCGAATCGGCCCTCGGGATTGAGAACGCCTACAAGATCGCAAGCGTCAGCGCGCAAATCGCGGCGCTCACCATCGGCCTTGAGGACTACACCGCTGATCTGGGCGTTGGGAAAACCACGACCGGAGCCGAGTCGCTCTTTGCGCGCCAGCGCCTGGTGAATGCCGCCCGCGCTGCTGGAGTGCAAGCCAACGACTCAGTATTCGGTGACGTCGGCGACATGGAAGGCCTCAAGCAGTGGGGCTTGAACTCGCGCGCCCTCGGCTTTGAGGGCATGGGATGTATCCATCCTTTGCAGATTTCGGTTATTCACCAAGCGTTCGCGCCGTCACCAGCGGAAATCCAAAAGGCACTCAAGATCGTCGCCGCGTTCGATGAGGCTCAGCAGAAAGGTCTCGGCGTGGTGAGCCTGGGGTCGAAGATGGTCGATCCACCAGTTGTGCAGCGCGCTTTGAAGCTGGTAGCCCGCGCGCAGGCCATGGGGCTTGGGCCGAAAGATGCTCAGAAGAACTGAGGAGCGGGAATGAAAGAAAAAGTGGAGCTGGCGATGAATGCCGCCAGACGCATGGTGCCTGCCTTGGTCAACGGGCGGCCGCAGATTCCGTACATCGGGGTGGGCAAGTACCAGCCGGGCGGGCGCAAGGCCGCGCCACCGGTGCGTACCACCGCAAACTATCCGGACGACGGCGACAAGCGTGTGCCCGATCTCGAGACGGCGCTGCGCAAATGCGGCCTGCGCGATGGCATCGTGATCTCTAGTCATCACCATCTGCGCGACGGCGACAGCGTGGCGCTGATGGCGCTGGAAACCGCCGCGCGCATGGGCGTCAACGACCTGGTGTGGTTCCCCAGCGCGTCGTTCCCGTCCCAAAAGGGCGCCATTGATCTGATGGAGTCTGGCGTAATCCATCACATCGAGGGCAGCATGAATGGGCCGCTGGGCGACTACTGCACTCAGGGCAAGATGCGCGGCATGGGTGTACTGCGCTCGCATGGCGGACGTTGGCAAGCGATCCAAGATGGCGAAGTTCACATTGACGTCGCGATCATCGCGGCGCCCACCGCCGATCCTTTCGGCAACGCCGATGGCTCGCACGGGAAGTCGGCCTGCGGTTCGCTCGGCTTCGCGCTAGCCGATTCGACGTACGCCGACCATGTGATTGTCGTAACCGACAACTTGGTACCGTTCCCCTGCATCCCGTGGCAGGTCCAGGGCAACAACGTGGACTATGTCGTCCAAGTGGATTCCATCGGCGATCCCGCCAAGATCGTCTCAGGTACCACGCAGATCACGCGCTCGCCCGACCGCTTGCGCATTGCGGAATTTGTCGCGCGCTTCTTGCGCGACGCTGGCATCATGCGCAACGGGTTCTCTTTCCAGGCGGGTGCAGGTGGGATTGCGCTGGCCTTCGTCGCCTACCTGAAAGACATGATGAAGGAGGCCGGGGTCAAAGCGCGCTTCGTCCGCGGTGGATCTACAAAGTACCTGGTTGAGCTGGTGCAGGAAGGGCTTACAGACTACATCCTGGACGGGCAAACATTCGACCTCGATGCTGTGAAGTCGATCGCACAGGATCCCCGCCACGTGGCGACCTCGCCGTTCACCTCCTACAACTACCACGGCAAGGGAAATTTCGCGTCCATGGTCGATGCGGTCGTGCTGGGTGCGACGGAGGTAGACGTGAACTTCAACGGCAACGTGGTCACGCACTCTGACGGTCGCCTGCTGCACGGCATCGGCGGCTGGCAGAACTGCCTGGCGGCCGGATGCACCATTTTGGCCGTGCCGAGTTTCCGCGATCGCATCCCCGTGATCGTCGACGAGGTGACCACCCTCACTGGGCCTGGTGAACTGATTGACGTAGTCGTCACCGAGCGCTGCATCGCCATCAACCCGCGGCGTCGAGACCTGATGGACGCAGTCAAAGGCTCAAGCCTGCCCATTCGCCCCATCCAGGACATCAAAGCGGAAGTCGAGCGGATCTGCGGCGGTAAGCCCGCCAAGCCGAAGCTGGGCGGTCGTCCGGTGGCGGTCGTGAAGTGGGTGGACGGCACGGTGCTCGACACAGTGTGGCAGGTGGCGTAGTCCCACCTGTATGACGCGCTGAAGACCTTCGCTGAGGCAATCGAGAGGATAAAGAAGGCATTGGGGAATGGATCGAAAGCAAGGGATGTGCGACATGTCTAGGTTCATTTTTATCACGCTGACCTTCGTTTTTGCCTTCCACCTGTCATCGTTGCAAAAGCCATCCACACCGCGATAGTAACCTATGTGGCTCAGGTTCCGGTCTCTCTCAGAGGGGTAGAAGTCGATCATGGGTGTGAGAGAACAGGTCGAGTACTTGTTGAATAACAACCCGGACAAGGACTATTGTGCTGCCTGTCTTGGAACCGAAGCTGGCGTCAGAACGCAGGATGACCAATGGTTTTCACAGCCCCCAATGGTACCTCCGACCTGCGACCACGTCGCAGTGGTCACGCCAGCGGCCATCGCGATGGCCGGGCCGTGGGCCAGCCATTGACACCGGGGGCCCCCCGAGCCGCATCGTTAGCCCCGACGGGAACCCCTCCGCCTGCCGACCCACCGCAGATTTCCCTTGACTCACACAGCGGGGCCGCGACATGCTCGGCGGGCGCGGCGAGGTGAGCCGGAGGGCGACTCGAGACGGCCCCGGTGGGGCCGGGCCGTGGCAGGTCAGAAAAGCACATTCCTGTCACCAACTCCTATCGCCTAATAGGCCACGACAGCCAGAGAGAAATAGGAGGTCGCGAGCGATGATCGTTGGCAGTGGTGAGTTCCGGTACGAGATCGCCGAGGGCTGGGAGCAACTCCCAAAGGGCTGGCGGCACGGCGACGTCACCAACGTGGTAACCGACTCGCAGGACCGCGTCTACGTCTTCAACCGCTCCGAGCACCCGGTTATCGTCTACGACCGCGACGGGCGCTTCCTGGGCTCGTGGGGCGAGGGCGTCTTCACGCGCGCCCATGGCATCTCCATAACCCGCTGCGGCTTCATTTACTGCACCGACGACAAGGATCACACCGTGCGCAAGTTCACGACCGACGGCAAGCTCCGCCAGACCCTCGGCACGCCCGGCAAGCCCTCCGACACAGGCTACGTCGATGGTTCGGGCCCCACCTCGCTCGCGACCATCAAGCGCGGCGCCGGTCCATTCAACCGGCCAACCCGGGTCTCCGAGGCGCCCAACGGCGACCTCTACGTCTCCGACGGCTACGGCAACGCCCGGATCCACTGCTTCACCGCGGCCGGGGAGCTCATCCAGTCGTGGGGCGAGCCGGGCGACCAGCCGGCCCAGTTCAACCTGCCCCACTCTGTCTGGGTCCACACGGACGGCCGGGTCTTCGTCTGCGACCGGGAGAACGACCGGGTCCAGATCTTCGGCCCGTCTGGCGAGTACCTCGGCGCCTGGACCGACCTCGCCCGGCCGGCCGACCTCTACATCGACCGGCAGAACCACGTCTACGTCGGCGAGCTGGAGCTGAAGGCGGGCGAGCTGACGATGGCGGGCCGGCCCATCACCCGCTCCTGCCCATCTCAAGTGAGCATCCGGGATCTCGAGGGCAACCTGCTGACGCGATGGGGCGGGCCGGATCCATTCGCACCCGGCAGCTTCGCCTCTGCGCACGGCATCTGGGTCGACTCGCACGGCGACATCTACGTGAGCGAGGTCGCCGAGACGGCGCTGACCCGGATAGGCCGGTACCGACCGGACTACCCGTCGCTCAAGAAGTTCGTGCGGATCTAGGACCGCAACCGCCGAGGCGCCGAGGTCGCAGAGGTGATCGCGACCACGACTCGGCAACTGTCTGCCCCCCCCGCGTCCTTGGGTTGAGCCCGGCGGTCCGGAAATAGGTTCGAACACACCTTGTTGTGGACCGAGGTTGCAAGGTTCCCACGAGCGACGACATCATCGGTCAATCGGTTGGCTGTTTCGGAGGAGCCACCGGAGTTTCGGAAATACGTTAAGCGCTTTAGAACCTACGTCCCCTTTTCTATTTCCGCGTCCCCTTTTCTAGACCGGTAATCTTACAAGGGTGTCACGTGAGACAACTGCTGCGGGCAGCCGCTCATGGCGGGAACGAAACTAAGTTCCTAATTAGCCATTCGGTGAGCACCTGAGTCTTCCCCGGGCGCGGCGAGGTGACGTCATAAACGCTCAAACCGGGCAGGTCAGACAGGAAACACCGTCGTGGGCCGGCGACCTGTGGGGGGGACTGGCAGCCATGCTGGTGGCGCTCCCCTCATCAATCGCCTTCGGAGTCCTCACCTATACGGTGATGGGGCCCGAGTATGCGGGGGCGGGGGCCATGGCCGGGATTCTCGGTGCGGCCGCTCTCGGCCTCGTCGCGCCGCTGGTCGGCCAGACGGGCGGACTGATATCGGCCCCGTGTGCGCCGGCTGCCGCCATCCTCTCCGGAGTGATTGCGCAACTGTTTGCCGGTAAGGTCGGGCCTGGGCTTGCGCCGACAAGTATTCTGCCACTGCTGGCGTTGACCGCTCTGCTCGCAGCCGGCCTTCAGGTCCTCTACGGCGCCATCGGCGCCGGCCGGTCGATCAAGTTCATACCCTACCCGGTCGTCAGCGGGTATCTCTCCGGGGTGGGGATCCTCATCGCCCTCGGTCAGCTGCCAAAGCTGTTCGGACTGCCGAAAGGAACCCCGCTCGCCCAAGGTTTGATCTCCCCGGAACTCTGGAAATGGGAGGGACTCGCGGTCGGGGTTGTCACCATTGTCCTCATGGGAACGGCGCCACGCATCACCAGAAAGGTGCCTGCCGCTATCATCGGCCTTCTTGGGGGGATTATCGCCTATTTCGTGCTCGCCTTGTTTTCGCCGGGTCTCCTGACCCTGCAGGGCAACCCGCTGGTCATCGGGCCGATCCAGGCTTCTGGCTCTTTTCTCGACGCCATTGTCGGCCGGGCGACCTCCCTGTTCTCTCTCAACCTTGCTTCCATCCAGCTCATCATTATCCCTGCCCTTACTCTTTCGGTGCTGCTTTCCATCGATACGCTGAAGACGTGCGTGGGGCTTGACGCCCTGACCCGCAGCCGGCACAAATCGGACCGGGAGCTCATGGGGCAAGGGATCGGGAACCTCGCTTCATTTCTGGTCGGTGGAATGCCGGGTGCCGGAACCATGGGGGCCACGCTGGTCAACGTGACCAGCGGTGGCCGAACCCCCCGCTCAGGTATTATCGAGGGGGGCTTTGTCGTTCTGGCCCTGCTCCTCCTGAGCCGGCCGATCGCTTGGGTCCCCATCGGCGCCCTGGCAGGCATCCTGCTCGTCATCGCCTGGCGGATGTTTGACAGGAGCATGTTCCGCCTGCTGCGCTATCCTGCCGGGCGACTGGATTTCGCCGTCATCGCCGGGGTGGTCATTGTCTCCATAATCGTTGACCTGATCGCGGCTTCCGGCGTCGGAGTAGCCCTCGCGATCTTGCTGTTCATCCGGGACCAGATCCGGGGCTCGGTCATCCGTCGGAAGCATTACCTGAACCAGATGTCTTCGAAGACCCACCGTCTTGGGTCGGAACGGGAGGTCCTGAACCAGCACGGCGACCAGGGGGTCTTCTGCGAACTCCAAGGCAACCTGTTCTTCGGCACCACCGACCAGCTCTTTTCCCAGCTGGGGCCTGACCTGCGGATCAAGCGTTTCATTCTCCTCGACATGCGCCGCGTCCAGTCGATGGACTACACCGCAGCGCACCTCTTCGAACAGATGCATGCGCAGTTGGCGGAGCGTGGCGGGCAACTGCTCTTCAGCGGTATGCCTTCGGGCTTGCTCGAACAGCGGAATTTCGAGCACTATCTGGTCCAACTGGGCGTCGTCAGAGAGGGGGGTGGCGTCATGATCTCGGAGACTCTGGACGGCGCCTTGGAATGGATGGAGGAGCGTATCCTGGAGGCCGCAGGAGTAAGGAAAAAGGACGAGGAGCAATTGCTCGAGGTAAAGGATTTCGACCTGTTCCGCGGGTTCGACGAGCGTAGGCTCGGCGACCTAGCCGCCTGCATGCGCGAGCTGTCACTCGCACAGGGAGAGAAGGCGTTCTCACAGGGGGACGAGGGAGACGAGATTTTCCTGGTACGCCGGGGGAGCGTCCGGATTATGCTCCCCCTTGAAGGGGGGAAACGCCATCACCTCGCCACCATTGGCCGCGGAGATTTTTTCGGCGAACTTTCATTTCTTGACCGCGGTGTTCGCTCGGCAGACGTTGAGGCGAAGGGACCCACCGACCTCTTTGCCCTCTCCCGCGCCCGTTTCAATGTGCAGTCCCGTTCCGATCCCACGTTCGGCGTCCAGGTCTTCGCGCGTCTGGCCTTCACTATTGCCTTGCGACTTCGTCAGACCGATGCCGAGTTGCGGGTGCTCGAAGAGCGATAGACAAGCGTTCGATATCCACCCGAAGAGTGACTAGAGTACAGTTGCAAAAGTAAAATGGGACGTGCATTACAGGCATTATTTCTGCTCCGGGCGTAGAGAGGAACGTTGCTAACTACATCAACTACACGGTCCTATCATGGTGCGGCGGATTACACGAGTCCCGATGGTACCTCCGGTCTTGGCCGTGTCGTCGTGATCGCGCCAGCGGCCACCGCGGGAGCGGGGCCGTGGGCCGGTTCACGTTTCATCTTTCACGTCTCACGCCTCCGGACATCAACCCCTCCGGCTGCCGCCCCGGCAACGAGGGCTCCTCGCCAAGTTGAGATAGTTGGCAACGTCTCCCACTCCGGTCACGAGGGCACCCTCCTTGTGAGTGTGAGACTTGGTCATACCCGTACAGCTCAGGCAAGTTCGAACCGGAGCACCGTGACTGAATGAGCAGAGAATACACATTCGAAGCCTGACCCGCCGACATTCATCCGATGCTCCCGCACGCCCACTGCGTCAGGATGATCGAAAGAATTTATAGCGTCGGGCCCCGCCCCGTTCACCTCGGCCACGTGCACACCGGAATGAGCGCTTCCGCCCACGAATTGAATCGTAACCCTGTGCTCCCGGTCCCTGTCGCGGTTTACCACTGCGAGTGTGACCTGGCGACCCGCCGGATCACACGTCGCCACGGCGTCGAGCAGCTTGAAGGGGCCCAGATCCGCGATGTGGAATCTTCGGCCGACACCTTCCTCCTCCTGCGCAGGAGGTAGGTCATATGTCTCGCAGTCTACATGAACATCGAGTGCGATCTCCCGGGTATGTTCCGCGTACAGACAAAGTGGGTGATAGATCGTCTGAAGGAAAAGACCCTGCTGGTTGGTGAAGATGGGGGCGATGGCGTTGACCAGTTGCGCGAAGTTGGCGATCCGCACAATTCGGCAGTAGCGGATGAAAATATTCAAGTAGGTCGCCATGGCCAGGGCGTCGGCGAGATTGTAGCGTTCCTCAATGCCGGCAACCCGGTCCTCATGGGCCCGCGTTCGGTACCAGACGTTCCACTCGTCAAAGGCGATAGAGATGGGATGCGGGATTCGCTGGTTGTGCCTGACACGTTCAATCATTCTCTCGCAAATCCGCACGGCCCGCTCGGCTTGGTGGGGCTGGAAAACGTTCACGTAGTAGTCGGAGTGGCCCGTATACAGGTGGATGCTGTGGTAATCCACCACCGAGGCGAGGCCCTCCAGGACAACTTCATCCCACGGGTTCCATCCGTTCTGGCCACAGCTCACCAGGGCGATACGCGGATCCGTCCGTTTCATCACCATCGCAAAAGCTCGCGCCTTCCTGACGTAGTCTTCCGCATCGAGGGCTCCGATCTGCCAGCCGCCGTACATCTCGTTCCCCAACCCCCAATACGTGACGCGGTAGGGCTCTGCGTATCCGTGCTTTCGCCGGAGGTTGGCCCAGTGGGTGTTCCCCGTGCTATTCGCGTATTCAACCCATGCCTGAGCCTCGTCCATCGTCCCTGTCCCCATATTCACGCAGATGTATGGCTCAGTGTCGATCGCGCGGCAGTACTGGATGAACTCATCCGTGCCAAACCGATTCGATTCCTCGGCGAACCATGCCAGGTCCATCCGCCGGGGTCGGTCCGCCCGAGGCCCTACCCCATCCAGCCAGTGGTATCCACTGACGAAATTCCCACCCGGCCATCGGAGGATCGGTACTCGGAGGCGCCGGACGGCCTCCAAGACGTCCCGCCGAAACCCGCGGTTGTCGCTGAGTGGCGAGCCCTCCTCGAACACACCGCCATAGATACAGCGGCCGAGATGCTCGATGAAATTACCGAAGATCCTTCGGTCGACGGTTCCAATCTTCCGGTCCAGATCCATGCCGATCTTTGCCATGCCACTCCTCCAGGATATCCCCCGGCACCTCTATGAAGCGGCTGCAATTGATGGCGCGAGCGCGTGGCGGAGCTTTTGGTCCATTACCCTTCCGCTCCTCCGGCCAGTATTCCTCTTCGTCTTCGTCATTCACATCATCGGGTCGTTTCAGATCTTCGGGCAGGTGTTCATAATGACCCAGGGGGGGCCGGGTGATGCGACGCGGACCGTGGTCCAGCATCTCTACGAAACGGCCTTTCAGACGCTCTTCCAATTCGGATCCGCTTCGGCCATGGCTTGGGTGCTCTTCGCGGTGATTGTGGTCTTTTCATTGATCCAGTTTAGGATTCTCAGGGGACATGCGGAGTACTAATCGCGTGATACCGTCCGTCGGAACGGCCGCCAGGCCATCGATTCTTGGCGCTTCCACAGAGGGTCTCGCCCGAGGCCATTCGGCCCTCATTCGACGATGGGTCATGACTTCCGTCATGTCGGCGGCCGCGGTGTTCTGGTTGCTGCCGGTGCTTTGGGTCGTGGTGACGTCCCTCAAAACCCCCCCGGATATCATCCGGGTTCCCCCCGAATGGATTCCCTGGCCGGTCACAGCCGAACATTACAGGGAGGTACTCTTCAGCAGTTCCCGCACGGCCCGCATCGGGCGCGCCTTCCTTAATAGTGCGATTATCTCGGTGGGTTCGGTAGCGCTCGTTCTCGTGACGAGCGCCATGGCGGCCTATCCCTTGGCGCGCATGCGATTTCCAGGCCGAAATGTGATTTTCGCGGCGTTGGTCGGAAGCCTGATGGTCCCAGGTGTCGTCACCCTGGTGCCTCAATACATCCTGATCCAGCAACTTGGGTGGCTCAGCAGTTTCCAAGGGTTGATCGTCCCCGAAGCAGGGATGACCCTTGCATTTGGGGTGTTCCTCCTCCGGCAGTTCTTCCTCAGCATCCCCACGGAACTTGAAGACGCCGCGCGGATCGACGGGGCAAATGCCTGGCAGATCTTTACTCGGATTATCCTGCCACTTTCCCATCCGGCGATCGCTGCACTCGCGATCTTCGCCTTCCGATCCGCGTGGAACGATTTCCTCTGGCCGCTGATCGCCGTCAACAAGCCCGACATGTTCCCTCTGCCAGTTGCCCTAGCCCTCCTGCGCGGCGCCTATAGCTCCGAATCCTATGGCCCGATCATGGCAAGCGCCGCGCTGAGCGCGGTCCCCTTGTTCGTCGTGTTTCTCATTGCCAACCGCCGCATCGTCGAAGGGATGCAATTGAGCGGGCTGAAGGGCTAGTCGGGAAGGCCCCCCGATCGGCAGGTCGTCAATCCGGACGATCCACTGACCCTTCGGACGCTCAAGGTCTGGAATCGAGCCGGGACGGGCTGCCGCTATTCCCGGACGTAGTAATACAGCTCGCCGGGTTGGAGCCAGTGGCATTTCTGGCGTGGATACGTGCGGTCAAGAAAGTCGGCAAGGATGGCAGGAGTGACGTGATTGGCGGCGAACATGTCATTGTGCATCGGGATGAGCACGTCTGCGTCGACAGCCACTGCGAGTTCGGCGGCCTCGCGCCCGTCGAGGTTGCCGATCATCCCGCGCCGCTCGCGCCAGCCGTCGCGCCCGTTCACGGGCAAGCAGGCGATATCGATTGAGTGCTTCCGCAACCGCTCGACGAGGCCATCGTACAAAATCGTGTCACCCGCGTGATACAGCGTTACGCCGTTGAGCTGGATGATGAAGCTCAGCCAACGAAAGCTGCCCTCGGCGTCGCGGTCGAGGCCGTAGTGCGCGGCTGGGATGGCGGTGAATGTCAGCGGCCCGACGGTCTGTGGTGTGTCAACGGGCGGCACGACGATGCGGCCATCGGGAATACCCAATGCACGAAGGATCTCCCGGCTGTTGGCCGGCCCTATGAATCGTGCTTGGGGCGAGGCCTGCGCCAGCGGGCCGAGGGTCTTGGGGTCCGTGTGGTCGGCGTGCTCATGCGTGCAAAACACCCATTGGGCGTTCGTCGCATCCTCGGGCAACAACGGCGGTGGGAACTGGCGTGGGAACGTGCCGGGGGGCGCATACCCGGCTTCGTCGACAGCGCTCGAAAGATATGGGTCAATGTACACAACCGTGTCGCCGCCTTTTATCACGAAGCCTGACTGTCCAAGCGCCCACAGCGCAAGCGAACCGGGGGGGACGGGAAGGGTATTGATTTGCTGGGCCAGCGAGCGACCGGTGCGTGTTGTCATGATCGAAGCCGTGTGAGTTTCGGAAGAACGGTTCCGTCTACGTCGTCATCTCCACGCGGCGTCGGCACACCGCGCCAGAGAAACCAGCTTTCGGTATGTTCGACCATCCCTCCCGGCTCAACGCGGGTCAACGGGCTGAGCGTCTCGAGTTCCAGGATTTCCCCATCCGTGTAGGCCTCGAAGGAACTGCCGAAGTCGGGATAGGTCGCCCCGGGAATGTGCCGGAAGGTCTTGACAAACAGGTGACCGTCCCGCACATACGCCGCCCAGCCGTCGGGAACGCTCGCTCCGATCTTCTGCGGTGATGGTCGGTTCGAATCTTGATGGAACAGGACGTACTTGCGACCCCATGTCAGGCGGGGATCGGATAAATCCGTATATGGCCACACCGTCAACGTACTGCTGGGGAGGAGATGCTCCGGATGCGGGCCACGTGGCGGGAGGGGAATGACCGCCGTGCCTCCGGGAGCCATCGCCGTCAGTGCCCACACGGACAGCTCCACCGCCCACAGGTTGTGGTTGCGAAGGCGATGCAGGATTCGGAGATGCGCATCGGTGGGCGACAGGGAGATCTCCATCTCCTTCTGAATGCCGGTCATCGTCTCGGTTGCCTGAATGACGCGCACGCACTCGGCCTTCTGCTCCAACGTGACGGGAGAGTTGTCGGGCGAATACGTGCGTTCTTTCGACTCCGGTGCGTGCCACAGGCGGTGTCCGCCGTAGACCCGGAATTCGTTTCCGCCCGTCTGGCCGAGCTGCGCGGGGAACTCGGCCAGCTCATTGTCGCCGATGAAACCGAAACGGATGAGACGCGGGCCGACATCCGTGGTGATGATCAATTCGACCAGGTCATTCCAGAGGCGGTAGCAGTTGGGCCAGCCCTGATAGGCGATCTCGGCGACTCGATTCATGCGTCACCTTCTTGCCGGGTCACGGCATGAGGACGATCTTCAGCACCGGCTCAGGCCGATGCTTGAGCAAATGGAACGCCTGAAGATACTGCTCCAACGGAAATCGGTGGGTGATGAACGGGCGCACGTCCAGCGCCCCGCCTTCAATCTGGCGCAGGGTCTTCTGGAAGACTTCGGACGTGTACGCAAAGATGCCGTGCACATTGAGGTCTTTTAGACAGAACAGGTCCGAGTCCAGCGTGAGCGTTTGCCCCTCGCCTGCAATCCCGGCGGCCACCACTGTCCCCCCACGACGGGCAACGTCACACGCCACCGCCACCGCCGTCGGGTTGCCCGCCGCTTCAAGCACCACATCCGCACCGCGCCCACCCGTGAGGGCGCGCACCTGTTCTGTGGGATTCTCGGTCATCGTGAAATAGTGCGTTGCGCCGATGATGCGGGCGTGCGACTCCCTCTTGCGATTCCGCCCGATCACGATGATGTCCCCCGCATTCAACGCCTTGGCCCACGCCACGCCCAGCAGGCCCACCGTCCCCGGCCCGACAACGGCGACGGTATCGCCGGGGCGTACAGGCGCGCCCAACATTCCGTACCCTGCGCAGGACGCCGGTTCGGTGAGGGCCGCCAGTTCAAACGACAACGAGTCGCTGAAAGTATGCGCGAGGTCAGCGCGCGCCGCCACGTATTCTGCGTAGCCGCCGGGGAGAGTGAACCCGAGTTCGTTGTACGACTCGCACAGGTTGGTCTGCCCGCGCTGGCAGAAGAAGCACCGCCCGCAGTAGTTGTGGCCCTCCACGGCCACGCGGTCGTCCACTTTGAGATGACGCACACCCGCGCCTATTTCGACCACCGTTCCACACCATTCGTGGCCTGGGATGCACGGATACTTCACGTATTGCTCCGGGCGCGTGCCGTCATAGACTTCCAGGTCACTCATACAGATGCCCACCACCGCTACGCGCACGAGCACCTGCTCATCGGTGATACGGGGTTGGGGGAGTTCGCCGTATTCCGCATCGTGGGGTTTCCGGATGACGACACCTTTCATTTCGCCGCCTTTCCCTTGGGGCAGCCTTGCGCCAACACGGCGGAAAGGTCTGCACCAAACAGCGCTGCCTTGAGCGATGAGGAACGTGGAAGACCTGATAGCCGAACGCGGACGGACAGTCCGGCCGGACAAGAACCGAGAGCGGGCAAATTGACCTCGGCCCTCCGGAAGACCGGCAGGGCACATCGCGACGGATCCTCGGGAGAGCCCCTGGGCTTCCGAGACGCTATCAACTGCGGGGGGCGATTGTCAAGTGACACAAGGCATGTGCCTCCGGTGTCACGCCAGCGGCTCGAAGCGGGCCTGGAAGAAGCGCAGATACTTCGGCTCGTACACCATCTTCAGGCCCCGCATCTGTTCGCGAGCGTCATACACCGCCTTCACCGCCTCGGCCACCACGTCCATGTGCGCCTGGGTGTAGACCCGGCGGGGGATGGCCAGGCGCGCCAGCTCCAGCGCCGGGTACCGGTGCTTCCCCGTTTCCGGGTCCCGCCCGGCGCTGACGATGCCTCGCTCCATCCCGCGCACGCCCGAATCCAGGTAGAGCGCGCCCGTCAAGGCCTGCGCCGGGAATTCGTCCTGGGGAATGTGGGGGTAGAAGCGCTTGGCGTCCAGGAAGATGGCGTGGCCGCCCACCGGCTGCACGATGGGGATTTCCCAGTCGGTCAGCAGGCCGCCCAGATAGCGCACCTGGCCGACGCGAGCGCGCACGTGATCGTCCTGCACCGATTCGGTGATGCCGATGGCCAGCGCCTCCATGTCGCGTCCGGCCATGCCCCCATAGGTGTGCAGCCCCTCGTAGATCACGACCATGTTGCGGAGCGCGTCGAAGAGATCGCTGTCGTTGACCGCCAGCCAGCCGCCGATGTTGACCAGGTTGTCCTTTTTCGCGCTCATCCAGGCCCCATCGGTGTAGCTGCAAAACTCCTTCAGGGTGATCGCAATGGACTTGTCCGCATACCCTTCTTCCTGCTCCTGGATGAAGAGGCAATTCTCGACCATGCGGGTGGCGTCCAGGTAGATGCGTACCCCGTATCGATCGCACAGATTCCGGAGCGCACGCACGTTGGCCATGCTCACCGGCTGGCCCCCGGCCATGTTCACGGTGCCCGCCAGACTGACGTAGGCGATCTTCTCCGGTCCCACGCGCTTGATGAGCGTCTCGACCTTGCCCAGGTCCACGTTCCCTTTGAAGGGATAGAGGTTGGTCGGATCGTGAGCCTCGTCGATGATGACGTCTACGAAGGTGCCGCCGGCCAGCTCTTGGTGCAGGCGAGTCGTGGTGAAGTACATGTTGCCCGGGACGTACTGGCCGGGCTTGATTAGCGCCTGACTGATCAGGTGTTCGGCCGCCCGACCCTGGTGGGTCGGGACCAGGAAGCGGTAGCCGTAGTAAGTGCGGACGGCCTCTTCCAGGTGATAGAAGTTCCGGCTTCCGGCATAGGCCTCATCCCCCAGCATGATGCCGGCCCACTGGCGGTCGCTCATGGCGCTCGTACCGCTGTCAGTCAGGAGGTCGATGTAGACATCCTCGGATCGCAGCAGAAAGGAATTGTAGCCTGCTTCGACCAACGCCTTCTCCCGCATTTCCCGGCTGGGGATGTGGAGCGGCTCGACCATCTTGATCTTCCAGGGTTCTGCCCAGGACCGTCGGCCAAATTGCTGACCCATCGTCTTCACTGAGGATTGCCGCATATCTCTCCTCCCGAGGAAGCGTCGGCTGAGGCCTCTACGCGATGAATGGATGGCACCGCGCGAGCAATCAAGCTCCTTTCAAATCGCCGGGTGTCTGTTGATCGGCTCCGTATACCGCTCTCTCCGCTTTCCACATCGGGCAGTGATCCGCATGAAGCCTGTGGTGAAGCACCCTGCCAAGGAAAGAGTCCGGGTGTGCCCTCGCATGTTTGCACATGGGACAATAGTGGCACATGACGGCCAGCGCCTTTCTGACAGGACCCACGGTATTCTCGCTCATGTCGGTTCCCCGGCTGGTCCTACAGTCGTTTTAGCTTGCCATCGAATGTGTCGCATCCTAGGTAAACTGCCACCCGCGAGTCAAGGTCATTCTCTCCCTGAAATCCTGCGCGGAGCCACCTGATTGCCGTGGTGGGGGGATCGGATCGAGATCCGTTTCCCGTTGACGGGGAATTCCACGAGGGGGTATGCTGAAAAGAAACAACCTGAGAGGGTTCCATGTCGCTCCTACTGCTGGATGGTGAACGCCTGACCCTGGAAGACGTGGAGCGGGTGGCTAGGCACGGCGAGACCGTGGCCCTGGATCCGGCCGCCCGCCCCAAGGTCGAGGCGGCCCGCCATGTCATCGAGGCCGCCCTGGTCGCGGAACGACCTATCTACGGGGTCAGCACCGGCTTCGGCCCCCTGAGCGACGTCTTCGTGGGCGCGGCCGACCGCGAAGCCCTGCAGCGGAACCTCCTCCGCAGCCACGCCATCGGCATCGGTGATCCCATCGGCGAGGCGGAGACGCGGGCCACGATGCTCCTGCGAGCCAATGTTCTCGCCAAGGGATACTCGGGTGTCCGGCCGGAAATCATTGATCTGCCCTGCGAGTTGCTGAACCGCGGGGTCCACCCGATCATCCCGGAGCGTGGCTCTGTAGGCGCCAGTGGCGACCTGGCCCCTCTGGCGCACCTGGCCCTGGTCCTGATCGGCGAGGGGGAGGCCCGACATCACGGGGAGCGGCTGCCGGGGGCCGAGGCATTGCGCCGCGCCGGCCTTGCTCCGGTCACCCTCAAGGCCAAGGAGGGGCTGGCGCTGATCAACGGCACCTGCGGCATGACCGGGATCGGCGCCCTGGCTCTCACCCGTGCCGAGCGGTTGATCACGCTTGCCGACGTGGCAGGAGCCATGACGCTGGAGGCCCTGCGGGGCTCCCAGGTTCCCTTTGACGAACGTCTCCAGGCGGTGCGCCCCCACCCCGGCCAGGCGGCTTCTGCACGAAACCTGCGAGTCCTGCTCCAGGATTCCGAGGTGATGCTCTCCCACAAGGACTGCGGGAAGATCCAGGACAGCTACACCCTTCGCTGCATGCCTCAGGTTCACGGCGGGGCCCGAGACGCGCTGACCTTTGTGCGGGAGACGCTCTCCCGCGAGTTGAACGCGGCCACCGACAATCCCCTGATCTTCGCTAACTCGGGAGATATCCTCCCGGGCGGCAATTTCCACGGGCATCCGGTGGGCCTCGCACTGGATTTCCTGGCCGTGGCGCTGACGGGACTCTGCGGCATCGCCGAGCGGAGGATCGAGCGCCTGGTGAACCCGCAGTTGAGCGAGCTGCCGCCATTCCTCGTGAAGGCGAGCGGCCTGCATTCCGGGTTCATGGTGGCCCAGATCTCGGCCGCTTCGCTGGTCTCCGAGGCCAAGCTCCTGGCGTCGCCCGCCACTGTGGATTCCATTCCTACCTCCGGTAGCAAGGAAGATTTCGTGAGCATGGGCTGGCTGGCCGCCGTCAAGGCGAGCCAGATCGTTGAGCTCCTGGCCGCCGTCCTAACGCTGGAGTTCCTGTGCGCTGCCCAGGGCCTCGATTTCCTGCGCCCGCTGAATCCCGGACGGGGGGTTCGCCGGGCGTACGAGGTGCTCCGATCCCACGTGACCCACCTGGATCAAGATCGCGTCCTGCGGCAGGATTTCGATCGCGTGCTCCCCCTGCTCCTGGACGGCACCCTGCTCAACGCCGTGGAAGCGGCCGTCGGCCCGCTTGCTTGACTCAGAGGATGACCTGCCGTTGAGTCCTTGACGAGACGGCACGATCCGTGGCCTAATTGCACAATGTGGGGCGGCGCCCCGGAGCCTTTGCGGACGCTGCTCCAAGGCTTCCATGATGACTTGCACGGCACAAGAGGAGGAGAAACCCATGGATCAGAAGACGTGGAGAAGATGGGGAACGCTGCTCGCGGTTGCCGCGCTCGCGATGCTCGTGGCAACCCCCGCGCTGGCTCAAGAGACAATCAAGATCGGCTTCTTTGCCCCCATCACCGGGCCCGTGGCTGCCGATGGCGCCAGCGCGAAGCAGTCGGTCGAGCTGGCCTTGAAAGACGTCAACGCTGCCGGCGGGATCAAGGGGAAGAAGATTGAGCTCATCGTCTACGATGATCGTCTCAACCCACAGGAGGCGGTGGCCATCGCCAACAAACTCATCGAGAAGGACCAGGTCGTGGGCGTGGTGAGCGGCTCCTACAGCGGCCCGACCCGCGTGACGGCCCCGATCTTCGCCAAGGCCGGCGTGCCCATGGTGGCGGGCTACGCCGTCCACCCCGACGTCACTAAAGCCGGCGAGTCCAACTTTCGGAACGGTTTCCTGGGCGAGGTTGAGGGCGGTGCTGCGGGCGAATACGCCGTCAAAGTCCTGAAGAGCAAAAACCCGGCCGTCATCAACATGGACAACGACTTCGGGCGCGAGATCTCGGCGGGTTTCATCAAGCGGGTCGAGAAGCTGGGCACCAAGGTCGTGGTCCAGCAGGTGTACAAGTATCCCGGTGAGAAGGACTTCCGCCCGTTCCTCACGCGGATCAAGGATGCCAAGCCCGACTTGATCTTCGCCGCCGGTTACTACGATGTGGCCGCACTGATTGTGCGCCAGGCCAAGGAACTGGGGATCACCGTCCAAATTCTGGCCGAGGAAGGCTTCGACTCGCCGAAGTTCATCGAGCTGGCCGGCAAGGACGCGGAGGGGGTGATCATCGCCACCAACCTCGATCGGGATGATCCCCGACCCGTAGTGCAGAACTTCCTGAAGAACTACAAGCAGGCCTACAATATTGACCCCGACATGGTGGGGGCGTCCAGCTACGACGCCTTCATGATCCTCGTCAATGCGATCGGGCGAGCGGGGACGACCAACCCGAAGGACGTCATCAAGGCTCTGCTCGAGACCAAAGACTACAACGGACTGACAGGAAAACTCAGCCGCTTCTTCAAGGGCGAGGCGGTCAAGCCGGTGCAGTTCCAGATCGTCAAGGACGGGAAGTTCCGGCGCCACGGCGTCGTGGATAACCCAGAGGTCATCACGCCGCCAGCGCAATAACCGACAGGGATAGCGACAGCGACAGGGGGAGAAAGAAGCCGTTGGTTTCGCTGTCGGATTTCGCTATCGCTGTCGAACGGCCTTGACAGCGATAGCGACAGCGGGGGCGGGGGGCTGACCGGTTCGGCCCCCCGCCTTCTCGTGTCGGGCCCTGGTCGAACACCTCAAAATTATCCACAGATTACGCAGATTACAATGATTATTCCGGACGGACTTGTCGGATGAAATCTGCGAAATCTGCGTAATCTGCGGATCATTGGTATCCACCGGGATGATCTGGCAGCAGATTGCAAACGGCATCGCCACGGGGGCGGTATACGCCCTCACGACCCTCGGCCTCACGATGGTCTACGGGGTGCTGCGCGTGCTTCACGTGGCGCACGCCGGCGTCTATGCCCTGGGGGCCTACGTCGGCCTCTGGAGTTTCCGCGCCACAGGGAATTTCTGGCTCAGCCTGGTGGTCGCCATGGCCGTCTGCGCCCTGGCCGGGCTGCTCATCGAACGGTTCTTGTATACCCCTCTCCTTCACCTGCCGCGGATCATCCCGCTTATTGGAAGCATCGGTCTCTTCATCGCTATGGAGGAGGCCTTCCGGATCGTGGCAGGGCCGTACGGCCTCGCCTACGATGCAGAGATCCGTTTCGGGAGCCTGGCCTTGGGGCCCCTGCATCTCACGGCCCCGCAGACCCTGATTCTCGTTGTTACCCTGGTGCTCTTGGGACTGCTCTGGCTGCTCCTGTCCCAGTCCAAGGTGGGCTTGGCGATGCGGGCCACAGCGATGGATGCGGAGATCACGTCCAGTTTCGGCGTCAACACACACGCCATCGTGACACTGAACTTCCTCATCGGCTCTGCCATGGCTGGAGCCGCCGGGGTCCTCATCGGGGTGTACGACAACCAGGTCTGGCCCACCATGGGCAGCGTTCCGGCGTACAAATGCCTGGCGATCGTCGTCCTGGGTGGCTTGGGCAACATCCCCGGAAGCGTCCTGGCCTCGTTCCTCATTGGATTGGCCGAAACACTGTTGATCGGGGTCGTCGCCATCCCGTTCCCCCGGGATGCGCTAGCCTTCGTCGCCATGATCCTGGTCTTGATGTTTCGACCCTACGGCCTGCTGGGGAAGGCATAATGCCGATAGCGACAGGGACAGCGAAGATGACTCGGACCCGTTCCCCGCGTTTTTCGCTATCGCTGTCGCTATCCCTGTCGGATCTCGGATGTTAAGTGGCTATCTCGTCACCGTCCTGATTACCATCGGCATCTACGTGATTCTGGCCCTGAGCCTGAACATGATCACGGGCTACGCGGGCCAGATCTCTTTGGGCCACGCTGCCTTCATGGGCATCGGCGCGTACACCTCGGCCCTTCTCTATACCAAGGCGGGATTCAGTTTCTGGTCCGCTTTCCTCGTTGCCGGCCTCGTCGCGGGGCTGGTCGGCGCAGTGCTGGCGATCCCATGCCTTCGCGTGCGGGAGGACTTCCTGGCCATCACCACCATGGGCATAAACTTCGTGGTGGAAGCGACGTTCCTGTACGTGCCCTTCTTCGGCGCCGGCATGGGGATCGGCGGGATCAATCCCCCGAGCCTCTTCGGCAGAGAGATCAGCAAGCCGGGTTTTCTCGTGCTTGTCGCCGGGGTGATCCTGGTCGTCATCGCCGTGGATCGCTGGCTCAATCGGTCGTGGGTCGGCCTCGCATGGGCCGCCATCCGGGAGGATGAAGAGGCCGCCGATGCCATGGGAATAGATGTCGTGCGCTTCAAGGTCTTCGCCTTCACCCTGGGGAGTGCGGGCGCCGGATTGGCCGGGAGCCTCTACGCCCACTTCCTGACCTTTATCATGCCGGTCAACTTCAGCTTCGCCCAGTCCATCGTCATCCTCTCCATGGTGGTCTTCGGGGGAATCGGTACGCTTCGCGGGCCCATTGTGGGCGCCATCATCCTGGGGGCATTGCCCGAGATTTCGCGACCGGCGATGGAATATCGCACACTCCTGTACGGCGTCCTCCTGCTCCTGCTGATGCGGTATCAGCCGGACGGTATCCTGGGAGAGCGCAGCCTGCTCGTCCGAGGGTGGCGTGCGCTGCGGCGGCAAGCTGTAGCACAATGAAAAATGGAAAACCGACAACCGACAACTGAAAATGAAACCGACTACCTGCCTTGTCCGACCGTTGTCAGTTTGTAATTGTCGGTTTTAGCTTTCTAGCTCTAATCCGAAAAAACCATTGAACCGCCATGACGCCAAGGTCGCCAAGGGTGCGATGTTCCGATCTCACCAGCGAAAAACGCGAGGCCGTGCTTATGGGGTCTTCAGAAGTGTGGTCCGTTTTTTCCGAATGAGCCATTTCAGCTTGGCGTTCTTGGCGCCTTGGCGGTTGAGAATCTCGGATTGGGGTTAGCTTTCTAGCTGTGGAGAGAGCCCCGATGGCTCTGCTGGAGATCGAGCATCTGACGAAGGAATTCGAAGGCGTCACGGCCCTGCAAGACGTCACGCTCGAGGTGCGCACGGGGGAGATCCTCGGCGTGATCGGGCCCAACGGGGCGGGGAAGACGACCCTGTTCAACTGCATCACCGGGATGTTCCCACCGAATCGAGGGACCATCCGGTTTCGCGGAGAGCCGATCCAGGGCCGGAAGCCTCACCAGATTGCCCGCCTGGGTATCGCCCGCACCTTTCAGATTGTGCGACCGTTTCCCACCCTCTCCCTCACGGACAACGTCCTGGTGGCACATGGCCACCAGTACTATCCTCGTCTGCGCGCCTCGACGACAGCCTGTCACACACGCGCCAGCCTGGAGGTGGCACATGGCCTGCTGGAGCGGGTGGGAATGACGACCGGGCACGAGCGGCAGGCGGGAACGCTGCCCTTAGGCCTCAAGAAGCGGCTGGAGATCGCGCGGGCGTGGGCCCTGAACCCCTCATTGCTCCTCCTGGACGAGCCGTCGGGCGGCCTCCGCCACGAGGAATCCCAACAGCTCCTGGAGCTGATCCGCCGCCTGAACCAGGAGGGTATTACCGTTGTCCTCATCGAGCACAACATGCCGATCGTAATGGGCGTGTGCCAGCGTCTGGTGGTCCTAGACCACGGCGTCCAGATCGCCGAGGGCGATCCCGCCGCCATTCAGCGCAACCCACAAGTGATCGAGGCGTATTTGGGGAAGGGCACCATCTAACCCGGATTATTCACGAATGCCCCCAGACACCCTCACCCGCGCCCTCTCCCATCGAGGGAGAGGGGCACATTTCTTGATGCCCTCTCCCCACCGCGGGAGAGGGACAGGGTGAGGGGGCAGCTCCGAGGCAAGACGCCAGTTCACGAATAATCAGCGCTAAGGCGGTCAACTGGTCAATGTGTCGAGTAGTCAATCGGGAAAGACCAGAGAACCCCAGGACAAAGAACCTGACCAATCGACCAATTGACAAATCGACCAATTGACAACAATCGTGACAGCCATGCTCGAAGTCCGCAATTTAGAAGTGACCTACGGCGAGTTCGCCGCCGTTCGCGGCATCAGCTTCGACGTCCGCGACGGGGACCTCGTAACCATCATCGGGGCCAATGGCGCCGGCAAGAGCACAACCCTCCGGTCCGTCATGGGGCTCCTACGGCCGCGCTCCGGGCAGATCCTCTTCAAGGGCGAGGACATCACCAACGAGCCCGGCTATCTTCGGGCCCGGCGTGGCATCAGCCTGGTTCCGGAAGGCCGCCGGATTCTTCCGGATCTCACCGTCGAGGAGAACCTTCGCCTCGGGACCTATCCCCTGAAAAACGCCGGGGAGGTAGCTGCAGGATTGGAGCGCGCCTACACCTTGTTTCCGAAGCTTCGCGAGCGAGCGGGCCAGCGGGGGAAGACACTGTCCGGCGGGGAACAGCAGATGCTGGCCATCGCGCGGGCCCTGGTGGGGCGTCCCCGGCTTCTCCTTTTAGACGAGGTGTCGCTCGGCCTGATGCCGACCCTGGTCGAACAAACCTTCCAGACGATCAAGGAACTGCATAGGCAGGGCGCTACCATCCTGCTGGTCGAGCAGAACGCCCGCATGGCGCTCTCCGTGGCCACGCGGGGCTATGTGCTCGAGACCGGGACCATCACCCTGAGCGGGTCCGCAGCAGAGCTGGCGGCCGATCCCAAGGTCAAACGCGCTTATCTAGGCGGCTGAGGTAGCCAAGAACGTTCGGGAGTTCGGCTGTTCGATCGTTCGGGCGTACTGATCGGACATGAACGACCGAACCACCGAACGGTCGAACAGTCGAACGCTCTGCTGTCAGTCATCAGTAGCCCAGGAGCGTCTCTGAAACCATGAAGAAGGAAACTCGAGCTGCTCTGATCGTCCTAGTTGGGGCAACCCTCCTCGGCTCCATGGGTGCCTGGGGGCGGACCATCTACCGCTATGAGGGCAATCCGATGACCGTCGTCACCTGGCGGGCCCTCATGGGGGCGGTGACCCTGGCCGCTGTCCTCGCCATCGTTCGACCGCAACTCCTCCGCATTCGCCCTCGGGATCTCCCCTTCTTTGCCCTGTACGGTTTCATCGGGGTCACGATGAACTTCTGGGCGTACTTTTCCGCCTTCAAGTTCACGACCCTGGCAGTGGCGATCACCCTCCTCTACACCTACCCCGCCTTTGTCGCGCTGTTGTCCGCCGCCTTTCTGGGCGAGCGTCTCACACGCACGAAGATCGGAGCCCTCGTCGTCACCCTGCTCGGATCAGCCCTCGTGGCCCAGGTGCACCAAGCGGACTGGCTTCGGCTCAACCTCCGGGGGATCCTCTTCGGGTTGCTGGCCGGAATCACGGCTGCAAGCTACAGCATCTTCGGTAAACGGGCCCTGACGAGCTACCAGCCCTGGACTGTTGTCCTTTATGCCTTCGCGTCAGGTGGCCTGTTCCTAGCGGTGCTGAGTGGTCCACAATTGCTCGCAGCCGCGGGCTACCCCGCCGTGGCCTGGCTCTGGATCCTCGGCTTGGCCATACTTCCAAGCCTGGGTGGTTACACCTTCTACACTCTCGGCCTCCGCGATCTGCCGGCAAGCCAGGCGAGCATCATTGCCACCTGGGAGGTCGTTACCGCCTCCTTTCTCGGGTGGCTGATCTTCAGCGAGCACCTGGCGCCCATCCAGTATCTCGGCGCCGCCCTGGTCTGCGTCGGCATCGCCTGGATCCAGCGCGCCGAGGCCTGATTGCATCCCGGTGGAGTGTGGACGGCCTTGAGCACCGCGAGGGTTTGGACGTGGGGGACCGAGGCCAGGGGCGGCCGGGGTGCCCCATGATGGCGACCCAGAGGCACGTGATCCTCGATCGGGCGCGGGTGGCGGGCCTCCCCGCATCGAGGCGCCCATAGCAAGGCATGGCAGGAGGGAGACGAGCACCGCTTGCCATACTTGGCGTCGTCCCCCATTATGCTGGCTCTGGCTCGGAAACCGGCCTGACATCCACGCTCGGCCATGCCCCTCGGGCCTCCGGTTGCTGGGTCGAGGTCCAGCCGTATGAAGGGTGTCCATTCCTTGATCAGAGACAATACGTTGCATTATATTGCCATTAGTGGTATTTTATCGGAATGGAATTCAGGCGTCTGGTCGAGCTGGTGGCGGATGAGCCGGTCTTTGAAACCGGCTTGCTGTTGGCCGGCGAGGTAGACATCCGAGACGTACGTCGGCAACTGTCGCGCTGGGTGGCGGCCGGGCGCATCCAGCAATTCCGCCGCGGCGTGTACGCGCTGGCACCCCCCTTTCGGAAGGTGGAGCCCCACCCATTCGTGGTTGCCAACCGCCTCGTACGTGGCTCCTACGTCAGTTGCCAGTCAGCGCTGGCATTTCATGGCCTGATTCCGGAGGGCGTTCCAGTGACGACCTGCGTCACGACGAGGCGGCCCGCCCGCTGGCATACGACGGCTGGCACGTTTCAGTATCGCCATATCGCGACGGCGCTGTTCGGTGGATACTCCCTCGCGGATCTTGGCGGCGGGCAACATGCATTTGTCGCGACACCTGAGAAGGCGCTGCTCGACCTCATCCATCTGCATCCCGGAGGAGACGCGCCCGAGTACGTGCAGGAGCTGCGCCTCCAGAACCTGGACCGCCTGAACGTGGTCGGCTTGGCGAGCCTGGCCGAATCCCTTGGTCATCCCAAGCTCCGACGGGCGGCGGCTCTGGTTACCGACCTGGCCCGCGCTGAGGCGCAAGAGTATCAGACGCTATGAAAGAAACCTTGCGCGCCCTGGCGCGAGCCGCCCCCTCACCTGTCCAGGCGCGCAACGCGGCCCGCGAGTACATGCAGGCTCGCATCCTGGGGTGCCTCCAGCGTGCCGGAGCCATGATCCCGCTGGCCTTTCACGGTGGCACGGCGCTGCGGTTTCTGTATGCCGTCCCGCGGTTTTCGGAGGACTTGGCCTTCGCCCTGGAGCGCCCCCAGACGGGGTGCGATCTGCGCCGGTATCTCCTCGCCATCCGGACGGAGTTCGCCGCGGAGGGGTACGCGGTCGAGCTCAAGGTCAGCGATCGAAAGGCCGTGCAGAGTGCGTTTGTGCGGTTCGTCGGCCTGCCGCACGAGTTGGAGATGTCGCCGCGCCGAGATGAGGTGCTCGCCGTCAAGCTCGAGGTGGACACCAATCCGCCGGCCGGGGCGGGCCTGGCGACGACCGTCGTGCGCCGGCACGTCGTGCTGCAGTTGCAGCACCACGACCGTGCCTCCCTCCTGGCGGGCAAGCTGCATGCTATCCTCCAGCGCCCCCACACCAAGGGCCGCGACCTCTACGACCTCCTGTGGTATCTGAGCGATCCCGACTGGCCGTCGCCGAACCTGACCCTCCTCAACAACGCCCTCCGGCAGACGGGCTGGCAGGGCAGGCCCTTGTCGGAAGACACGTGGCGGGAGGTTGTCCGCAAGCGGTTGGCCACGGTAGCCTGGGGGCAGGCTGTGACCGACGTCCGTCCGTTCCTCGAACCGAGCGCCGACCCGGCGCTCGTGACGCACGAGAACCTGGTTCGGCTGCTCTCGGCGCGTCGGGCGTGATGGGGGTGAACGGTCAGAGGGTGTGCGGCCTTCACGCGGCGTCAAGCCCATTTCTGCTTGACACGCGGCCCAGGCCTGCGGTATCCACGAGGTCAGTTGGTCAGCGGCAGCGCGACCTGGCCGGGGAGGCCCCGGCGTACGAGGCGCGACCGCCGGCGGGGCGGAACCGGGGGGTTCCGGCGCGCCGCCCTGAAAAGCAAATTGCTATCACCTCACCCACCCACCTACTCGCTCTCGCCAGCGTCGGCGAGGATACGCTCGACGAGGTCGGGCGCCGCCCGGAAATCGGCCGCGAGAAGAGCATCAATGTGTGGGCGCACGGCGGTGATGATGCCTTTCCGTTTGGCAGCGAAGAGGACTCCGAGCGTTCCGATGATCGGGATGCCGAGGGCCTGCGCGAGGCGTCGCGCCGGACGGTCGTCAACTATCAGGAGATCGGCGTGGGTTTCCAGTGCGAGACTGATGGCTTCGCTCTCTCCTGGCCCAAGAGAGGCACGCAACACCTGAGAGCCGAGGGGTTGTGCGAGCGGCCGCTCGTGAATCCATGTGGGTCGCGTCCCACCGGCCGCGGTCTCTCGCGCCACGGCGGGCGGGATGAGCAGCGTGGCGAAGAGCCGCTCTAGGAGCGCGAGTTGGCCGATCTGCTCGAGGGCGATCAGCGCGCTCGCGTCGCTGACGACGACGCTCACAGGGACTCGATCGTGGCCTTCTCGGCCGCCCACTCATCAGCGGTGGCCGCGAAGAGCGGGATCCCCAGGTGGGAAGCGTACTGGATGAAGTCCACGCGCGAGCGACCCAAGAACTCGCCTGCCTTGCCGCTGGAGATGACACCACGGCGGTAGAGCTCCAGGACGATCATTTCGCGCGCGGCATCTTGTGCGGACTGATTCGTCTGGTGCAGGAGCGCCGCCAGGCTTTCATCCAGCTCGACCCTGACGGTGTTCATGAGGCTCCTATTCTGAGGCGCCCAGCAAAGGTCAGGTGGTGATGGTCGGTGGGTGACAAGACGCTGCCTTTCGCGGCCGCCGGGGGCCCCACGGATCCGCTGTGGTGGAGTATCCGGCGGCCCGGTGGGCAATGTCAAGGGAAAAGGCGGACCAACGATGGGGCGCCCGAAGTAATGGGGGACGTTGCATCCTGTGACGACTTGTAGTAAGGTGCGTGTCGCCATGCCCCGCCAGGCCCGTCTCGATGCGCCCGACACCCTCCACCACGTGATGGTGCGGGGACTGGAGCGGCGGGC